>Ga0209187_1003951_pt1 | contig 11771 bp, 15 predicted proteins | sample BantaG_FD_187430 | JGI IMG/M metagenome (GOLD analysis project Ga0209187, IMG submission 187430) | Marine algal microbial communities from Bantry Bay, Ireland - BantryBay_4 metaG (SPAdes) (version 2) | ecosystem: Host-associated > Algae > Red algae > Unclassified | place: Bantry Bay, Ireland... | reverse complement strand
GCGCTTGACGGCAGCAACTCCAGACAGCTTCTCGCCCGCCACGATAAGGTCGTCGACGTACACGAGGATGAAGACGCGCCCGTGCACAGGGTGGCACCACTCGTAGAGGCACGGGTCTACCTTGGATTGCAGTGCACCGATATCCTTGAGCTTCTTGTCGAGCTTGATGCCCCACAGCCGCCCAGCCTGCTTTGTCCCGTAGAGCGCCAGGTTAAGCCGACACATCTCCTCCACGCCCTCCGGCTTGATACCGTCGGGGAGCGTGATGTACATCTCCTTGTCCATCTTGGCGTTGAGGAAGGCTGTCTTAACGTCGACATGGTGAACCTTCCAGCCCGTGGCTGCAGCCACAGCAAAGAGGGCCCGTGTGGTACCCGCGCTGGGCACCGGCGCCCACGTCTCGTCAAAGTCCCGCTCCGGCATTTGGTTGAAACCTTGGGCCACGAGGCGGACCTTGTAGCGCGTCATCTTGCCCTCCGCGTCGTGCTTGATGTCGAACACGAAACGCTTCTTGATGGCCGTGTGCTTCCTGTTGTTCACCTTAATCTTGGACCAGGTGCCGTGGTTCTGGTGTGCTGCCACCTCCTCCTTGATGGCCTGCTTTTAACGCGGCCAATCAGAACGAGCACGCGCCTCTTTCTCGTTTGCCGGGGGCTTGTGTAGGTCGCAGCCCGACTCAGCCGCACTCTTGGTACCGCTTGCCAAGTACGCCTTGGGTTCCTTGTCCCACCATGTTACCTTTGGAGCTGGCTTTCGCTTGGAGCGACGAGGCCCAGGTGCGGCGCTGTCACAGGCAGCAGGTCCTTGACCGCCCGCCGGTGTCGAGCCATCGGGGCAATCCTCGACGTCCTCCTCGCTATCTTCAGCAAGGGAGGGAGGACCGACTTCTTCGTCGCTGTCAGAGGTGTCGTCGGGGGCGTGCTCTTCCTCTCGCCCACGTTCAGCGTCCAGCTTGTCCATTACCTCTTCCGTGGCGTCATCCTTGCCGCCGTCATTGCCCGCCGTCAGCCGAGGACCAGCACTTGACCACACTGCTTACGCCTTGACCTTCGCCGGGTTCTCCTCCATCAGCACGTCTCGACGCTCGAAGACTTGGTTTGTCTCATCTTCCAGGATGCGGTAGGCCTTGCCACCGAACGTGTAGCCGACAAAGCGGCCGACGTCGGTTCTTGGCTCCAGCTTGCGTTGCTTCTTCTTGGGTTTGAGCGCCCACGCCCGGCTCCCCCAAGCGCGGAATCCCGCGACGTTGGGACGTCGACCCGTTAGGGCCTCCAGCGGTGTCTCGTTCAGCCCCGCCTTGGGGGACCGGTTGAGCACATGGACGACAGAGGCCAACGCTTCAGCCCACAGGTCTTTCTCCGCTCCGGCATCGAGCAAAGCAGCACGCACGCGCTCCATCAGCGTGCGGTTAACTCGCTCCGCTTTGCCGTTCTGCTGTTACTTGTACGGCGCTGTCATCTCCGACGTGATGCCCTTGTCATCTTACCATGCCTTGAGGTCGTTGGTGACGTACTCCTTGGCACCGTCATGACAGACGCGCTTGACTTTGACACCCGTCAGCGTCTCAAGCTGCTTGATACGCGTCTTGAGAACCTTCGGTGCCATCCCTTTCGTCTTGATAGGCGCTGCCGTGATGAACCCCGTGGAGTCCTCCAGCGCCGTCATAAAGTAGATGGAACCACCCAGCGACTCAGTGAGTGGGCCACCAATGTCGGTGTGCACCAGTTCGCTCTTGGTCGTCGCTGTAGACGAGCAGGGGCTCGGCGCCTGCACAATCTTGCCGTCCACACACGGCACACACAACGGTGCCAATAACGCGCTTGGCGTCTGCCACTGACGCCGGCATGCCGTCGACCATTGTGGCCGCCCGCTTGAGGTTCTCGAACCCCAAATGGTTGAAACGACGGTGCCACAGCTCCGCCTCCCCAGCTATACGCGTGGATGCCAAGTTAGCCGACGCCTGGACCGGCGTCACCTTGAGCACATACTGCTCCAGGTCGTTCACCTTGCCGACGACCGACGCCTTGTCGAGCACTCCGCTCAAGCAAACAGCATCCCCGTCGCTAAGGATGTAGCAGGCGTTGTCGACAAACACCACCGCACCTCGATTGCGGTCGACCGCTCGAACCGACAGCAGGTTGCTACTCAGGTCCGGAACGAGCATAGCATCCCCGAGTACCATGAGCGTCTTGGTGTTTCCTTTGCCAACGTCCATTGAGACGTGGCCGTGCCCCTTGATGGGCACCTTGTCGCAATTGGCCAAGGTGACCGCGGCCCCGCTTCCCGCCGTCCGGATTGAGAAGCCCTCATCCCCGGCGGCCATGTGGTTGGTTGCGCCAGAGTCAAGCACCCAGGTTGATAACCCGCGTGTGCTCCCGTGAGCCTTGCTGCTCCCGGAATTGCCGGTGGAAGCAGTGTAGGCCAGAGTGGCACCCGCGTGGGGCCCGCCGCCGTGGCCACCTTCACGACCACCACCGCCGGGCTTGCCCTTGCCCATGGCCTCGTCCGCCTTCTTCTCGTAGCAGTCGCGCTGCATGTGCCCTTTCTTGTTGCAGTAGAAGCACAAGACCGACTTCTTTTCAAACGACTTCTTGTGCGCCGCTGCAGCAAAGGCTTGTAACTTGACACTGCCAGAAGGCTTGGACGCGGCGACGGAAATGCTCCGATGCTCCACTTGCAGCAGCTGAGCCGTCACGTGCGACATGACGAGCTTGGTGTCCTTAATCTCCAAGACCGTCCTCAGCATCCCGTACTCTGACGGGAGCCCCGACAAGTCACGCAGTGCGAGCGTGTTGTCGTCCACGGGGTTGCCGAGCATGGCAAGCTCGTCCCAAATCATCTTGACGCGCGACGCAAACTTGATGATGTTCTCGTCGCCGCCCTTCTTCATGCTGCTCAACTCGTCCATGAGCCGCAGCACCTGCGCATTGTCACGTGCCTCGAACATAACCTTGAGCACGTCCCACGCCTCCTTGGCCGTGTCAACCGACGCGACCGTGTTGAGATGCACGGGCTTGACCGACATTTGGATGGTCGCCAGCGCCGCCTCGTTCATGGCGTCCCACGCGTCGACCACGCGGTTGGACTTCTTGTCGTCCAAACCAGAAGCAGGGCGGTCCGTCACGACGGCCGTCCACAGCTTCTTTTTCTTGAGCTGCGCACGCTGGTACGCCGCCCACACCTTGTAATCGTCGTCCAACTGCGCGAACTGTGGGCCGCTAAGGCGGCCGTAGTCCGACATGTTGACGACAGCGGCGCGACCAAGTACCGCACTGACGACGTCGACGGCGGTATCCGCTCGCGCGACGCCGGAGCACACCGCAACCCGAGCAACGTCGTCTGACCAGCGACCCCAGGGAAGAAGACGATGACCACCAGCGACAGCTGAGCCCATAACCTGTGAAGCGGGAGGTAGATAGGTGGATGCGTTGGTTTACTTGGATGGCGGCCTTGGGCCCACTAGGACCGCCTGGTATTCCCCAGGCGACCCCTCTGCCAGTCCCAGAGACGACCCTCTCTCAGTGCTCCCCCAGGCACTTCCACTCTCCGCGTGTGCAGGGCCTGCGGCGCACCTCTTGAAGCGGAGCATGCGCCTCCCCGGTGGTAAGCCGCCCACCGCCACACAATCCAGTCACCACGCCACGCACAATCCCCCCCCCGAGCTCACCACAAGAAGGGAGGAGCTCACCAAGAGATACACAAATCAAGTACAAACAAGTACAATTCATACACAATGGAATGCCAACAAGTACACGAGCTTGAGTCACCAAAAGCCCGCGTGTAAGTATAGCTCCAATGGAATTCCCGAGCGGAGCACAACATGCAGGCGTTCTTCGACACGCGTGTGGCGGACTACTGACGCATGTACCGTGGCTCCGCGAGCCGAGAACTTCGCCTCCTGAGCGTTGTAGCAAGACAATCCTCCCTGGCACTGGTAGGGGCAGGGATTGTGAGGAGCCGTCAGTGTGAAGGTGGGAGAAGACTCGTCCAACCGACAAGTCCGCAAAGAACAGTGGGTCGTGGCTTAAACAAAGAAACGAATGCAACCTGACATACGGAGACAGGCCGACCCGCTACATCTCCCCCCCTCCGAGTTCAATGTAGTCGGTGGCGAACTCTTCACCCGGCCCCAACTCTCTCAGCGTGCACATAAACGCCAAGAGGATTCCTGTCATCACGCACGGTCTTGTCGCACAGCAGCACCTTCGTGTCGCAAACACCGCGGCCGGGGGGGTCGAGGGAACGGCCGCCGCCCTTTTTCCAGCTGGGGGCGATGATATCTGGGTCGAGACCACCGGGGGGGGGGGCCAAGGAGTCAAGCGGGCGGGCCCTCCGCAGCGTCCACAGCGGAGCGTCCAGAAAACAAGGACGCACGGAGCCTCACGAAGGGTTCGATCACGGCCGACATGGCGACCGCCATCGGCACACGACGAGTGCGTGTTTTCGATCGTTTCGGCGTGGTCCGACGGCAAGCAGGCAGATGACAGAGATAAAAAGCTCCGTGAAAGCGAGCTTGGAGCGCACCCACACAAACATTCAGATGGCTGATGGACGAAGGCATTCTGTTTAGTGTCGACGCGAGGTATACTTCTTTTCCGACGTTCTCCGTACGACGCGTCACGCCACAAGGCCTACTCGCTCTCCGGCTCGCCCACCGAAGTAACAAATGCAGCACGGTGCGACATGAAACCACTGTCGTGGACGCCGTAAATTGAGGCGAGACCTTCGGAGACTAAGGCAGAGATTGCGGACATCGTCGTGGTTTATTGCTCCGGACCCAATACGGTTTTGTGGTAGGCAGTCACGCGCAGCGGCATGGAGCTGCAACCTAATCAAGCGCCGGGTGGAGCACAATGGCATGAAGGATTACTGGAAAGTGTCGAGACAAAAAGGGCCGAAAGCGAAAGAGGATCAACACCATCACAATGTGGAGAAGGACCTTGTCAGAAAACGATGGACCGACCCCAACGAGCAAAAACCCTCGAGCTGGTCGAACGCCAGCCGGAGGCCGGAAAAAGCGCGTGGAAATACGCACGGCAAGAAAAGAGGGCACACCAACATCGTCAGTCGTGTATGCATCAGGGGCCTCGATCAGCGGCGGCCATGCTAAGAAGAGCTGAGTTGAACCAAAACAAATACAAGGAACCATAGTACCACGTACCCGCTCATGACGGTCCAGCAGCGGCTAGCAGCGACGAGTGCAGTCGGGTCGTCCCGCGACGTACATTGACCGCCCCTTGCACGGCATCTGCCGTTGCATTGGGCGCCCGCCGCTGAGAGGGCACCCGTCAACTCGGTCCGCGACAATGAACGCAGGCATGTTGGCCACAAGCCCTGTGGGAACTGGGATCGGCAAGGACTGGGGGTCACCACGGGCGCCTGTGGCCGTCGTCGTGTCCGAAATTCGATTTGCCCCGTTGGGATCACTCCGAAGGAGTGCTCCGTGTGCATTTTGCATTCCCAAATGACATCGGCCGGCGTGCCGATGGCCAACCTCGGTCGGGAATGCCTGGATTGCCATGGGATTCTCCGTGGTGCTCAAGCAGGCGACATCACATTCGTTTCAGAGCACCCTCGGACACAGGAATTCTTTACAATGGAAAGGTAGCCCACCTCAAGGCCATGAAGACCCCTTTGCCGCAGTGAGAAGAATACCAGAGCGTCGTTCTTCAGGGGCATCACGTGCGGCGAGAGTGTACCACACGGAGCACCCGCTGTCACTCCATGACAAACGCCTCGCGTCACTCACACCAGCAGGAGACAGTGCAACGTCAGATCGAAGTGTCCTACGGTTCGGATTGGTACGCGGAGCACGTAAACGTCATGTCAACAAGCTCGAGGACCCAGTGTGGTGGCACATGCACGACACGATGTGCACACCGGGGTTTTGTGCTCTCGGAGATAGGGGAAAAAACGAACATGTCAGATGTCCTGTGAATCGAACCTGGGATCAAGAACAGACCAGCTCACCGCATTGACGTTTCCGCCTTCAGCTGTGTTGTGGCGCTGACCGGGTTGACTTCGCAAGACTTTCGCGTTCCATTTATGTGATGTAATTGCAGCAACTCTTACGTACGGGGGCTACGCTCTTCTGGGACAACTGAATGCGGATGTTGTGGGATTGGCCAATCATCAGTGTAAAATGACGACGCCGCCGGTGCCGCGTGGTCTTGAAACACGTCGGGTTCTCCGCCATCCTTCTTCTTTCTTGTTGGTCGGCGGCTTTTATCTCTCCGAACGCACTCGCGGAGTACGAGACGCGCTCCGAATGATGTTGTCGAACGGCGACATTGTCAATTCGTGAGCATCGAGTCGCACAGGGCAAGCAAACGGAGGGCATCGACACGCTGCATCGGTCTTTCAAAATTGCACTGAAGCCACTCGGCAGTCGTCCATGTCCTCGCGCTGCAGGGAAGCCAGTTCATGGGAGCAAACACGAGTAGGAGCACACGCACGGGCGACTGCTGGTGGAGATTCCTCATGCCAAACAAGCAGTGCAGCACAGACGATTGTTCATGATGCCCTTTTCGCGGCGACCGAGACATGCGAACGAGAGCAGAAAGATGGGGGTCCAGCCCGACGCTTGTGTCACACACAGCTTGCCTAGATGCGGAATACAAGGAAGACCACAGCAGCACACATCTTCCCCAGATGCGGCACAAAAACTCAACCTACACACAGCAGCATACACTACGGCAAGGGATCAGGGCGGCAACAATATCAAATGTATGAACCAGGAGCAGCACACCACAGAACATGACACGGTGGGGGACCGCAACGAGATAGAGGCGCAAACAACACGTTGTTCCCAACGCCACACTCTCAACGCATGCGCCGCAGAAAGCGCAATACTCGGCACTCGGTGGCGTACAAAAGCTTCCCTAGGTGAGTGCTGTGAAAAAACGTCATGATGGCGGCGGTGACGAGGCTGATGTCCTCCTCTACTGTGACAATGCCGCCAAAGTGTCCTTTGATGGCGCCCATCGTCAGCTTGTTCATCAGCTCGACTTGGCGTCCGGGTGACAGCTGCACCCCGGCAAAAGAAGCAATTGAGGCCCCGACCTCGTACGGGGTGAAGAGCCGGAAATCATTTGCGGAGGGAGCGCCAGCGAAGTCGTCAGCCGCCGAAGACGAACGAGGAGGACGAACAGCACTTAAGAGCGGCCGGCCGGCCGAGGCACCATGCGCCGGTCGAAGGGGACCAGGAAGAGACTCGTGGGGTCTCGCGATGCCCCCACGGCACACCGCCGCCATCGCTTTCTGACCACCGCCCGACAACAGAGGAGTCGCAGAACAAACACCTGGCCACGCCAGCGCCAGTGGCCGGCCGGCATCTGCACACGGGCCGCGGTGAGCCCGTGCGCGGGAGGCAGGCAGCCTCTTGGCTACCGCCAGGACGTAGGCGTCATCAATGAAGACGAGCGGGGAAACGCAGTGTACGTGCATGAAGCTGGAAAGAGTCCACCAGAGGTGGCCGCGCGCCTGGTCAAGGCAATCACTGCCGCCGCACGGTCAGCAAGGGACGCGACTCCAGTGCTTGCGTCCGGACAAAGCGAAGACCGCGCCACGGCAGGGCCATGCGCAGGTCTTGTTGCCGCGGGCAGCATTTCGACGGCCGCCAATGTCCCGGTGTTGGGCGCTCCTCCAGCACCCACAGACGACGCCGATGCCCCATTCAAGAAACGACCTGCCAGTTCCTTGGCCAAATCCTTCGATGCGCCCTCCTGTGGCAGCGCAGCACTTGGTCCCAACTGTAGCTTCGTTTATGGGGACGCCGGCGCAGGCACCTCGGCGGCGTCGTTGCGACGCATAGCCGGGCAGGTTGCGGAGCCCGGGGTCTCTCCATGCGCGAGTGATGTCGCCGCCACAGCGGATGGCGCGGTCGCGGCCGCATGTGATGCCGTGGCAGCTGTCGGCCTGGCCGTGTGCGGGGACCCCGACGATGCCCCGCTCACGATTGTATCCGACGGGGGAGGCTTTCACGCTACGGAGACGGAGCGCGCCGCAACCGGCTGCGGGGATGAGGCTGTTGACTGCGGCGAGTTGTAATTCTTGCGCACTTGTCCGACCCGACCGACTCGGCCGGGGGACCGGCGGTTCCTGCCGCCGTGTCTTCCGGATCGGCGTATTCATAAACGTGTTGCCGACACATGTAGCCCATCCACACCGCCACTGCGGCCCGCAATGCGCCTCCGAAAACCGCACGCGTTGCACAGAGTTTGACCTTGTGACCCTGACCGCCACTGCGGTGTGGCAGAAACCTGGCATGAAGAGCACACGCGTCACATGTTCCGAGCGGGTGCGCAACGACCGAAGGCCGTACGCGCCAAACGACAGCGCAAAAGAGGCACAAGTGAGCAGTTAGAGAGGAAGTTGAGGGCACAGGGCGCAGACAGTGGATCGCCGCGACGGCGTGACGGCAGCAAAAGCCCAACCCGCGTCAGGTTCTAAATGGTCGTGCTGTTTCGGGATGGGCCGACGGTTGCGCAGCACAAATAGGACGGGCGCGTAGGCCAGACAGGCACCGCGCCTCTTCGCTACCGCGCGTGCGACACACGCCGCGCGCGTCGAGCAGCCGCGGCCTCCACTTCCACTCACCTCAATGCACCCTCCCCCTGCCTCTACCAGACCCCCACGTGGGGAGGCCGGTCTCACCGAGTCCCAATGTTGTTCACGCAGTAGTCGGCTTCCTCACCGTTGCGGTACCCCTGGGAGGCGAAACAAGAGGGGTGCGGCCTTCATTGCGGCTGCCGATGGTCGGGAGGAGGACTCACGGCGACGGCGCGCCGGGGGGTGTGACGCCCGTACTTTCCTGCTCGAGTTTATCTGCAGCCGCCCACATGGACGACCCTAAGAATCGCGAAATGCAAGGCCTCGCAGAGCAAGTGGTCAGGCAGTGTCAAGGCAAGTAGAGCGAGTCAGTTACCTCTCAAACACCGTTCTCGCTGACCGCTGAGTCCACATCATGCGAATGGATGGCCCTGGGGATGGAGCAGTCTCCTGCCAGTCCCCATGTATGGATTTGGAATATATTTCCAGAATGTACAATGGCGATTCCAAGTGATTGGTCAGGGGCGCGCCACGTGCTTTCAACGGAGGCACGACGTGACACCCCGCCGTCACCATCCCGTTCACGACCTCGTCTCCAACCCACCTACCAGTGGCACGCATTATCTTCTCCGATACACGCCCAATTACCGCCCCAGCGGTCCCATGCTGTGCCGCAGACACCCCGCTTCATCACAAGTACCGGCTCTGCCGTGCCGAGCGCTCCCAAGACAACGACATCCGGCGGCTGGCTCTACCATTGCCTGGCGACGGCGTCGACCGACTGTTCGGCACCAACGACACACGGTGGACGCCGACGGGCACGATGACGTGGAGGTGACGGGAGCGCTCGCCGACTCCTCATCATCGGTGGCAGGGCGGGTTGCCGTGCCGTTGGCAGAAGTCAACGGCTCGACGCGTCGTTGATTCCGGCGGGGAAGGGGGCCGCTGACGCCTCCGCCGCCGCAGTCGCAGCAGTCACCAGCACGCAGGTGGCTGCGGCGGACGCCGCCTGGGTGGCGACAGCCGCCGACCACCTAGTGGCTGTGATGGACGCGGCTTCAACGGCGGCGACGCGGAGAGTTGCCAGGTGGCCGCCGCTGCGGCCGCAGACTCGGTGGCACATGTGGTCAACACGAAGGTGGCTGCGGCAGACCCGGCGACGACGGCAGCGATGGAGGTGCCGGTGGCCGACAGCGACGGCCACGTGTTGAATGTGGCGCCGACGGCGGTGGCGGCGCAGCGCGCAGCTTCCAGGTAGCCGCCGCGGCGGCCGCCGCCTGGGTGGCGACAGCCGTCGTCCAGCTAGTGGCTGAGATGGACGCGGCGTCGACAGCGGCGACACGGAGAGTTGCCAGGTGGCCGCTGCTGCGGCCGCCGACTCAGTGGCACTTGTAGTCAGCACGACGGTGGCTGCGGCAGACCCAGCGACGACGGCGGCGACAGACGCGCGGGTGGCCGACGGCGACGGCCTCATATGTAATGTGGCGCTGGAGATGCGGCGGCGGCGGCAGTGGCGCTGCGGCTAGTTCGAACTGTTGGAACGCAGTGGGGATAGGGGTTGGGGGACCACGGTGTAGTGGTTGAGTGGCTTGAGCTTGTGTGTGTGTGTGCCAACGTGCTTTGTTGGTTGTCCTAAGGTTCGCCCGCCTCTCTCAACCGAGAGCACCTCTCAAATAGTCCCCACCCGCCCAAGTGCTCCCTCCTCTCGCGTCCACACCGACGCCCACGCCCTGGCACCAAATAGAATCACTCACCAAATTAAAAGCCACTAACGCAAAGCGAAGATCAAATCCAAAACATGCCAAAAGTAATGCCCCAAGATGACCCAACACGAATGTGTGTAACTTGACCACGTCTTGCAAATGTACCATGTGGGGTACCATAAGGGTCACCGTTGATCATCCATCCGCGAACCGCCAGTGGAGTCGGCGACGAGCATCACAGTCCAACAATCCTCCTCGCTTGTTGCCGCCGTGTTTCTTGTAGTCAGCAAAGCCACATGGCCTCGACATGCTTGTCATGCTTGGTCTTGCCGAGCTCCTTCGTCATCGGGTCCGCCACCATAACGTCAGTTTCACAATGCTCCAGTGTCACCTTGTCCGTCGTGATGGCCTCGCGCACGAAGTGGTATCGAATGACGATGTGCTTGGTGCGCTTGTGCTCGACGGGGTTCTTGGAGAAGTCAATGCACCCGCTGTTGTCGACCTTGATGTTGATCGGTCCGCCCGAGATCGCTGTTCGCAGCCCTTGAGATGCCACGCTTTGCACGAGCTTGCTGAGCCAAACAGCTTTCTTTCTCGCCTCAAATAGAGCCATGTACTCAGCTTCCATCGTCGACAGCGCCACCGTCTTTTGCAACGTAGAACCCCAGCTGACGGCTGCTCCTCCAAAGATGAAGGTGAAGCCCGTCGTAGAACGTCGCGTCTCGTGGTCGCCCGCCCAGTCAGCATCACTATAGCGTTGTAGAACACAGGAAGAGTTCTTGTCCAAGACCATCCCCGTGTCCATCGAACCTTTGACATACCGAAGAACGCGCGTGATCGCCGCCCAATGCTCCTTGCCGTAGCACAAAACAAGCCTTCTCAGCTTCCCGATGGCGAAGGCGAGGTCAGGACGCGTCCCGACCATTAGGTACATTAGAGTGCCGACGGCTTCGCGGTAGGGCAGCGCATCATCGCTCTCGTTGGCCTCGACCAGCTGCAGGCCCACCTCCTGCGGCATTCCGATCGGGGTGCACTCTGCCATCCCGAACTTCTCCAGCACTTGCCCCGCGTACTTGCCCTGCGACAGCTTGAGGATGCCCAACGCCTTGTCACGTCTTATCTCTAGCCCAAGGATGACCTTCGCCTTGCCCATGTCCTTTATCTCAAAACGCTTGTGCAGAGCGTCCGTAATCTTGTACATCGTCGCCAGGCTTGATGCCAACAAAAGAAGATCGTCGACGTACACCAGGACGATGATGAAATCGCCGTCATCCATAAGGAGGTAGAGGCATGCATCCGGGTCAATGTTGTCAAGCCCCTGTGACTTGAGGAAGTCGTCGAGCTTGGCGTACGACATCTTGGGGGCTTGCTTCAGCCCATACAGCGCTTGGAGGAGACGACACACCTTGTCAGGATACGTCGGATCGACATAGCCGTCTGGCTGCTCCATGTAGACCTCCTCGTCAAGGTCGCCGTTGAGGAATGCCGTCTTGACGTCCATCTGATGTAGCTCCCACC
>Ga0209187_1003947_pt1 | contig 11776 bp, 11 predicted proteins | sample BantaG_FD_187430 | JGI IMG/M metagenome (GOLD analysis project Ga0209187, IMG submission 187430) | Marine algal microbial communities from Bantry Bay, Ireland - BantryBay_4 metaG (SPAdes) (version 2) | ecosystem: Host-associated > Algae > Red algae > Unclassified | place: Bantry Bay, Ireland... | reverse complement strand
ATCTAAGAAATTAGCTGTTGCTTGATAATTTCCCTCTTGCCTAAAAGTGTAAGTGTTTGAAATAATTTGATAAATTTGGTGATCGCTGGCAGATTCGAACTGCCGACCCCTACCATGTCAAGGCTTTTAAGTGAATTCTTGTAACTAGTTAATAACATAAAATTTTAAAATAAAAACAAACCTTTAAAAGGAATAAGGCTTCTTTCTCAAGCTATCTAATATACGCTAATTAACCTCTAATAATTTAAATTTTGGGCAAGATTTGGGCAACTTTATTTCGTTAGTGCGAAAGTAATGTCGCTTATACGAAATTCAATAAAGTTATAGTGATTTGATTGCGAGATAGAGAAAGGAAAGTTTGGTTTAAGTGTGAAATTTAAGATTGCTACAATTCTAAAGTTAGAATGTAAAAAAAGAGGAATTAACTTAACTGATTTATCCAAAATAACAAAAATAGGAAGAACAACTTTACAGGATTGGACAACAGGTACTCAACCAAAAGTGGAACATTTAAAGAAAATATCTGATTACCTTGGACTATCAATACATTATTTACTTTTTGGAATAGAAGATCCTCAAACTAATGTCAGCAAAAATCAAATTGAATTAGAAGATGTTTTCAGCGGCGATTTAAGGGTTACAATTCAAAGGATTAAAAGAAGCAATGGAAAATAAAAAATCAGAAAGTTTTGTTTTCCACTGTGTCTGCTGTGTCTACTGTGTCGATTTGCAAAATTATCGCTGTTATTTCGCTGTTAATATATAAGGAGAAACAAAAAATGAGTAATATAAAAAAAACTAAAACTAGTGCAGCTATCTGGTGTTGGCTTCTTGGGCCAGTGGGCGGGCATAAATTTTATTTAAATAAGACCTCATCAGGGATAATGTACTTAGTTTTTTGTTGGACTTTAGTTCCAGTGTTTTTAAGTATTATTGATTTAATTACTTTTTTGACAATAAGTGAAGATGATTTTAATAAAAAATATAATTCATTGTCTAATAATAAAGATAACGAAATAGAAGATAATAAAACAGGTATAGTAAAGATAAATAAAAAACTTGTACTAGCTTTTTTTGGAATCCCTTTGTTGATTCTTGGTTTGTTGGGATTTTTTAATAGCACACCTAAAGATAATAAAGAATTAAACATTAGGGCAACTTCATCTGATCCAACTGTCAAACCAACATTGAAAACATGGAACATATATAAAAATACTGATGAAATGAGTAATTCAAAAAAGGTTAGTGCTAGCCTTGAAAGCGATAACTATGTGAACTTTTCGTTTCCATATGGAGGTAAGCAAAAAGGCACATTAACTTTAAGAAAAATTAATAACAAATATAAAGCTGCTACGTTGAGTATAATGAAAGGCCAATTCATGTGTTCTACTGGGTGCAAAACCAAAGTTAAATTTGGAGATAGAAGTCCAGTTACATATAATATGTCTGGCCCATCTGACTATTCATCAGAAATAATTTTTTTCAATTCACGAAGTGCTTTTGTCTCAAACCTTAAGAAAAATAAAAAAGTACTAATTGAGGTAACAATCTATAATGAAGGTCAACAAAGGTTTAGCTTTTCTTGGGATGAATTGAATATATAGGAATAATCTTAATTATGAGTACCAATAAATTTTAATAATGATTATATTATAAGTAATAATTTCATTTGGCTCCTTTTGTAAGGCTCTGATATTACTTGGTTTTATTGCGTAATCAGCACTTTTTCTTGCGCAGGGTATAAAAGTGTGTTAAATTACGCAATAAAATAAAATGAACAGTTTAATAAAAAATTTAGCAATTTTAATAATTGTGGTCAGTGTTTTTAATCAAAATATAAATGCCTTTGTTTGCAATATGCTTTTGAATACCAAGCAGTCAAAAAAAGCTACCAAATCTCAAGACTTTGATCTTATTACTTTAACCAGAGAAGAACTTCAACAAGTTAGAGATCCCGATAATCTATTATTGGAAAGAGATCTTGTTTTTGAAAAAGAAGATGTTCTTAGATCTTTAGATGAATTAGTTGAATCAGCTGGTAAGGTTTTAAAGGCCTCATCAAAAGAGGGTGTTGATTATCAGGGAGTGAAGCAATATTTAGCTAAGTTTTATGATTCTTTATTGCTTTTTACTTCTCATAGTAAAGTTTTAACTAGAGATATACTTAAGAAAGGTGATAGGCTTTGGACAGAAAGTTTGGATAAATCTTTAGACGAATTTGAAGCTGGGCTTTTAATAATTAAAGCAAATCATGGTAACCAAGCTTTAGCTACTTTGTCTAAAGTTATATCTTGGGAGTTTTGGCAGTATAATCCTCCAGCATTATTTTCTTTACTTAGAGCTATGGATACTCCTAGCAAAAAAGAGTTTATTGAGTTTACTTTAAGAAATGAACTTGCTGCTACTAAAAAAGCAGATTTAAAGCCATATATATACTCTCTTTTTGTTTTAGAAGTAGATCTAGCTTTTTGGAGAGCAAATCCTAAATTATTCGAAAAAGCATTCCTTGTAAGTGAAGGGGTAAGAAATCCATACTATAGAAATATTGATGCTGAAAGTAGTAAAGATTTTATAAGACTAGCTTTTAATACAAGTGCTTCAACTAGAAAAAAACTTCTAAAAGATTTAGGCGGTTTAAAGCTTGCTCCAGAGAAAGTTGCATTGTTTTTAGATTTTGTATCTGGAGAGTTATCTCTAAAAATACTTGTAGAAACTATGAGCCCTTTAGAGTGGTCTGAAAACATGTCATATGTATTATTTTACAACGAAATTTATAAATACCTTCTAAAAAAGAAAAAAGGTTTTTTTTATCGGTTTAGCTCTGAACAGAGAGAATTAAGAAAATTGATTCGTATTCATTTAGAAAATTATCCTGAAGTTTTAGAATTTATTGAAAACTTTGATCACATTGATGTTCGATAAATTATGAGATTATCCTCGGAGAACTCTTGAATTATTTTAACTTAAATTTAATTTAAATAGGTTAAGGATTGTCCAATTTTTGTCGTAAAGTATCAGTGAGCATTTTAAAAAGGGTCTATAAAAGAAACTTTAAATCTTGGAATGATTTGTACACCTCTTTATTAAAGATACCTAATGATATTAAACATAGTGAAGCTGGACGGCAATTTGAGACTTTTGCCAAACATTATTTCAAAATTCTTCCTGAAATAAAGGCAGTCTATTTTTTAGAAGACACTCCATCTAAGCTGAGAAAAGAATTAAATATTGAAGGGGTTGATGATGGAGTTGATCTTGTAATAATTGATAAAAGAAATAGAAAAATCGCAGTTCAAGTAAAGTTTGTGAAGGATCAAAATAAAGAAATATCTTGGTCATCAAAAAAACTTGCAAATACAGTGGGGCATGGAAAATTCGATGCTCATTGGTTTTTTTCCAATTCCAAGGGAATATGTGCTCGAACAAAGTTGCACGCAAAAGATCCAGAACAGGTTTTCATTCAAGACCTTGAGGAATTAAGTAAATCAAGTATTAGAAGAATAATATCTAGTATCCACTCTACAAAGTTACCTCCAAAAATTAGATTTAAACCTAAAAAGCATCAAGAGAATGCAATTAAGGAAGTTGTAAAGAAGTTTAAAACAACTGATAGAGGACAACTTATTTTGCCCTGTGGAGCAGGAAAAACCCTTACTAGTTTGTGGATTAAAGAAAAATTAAAGCCAAAGCTAACTTTGGTTCTTGTTCCTTCTTTGAGTTTACTTAGGCAGTTTAAAAGTAGTTGGCTTGAGCAATCAAAAAAAGATTTTGATTTCTTCTGCGTTTGCGGAGAAAAAGGTGTTGATAAGGATACTATGAATAGTAGATATGAAATTGGCCGCACTGGTTTAGGGGTTACAACAAAGCCAAAAGAAATACGAGAGTTTATTAAATACAATAAAACTAATTTAGTTGTCTTTTGCACCTATCAATCTAGTAATAAAATACAAAATGCACTTAAAAATACAAGAATAAAGTTTGATTTAGTAGTATGTGATGAAGCTCACAGGACTGCAACGAGGCATGCGGCAAACTTTGCTATTGTTCATGATAATAAAAAAATTAAGGCCGTCAAGCGTCTTTATATGACTGCAACCCCTAGAATTATTAGCGATTCACTAGTTCGAAAACAGATAGATATTACTAAATATGTTGCTGATATGTGCAACCCTAAAGTATTTGGAGAAGAGCTTTTTAAGATGAGTTTTGCAGAAGCAATAAAGCTTGGTCTTTTAGTTGATTATAAAATACTAGCTGTTGGTGTAACAAAAGAAGAAGTACAAAAACAAATTGATGAAAGAAGATACGTTCGAGATAAAAATACAACTATTGAAGATATTGCAAATATAGTTGCTTTGAATAAAGTTATAAAAAAGCACAAAACCTCTCATGCACTTACTTTTCATTCATCTATAAAAAGAGCTGAAAACTTTAGAGATAAATATAAAGAGCTATTTCCAAGAAGCTGGATTGATACAGTGACAGGAAGGCAAAAAACAAGAGATAGAAAGCTTAAGCTTAATGAGTATGAAGCCAAGGCAAAAGGAATTTTAACAAATTCTAGGTGTCTAACTGAAGGGATAGATGTATCAAAAATTGATTGTGTATATTTTTGTGACCCAAAGAATTCTAAAATTGATATTGTTCAGGCGTGTGGAAGAGCTCTTAGATTAGACAAAAAAAGAAAAAATAAAATAGGGTATATTGTTTGCCCGATCTTCCACACTAAAAATTGTGATGATGTAGATCAGTTTATAAAAGATAGCAATTTTTCAAATATAATAGCTATTCTTAGAGCTATGAATGATCATGACGATAGACTAGCAGAAGAAATAAAAAGTCTTGTTTATGGAAAAGGAAAGCGAACTAAGGCTAAAAAAGGACTTGGTGTTAGTATAGATAGCCCTTTGCAAATTGATTTAGCCAAATTTAGTAAAGAGCTTCAAGATAAAATATACATTGAAACAGTTAGAAAAAGTTTACCAAAAGTTAAGTGGATGCCTTTTGAAGATGCGAGGAAATTTGCACAGGGGTTAAAGCTAAAAAACTCAAATGAGTGGCGCCTCTACACGAAGAATGAATTAGCAACCTTTTTAAAAGGCCTGCCAAAAAACATTCCCGTCTCTCCTGAAAGAGTCTATTTAGGTTGTGGATGGTCTGGCTATGGGGATTGGCTTGGCACTGGTCGGATTGCTGATCAGAACAAAGTCTATAGAAATTTTGAGACAGCAAAAATATTTGTTCATAAATTAAAACTAAAAAGTCAAAAAGAATGGATTGACTACTGCAAAGGATTTTTGTCTGATACTTTAAAACTACTGCCAGTTGACATACCTAGAACTCCAAATGTCGTTTATAAAAACTCAGGATGGACTAATTTAGGGGACTGGTTAGGAACTGGAGTTAAGCATTCGAGAGATATTAAATATTTGCCCTTCTATAAAGCTCGAAAGTTTGCAAGATCTTTAAACCTAGTATCTCAAAAAGAGTGGATATTGTTTGCTAAAGGTATGTCAAAAAAGTTAAATAAAAAATTGCCTGAGAATATTCCAGCAAATCCAGCTCATTTATATAGGGAAAAGGGTTGGAAGGGTTATGGAGATTTTTTAGGCACTGGTAGAGTTGCAGATCAATTTTTTAAGTATCCTAGCTATAAGGAGGCTCGGTATTATGTCCATAGGTTAAAATTAAAGAATCAAAACGAGTGGAGAGACTACTGTAGAGGAGATTTAAAGAAAAAGAAGCCTAGATTTATTACTAGCAACCCTCATAGAACCTACAAAAATAAAGGATGGAAGGGGCTTGGAGATTGGCTTGGCACAAAAAGAATTTCAAACGAAAGTAAAATCTTCTATCCCTTTAGTGAGGCAAGAAATTTAGTATATAAAAACGGAATTGATTCTCAAGCAAAATATAGGTCCTGGTATAAAGTTTTTAATAATTCTAAAAATAAAAACAAGCTTTTGCCTTCAAATCCGCATAGTGTTTATAAAAATCAATGGAAAGGATATGGTGATTTTCTTGGTACTGGAGTAATGTCGCCCAGATATAAGAGATATAGATCTTATTCAAAAGCCAAAAATTTTGTTAAGGAGCTTAAGTTTTGCTCAAACAAGGAATGGAGATTATACTGTTCTGGAAAATTGAGTCATTTAGAAAAGCCAATTGATATTCCATCAAATGCTGATTCAGTATATAGAGGTAAAGGCTGGGTTTCTTGGCCAGACTTTCTAGGAACAACAAAAAGTAATATTAAAAAATGAAATAAAGGTTCTTAAATTTAATTAGTTTCTTTGGCGAGTATATCTCTTTTTAAAACTTAAAAATTCGTTTATAATTTAGGTATGGCAGTCGGTTTAAAAACAGGTGGTCGGGACTTTAAACCAGGGGAGTCTGGTAACCCTTATGGTAGGCCAAAAGAAAACTCTACTGTTAAAGCAATATTGAGCGCTTCAAATGATGAATTCTTTAATTTGGCTAGTGAGTTCTTATCTTGCTCAGTTGCTGAGTTAAAAGAAAAGGTTGAGAATTTAAATCAAAGTTACATGTCTTGGGCAATTTCTAACTACCTTTACTACTCAATAAAGAAAAAGGATTTTAAAAGTTTTGAAAAGATTCTTGATAGATTAATAGGAAAATCTCCTACATTTAATGAGGTTAAATTAATACAAGATCAAGTGGATAAATCTAAGGATAAAAGTTTTGAAGACCTAAGTCCAGAAAAGCTAGAAAAAATACTGGAGATTATTGAATCTTAAAAGCTTAGTTGTTTTTATTAACATTCATTAATGTATTTATTTTTTTCTTGAACAGATATTATTTTACTTAGATAGGTTGGGCTGACTCTCCAGTTTAATCCATTTTTTTCTACAATAATTATAGTCTTTTGATTAATTCTAATCACCATTTCTTCAATGATTTCTTGATTTTCAGTTTTAAAGCAAACTAGATCTCCAATATTAAATTCTAAAAGTTTCTTATTATTTTTAACAGTCGCTCTTTTGTTTAAGGTGCCAATAATTTTTTTTTTAATGATCATAGTTCATAGTCAGAAAGTTTGTTTAAGTTGATATTCATTCAGTATTCTTCCTTGTTTTTTAATTGTTTATGGGTAATTTTTTTTTTTGTTTTTTATTTCATTGCATTTTCTCATGAATTTCCCAAGGTTAATATTGCTTTCTACTAAAGCTTTTTCATAGTTAGCTCCTTTTTTAATAATTTTTGCTATTCCGTTTTCAGTAAAGTATCTTGAGCTTGAGTTGACGTTTTTAAAGCCCATGTAGTTAAGTAAAAAAACACATAGCTTTGCAGGAGTGCTTTTTTTAGAAGAGTTTATGGAATAAAAATCTTTATGTAAAGATGGAGGCAAGTCTTTAAAGAGGTCTCTAACTTCTTTTTGATTTAAATAGTCGTAGACTTTTTTTATTTTAATATGAATATAGTTATCGGTTTTAACTTTTCCAGCTTTTAGCTCCCACAATTTTGTGATTTTTTCGTAGTTTAAGTAGAGTAGATCTTCAACAGAATTAACATCGTAATACAACTGTAATCTTATTATGCTTTCTTCGTTGTAACTCAAGGTAAGCTTATCTTTTAGTTTTTTAAAATTAGCTTTATAATTTTTATTTTTTTTTAAACCATTAGCTTGCTTAACTGTTTTAAAAAAACAACCTCTTGGTAGGGGATATAAGGCCTGAGAGTTTAATTGTAATTCGTTGAATAATTTTAATATTTCTGTCCATACTATTTTGAATATATCGATTGGCATCTGAGATAAGAAGTATTCTATTATTATCTCCAAATTTCTTTCGCTAGATTTTACAATGGTAGTATTCGCAACATAATACTCTTCAGTTCTGTCGGAAAAAAAATTTTTTTGTTGGGCAGTTGAGAGTTTTATAACTTCATATAAATGTTCTTTGTATTTTAATAATGCCCATTTTTTAATTTCTATATTTTCCATTTAATACTAAGAGTCAAAAAGTTACCAATTACAGCAATAAAATTTTAATAGCATTAATACTATCTTCAAAAATATTAATAAGCAACAGTTGCTTATTTAAAAGGGAGGAAACAATGGAATTAAAACCTAATGAAATTAAGTATTTAAGGTTAGAGTTAAGAGTTAATCAATATGAGTTGGCGGAGGCAACTGGTATTAAGAGGTGGAAAATTCAGCTCTTAGAGAGTGGGCATATTGAGCCTACAGAAGATGAGTTAACAGCGCTTGGAAGAGTGCTCTTAGGTCGAAAACACTAGGTTTTTTCAAAGGAGGGAATAAAATGAAAAAATTTAATTTTAGTGACTTTTTTAAAGTTACAAGCAGAAAAGGAAGTGAGCTTAGTGGGCATTGTCCATGGAGAGAAGACAAAACCCCGAGTTTTTCAGCAAATGAAGAAAAAGGCTGTTGGATAGATTTTGGCACCGGTGAAGATGGCGGTTGGAATGCTTTTTGTAATCGAATCAACAGGCCAGATTTAAAGAGACAATTTAATAAAAAATTATGAAGGAGTTTAAGGTGAGCAACAGTAAGATAACACAATATTTTTATTATAGTGAAAGTGGCAAAAAGGTAGTTTTAGAAAAGCATGAATTCCCAAATTCAAAAAAAACTTTTAAATGGAAAACTATAGTTGGGGGCAATGTAATTTATCAAAAGGGGAGCGAGCTATTGCTCCCCTATAAATATAATGAATGGAAAGATTTAGACTTAAGTAGGCCAATGTTTTTTGTAGAGAGTGAAAAATCTGTAGATGATATTTTTTCTAAAGGAGGAATAGCCACTACTATTTCAGGAGGGGCAACTTCAAATGTTAAAAAGCATCTAAAGTTTTTTAAAGATAAATTAGTGTACATATTGCCTGATAATGATGAGCCAGGCCAAAAATTTGCTCAAGAAAACTTAGAGTTATTATCCACGGTTTGCAAACACGTTAAGATAGTAAATTTAGGGTTTAGTAAGTCTCTTGAGGATAAGGGTAAAGATGTATTTGATTGGTTTCGCCTGGGCCCCAAAAACACATTGGAATTTTTAAATAACCTATCAATTAAAGCTAGTGGTAAGTCAGAAGCTGTGAAAAGCTTGCCTAGTAAAAAACATAAATCTTATAGCTTGGTTGAAGAGTTTGAGAAATGCTCAATCTATAAAAATTTATGTTACGCAAAAGCGTATTGGGAATATAAGGATGATCATTGGAAAATCTGTGAAAGAGATAGGGTTTCAAAGTGTCTATTTGAACTAATAAAACAAGACGAGTATTTTATGCAGTCTTCGCCAAAAGATTTAGTGCGTAATGCAGAGTTGATTTTAGCAAATTCTCTGGCTGAATTAAGAGATGAGGATATGGATTTAATTCCTTTTAAATCTAATTTAATTTCTAAAAAAGATTTAATAAGTAGTAATATAAAAAGCAAAATTAAGCATGGCAAAGCCAATACAAACCAGTATGTATTACCATTTGACTATGATCCAGATGCGAAATCGGAACTTTGGAATAAAACCTTAAAAGAAATTTTGCCAGATTTAGAAATTAGAAATCTTTTACAAGAAATATTTGGTTATATTTTATTAGGTGATAATGACTTAGAGAGATTTTTTCTTTGCTTGGGTGAGGGTGGTAATGGCAAGGGCGTAGTTACATTAGTTTTGAGTATGCTAATTGGAAAAAATAATTGCAGTTACTTAAATATCGATGAATTTGCATCTGGAAAATCCTTTGGGTTATTTCAGATAATTGGAAAAAGATTAAATATAACAAATGAAATCTCTGAGGTTAGCAAAACAAGTTGCGAATCTATTAAAGCTTTGGTTAGTGGAGAGGAAATGATTTCTAATAAAAAATATCAAGATCCTATTGTGTTTATGCCAAAGGTTAAGGTTTGGGTTTGTTCTAATATTTTTCCTAAATTCTTAGATAAATCCAATGGAATATGGAGAAGATTACTGGTAATACCGTTTGAACAATCTTTTGATAAATCTAATAATAAAAAAAATGTTAATTTAAAAAACCCAGATTACTGGATAAAAAATGGTAATTTGCCTGGTATATTTAATTGGGCATTAGAAGGTTATAGAAGATTAATTGAAAGAAAAGATTTTTTTGTGCCAGAAGCTTGCAAAGAGTTTAAAAATGAATATAGAAATTCTTTAAACCCAGTAAGAATTTATTTGAGTGAAAGTGTTTACTTTGATGGCGCTTCTGAGATTCCTTCTAGCATGCTATATGAGGATTATTGTTTATTTACTCATAAAAACGGCTATAGAAAACTTGCTAAGAATAATTTTACCAAAGAAGTAAGAAGTTTTTATAATAATAGAGTTTTTACTACTGAACCCAAGATGAACAAGCATCAAAAAAGAGAACGTTTTTACGTTGGTATGAGGTTTAAAGACAATGTTTAAAAAAGAAGGGGGAGTTAAAAAGAGCTCTAATATAATAGTTTGTAAGAATGAATTAGGGTTTGATATATCTAAAATGGTTAAGCTCAATTGTAAAAGCAGTATTTTTAATTCAAGGGGGGCTAGCGACACAGCAGACACAGTAGACACAGTAGACACAGTAGAAAACAAAACTTTTTTTAGCGTTTCTGAGGTCGCAGCTAAATTATCAGTTAGTAACCAAATGATATATAGGTTGATAAAAAAAGGTGATCTTATTGCATATGTTTTTGATAAAACTAAAAAGAGAAAAACCTATAGGGTGAAAAAAGAAGACTTAAGCCAGTTTATTTCATGCTCTAAAAGTAAAATCTTGGACAATAATTTAGCCTTGTCAGAAAATGATTATTTAGATAATCATAAGCCTGAGATTGTTAAGCCTTATTTTGAAAACCTTTTAAGGGGTAAAAATAAGGAGGTTCTTTGATATGAAGATAGTAAAAATTTCTCCACATAAGTGGAAGGGTGACATTCGTTTTGAATATCATCCATTTAGAATTAGAAAAGTAATTAAAGCAGATAATAAGAAACAGGCAGTAGAAATGTTGTTAAAAGAGGCGAATTCTTATAATCCTGAATTTAAAAAAAATCAGATTAAAAACTGCTACTTGGACAAGGCATTAGAAATGTATTGGGAGAATATCTCTCAAACCAAGGCAGAAGTAACCAGAAATACTGATCTTTTGTCTTTTAGGCTTTTGACAGAGGTTTTAGGTAATCCGTTGATTAATGATATAACTTTATTAGATTTAGAGAACTTGTATAAAGAAAAGGAAAAAAGAAATTATAAAAAGTCTACTTTTAATAGGAGACTTTCTGTAATTAAAAGTTTTTTTTGTTGGGCATTTAAAAACGGCTTAGTCGCTAAAAATCCTGCAAGTGAAATTAAAAATGTAAGGCATGGGCCAATTAGGCACGCTAGGCCTCTTAGTAAAGAAGAGATTAGCAAAATACTTTTAGCAACCAAGGAATCATTGGATTTTCACTTAATCGTTAATCTTGCCCTTATTCTTGGATTAAGAAGGGGCGAGGTTGCTCAAATTAAATGGGATCATGTCTATTTATCTGAAAAGATATTGATTGTCGGTGGTGATAAGGATTTTTCTACCAAATCTGGAAAAATTAAAAAGTTAAGCTTGCCAAGTATGTTGATTGATTTGTTGAAATCTTACAAAAGTGAAAGTACAAGCAAGTTTTTATTTCCATCAAAAGATGGAAGTAATTCAATTGATCCTAAAGTGATTACTAAAAGATTCACAAGGCTAACCACAAAATTGAATTTAGAAAATATTGTATTTCATGATTTTAGAGCTACTTGTGCTACAAAGCTTGCTGAGC
>Ga0209187_1003946_pt1 | contig 11777 bp, 12 predicted proteins | sample BantaG_FD_187430 | JGI IMG/M metagenome (GOLD analysis project Ga0209187, IMG submission 187430) | Marine algal microbial communities from Bantry Bay, Ireland - BantryBay_4 metaG (SPAdes) (version 2) | ecosystem: Host-associated > Algae > Red algae > Unclassified | place: Bantry Bay, Ireland... | reverse complement strand
AACATTGTTTCCGTAATTAACGTACTCTACCTCTGCGGATAATAATCCAAATTGGGGAATAATTAATCCTCCACTTCCAATAAACCGCCAGGGAGTCCGAAATCCGTAGTCAATTTCTCTGGGCTGAGCCGGCAGACTAAACAACGACTCTACCACTCCGTCAATCGTGGTGGTATATTGAATACTTGTATCGTAATAGTCCGTCAATGAATAAAAAGTCGGAGAGTGTACCGCCGCACCTATTCGTAATTTTGTAGTAGGCCAGTAAATTACCCCCAGTTTTAAGTTGACACCTACGCCTTCTGTACTTAATGTATCCGTAAATTGTAAGCTCTCGAAAAATGGAATATTCCCGTCGAATTCTACTCCTGGATCAAACTCTTCGTAGGATCTAGATTGTGAGTAGCTTAAGATCGGAATACCTAAACTCCCGCCAATTAAAAATTTATTCTTATAATTACCCGCTAAAGAAAGAGACAACTCGTTGATAGATCCACGACGTTCAAGACTTTGTGATCTTTCTACCAACCCGTCTGGAGCCAGCTCAAAATCAGTAAAATAAGTCAATATTGGACTTAATGGATCATCATAAATAGCCGTTACATCAAAGGCGGGTCCAGCCAGGTAATCATCTAGCTGTTGGGCAGGAATCCCTACACCATCCGCCCCTGTAGCTAACTCCTGAAACTGATCAGCTATGGAGCCAGTTGATTGTCCTTCAAAGTAGATATTTTCATTAAAATTGGCGATTCGATTGAAGCCAATTGCAAAATTTGAGGTTCGCCAGTTTCCTCTCGGTGTTGAATTTAAGACGATCCCTAAATTACTAAAATTAAAGGAAGTCTTTTTGTCATCAAACACCCCGTTACCTCCTGCAAGTTGTCCTTCGGTCTTACCAAAATCAAAAGAAGGAGTAATACTAAATTCTGAACTTCGATAAATGGCCAATCCGGCAGGATTCACATTAATTACCGAAAATTCACCACCCAGCGCACTCATACCACCGCCAATACCAGCCATCCGCGCAGTACTCGCAGACGTTGTTTGACTAAATCGTAGGGCATCATTAATTGATTGGGCAGATAAGGTGGTAGCTAAACTAAAAATTAATAGAATTAAAATATTATATCTCATAAATAAAGGGGTTGTTGTTTTATAGCTTTTATAATATAATAATTTGTTTTCCAATTTGTTCAAAGACTCTCGCTAGTACATAAAAAAAGTGGGTGAAATATTAATCCACCCACTCTTTTCGCTAATGCGACACAAAAATATTAGTTACCTCTTCGGCTGGTAGTACTTCTACGGCTGCTGCCAGAAGAAGATCTGCTACTACTCCTTCGAGAAGGAGAAGCGCTACTACGTGTGCGTGAAGAAGAATTACTTCTATTGAAGATACTACGTCGCTTTTTAGTATTACTTCGAGTCGCTCTACTATTGCTACGAGTTGCATTTTCGTTAGTTCTTAGATTACTTGAACGAGTTCTACTCGTACGAGTATTTGAACGAGTTGCAGAACTTCTAGTATTATTACTACTACGCTGCGTAGCGTTTGTTCTACTATTACTTCTAGAAGTATTACCTCGGTTAGATCTAACGCTGTTTGTTCTAGTCTTTGTTACTGGACGTCTCTGCACGCCATTCACTCGTGTGTTTCCGTTATTACGGTTATTGACAACTGCACTTCGGGTATTATTAAAGGTAGCACCACTTCCAGTCCAGGATGGAGGACAGTATCCATAACCTCCACCACCGAAGGAATTGTTGGCAAAACCACCTCTGTTAAATCCATTATTGAAACCGTTATTAAATCCAAATCCGTTATTGAACCCTCGGTTGAATCCATTATTAAAGCCATTGTATGGGTTATATGGATTGTAGAAGTTATTATAAGGATTACGGAATCCGTTTCGGTTACCGAACACAATCGTTACACCAGAGTTTCCAAAGTAAGGATTATAAAATCCATTGTTGAAATTCGAAGCGTAGATAGCACGACCAGGAACACCATAAGGATTATAGTAGTAAGAATCTACGTAAGCCGGTGCGTAAAAACCAAATCCAGCGTAAGGACGGTGGAAGCGACGAATACGCGAGGTGTAATAATATTCATAATTATCATCGTCATAACTAGCAGCATCGAAGTCATCGTCACTCAGATCATCTTGAGCGTAATCATCGTACGAAGAATTGCGGTAATCAGTATACTCTGTATCCGTTGAAGGATCAAAGTAAACATCATCATACTGCGCGGTGGCAGAAAGACCAAATCCAAAGAGGAAAAGGGCGATAAAATAGGCTGATAATTTATACATTTTCATAATAAATAATTTTTAATGTAATTAGGTGACTCTCTTACAAGTTACAGGTACAATTTATTACTTTTGTGGCTAATTTTTAGTTAAAAAACCATTAAAGTTGAATTTTTATTCTTAAAAGTCGGTTTATGACTACTGATCCGTCTTAAAAACACTATTTAGACGCTATTAGTTCAGTGTGTGTCACAAATGTAAACTTTAATAATTAGTTAAAATCGTAAAAACACAAATTTATGTCAAAAGTAATTACCAGTCGGGCAGAAGATTATTCTGCGTGGTATAATGATATCGTTAGAAAAGCTGGTTTGGCTGATCACTCAGCCGTTCGAGGCTGTATGGTCATTAAACCCGATGGTTTTGGTATCTGGGAAAATATGAAAGCGCAATTGGATAAAATGTTCAAAGAAACTGGACATCTTAACGCCTATTTCCCATTATTTATCCCAAAAAGCTTTTTAAGCAAGGAGGCAGAACACGTAGAAGGGTTCGCCAAAGAGTGTGCCGTAGTTACCCACCACCGTTTGATGAACGACCCAAATGGTAGCGGGGTGATCGTTGATCCTTCTGCTAAGCTGGAAGAAGAACTGATTATTAGACCTACTTCTGAAACGATTATCTGGAACACTTATAAAGACTGGATCAAATCTTACCGCGACCTGCCTTTGCTCATTAACCAGTGGGCCAATGTAGTCCGCTGGGAGATGAGAACCCGCCTGTTTTTACGAACCGCAGAATTTCTCTGGCAGGAAGGACACACTGCCCATGCTACTTCTGGCGAAGCAGTAACAGAAACCCTAACCATGCTGGATGTCTACGCTAAATTTGCGGAAGAATATATGGCCATGCCTGTGATCAAAGGAGTCAAATCCGCCAACGAAAGGTTTGCGGGCGCACTGGATACTTATACCATCGAAGCATTGATGCAAGACGGGAAGGCATTGCAAGCGGGAACCTCTCACTTTTTGGGACAAAATTTTGCAAAAGCTTTTGACGTAAAATATCTCAACGAAAAGCAAAAAGAAGAATATGTCTGGGCGACTTCCTGGGGCGTTTCTACCCGCTTGATGGGAGGATTGATTATGACCCACTCTGACGATCAGGGACTAATCGTACCTCCCAAATTGGCAATGACACAAGTCGTCATCGTGCCAATTCCAAAACCGGCGGCGGCCATCGACGAAGCGGCAGAAAAAATTATGAAGGAACTGAAAACACTCGGAATTTCGGTCAAATACGATACCGACGCGAAAAAACGTCCTGGTTTTAAATTTGCTGAACACGAACTTAAAGGCGTTCCAGTTCGACTAGGTATTGGTAATCGAGATCTGGAAAAAGGTCAGGTAGAAGTAGCCCGACGAGATACGCAGGAAAAATCCAGCCAGCCTTTAGAAGGTATCGCCGAATATATTCTCCAACTGTTGGATGAGATTCAGAATAATCTATTTAATCGCGCAAAAGCTTATCGTGACTCGCATATTACTTCCGTAGACAACATGGAAGACTTTAAAGCGGTTCTCGATGAAAAGGGCGGATTCGTACTTGCACACTGGGATGGTACTACAGAAACGGAAAAGAAGATTAAGGATCTCACCAAAGCAACCCTCCGTTGTATTCCTCTGGATACAAAGGAAGAAGATGGCAAATGTATATTGACGGGTAACCCTTCTACCAAACGCGTATTATTTGCACGAGCTTACTAAGTATTCTTAAAAAATCACCGCCATGAATGACTTTGCGTTATTCATGGCTTTTTTTATTCTACATAATAATCAAAAAGCAGATTATAAAATAATATTTGATTAAATACAGTAAAATAATATTTGGAATATTTAACTAAATACCCTATATTGTCTAAAAAAGACATAATTTAAGATCGTTTTTTATTTACTAACCACCTTAAACATTCCGCCATGAAGACACATCAACGTGAAATTTTGATTTATTACAATCCAGAATCTAGTGCCGATCGCCGGACGGTGGCACACGCACATGGCCTCACCCGCCATATTAGGACCTACAAGTTTGGTCAGACTCCGTCTACCCATACTAGTTGGTCTCAAATCATTGGAAAACTGGATCTGCATCCAAAAGATTTAATGAACAAAGCGCATCCTTATTATCAGGAACATATCCGTGGCCGGGAATTTAATCGCCAGGGATACTTGAAAATCTTAAGTAACAATCCTGATCTTTTAAAAGCGCCAATCGCTATTAGAGGAGATCGTGCAGTACTGTGCACTAGTCCTACCGATATATACAGACTCATACACGGAGTAGCTCCAACGGTCGGATAAAAATACACCACCGTTTAGTGACTTTTCACTAAGTCTCCCCATCTCTGGCCTCCTCCCGTGCAGGCCAGATGATTTATTCCATTTCCAATCCAGGAATAATAATTAATAGTCTGTCAAGCCCCTTAAACGGTTTCCGTTTAGGGGGTTTTGTTAAAAAAACAAAATGTTTTATTTTTCTAGGATAACTCAACCCTTTTTATTACCTTTGTAAGGAACATAAATATATGTTCAGAATAATTACTTTCCTGTCTTATTTCCAGAAATATAAGTGTCAGGAAAACCAATTTTATTAATTTAAAAAACAACTATTATGGCATTTGACGTTGAAGGTCGTCTGTACAAAAAATTTGAAACTACTCAGGTTACCGAAAAATTTAAGAAAAGAGAATTTGTGCTGGAAATTGAAGACGGCGCTTACACTCAGATGGTTAAAATGCAACTGACGCAAAATAACTGTGAAAAACTGGATCCGTTCGAAGTGGACGATCAACTAAAGGTTACTTTTTCGCTCCGTGGACGAGAATATACCAAAGAAGGAAAGACTTCTTACTTTACTAATCTGGACGCGTGGAGAATTGAAAAAGCTGGTGGACAAGTTAACAGCGGTGCTCCTAGTGCCAGTATTGATTCTTTCCCTTCCGTAGCCGATGAGCCCGCTAACACGGGTGGCGTGGATGATGATCTGCCATTCTAAGGCTAGTGGTTTTTAACGCTATCTTAATTAAACTGCTATTCCAACAGACCCAAAATAATTGTATTTTGGGTCTGTTCTATTTATCCAAGTTACTTAAATAATATGCGTTATTTATTTCTAATTACTATTCTGCTCTTTTCAGGCTTTTCCCTCTCTGCCCAACAATGGCTCACCGGAATCGAGACAACGTGGACGGATTCGTTCGTGGAATGGAGACTTTATAGCGAAAGCGATTACCACGAGGATGAAGACGAGGCGTTAGAGGCTTCCGGAGAACTGGAACTGCGCTGGAAAAATCAGGATAACTGGACTGAATGGGATTTTGAGATTAGAGAAGAGCGAGGTCAAATTGCACAAGTTTCACGGAGTCGACCCAATCAATGGGAAATCCGTAGCGACGGTGGCCTGGTAACTATGCGCCCCCGATGGCCTAATGATCTTACCGAATGGAAGATCACGGGTAATAATACTTCTTTCGTTTTTAAAAGCAAATGGCGCAACAACCTTGACGAGTGGATACTGGTCGATGATCGTTACGGCCATTTTTCTTTACAAACTGCCTGGGAGCGAGATCCCAGACAATGGAATATCTATGATGAACTTGATGAGGAGGTTCCTCTAAACATAAAGATGGCGATGGTCTTTATCGCTACCTTTTATAGTTCTCCTAAAATTTGATCCGCGTGTTGCTTGGCTTTTACCTTTTGAATGACCTGCTCAATTTTTCCTTTTTCGTCGATGACAAAAGTGGTACGGTGTAATCCATCAAAGGTCTTTCCCATAAATTTTTTAGGTCCCCAAATTCCGTAGGCTTCAATCACTTCCCGATCAGTATCGGCGAGCAAAGGAAAAGGTAATTCGTGTTTGGCAATAAAATTTTGGTGTTTCTTTTCTGAGTCAGGACTGACCCCAAGTAGCTCATAACCCTTTTCCTTTAGATCTTTGTGGGCGTCCCGGAGGTTGCAAGCTTCCACGGTGCAGGTTGGTGTATTATCTCTTGGATAAAAAAACAGGATCAGCTTTTTACCTTTGTAATCTTTTAAGGATACACTTTCTCCTTTTTCATTCACACTTTTAAAATCCGGCGCTTTATCGCCCGGCTGTAGATTTGTCATAATAATTGATTTGTTTAGCAATCAAATAGAATCTACGCTAAATGGTTCATAAAAACTCCAACTTTATAGATATTCTAATTCGTCAGTCTCATTTGATAAATCGCAAGCTGATTCAGCAACGCCAAATTTTTTTTTAGTCATTAGATCTATAATGTAGACACCGTCATTTACGATATGGTTGGGTATTGTTTTCAAAAAAATCTCTAAGAACTTTCTTATTTTACCAATTGAATTTTATAAAAACAACCATGTACCTCTTAGCCGCCGCCAACGCCAATTTATCCGCTTTTGTCATTCTGGGAATCATTATCGTCCTATTGGGTGCTATTCTGCGTTATTTCAAACAGCCCTACATTATCGCCTATATTTTAGCAGGTGTACTATTGGGAGATTATGGATTTGAGATTATTACCGACCAGAAACTCATTACAACGATGGGAGATATCGGATTGATTTTGCTGATGTTTTTTATAGGGATGGAAATTAGCCTGCCTGGACTCGTTAAAAACTGGAAAGTAGCGATACTAGGAACCTTCGTACAGATTATCGCTAGCGTTTTACTAGTCGCTTTAATCGGATATTTTCTAAACTGGCAAATCAATCAAATCATCACCATAGGGTTTGTTATTAGTCTTAGTAGCTCTGCAATAGTCATTAAATTACTACAGGACAGTGGAGAAATCAATAGCTCAACGGGTAAGAATGTGCTTAGCGTTTTATTGATGCAAGATATTCTCATTGTACCGATGATGATCATTACCAATTATCTGGGAGGCCACGCTCCAACCATGCAAGAATCTGTTCTTCAAATCATTGGTGGAATACTGATGATAGGCGCTATCTTATTTATTTGGCGAAAAAAAGAAATTAAAATCCCATTCAGTCAGCAAGTGGAAGAAGATCCCGAAATTCAGGTTTTTGTGGCGCTGATTATCTGTTTTGGTTGTGCCGTCATCACCTCCTTTTTTGGTCTCTCCGCTGCCCTCGGGGCATTCGTAGGTGGAATGGTAATTCATGCTAGCTGTTCGGCACTGTGGTTTCATGATAGTTTACACGCTTTTCGGGTGATGTTTGTAGCGTTATTTTTCGTTTCCGTCGGCATGATGATCGACCTAAAATATCTAATGGAACACTGGATGGCCGTCAGTATGATCATTCTGGCCGTTTATATCAGTAATCATTTTATCAATGCCATCGTACTGCATTATTTTGGTCGTAACTGGAAAAAAAGTATTTATGGTGGTGCTTTACTGGGCCAAGTAGGAGAGTTGTCTTTTGTCCTCGGCGCTAGTGCATATTCCGCTCAGATTATTTCTGATTATACCTATCAGCTAACGATCATGGTTATTTCACTGACTTTACTTATCAGTCCTTTTTGGATTGCCATGACAAAAAAGATAGTAGGCAAATAGCATAAACAGCAATAACCTTTGAAATTTATTTTGTACTATTTTTGAACCCGATTCGTATTAGTACTTAAATGCTTTTTCAAATACCGCCTCATTCCTTCGATCGTCCCTAACCACCAACCGTAGCTGATGCGTTCCTTTTGATAAATCATCCGAAAACCGATGCGTCAACAAATCATTCTTCGCATCATATTCCATCAATATCCAATTTCCGTCAATATAAGCATTGTAGTCAATCTGTTTCACATTGGGAGCCGTCGCAAAATTATCGGTTACTTTAAAGGTCATTCGATTATAACCAACCATATTACTACTAAATTTTTCAGGCGAAATTTTAGGCGCTTCCGTATCGATCATAATACTAAAATCTCCCAGGTCTCGTACTTTTGTGGTCAACCGAGTGCCTTCCCATTTCCCTCCACAAGTAATCATTTTATGATCCGGTTGGCAGTACGCGATAAATGCTTTTTCGCGTAGCGTCTCCGGTAAACCTGCCGGACGGATCGCTAGTTCATAATATTTATGTACGGGGGTATTATAATCGTGTAAATGATGAATCAGCGAATAGACCCCTGCCGAATTTTCGATCGTGGTAAAATATTTAAAATATAAATTTTCGTACAAAGTTCCGTTAGGCATGGATAACGAAAAATCCTCCGTTTCGATAACGTTGGCCTGATTGTAAGGCAGTAAATAATTATAGGAGCGTGCGGGAGGTTCGGGGACATCCGCACGACGAACCCAAAATTCCAGTAGCTCATCATTGCCGGCTACATCCGAGGCTAGTATCTGAATTTTAGTAGCCTCGTTTTTTGCCAACTGAATAACGCCTTTATCTTCTTTTTCTTTATAAATGGACAAACGATTTCCCGGCAATTTGTAAAAACGATTAATATAAGCTTTGTTACTGACCTGTTCTTCGTAATCCAAATGAGCATTAATATAGCGGGTTTCGCTAAAGGGAAATGTTTCCATCTCAAAACCATATACCGGTTGATCATCTTTGGTCATCATCATTTTATAGACTCCATTCCAGTTGGGAGCCAGCGACATATGATCGTACGCTTTTAGACCGACTCCAATTCTCCACGCACCAATTAGCAAAGTGTCTCCACTGATCCGGTAACCTTTGCCTCCTTTTTTCACTTTGACCGTTTTAGTAGCAATGGTTTCCAACTTGTCATTGAGTGAATAAATTTTTAGTTCGTGCAGTTTGGGGGCTAATTTATCTTTAGCCTCCAGACCAAACAAGAGGGGATTGATGGGCTTGGAGGTTCGGGTATCCCGTATTTCAAAATGCAGGTGCGGACCGTAAGAACGTCCGGATAATCCCATTTTTCCAAGTTGTTCCCCTTTTTTAAATTTAAATTTTTCAGCTTGGGGATAAAGTTCTATTTCGAAAGTCTTTCTTTTTTTCTGTTCTGCTTTTACGTAGCGGGCTACTGCTTCCGGGAAATTGGCCAGGTGGGCATAAACGGAGGTATATCCATTTGGATGGTTAACGTATAAAACATTTCCATAACCACCTGATTGTACTTTTATTCTCGCTACGTAACCATCGGCAATACTCAGTATTGCTTGTCCTGTCTTACCATTATGTGCTTTGATATCAATACCTGAGTGCAGATGATTAGAACGTAACTCGCCAAAGGTGCCAGATAATTTAATGGGCGTATTGACTGGAGAGCGAAAGTAGTTTTGGGGATAATCTCGGATGGGCTCGCCTTCTGTAAAAGCAAATAACAGCCAGAGTCCAACAATTAGAATCGATAAAGTAAGTAGCTTATTCATCATAATTATAGTTTGTTATCCAGAAAAATCAGATTTAAAGTACTCAAATAAAGTTACTCCAACTTCCCCGTATAGTTTCCTCTTTTTCATTTTTTTCCATCAATTCCAAAAAGTATTTCCGGGGAATATTAACCCCACCTAGACTTCGCAAATGATTGGTTTCCTGTTGACAATCGATAACCCAAAAATCTTTTTCTTTTAACGTATTCACTAAAGTGATAAAACCCGCTTTAGAAGCGTTGGACACTTTTGCAAACATGGATTCCCCAAAAAATACTTTTCCCAGGGAGATGCCATATAATCCTCCTACAATTTCTCCATCTTTAAATACTTCGACACTGTGCGCAAATCCGAGATCATGCAATCTACAATAAGCCTCTATCATGGCATCCGAGATCCAGGTACCAGCACCATCTTCAGTGAGTCGTTCTTCCCGGCAGATGGTAATGATCTCTCTGAAGTGTTGATCAAAAGAATAGGTGAATTTATTTTGATTAAAGACAGGGCGCATGCTTTTTGCCACTTTCAATTCGTCCGGAAAGAGTACGAAACGCGGATCTGGAGACCACCAAATAATGGGTTCATCGGGGTTAAACCAGGGAAAGAGGCCGCACTGATAAGCCAGGAGCAACCTTTCTGGCGACAAGTCTCCACCGATTGCCAGACGACCATATTCGTCAGCCAGATATGCCGGCGGAAAGCTGATATCTTCGTCTGACAGCCGAAATACGGGCATATTGATTTGAAATAATTAAAAAATTGGTAGTTAATGAGGTATTAATAAATTAAGAATTTTGGGTTAGCGATTTTTGTTGCTAGTAAGGCAAAAAACATGACTGAACCATGTGAAGGAACCGGAACGGTCGGGCTGCCATAGCCGCACTATCACGAGGCTTTTTAACGAAACTAGCGACAAAAAGATCAAGCCAAAAACGTAAATTTATTATTAACTCATTCCTAAGAGTGAAGAACTACTCTGCCACACTTTCTATAATGGCAGAAAGACCTCGTTCGGTCAAGGCATCCTTAAATGGGCGCAATACTTCAAAGGGAGCAGTTTTTACGACAGCCTTACCTTTGTAGTGAATAATGAGTGAAAGCTGTTCCGACTGGGTTCGTGAATGATTAAGTACATCTACCAAACATTCAATTACCCAATCAAATGTATTATGATCATCATTATAGATCAATAATTCTGCAGGAGTCCCAGTATTGGTTACTTTTTCTTCTACCAATACTTCTTCTAAAATCTCTGTACTGTTAAACATCTTGGTATCATTAAATTTATTAAAAAAAATAAGCCTGACAATTAGGTAGTTTTCGTCGGGTGGCTTTTCTACTTTAACTAATTGAGTCCTTTTAATGTTTCCTTTATTGCCGTAAAATTAGGCAAATCTCCTGCCGATTCTAACACTTCAGCGTACTGAATAATTCCCTCCTTGTCAATTACAAAGGCAGAACGCTTGGAAACCCCTTTCATATCCAATACAAAATCTTCGTATAAAGCGTCATAAGCACGCGAAACGGTTTTATTAAAGTCAGCCAATAAAGGGAATTGATATCCTTGTTCCTCCTTAAATTTCTCCAGTGTAAACAACGAATCAACGGAGATCGCTAGTATTTGAGCATCTAAATTTTTGTAGTCTTCCATACTATCCCGTACGGTGCATAGCTCATCCGTACAAACGCCCGTAAAAGCCAACGGAAAAAATAACAACACCACATTTTTACCTCGGTGGTCTTCCAGGGATACTTCTGATTTATCCGTTGCTCTCAATGTGAAATTAGGTGCTTTTTCTCCTTTTTGAATTTTCATGTGTGTATTTTTAATAAAAAAATGTACAATTATAGGTAAAGATAATCAATCTAGGTATCAAATTGGGCCAAATCATCCGATATATTTATAATTTTACAAAATGTTAACAGCATATCATCCACAAAGTTCGAAACAGGTATTTGCGGCCGAACAATCTTCGCTCAATGGGCCTTTTTTCTGTCCAGCCTGTGGTAGTGAGCTGCGCATTAGAAAAGGCCTTAAACGTATTCATCACTTTGCCCATCTGCCGGAAAAAAATTGCGCTTACAAAGGGGAATCCCAACTTCATCTTCGAATCAAGAAGCAAATTTATGTTAGTTTATTAGAGGAATTAGGTACC
>Ga0209187_1003943_pt1 | contig 11780 bp, 5 predicted proteins | sample BantaG_FD_187430 | JGI IMG/M metagenome (GOLD analysis project Ga0209187, IMG submission 187430) | Marine algal microbial communities from Bantry Bay, Ireland - BantryBay_4 metaG (SPAdes) (version 2) | ecosystem: Host-associated > Algae > Red algae > Unclassified | place: Bantry Bay, Ireland... | reverse complement strand
AATTTTGAGTAGGTAGTTTTTGTGTATAACGAGTTGAAAAACACAGACATAGCCGTAGCTATGGCGCGTATTTTAAACGAAGTTAGGCACAAAAAATATTAGTCATAATTCTGAATCTATTAGATCCTCGTTCCTTAGTGTCTTTGTGGCAATTAAAAATTTTGCCCTGTACTTAGATTTTAAAGTTAAAAATTGGGTTACTTTGAATAAAAAAGTGTGACTCCTGTATCCTTTCATATTCTCTACGAAGACGCTGAATTCATTGCCATCCACAAACCATCCGGTATCCTGGTACACCGAACGCGGATCAGTGAAGACACCGTTTTTGTTTTGCAGTTGCTAAGAGATCAGGTAGGGTACCATATTTTCCCCGTGCATCGCCTGGATCGGATGACCTCGGGTGTGTTGGTTTTTGGAAAGACCAAAGAAGCGGCTGGTAGGCTGTCCAAACTATTTCGGGAACAGCAAATTGAGAAAACTTACCTGGCCGTCGTACGCGGTCATCTCCCCGCAATGGGGACTATTGATTATGCGCTCGCTCGTTCACCTGACCACCAAAAACAACCTGCCCTCACTGATTATCGGATGCTTGACCAGACGGAAATTCCACACGCCATCAGTCGCTATCCTACTTCGCGTTATTCGTTGGTAGAAGTTATGCCAAAGAGCGGACGTTTTCATCAGATCAGAAAACATTTTGCCCACTTGCGACATCCCGTAATTGGCGACCGCCCTCACGGAGATTGTAAGCATAATAAATATTTGAGAGAAAAATTAGGCATTCGCACCATGCTACTACACGCTCAGTCATTTTCTTTCCTGCATCCTCGTACCCTAAAAAGGGTAATTATTCGGTCTAATTTGGATAATTCTTTCGTGGATGCTCTGAAAATTTTAAATTTTGATCCTAAAAAAAATAATTAGAAAGCATCTTTTTAGGATTTGCTTTATCTTTGTTTGAAATTTAAGGCCCTTCTACTTGTTCCCTTCTTTTACGATTATCCGTTAATTACGGTAAACATCCCCGTTTACCATCTTACCTTTTTTACAACAAAATTTACAACTATGATTTTCAGGAAATTAAATTTTCAGAAATTTACGGGTTTATTAGTGCTATTGTTTATAGCACTCAGTAACTCCATTTCAGCTCAGTTTATTAACTATCAAGGACACGCTAACACCCGAGGACTAACCACCGCTCCCGATCAAACCATCTGGGCCAACGCCAGTAATGGACTTTTACATTATGATCTCAACGGCAATCTCATCGAAGTAATTAGTCGATCTGCTTCTGGAGACTTAACCACCCCAACCAGCACGGGTGCAGATATAGCGATCGCTCCCAACGGAGATATCTGGACGGCTAGTGGGTATGGACCTATCCGACGGTATGATGGTAACACTTGGACCACTTTTGATAACTCAAACACTCCTGAAATTTTTACAAATTCAGTTGGACTCTTGGAAGCCGGACCAGACGGTACGATCTACGCCGTTTCATATTCAGATATTTCAGTCTACCAAAACGGCGAATGGCAAACTTACAACCTGGGTGTTTTTTCTAATGGAATGAATGCTACGGGTATTAGCCCTTCTGGTGAGTTGACCCTGGCCTTTGGTCGTGGACTAGCAACATGGACCGCAGAATTTGGTCTTGATTTTATTGTGGGAGATGCAAATGGTACTACCCCTATTTATGATCTTCAATATTTAGAAAATGGAGATTTATATTATTCAACTTCAAACGGAGCCATTAACCGCATACCGTCGGGTAGTACAACTCCTGCATTTATTGCGCAAAATACGATTAACTTTCCACGGATTGCCGTAGAAAGTGATGGAACTGTTTGGGTTGGGACCTTTGCGCAAGGTAATAATACCGTAGAACGTTGGGACGGTAATCAATGGACTGTTTTCACACCAAATAATAGTACGGTTACCACTTCAGCCGTTACGGATATTATGGTAGATGCCAATGATAATGTTTATTTAAGTCAGGGATATTTTACCGACGACGATGGATTGCAACGATTTGATGGAAATAACTGGGACGTAAAATACGAAGGATTCGTAGCACGTGGAAATAACAGTCTGGAACAAGATTTTGATGCTGCTGGCAATGTTTATACCATCGGTGGTGATCAGTTAATTTCCAAATTAAATCCAGCTACCGGAGCCATTAGCCATTTTCACCGTGGTAATAGTCCTTTCGGCGGCACCGTAAGGTTACAGTCCCTCACCGCTACTGGCAATAACGAACTTTGGGTCGGAACACAAAACAATGGTATTTTTCATTATACGGGTAGCAACTGGATAAATTTTACCTCTACGACTACGAATGGACAAATTCCTGCCAATAATATCGAAGCTATTAAATCCGCACCCGACGGAACGATTTACGCTTTAGCAATAGGTTTTTCTCCATCGGTCAAATGGCTCGTTCGCTACGAACCGGCTATACAAAGCTGGACCAATTACGCCGAAGGAACAGACTTACCCGAGGATCTCAATAATTTATACGTAGATGCAAATGGCATCGCATGGGTTACCAGTTTTAACGGTTTATCAAAATTGGAAAATAATACCATCACTATTTTTACAACTAATAACAGTGGCTTAGTAAATAATTACACGGACTATATTACTGGTCGCCCCGATGGGAGTGAAATTATCTTTCGAAGCAGAAATACTAGTACCACTGCCTATTTCTCTTCTGACGGTCAGACAATTGAACAGTATGCCGACAATATATTCAACGGATTTAATGGCGGATTTAGTCCTCAGGGAGATTATTTCTACGGTGGAGATATTTTCACCTCTGGTGGCCTGACTCGTAACGACGGGACGGACAACGAACTCTTCACACGCGAGGACAGCTATATTATCGGAGCTGGTGGTGGAGGTGTTTTAAGCGACCCTTCCAACGGGATATGGTATTTTAACGAAAGTGGTGTAGCCAAATACACCGGCGATGATAATAATCCAATAACGCTAAATTTGACCAGTACGAATATTACTTGTCACGACGAAAATGATGGTTCCATTAGCGTATCTATTAGTGGCGGAACCCCTCCTTATCAACTACTTTTTCAAGGAGAGTTTTATACGGGAAGCAATCTTACGTTTAATAATTTAGGAATCAATTTTTCCACCGATGTATCAGTGCTAGATGCGAACGGAATTACGATCGGTGGTAGTGCCAGAATTTTCAACCCAGCACCCATTTCTCCAAATATTTTTGTTTCGGGAAATACCATCACCACCGATGCAAGCGGAGGAACAACTCCTTATACTTATCTTTGGAGCAACGGCTCTACCAGTTCAAATATTAATAATACCATTCCGGGGAGCTATATAGTTACCATTACCGATACTAATGGCTGTTCTGCGATAGGAAGTGGCAGTATAAATAATAACCCAAATACCTATTGCGAAAGCGAAGGAGATCAACCCTGGCAAAACTGGATACATACCGTTTTTCTAGGAAATATAAATAATGGTGATTCCGGTAAATCCAAGTACAGTGATTTCACCGGACAGGGATCAACCGCCTTACGAACGGGTGCGACGCAGGAAATTACGCTCGTTGCTCAATGGAGTTATTTCACCTGGGATGTTTACTGGCGCGTATGGATTGACTATAATCAAAATGATGTTTTCGAAAATTCAGAGATCGCAGCCCAAACTATCTTAAATGCTCCCGCTGCTCCCGCTCCTGCAACACCAGCTTTTGCAAATATTACGATCCCGCAAACTGCCGCCTTGGGCGCTACACGAATGCGCGTATCTATGAAGCGGGGCGCTTACCCTGAGGCGTGTGAGACTTTCGCAGTAGGTGAAGTAGAAGATTATACGGTAGTGATCGAAGAAGGTACAAATGGGCCAATTTGTCCATTGACGGGAACGACCAGCAATTTTACTTGTGATGATAATGGTACACCCAATAATCCGGGTGATGATTTGTATTACTTCGATGCAACGATTACCGCTGCTACTTCGAATCCTAATTCTCAATGGCGATATAACAATACACTTTACGATTACAATGTTCCTGTTAACCTGGGACCTTTCCCAATTGCCCAGGGAGATGAAAATTTATACATTCGTGATATCAATAGTACCAATGCTAATTCCTGCGAATTATTTTTATACGTAGACTTACCGATCGGACCTTGTTCGGATGGTACTCCTCCTCCTCCAACGGATGATTGTGAAAATAATTTACTGACGAATGCCGGTTTTGAAAATGGACTCAACGATTGGGTACAAGCAGGAAACGTAGCGATCATTTCTAATAACGTCCGCACCGGAAATAATGCGGTAGAACTGGGAAGTGGCAGCAGCCGCGTATTTAGAAGTTTTTCGACTACCGCCGGAAACACCTTTAATTTAAAAGCTTATTTACGCAGCGGAAGCGGCAATAAAAACGCTGGTATCAGCATCAAATATATGAGCAGTAGCTACCAGCCGATCCTCAACGAGACAGATTATTTTACAGTTGGGTCGACTTATACGCTTTTTGAAAAAACAGAAACGGCTCCGGCCAATACGGCCTTTATTGAAATCTCCGTACGAGGTTTTGGAGACGGTGAATTAATCACAGATGATATTTGTTTGACCAATGGCGAGGTAACGCCTCCCACCAACGAACCGGATTTACAAGTAGCATTTGGAAGTGGTAATTATAGCGGTAATCCAGGAGACGTAGCCAGTTTTAATTTTGATCTGACCAACGCTGGAACGGCCATTGCGACGGACAGTTACCAGATTGGTTTTGTCTTGAGTACCGATGCAATGCTGAGCAGTAATGATGTTTTGGTCGGCGAAGTACCCACGGGCAGTACGGATATCGGAACGACTGCGGACATCACGGGCGCCATCACCATTCCGGCCAATACGGCTCCGGGCAATTATTTCTTAATTGCCAGAGCTGACTTTGACGAAGTCATCACCGAGTCGAATGAAAGTAATAATACCGACACTCAATCTTTTACCGTCAACGGCATTACGCCTCCCACGGGTGAGCCTAATTGTGCAGCGGAAAGTGACTTCCCCTGGCACGAATGGGTGAGTGAAGTAACCGTTAATGGAACAACGAAAGCATCCAGCAAGTCTACCTATTCTGACTTTACCAGTACGGCGATGATGTTAGGAAAGGACGGGAACAATGATATTTCCCTGACGGCAAAATACAGTTACATAACCGAAGATGCGTACTGGCGCGTGTGGATTGATTATAATCAGAATGATGTTTACGAAGCCGACGAAATATTCTACGAAGCGGTAGTTTCCGCTCCGGCGAGTGGCAGTGGCATCACCAGTGTTGCCACGGCTAGTAGTCTTTCTATCCCGAACGATGCTTTGAACGGTTCAACCAGCATGCGAGTGATTGTTGCCAGAAATGCTTTTGCGAATCCTTGTGGTACTTTTGATTTTGGGGAAGTGGAAGATTATACGGCGGTAATTGGTGCGAGCAGTGCCAGCATGAGAGGCGAAGAAGATGACTTCTATACCGATCCTCAGTTGTTGAGCCTGGCGCCGAATCCGGCCATGGACCATGTGATGATTGGACTAGATAAAATGAACGGACAGAATTTTGAAATGATTATTACCAATCAGCTGGGACAAATATTTTTGCAGAAGTCTTTTGTGGAGAATACAATAGATCGTTTTAATTATGATACCAGTGATTTACCGACGGGTGTTTATTTTGTTTGGTTAAAGGCAGATGGGAAACGCTCTATTCCGCAGAAGTTAATTAAGCAGCAGTTGTAGAATGGACAATTATTAGAATAGAAATTCTTAATAAAAAAAACGCTCAAATCGGGAATCGGTTTGGGCGTTTTTCATGAAGAAATAACCTACAGTTTTATCTTCTTCAATCGATCCATCTCCCGCTTATTATCGCGTTCCTTAATACTGTCCCGCTTATCGTAAGATTTTTTACCTTGAGATAATTGAATATCTATTTTAGCCAGCCCCCGATCGGAGATATAAATTCGGTACGGAATGATGGAATACCCTTTTTCGCTGACGCGCTTTTCCAGTTTGCGGAGTTCTACTTTTTTGAGGAGGAGTTTGCGGAGACGACGGGTTTCGTGGTTGTGGATGGTACCCAGTGCGTACTCGGCGATAAACATATTTTTGATAAATAATTCGCCTTTTCTAAAAAAACAAAAAGCATCATTTAGATTCGCCTCCCCGTTCCGGATCGACTTGATCTCGGTACCCGTCAGCATAATCCCCGCCTCAAAACCGGACAAAAACTTGTACTCAAATGCCGCTTTACGATTTTTGATTTCTATTTTTTGGGGCGTTTTATCTTTTTTATTCTTGGCCATTTTTTTGTTGTTGAAACGCTGCGCTTGTTGAAGTGTTGAGTCGCTGCGCTTGTTGAGGTGTTAAAATTGTAAATAATTTGATCAATCAAAGAGCAATATTTTACGATAGAAGAGCCCGATAATCGGCAAAAATCAATATTCATTATTCGAGATTCATCATTCATTATTCCCCTTCATAATTTCTCTATTAAAAAGTCCGTCATCTTTGTATACAAGTGTAACCGCGCATTGTCCCCATAAATTCCATGATTTCGATTTGGATAAAAATAAGTATCAAATTGCTTGTTGGCCTTGATCAGTGCTTTGGCCATTTCAGCACTATTTTGAAAGTGTACATTATCGTCCGCATTACCATGTACCAGAAGATAATTTCCTTTGAGTTGGTCGGCAAAATAAACAGGAGAATTATCTTTATAACCATCCGGATTTTCATCGTCCGTCCTCATATAACGTTCCGTATAAATACTATCGTACCATTTCCAGTTGGTCACCGGTGCTACGGCAATCGCAGTTTTAAAGACGTCATTTCCTTTCAAAATCGCCAGCGAAGACATATAACCTCCGTAGCTCCAGCCAAATATTCCAATTCTATCACCATCGACATAAGGCTGCGCCGCCAGGTATTTAGCCGCCGCAATCTGATCTTCCGTTTCATACTTTCCGAGTTGCTGATAGGTCATTTTTTTGAATTTCTCTCCTCTCGCACCCGTTCCCCGGTTGTCCACACTTACCACGATATACCCTTTTTGGGCCAACATCTGAAACCACCAATAATTATTATATCCGTAACTGTTCTTCACCGTTTGACTACCCGGACCACCGTACACGTACATGAGCACCGGATATTTTTTACTCAGATCAAAATTAGGCGGAGTAACCGTCCAGGCATTTAGTTCGTCTCCAGCAGCATTTTTTATTTTAGAAAAATTAACGGATTGTGTTCCGTAAGTTTTTTGAACACTCACCAGTTTTTTATTATCCTCAATCACCCGAATTTCTTTTCCTGTCCGGTCGTACACCGTAAAAGTTGGCGGCGTATTAACAGTAGAAAAAGTATTGACAAAATAATCAAATGTACTCGAAAACTGCGCAGCATTCGTACCCGCAAAAGGCGTCAAATTCTTTTTCTTTTTCCCGTCCATATCTACACTATAAATCTGACGTTCTAGCGGTGACTGCTCCGCAGCCTGAAAATAAACCATTTTATTCACCTCATCTACTCCGTATAATCTGGTAACATCGTAATTACCATTAGTCAATTGACGAACTAATTTTCCGTTCATATTATAAAGGTAAATATGGTTAAAACCACTTTTTTCGCTGGTCCAGACAAAATGTTTTTTATCTTTTAAAAAATTCAAATCATCGGTAATATCGACATAGTAGTCGTTGGTTTCTTCCAAAAGTGTTTTGGTCTTCCCCATTTTGGTATCCGCTAGAATTAGTTTTAAATTATTCTGGTGACGATTCATTTTAAAAACAACCAACCCATTATTATCGTGCGTCCATTTAATTCTTGGCACATACTGATCGTCCATATTTCCCAGATCAATTTTTGTTGTTTTATTCGTATTAAGATTAAAAACGTGAACGCTCACTTTAGCATTTTTCTCTCCCACTTTAGGGTATTTAAATTTTCGATATTCGGGATAAGCCTCGTCGTTGTGAATGGTCAGAATAAACTCTCGTACCTCTGTTTCGTCAAAACGAATAAAAGCAATTTGATCTCCGTTGGGTGACCAGGCAAAAGCTTTGGTTTCCCCAAACTCTTCTTCGTATACCCAGTCGGCCATACCATTAATGATTTCATTAGTTTTACCGTCGGTGGTAATCTGTCGAGTTTCACCACTCATTAAATCCTTAACAAACAAATTATTATCTCGCACAAATGCTACGCTTTTCTCATCTGGTGAAAAGGTAGCCAGACTCATTTTCCCTTCCTCTCCTATCGAAGATAAGTTATTCGTCTTTCGATCCAGTACGTAAAATTGTCCCTTGGTAGAATGTCGGTAGATCGACTCCAAATCACCCGCCAACAACATCTTGTCTTCATTATTACTAAACGAGTACCTGCTAAATGTTTGGTCAAAACTACCAGTAATTGACAAGGTGGTCGCATCTAGTAAAACTTTCGTTTGCTTACCCGTCAGTAAATCGTATTGCACTACTTTATTTTCTTCTTTCCGCGTGTAATGTCTTCCATCTTTTTGAAAATTAAAGCCTGGAACGGAGCGTGCATAGAAAGTATAGTCCTTCCAGATATCTTCTACCGTAATGGACTTAGTTTGAGCCGACACAAAAAATGTGGCTAGACAAAATAAAAAGAGAATTGAATATTTCATGTCGTAAAAATTTTGTTAGTATGAGTCTAATGAAGCTGATTGGCCTGTGTCGGCTGACTTATAGTATTAAACAAAAAGTAACATAGATTTGTGCACACTTTTCTATTTATAACAGTTAGTGAAAAAGTATTAATAAAGTGAGCCATAATGCGAAGTAATTTTGCTTTCTAATAAGTTGAAAAACGTAGGGATAGCCGCGCTATCACGAGGCTTTTTAACGAGACTAGCGGCAAAAAGATCAAGCCAAAAACGTAAATTTATTATTAACTCATTCCTTATCAGCCCCAGCGGGGCGTTAATGTTATAAGTTTGTACATGGTCGCCCGCTGGGGCTTCATCTATTTCTCCAGAATCTCCTTTAGCGATTCCTGAATTCTTTTTCTTTTTTCCCGGCGATTGATGACCCTCGCTGGTACTACTCGCACCGCACAATCACTAATGGGACAACGCTCACAGGTTATATTGACCGTTTGGCTGACAATCGACGGATCATCCACAAAGCGAATGGCCTGACGAGTGGCATCATCCAAAAACAAGCCGATCGTCACACTGGAATTTCGCTTCCCATCTCCGTAACCCGGTCGGGCAAAAGTGAACGAAAAGTATTCATCTTTCGTACCGTAGTAGGTGCTGCGTTGGGCGCCAACGATCGTACCAACGTATTTGCCACGCTGCTGCATTTCCTTTAAATCGTTCAATAAAGCAACCGACAACCAGCGTCGGCAATAATGCTCCGACTGATTATTACTATGTGGATGGTGGCTATTATTTAAATGTAACTCTTTATCGATTTGAAAATCGTCATTCTTGGGATCATGTACAACTCTGATAAAGAAGAATTTTTTTAACCCCAAATATTTTGGCAATACATTGGTTAGTCTGGCCAGCATAATTTCGGGAGAAACATTATACTTGCTCCGCAAATCCAAAAAGGCTTCTCCGTTCCAGGTTTCCCGATCAAAAAATGTTTTAAGGTCTCTGGTAATCGATTTTTTATTAACCAAAATAGCCGACGCAAAGTATACCGCTTTAAAATGATTAAGTACCTGATCAAAGGAAGTTACCTTCACCAGTGACGAAGTCACCGCCCTTTCAGACATTTTTAAATACTGGAAAGCCAGTTCTTTGGCATATTGAAAAGTACGTTCGGTATCCGTGATCTTTTTATTGAGTAATAATTTTTTAGACTTGGGAATATACACCGACCGAAATCCGCTCAATTCGGGATAATCTTTCAGTCCATTTTCTACCATCCGATACTTAAACGCTTTTTTCAAGGTTTGTTCTAGCAAATCAATCGAAATTGCTTCATTTTCCGGAAAACTATGCGCCTTAACAAATTCACCCGCCGCTTCCTCTATTTCTTCAAAATAATTAAAATGTAATTCCTGATAAGCGCGCACGGCAGCCTGATAAAAATTTGCTTCTCCCACCGCATGATTACGGGATAATTCCACTAGCGTTGAAATAAAAGCACCGATTTTTGCGGGAGCCGTAGCAATAATTTCTACTACCTTCATCAGCTCAATACCGAACATATCCAGCGGTAATTCACTCAAAAAATTAGAATGTAATAATTCACCGATAGGGATCAGATTCCCCTCTAAATCAGGCGAAATGAGTACCGCTACCTCTTCTCCCAACGCATCCGCCAACAACTTGATTTTATCCTCTTTAGGATACTTTTTGCCCCGCTCAATTTCATTGAGGTAAGAAACGGACATACCTGTTTGCTCCTTCAACTCTTTGAAAGTGATATTTTTTTTCTGCCGCAACTGCCGAACCTTAAGGCCCAGAATTATTCGCTGATTCTGTGATTTTGCTATCATCTTGCCCAAAAATACGATGATCCGAGCAATTGTTTACGATTAGAGGGGATTAAATACGACTTTAGCCAAATTTTGCTGTTGGGTTTTTAGCTATTGGCTCACCTAAAACGTGAAGAGATTAGTTGTTCTAATCCCGGTCGTTGAATTAACTCGACTGTTAATAAAGTTATTTCATATTCATCCATATAGGGAAGCCAACGGATAAAACGCAAATCGCTAGTGCATCAAGACCAAAGAATGATCCCAGAGGGATCGCATTATCTTTTGAAAGTCTTTTTCGAGTGTCTGACAAATTAGCGGAAACAAGTTTTGCTGGTTAGCTGTGTCGGCCAACTAGCAAAGCAGGAAATTTGTCATGCATTCTTCCTTTTTTAAATCCTTTTTTCTAATTCTACCAGAAGGATTACTTTTGCAATATGACATTGACTGAACTATATCAACAAAGAGCGGAAGATTTTACGCAGCGTGCCGAGGATTTACAACGTCGATATGAAAAATTCGGATTTGTAAGGCTAGCTAGTTTTATTATCGCAATTGCGATATTGATTTTAATGTATAACGTCAGCCCACTAGCGGGAATCATTCTGACGATCCTGTTTTTAGGGGCATTTTATCGACTGATCCAGTGGCACCAGCGACTACTTCACGAAAAACAAATTGAAGAATCCCTGGCGCTAATCAATCGGCAGGAATTGGCTTTTATGCAAGATGACTTTCAGACCTTTGCGGATGGTAACGAGTTTATGGACCCAGCACATCCAAACAGTATTGATATGGATATTTTCGGGCCATATTCCTTTTTTCAATATGCCAACCGTACCACCACCTCCATGGGAAAAAAACGGCTGGCAGAATACCTGACTACGGTCACCAATGCGTCCGAAATTCGCGATCGACAAGAAGCAATTGCGGAATTACAGGATCAACTAGAATGGCGACAAAAATTTCGCGCCCACGGCATGACCACCGAGGATGCCCCCGAACATTTGGAACAATTAAAAATATGGTTGGCACAACCAGATTTCATTCGGTCTAATTCCTTAAACAAAGCCGCCTTAATCATTGCTCCCATCCTCTCCTTTGTTGGGTTATACGTCTGGATTTTTCACTGGCCCTGGTATATCTCTATGGTATTTTTCTTTGTCGCATTTTACATGTTACGAACTACGCTGGATCGAGTCAATCAAACCCACGTACAGACCACCAACGCCGGAAAGAGGTTGGCTTACTATGCCTATTTGATCGAACATTTGGAGGACAAACATTTT
>Ga0209187_1003939_pt1 | contig 11789 bp, 18 predicted proteins | sample BantaG_FD_187430 | JGI IMG/M metagenome (GOLD analysis project Ga0209187, IMG submission 187430) | Marine algal microbial communities from Bantry Bay, Ireland - BantryBay_4 metaG (SPAdes) (version 2) | ecosystem: Host-associated > Algae > Red algae > Unclassified | place: Bantry Bay, Ireland... | reverse complement strand
CACTCGCGGTCTTCGCCGAAGCACGGGCACTCGTCAGTCGCGTACGTCGCCGGTGCCGAGCGCTCGCACCGCACCCGTCGCCAGCAAAAATGGGACCGAGGTGCCGTCACAGTTGAAAACCAGGCAGTGTCCAACGGCGTCAAGGGCGACGCGCTTGCGGGCGATTGTCCGGTGCCGGCGCGCACGTCGATGGCTGTCGCCCAAGTGGCTGTAGCTGACGACTGGTCCGAAGCCACCCAACGTACGTGAGAGCAACCACAAAACCTCTCGCAGAGAACACCCGCGCGTGCGCACCGGCACACCTTCTCCGTGCAATGCCCGACGTGAAAGCAGGGCACAAAGTCGACCGCCGCGTTGTCAATCTTGCTGCCAACCTCTATCGACAGCGACGCGGTCTATTTCTCCTGCCGCCGCCTCTGCGACGAGGCGGCTTGCGACAGGGGAGGAGTTGCAGTCGCCGACGAGCCGTCGGTACGTGGAGAGATCGGATCCATGAAGGGCGCCCGCGCAGGTGCGGCGCCGCCCACTGGCCACCCAAATGCCTCGACGTAGGCGGGCGATCGATGGACGTCGGGGGGAAGAGTGAGGGTCGGGCGGGTGGCGGCGCCGACAGAGGGTCGTGAGGGCACGAACCGTGCAAGCGGCAGGCGTAACGTAGGCATACACGACAAAGCAGACGCGCCAATGTGTCCCGTGACGGCGCCGACGAATGTATGAAATCAGTCGACGCGTCGATGGACGCCGCCAGCGCAGACGCATGAGGCGGAGGAACACATCCAAGGAAAAATCCGACACAGAACAACTCGGCAACGCGGTCGGCACAGTCGGTCAGCTGGAGCATAGATAGCACGTCGCGCACGCCGGCGACGTCGCGTCTGTGGGCGTCTGCATCAGCCAGCACCGACACTACCTCCGCCACCTGCCGCACTGCCTGTAGCATATCTCTGCTCGCAATTGGCAATTTGCCACTGGCAGCCCCCTTGACAGGCTGAATCCACGGATTTGTGTGACGCGGCTTGTGGCACGCCCTTTGGGGGGCTACTTCCGCATTGTTCATTTTCTTGTTTGCTTGCCTGTCCTATCTGTTTGCCGGCAATCATTACGATCGATTGATCGGATGGTCGATCGACCAGTGCCGTTGTTTGTATTAAACCACCGTGGGTCCGGGGTCGCCGTCGTGGGCACCACCCGGCTCCGCATCGGATGCCCTTCAACAAAAGGTCTTCTTCCTCGCCGCGACGGCGACAGACCTCGCTTTATTGCTTGGCGACGGTCGGTCTCAGTACACTGGTAATTTAACTAACGTTATTAATACCATATTGCCCACGCACAGCTGGCTCGGGGAAGGCCGGCCGCGCTTGCATCGGCCGCTGCCACCGCCACCGCATCGATGACCAAGCCCATCTGGCCCCAGTTGCCCTCAAACGCCGCAGGCGGCGCAGCCGCTGTGTCGGAGTGCCGGGGCCCAGACGCCGACCGGGGTCCTGCACGCGGGCGACCACGCGCGGCGCCACCTACTAAAACGACTGCCAAGCTGGCGGCGCCTGTCAATCGCTCCAGCGCGGATTGGCGCGCGGCTCGCACGATGCGTCTCTTCCGCGCAGCTGCGTGCTGACTGGCGCGTCTGTCGACGAGCTCAATTGTCTGTCGAACTCTGGCCGAAGGTCGGCCCCATCCGCGCGCAAGGGCGTCAACCACGGTCTGGTCGTCTCCCAGCATGCTCACGACTGCTTGCATCCCGGCACGCTCTGCCACTCGCCGCGTCCTCGCTGACAGGCCGTAAGACGCCACCCCTCTGTCAGCGGCGTCTTCCTCTGAGATATCGCTGTCGCTGTCGACGACACCCGCCCACCTGTCCAAGCGAGCGCGCCACGCCGACTCGGCAAACGCACCTGTCACCCCGCCCATGTGCGGCACAAACCGCGGCGCCGAAGCGTCCTCGATGCGCCGCCACACCCGCCGGGTGAGCGTGCAGAACGTGTACGTCGGCAGCCACTCGACCACCAGAAGCATGATCGTCCGTATGGTGCCCGCCCGCGGTAGATCGTCGCCCGACGGCAGTGGCGTTCCCGTACGGACAGCAAACCCCGTAGTTTTCTTTTGCGCATCGAGGGAAGGCGACTTGGAGACGGGCATCGGCGCCGCGCCAGCGCGCTGCCGATTCCCTCCTTACACTGGACGTCCAGCCGACCTCGATTGCACCCTTGGCACCGTGCGTGGCGACGGCTCTTCTGGGTCACTCTTTGAGAGCCCGTCGTCGCAGCTCCCACGTTTACCATCAGCACTGTCGGTGCCTTGCACACTCACATGTTGACGCAACGCAGGTTCTCCACGCTGTGACCATCGGTCACTACATACGGCCGTGCCGGCGTCGCTGGCACCGGAAGCCCCTACAACCCAACAGGCGTCATAGGCGCCGGTGCAATCACTGCGCTCCAGACGCGCTACATCCAAGGTCGCCAAAACCGACGTAAAGTCGCCGGTGGGAGCAGCAGCAGCAGCAACACGCTGCTGCCGGTAAACGGTGGCACGGTTGAGCCGAATAGCGACCGCTACCGCCGTGCGCTGCCGACGCAGAGTATAGCGCGCAGTTTTATCGAGCACCTCGGGCACGTTGCGAATCAGGCCTCGTGGCTCGTCGGCGTTGTCGTCGTCGACATGGGTCAAGGCACGGGGCTGACACAGGTCGGGCCAGTCCAAGAACAGATGCAAGTCGGAGCACTTCATGTCATGCGCCGCCGCGGCAGCGACAGAGCACCACTCGCAAAGACTCGGCGGTCATCAACGCTGAGGGCCAGCCTCGACGGCAGCTTCCACACGTGCATGCACGCGAGTCGCCCAATCAGCGTGCGCCGATCCAATGAGGAGATTGGAACGACATGGTCTCGTTGGCCGGCACGCTTTGAGGCACGTCCTGCATGGGGTGTCAAGGCTGAGCCTCAGGACGCAGATTTTCGAGCCACAGATGTGTGATTACAGTAAAAAACAGTAAAGGACAATGCAGGAGGGGGAGGCGGGAGGCGAAGCCGTCTTCGGGCAGCGGCCACGGATTCGCACGCGCAGCCGGCGACGAGCCGGCCGAGAACGACACGACGTCCATGCGCTGCACGTTGTGGGCGACGTGGCAGGGCGCAGCGTGAATGCTGCCGGCGTCGGGCGCGTGGCCGGGGACGACGCACGTGTCGCTGCCGTCGTGGCGACCGCGGTGGCAACGAGCAAGGCTCCCGACGTGCTGCACGCCCCGTCACCGCTGAAACCGCCCGCGTGGCGGTCGTGGTTGGCGACACGGCGGGAGGTAACGCGCTGAGCGCCGTCATCGGTCTTGCTGCAGGGGGCGGCGCACGCGTCGCTGCCGTCGTGGCGGCCGTCGTGGCGACCAGCAAGGCTCCCGACGTGCTGCACGCGTCGTCGCCGTTGACGCCGTCCGCGTGCAGGTCGTGGTTGGTGACGTGGCGGGAGGAAACGCGCTGGTCGCTGTCGTCTTGCTTGCTGAAAGGGGCGGCGCACGCGTCGCTACCGTCGTGGCGACCGCGGTGGCGACGGGCAAAACTCCTGAGGTGCTGCACGCGTCGTCGCCGTTGACGCCGTCCGTGTGCGGCTCGTGGTTGGTGACGCGGCCGGCGTCGACGCGTTTGTCGCCGGCGTCGTGTGGCCCTCCTCGTCGCCTTTACCGCCGTCCACGTGCTGCTAGTTGTGGGGGACGCTGCAGGGTGCAGCGCTCCCGACGTGCTGCACGCGTCGTCGCTGCTGACGCCGTTCACGTGCTGCTCGTTGTGGACGACGCTGCGGGGTGCAGCGTGATTGTCGCCGGAGTCGTGCTTGCGGCTGAGGGCGACGCATAGGACGATCGAATTGCGTCTCCAGTTGTCGGTGGCGTCGCGGTCCAGGCGAGACTCATGTTTGGGGTGGACATTTGGCTCATTGCTGTCACGATGCTGCACAATGGCGTGAGCCGCAACATCATCTACGAGAGTACCGGCGTCACGCGCTCGACGCTAAACCACTGGAAGCGGTACTACCGTGACCATGGGTCGGTATGGAGGGACCCGTTGCTGCGCAACTGCCACGAGGACAACTGTGCGCTCGACATGACGCTGTTGTCGGCCATCATCGCTCTGGTTCGAGGGAACGCGCGGGCGCTGCTGCGCGAGCACGCTGCCATGCCGGACATGATGCGCAACCACGCGAGTGGCGAGTTCATCGGCCTACGCTGCTCGAAGAGCACTGTCGATTTCCGCCTCAACAAGCTGAACTTCACACGCAAGGTTGTGTTGCGGCTGTTTGAGGAGTCGTCGGCGCCGCGGCGGCTGACGCCTGCGGCAATTCGCGAACACACCCCACGTCGCTGCATCTTGTCCGTTGATGAGACGCACACCGACTGCGGTGACGTCTTCCGTCGCTTTGGACGGGCCCTGGCGCACAACCGCTCTCGTCTACTACGTCGGGACCCGCGCACGGTGCCGCGGACGAGCACCACGATGGCGGTGTCGAGCGATGGTGGCATTCTCGGCTTTCAGTCGGTCTTCGTAGTCAAGGGGGCGCCGACGGCGGCGGACTGGCGACTCTTCGTGCAGAACCTCATTCCAAAGTTGGGTGTCTACGTTCCAGGGAGGCCGTGGACCCAGCAGCCGGACAACTGCTTTGTCTTGATGGACAACGCTCCCATCCACGACGCCGCCGGTGACACCCTCCTCGGAAACAACGGCGTGCCGTTCTTGCGATTGCCGACGTACAGTCCCGACCTGCAGCCCATCGAGGGCGTCTTCAATGACTTGAAGAAGATTATTCGCAACTTGGTCTACGTTCGACCAGAACTACTCGACCAGCCGCATTTTATGCAGGACATGGCTGCCAGCATGCTCACACGGCGCCAAATGATCGGACAATTTGATCGGGTGGACGTTGTGATCGCATCGATTCTTGCTCAATAAATATCGTACCCGTCTGTCCCGACAATCGTCGATCACTCGACCACGGCGTTTCAAGAGTGGTGACGACTTTGCAGTACGGCCTGTCCCCGGAGTTGGTGGCAGCAACGCGCTCGCTCTTCATCCTACAAATTCCGTACGCAGGCGGGGCCCCTACCAGCTGGTGGCCCGGCCCCACTCAGGCGCTCCACGTAGGTCTCCGCTGCGGCGCACCCGTCGGCGCAGCCAGCCCGAGCTCCCAGCCAGCGGCCGGACGCCACGTCCGAGTGCCATTGGTAATTGTGCCCAACGTGAACGCGCATCGCGTGCACTTGATGGATCGGTAGTCGCCGTGTACGTCCATGTCGCCGCCGCGAATGCCGATGACGGGCGTTCTTGTAACCGTATTATGAGTGCGTAGGCATGGCGCACTGCAGTCGACCGCGTGCGAGGTCAGGCAGGTATCCCCGCTTCGACACCACGAGTGGCAGAAATGCAGTTGCGGTGGTTACGCACCTTGCATCGAACGGCGCGCTGAGCCGCAAGGTGCCGAGCAGTGCAGCCGAGTCGCCTTTGAATGAACATCATCGACTGTGCACTTGCAAGACGTGTTCTGCATTGCGAGTACTCACTGGTGAGATTGTGCACTTGCGGCGACACGGGCGCTTTCCAAGGCTTGGGTCTGCGAATCTGGGGCCCTGAATTGACGTGAGCTTCTGCGAAAGCGCAAAGACCGTCTTCTTCGATCGACGTGTCGGCCCAATCCACGCATCATGGAGAAAACTTAATGAAGTGGACCACGTTTTTTGCCGGACATAGCGGTCTCCCGAAAGTGACCTGGACCTGGAGGGCCCTCGTGAAAAGGTACCTTTCTTGGAAGTTGGAGAGGGAAGCCGGATTCAACGGTTCGTTTCGGGACGTTCTGGAGGGGGGGGGGCGTCGCGGTCGTCCACGACGATCCATCGTGCATGCCGTCGTCGTCATCCTTACCGCCGTCATGGTATTCACAGGCTCTCCCCCTGCAGCTCGATGCACTGCGACGCTTGTCCCTTGTCCTCAAACCGGTAAGTTTCTTTTCGTTCTCTGTTCGCCGCTTGTCTCAACTCGCACGGGCAGCCTGTAGCGTGCCCGTCACTGCGACTGTTTCATTATCACTGTCGATGGCGGACCACGCGCACACACCTGACGCGCATCGTGCCTGCACGGGGCTCATTTTATGTGCCTGTCGCATTGTTCTTGCTTCTTTGCGTCCTTTTTTCCCTCTTCAAAACGGTGCGGCAGAAAAGGCGGTGTTTTTTGCGCGCCCCTGAATCGTGGGCGATGGTGTGACGGACAGCGCATGAGACGGACAGGGTGCATTCACGGCGGCGTGGGCGGTTGGTGTGGATGCGCTGGGAGCCGGTGGGGGCGACGTGTCGAACGGTAGGTGACGTGGCTGCCAGTTGCCGGTCTGTGGCGTCATGAACGGCGAGGCCGACGACCGCGCCGCGCGCGAAGACGGCGGTGATGCCGGAATTTGTGGCATTTCGTCCATGACGTTGCAGACGCGATGACCGGCGCGACGCCCTCTTCGCTGTTGTTGACCCGTGGGTTAGATGTGGTGCTATCGCTTGGCTTCTGCGCCTCTCTCTGTGCCTCTTGCGTCTCTGATATGCAAAATAATACTGTGTCCAGTTGTCTTTTTTCTGCCCGGCCGCGACTGTTTGTCGCCTCGTCCACACAGGCAAAAAAATAGATTGCACAGGCGCCGTCCTTCGCGGAATCTAATGCAGCGCCGCCGTCGGCGTCGGCGCGGCGAACGCAGCGCGGCCGGACTCGGACAGGGTGCTCCCGTCGCTCGCTCTCGGCGCGGCCACAGCAGTGCTCGACCGCAGAACATTAACGGCGGCGTCGCCGACGGATGGGTCAGTGAATGCAGGAGAGCGGGAGTGGTCGGAGATGCCGTCGCGTAGGGTGCCAGCGGCAACGTGACACTGGCGTCCTCAAGCGCGCGCGCCCATGGCGTCTGGCGTATTGCCTGTCGCGGTGGACCGTGGGTGTGACAGCCGGCAGGACAACAATCAAGCGATCCGTCAAGGCGACACAATGGCAGGGCGGTGCCGGTGGCGCCCTGGCACCGAACGCCCGGCTTGGCCGGGAAGTGCTGACCTCCCTTGGCCGACCCAGCCCGGCGTCGGCGGCCAACGGCGCGCTAGCAGCCGCAGGAATCGCCGACACCAGCAACACGCGCGTGTCGCGAGTCTTGTCAGTGTCGAAGCCGTCGCTTTGGAGGATCGCGTAGAGGGCAGGTAGTACCAGCACATGAAGTTCAGTGGCTGCCGCCGAGCACGTGGTCGTTGTGAAAGTTTTTTTGCACTGGTCTTGACAGCGTGGGACAAACCCACATGGTTTGAAGCAGCTGTCTTCGCCTGCAGGCTGGCGTGCTGCGCCCTGCCGTCCCGCACCCATCCATAGATTTGCAGCCTGCTGACGCCAATAGACTTCAAGATGCGGCCACACCCTCCTCAAGCGGCATGCTACACCTCCGCCGCTGCATACACGACTCTGAGGCCAGAAACTCAAAGCAGCGTTAGTGGGTCACTCAATGGGGGAACAAAGAACAGTCAGGTTCAGGTCGTACTTAAAGCGAACCTCCTTCTCGTACCGACAAACGTCCCCACCTGACACAAACGAAAGACACACAATGAAAGCAGCCGACACTCGCGCATGCTCAGTCTGCCGCAAGATACGGACGTGACAAACAGAGAGCAGAACAGTCGCGTCCGGGGTGATGACCAAAGACTCAAGGGACGTTGAAGATGCGGTTAGCAACATACAAGCCAGCGCAGGACGCAACGCCGTGGATGGTCGCCGCAGGGACCTGCACGGCAGTTACGAGGGCGAAAACGATCGCACCGACCTGATGGCGGCAGTCCTGACGAGCACGGCGGCGACGAGGATTGCGACTAGCACGGCGGGGAGGGGCACGTCGACGATGGGCACGGAGGCGACGGGTTGGTCGACGACGGGCACGGCGGCGACGGGCACGTCGACGACGGGCACGGCGGCGACGGGCACGTCGACGACAGGCACGGCGGCGACAAGCACGTCGACGACAGGCACGGCGGTGACGGGCACGTCGACGACGGGCACGTCGACGACGGGCGCGTCGACGGCGGACACGGCGAGGCCGGGCACGGATGGGACGGCCACTGATGGGACGGCCACTGCGGGAAGCGCCACGGATGGCACGGACACGGCGGGGACGGGCACGGATGGGACGGGCACGTCGACGACTGACACGGCGGGGACGGTCACGTCGACGACAGGGACGGCGGGAACGGGCACGGCGGAGACGGGCACGTCGACGAAGGGCACGTGGACGACGAGCACGTCGACGACGGGCACGGCGACGACAGGCACGTCGACGACGGGCACGGCGGGGACGGGCACGGAGGGGACGGGCACGTCGACGACGGAGACGGCGGGAACGGGCACTGCGACGACGGGCGCTGTCGTGTTGAGAAAGTTTGTTCCTCCAGCCAATCATCGTGCCCCGTCGTCCAATCTCAGTTCTCCGCCTCTCGTTAGTGCCCCTTCACGTGGATTGCAATCTCGCAGACTGCCGTTTGGCGAAGAAAAATTGGCTCGGACCTTGGGTACGCTGTTCTTATCAAGCGGTTTCGACGATCGCTCCTCTTGACGTGCTGTTTCAGGCATCATTTGGCATCCCGCCACCGAAAGGAAAACAGAAGTTCTCGAGTCTTGCAATTGGACGGTGCAGTGCAGTCACGGAATGGCCCGAATTGGCGGAGCATGAGCGTGGCGAGCGCAGTGCGCGCAACGCAGGACGCACTACGGCCAGCCGGACGGAGAACCGCGACAGTTGTGACACGCGCACTGCGAGAAAGATCAACGGTCATTCGCGGGCGCGGGCAAGCAGCAGACGCCCCTTTGGAGAGTGATACTCGAGCCCTTCTAAAGGCGTACAGGATGCCGTTCGTCTCCATGACGTGGGCCATATAAATGTGGCGGAAAATGCGGGGAGCATAGCTTTTGTGGGCTTCTTGCGACCCGTCTGAGCTGCAGACATGCGACTTGTGGCAGCACGGATTCTTTGCCTGCCCTTCGGTGATGAGAGATCGACAGAACCAAGCGCTGAACAATTTCATAATAACTTGACAAGAAGTGTTACTGCAGTCGATCATGCGACAGAAAACAAGTACTTCATTTCTGATCATGGTTCAGCAATTCCGTGCTGGCTTCCACATGGAGATGTGCGTGGGGACAAAGGACGTGCCTTCAGCGTGCAGGTGGTCCTCGCGCATGTCGCTGCGTCCGGTGCCGGAATGGCTGCCACGAATGCGACGGTGCCCGAAGAATCCCCGCCGCCACACTCTCCCATTGGACACGCCCGCTGTCCGTCATGGCAACGCTGTTTGCGCTCTCTGCCGTGCACGCCGCAACCGTCGCCACTGCCGTCGCGGTCGCCGCCGCTGACTAACACGATGACAAGAGGTAACAAGGCTGTCCCCGGTCCCCATTACGCCGCGGAGTGCGACGCAGTTGTCACCGCCGTCGCAGCAAACGCGGCGGCGTCGCTTGAGGCAACCTATTGCGTGCGCTCCTCGACGGCGACGCGTTCGACCACGTTGTGCTCGTGGATGGCAACGTCACCGATGCTGATGCCGTTACCGCCGCGGTTGTGCGCGCCGAGGCGGGCAACCGTTGTCGCCGCTGTCGTGGCAGGCGGGGCGGCGTCGCTTAAGGCGCCCGACGGCGTGCGCTCCACGGCGGCGCCGTGGCCGACCACGCTGCGCGCGTGGAGGAGTGCGACGTCATTGTAGCCACAGTAGGGGCGACCACGGCGGCGACAAACAAGGCGACCGCCCGTGTGCGCTTTTCGTCGGCGCCGTCGTGGTCCAACACGTTGCGCTTAAGCTTCGCGACGTGACGGACTCCTATGCCGTCGCCACCGTGGTCGTGCGCGGCGAGGGGGGTGAAGCAGTTGTCGCCGCCATCGTGGAAGGCGCGGCGGCGACGCTCTAGGCCACCACCGGCTTGCGCTTCTCGTTGGCGTCGTGGCCGACTGCGTTGTGCTCGTGGTTGGCTACGTCGCGGACGCCGATGCCTTCGCCGCCGCGTCCGACCACGTCGTGCTCGAGGTCTGTGACGTCGTGGACGCCGATACGGTCGTCATCTCGGTCATTCGCGCCGACGAGGGCAACGCTGTTGTCGCCACCGTCGCGGCAGGCGGGGCGGCGTCGCTCAAGGCGATCGACGGCTTGCGCTCCACGTCGGCGTCGTGTGGCAGTCCGAGACTACCTCAACGCCGTCCGCGTGCTGCTCGTTGTGGGCGACGTGGCCGGCGTGGACTCGGTTGTCGCCGGCGTCGTGTTGCGCTCCCCGTCGAGGTTGAGACCGTCCGCGTGCTGCTCGTTGTTGCTGACGTGGCTTGAGGCGGCGTGATTGTCGCCGGCGTCGTGCGTGCGGCAGAGGTAGGCGCACATGCCGCTGCCGTCGTGGCGTCCGCGGCGGCAGCGTACAAGGTCCCCGACGTGTTGCACACGTCGTCGGCGTTGACGCCGTCCGCGTGCTGCTCGTTGTGGGCGACGTTGCGGGAGGTGACGCGCTGATCGCCGGCGTCGTGCTTGCGACAGAAAGTGACGCACTTGTCATTGCCGTTGCGGAAACCGCGGGGGCGACGCGCAAGGCGGCCGACATGTTGGTCGGTTCGTCGGTGGTCGGGAGACCCAAGCGTTGGGGAAAGCTGGTTGTGCGTTTTACGACCGTAACTCGTGGCGCGAGGAGATGGTAGGGAGCACTGTATATGACGGAGGGCGGGTGGAGAAACAAATGTTCACCTTATGGTAGAGGTCACGGCACGCAGACTAAAAAGGACACTCCTGCAACGAAATGAGAGTCAAACGCAGAACGGCCCGCAGGTGCACAACTCCACTTCTCATGCCCACACACTGTTCGATGGGCACCGTCCACGAACACAGCACGGCGGGCAGCGCCATCTAGCGGCCGGCCGGCGAGTTCCCCTTGCGAGACGGCGGGAGGCACGCGTGCTCCTCAAAGTCCGTCGCCGTCTTGTATAAGCACTCGCACCGGGGACACGCCATGTAAAGGACCGCCCCCGCCGGCACGAGCACCATCTTGCGGGCGGGCGAGCCGCTCGCCCCTGGCGACACAGCACCACCGTTGCGGCTCGTCTCCACGCTGCCGTCACGGCTGACACCACAGTCCTGGTGCCAGCCGTTGCCGCCCCCCATACGTCCGACCGCCTCGTCGCCGCGCGCCACGGCTGCATCCCTGGCACTCGGGTTGTGCCGTGCGTTGGCGGGACGGCCACTGTCGTCGCGATGGCCTTTGCGACCGGCACGTCCACCGCCATCGGGGGCCTTAAAGGCAGCACCAATGGCAACTGCGGGAGCAGCCGAATCGGCAGCACGGGAGCCATCATCCGCCGCGACTTCGTTGTCGTTGCCATTGCCCGCATGGACCCCCGACCCGTTGTTCGAGCTGTCATCGCCCGAGCTGTCTTCGTCGCTCGAGATGTCCTCATCAGCGTCAATACGCGCTTGCCGAAAAAGGCGCCCAAACTGGGCGTCGTCGTCCCCTGTGCGGTGCACCGCCGCCATGGCGGCACGCAGGCGAGGGACAAGGCTGGCGACGTCCCCCAGGCGACCGCCGTGGCGAAGCAGGTCAGTGGCGCGGCGATGGCGCTCGCCCGCCACGTGCATCAGCAGACTCGACGGCGCGTCGATGTGGATGCCGCACGACGGGCACGACCAACGCACCGCGGGACTCTCCGCCGGTGCCGTATTGGCGGCAGCAGCAAGCGTGCGTTGATGGCGTTTGCCGCTCACGTGCTGCTCCCAGCTCGTGATCCCCGTC
>Ga0209187_1003936_pt1 | contig 11796 bp, 9 predicted proteins | sample BantaG_FD_187430 | JGI IMG/M metagenome (GOLD analysis project Ga0209187, IMG submission 187430) | Marine algal microbial communities from Bantry Bay, Ireland - BantryBay_4 metaG (SPAdes) (version 2) | ecosystem: Host-associated > Algae > Red algae > Unclassified | place: Bantry Bay, Ireland... | reverse complement strand
CTCATTATCTACATTTCCACTATTGGCACCTGATCCGATATATGTTGCATTGTAAATTGTTGGTTTTGAAAAAGGTGCTTCCCCATCTGGTTTTGCTCCATCATGTTCTCCACCATTTCCACCTTCGTCTTCACCTTGAATCATAAGCCAGTATTGTCCTTTTCCTCTCCACCCAAAATCATAGTCCATCCCATCATCTCCACAGAAGGCAGAAATCAAGTGTTTTACATTTACAGTTCCACCGAACCATTCAATTCCATCATCAGAGTTGGCATAAATTTCAACGTAATCAATTACAGTTCCTGATCCAACTGCTCCTAAGGTCAAACCATTAATTTCTGAACCAGGGGCTAATTCTGCACCACCATGTCGGATAGAAACATACTTTAAAATACCAGAACTTTCTGTATCATTTGGAGTTGCTCCTCCACCAAATCCAGTTCGTGATTCATTTGGAATGCCTTCAATAAAGTCAGAACCTCCTGGTCGAGCTACTGTTCCATTTCCTAAAATCATTAGTCCACCCCAAAGTCCATTGACTGTTTCGTCTGGAGAAATTGTTCCATCAACAACTCCTTCTGCTGTAAAAATAATTGGAGCAGCTGTTGTTCCTTCCGCAAATATTTGAGCATCTTTAGTGATAATTAATGCAGAAGCTGCATCATTAGAAGTTGGTGACTCCATTCCATAAATAGTCGTTCCTGCTTCTATATTTAAAACTCCACCTGCTTCCAAATAAACATATCCATCTAAGCAGTAAGTATTTTCTTTTGTCCAAAAATAAGTTTGACCTCCTGTCAAGTCTGCATCTTGAACACAAATAGTTTGACCTTGAATCGGCGTAACTAAATCTCCAAAATATCCTTTCTGATCCAATGCAGTCCATCCCAATGCCCAATTATTTGAATTATTAAATGCACCATGATAAGACACTACATCGAAAAATCCATCAGTTGGAACATCTCCGGCAGTTAAGGCTGGGCTACCTGCATTAAGCCTTGGATCTAATTGTGCATTGGCAGTTCTAGAAATCCCAGCAATTGTTGGGTCAGCTAATTGGTTGGTATTTGCACCAAGGTGTGCTATAATATCTGCAGCCGTTGGATCATCTCCTGCAGCATAAGTATCAACAATATCAACCAAAGTTGAACCGGCTCCAAATCCAAACCAAAGGTTGTTTTTCAAAACTAAATCACCATTCAAAATATTTTGATGAGAGTCGTCTTCCCCTGAAGCTAAATCTTCTACACTTATCGCCTTGTCAGCAAAGTCTGTAAAAATTGAATTAGCATAAGTACCTGCTGCATTGTCTCTAAACAAAAGAGCAAACTCATTATCCAATTGTCCACTTGTTGCACCTGATCCAATGTAAGTTGCATTGTAAATAGTTGGTTTTGAAAATGGTGCTTCTCCATCAGGTTTTGCTCCATCATGCTCTCCACCATTTCCACCTTCATCATCTCTCTGTATCATAAACCAATATTGTCCTTTTCCTCTCCATCCAAAATCGTAGTCAGTTCCATCGTCTCCGCAGAAAGCAGAAACCAAATGCTTCACACCAACTGTTCCTCCAAAAAACTCCACTCCATCATCTGAGTTAGCAAAGATTTCAATGTAATCAATATCAGTTCCTGAACCAACACCTCCTAAAGTCAAACCATTAATTTCAGAACCTGGCGCTAGTTCCGCACCACCATGTCGAATAGAAATATATTTTAAAACACCAGAACTTTCAGTATCATTTGGAGTTGTTCCTCCTCCAAATTCAGTTCGTGATTCATTCGGAATACCCTCAATGAAATCGCTTCCTCCAGGTCGAGCAACTGTTCCATTTCCTAAAACAATTAATCCTCCCCAAAGTCCATTTACTGTTTCGTCATCATCATCAGCTGCAGCTGTAGAAGAAAAAACAATTGGTTGAGTTGCAGTTCCTTCAGCAAAGATTTGTGCATCTTTTGTAATAATCAATGCAGAAGCTGCATCATTTGTACTTGGAACTTCCATTCCTTTTATAACCGTTCCCGCTTGGATGTTCAAAACACCACCAGCTTCCAAATATACATATCCATCAAGAATATATTCATTGTCATTAGTCCAGGTATAAGTTTCTCCAGCTACTAAATCGCTATCACCAATTGTGATTTGGGCAAATAAATTTCCAGTAACTAGAAATAAAAAAGATAAGAAAATGTAGAAACTCTTGCTCATAATTTAAATGTTTAAAAAGATTAATTTTAGATAATTTGATTTTGATTACGGCACAAAAGTATCGTCGTAAAATTAATCGAGCATGAAATCGATAATAAGTAAAAGTTAATTATTGTAAAAAATGACATAGATAATTAACAGGTGATTTACAAAATTATCTGTTTTTTTTACAAAAAATTAATACCGAATCTTGAATTTTTCCATTTGTAAACTCAATGTTAATTTCTTTGTTTTTAAAGTTAAACTTAGGTTAACTTATGTTTAAATTCGCTATTTTACTTTTTCAAAATTCCAATTCTCCTTACTTTGGTCAGATGAAAAAAACATTAGATTTTGAATTACCTTCCAAAACAAAAAATGAGATGACTCCTATCAAAATACTATTAGTAGATGATGAACCAGATATTTTGGAATTTTTGAAATACAATTTATTGCAAGAAAACTATCAGGTATTTACTGCCGAAAATGGCTTAGAAGGAATTAGAATTGCAAAAAAGGAAAACCCTCATTTAATTATTCTAGATGTGATGATGCCGGAAGTTGATGGAGTAGAAACTTGTCATCGACTTCGTGCGATTCCTGAATTAAAAAATACTATAATTACATTTCTGACTGCACGAGGGGAAGAATATTCTCAAATTGCTGGGCTGGAAGCAGGTGCGGATGATTATATTCAAAAACCAATTCGACCAAGACTTTTAATTTCTCGTGTAAAAGCATTGTTACGAAGACAAGGAAATAATTCAAATAAGGAAGATTTTTCGAGTAATATCCAAGTTGGAATTTTGACAATTGACAAAGAAAGGTTTGAAGTTTTTAAGTCAGGTGAGAAAATTGATTTTGCAAAAAAGGAATTTGACATCCTTTGGTTATTAGCACAAAAACCTGGTAAGGTTTACGGTCGAGAGGAAATCTATCGGAAGGTTTGGGGGTCTGATGTTATTGTTGGAAATCGAACAATTGATGTACATATCAGTAAGTTGAGGGAAAAAATTGGTTCGGAAATTATTAAAACGATCAAAGGAATTGGGTATAAAATTGAAGTTTAATTCAACTTTACCCTCGGATCCAAAAACGTATATAATATATCTACGATTAAATTAATTAAAACGAATAAAAAAGCAGTAAATATAATCGCTCCTAGCACCACAGGAATATCTCTGGTCAATAAAGCATCGACCGTTATTTTTCCCAAACCATTATAATTAAAAACATTTTCTACAAAAAAAGCTCCTGCCAACAAAGCTGCAAACCAACCTGAAACTGCCGTCACCACAGGGTTCAAAGCATTTCGTAAGCCATGTTTAAAAATAACTTTTGTTTTGGAAAGTCCTTTTGCTTTGGCTGTACGTATATAATCTTGCGACAATACATCGAGCATTGAACTTCGAGTCAACTGAGTAATAATTCCAATCGGTCGAATCCCCAAAGCAACAGCAGGTAGAATTAAATTTTTCCAAAAAATCTTTTCATCGCCAAAGTCATCTATTCCAAATAAACTTCCTTGCACATTCAGCCCTGTCCATGCTTGCAAATAATAGCCAAAAATCAAGGCCAATAAAATAGCAGAAACATAACTCGGCAAAGAATATCCCATCACAGAAGTGACAATTGCAGTACTATCCAACCAACTATTTTTTCTCAAAGCAGCCATCACTCCTAAAAGAATTCCAATAATACAAGCTAACAAAATGGCAGAAAATGCCAAGACAATAGTTTGTGGAATTGCTTTTCCTAACATTATACTTACACGTTCGCCAGTTTGGTAGGAAGTTCTGAGGAATGGTTTTTTTATGGAAAAATAACTTCCACCGCCAACTGGTATCAGCGGAACGAAACTATATTTTTCTTTTGTAATATTATTGTTAGGTAAAATATCAATTGGTGAAATATCTCTTAAATATCTTCCTAATTGAACATGCAATGGTTGGTCTAAACCATATTCTTTTTGAACTGCTTCGATGGTTTGAGTATCAGTTCGTTGCCCTTGCGTCAATGCGGCTGGATCGACAGGTGATAAATATATGATTGACGAAATCGTCAGCACTACTAAAAATAGTACAACGATACCGTATAAAGATTTTCTAAAAAAATAACTTAACATATAAAGTGGTATTGGGATTTTACGCCCATTATTTGATTATGGTATTGGGTTATTGAGAAATTCAGTTGTTATTCAAACAATGGGTACTAACAATATCAATTCTGCCACAGGCAGATTATCTCAATACTCAATACCAAAAAAATTACTTCTCCCACCCCATCGTCCGCTTCACCGCTTTCTTCCAATTTCCATATTTCACTTTTCTTGTTTTCGCATCCATCTTCGCCTCAAATTTTCTATCCAATTGCCAATTCTTTTCGATGTCCCTTTTTTTCCAAAAACCAACTGCCAAGCCTGCTAGATATGCTGCACCCAAAGCAGTCGTCTCAATCACCTTCGGACGCTCCACATTTGTATCCAACATGTCCGATTGAAATTGCATCAACAAATCATTTGCAGAAGCTCCTCCATCTACTCGCAAAGTTTTTAATTCAACTTTTGAATCTTTTTCCATTGCATCCAAAACATCTTTTACTTGATACGCCAAAGACTCCAAAGTCGCTCGAATAATATGTGATCTAGTTGTTCCTCGACTCAATCCAAATATCGCACCCCTTGCATACATGTCCCAATACGGCGCACCCAAACCAGCTAAGGCAGGCACCACAACTACTCCACCAGTATCTTCTACTTTCGATGCTAAATATTCAGAATCTGGTGAGTCATCCAAAATCTTCAAACCATCTCGCAACCATTGAATCGCAGCTCCTGCCACAAAAACACTCCCTTCCAATGCATAGGTAACTTTTCCATCAATTCCCCAAGCAATAGTCGTCAACAATCCAAATTTTGAAGTGACCATTTCCTCGCCAGTATTCATCAACATAAAACAACCTGTTCCGTATGTGTTTTTTGCCATTCCTTGCTGATGACAAACTTGACCAAACAATGCTGCTTGCTGATCTCCTGCTATTCCAGCTATCGGAATTTCTTTTCCAAAAAATTCTAACAAGGTATTCCCGTAAACTTCACTCGAAGGTTTTACAGCTGGCAACATCTCTTTTGGAATGTTCATCGCCTTTAACATTTTTGCATCCCATTCCAACTTTTTAATATTATAAATCATGGTTCTCGATGCATTGGAATAATCAGTCACATGAACTTTACCGCCTGTCAATTTCCAAATTAACCAAGTGTCCATCGTTCCAAAAAGCAACTCTCCTTTTTTAGCTTTCGCTCTTGCACCTTTTACATGATCTAAAATCCATTTGATTTTTGTTCCTGAAAAATAAGCGTCAACGACTAAACCAGTATTTTTCTTTACATAACTTTCGTAGCCATCTTTTTCTAATTTATCGCAAAAAGGAGCAGTTCGACGATCTTGCCAAACAATCGCATTGTGAATGGGTTCGCCAGTTTTTTTATCCCAAACCAAAGTGGTTTCTCGCTGATTAGTAATTCCAATCGCAGAAATTTTATTTGGTTTAATTTGATTTTTTTTCAAAACATTTTGAGCCACTTGGAGCTGAGCTTGCCAAATCTCGTTGGCATCATGTTCCACCCAACCACTTTTTGGAAAATGCTGTGTAAACTCCTGTTGCTCTACCGCAACGATATTACTTTTCTTATCAAATATAATGGCTCGTGAACTGGTCGTCCCTTGATCTAATGAAAGAATGTACATATAGTCAAAGTGATTTTTTGTTTTGAAAAAAAAGGAAAATGTTTTGGAAAAAACAATTTATATAAATGGTTGTTTTTACTTTTGCTAACGTAAATTTGTATTTCAATTTGTAGAGGCAATCCCTTGTGCTTGCCCAATACTGTAATAATTTTCCCATGATGTTGGGCAAGCACAAGGGATTGCCCCTACCGAGTCGCCAAATATAGGGAAAAATCATCTTTAGAGAAAATAAAAAATATGACTATCGAACCCGAAGCTAAAAATAAATTGGACGTAAAAATTACTTTAATTCCTTATGCCGAAGTGCCGCAAGTTTCTTCTCGAGACAAAGCTTATGCGAGAGAAGATAAAGCACTAAAACCATTCTATAAATACTCCACGGAATATGCTTCTTTTGCTCAAATTATTGAAGATAAAAAGAAGGACAATACCAACAGAAAAGTTCTTGTAAAAGCATTGTTACAACAATATTCAAAATTAGGAATGCATAAAAATGTAACATCTAATATTGAAAAATTAGCAGTACAAAATACCTTTACGATTGTCACGGCACATCAACCAAGTCTTTTTACTGGGCCACTTTATTATATTTACAAAATCATCTCTACACTTAATTTAACTAAAAAATTAAATGCGTATTTGCCTGACTATCAGTTTGTTCCAGTATTTATTACAGGTGGAGAAGATCATGATTTTGAGGAAATGAATCATGTAAATTTGTTTTCTAAACAATTACTTTGGGAAAATAACGAAAATGGTTCTGTCGGTGCGATGAAAACTTCTAGCTTAAAAAATGTGTTGGCAGAGTTAAAAGAAATCCTCGGTGAGTCAGAAAATGCCAAAGCAATTTATGATTTGATGGAGCGAACGCACACTCAATTTGATACGTATTCTGATGCAGCACTTTCGCTAGTCAATGAGTTGTTTGGTAAAGATGGTTTGGTTTGTTTAAATATGAATCAAGCGGAATTAAAACGAGAATTTATTCCAATCATAAAAGACGAAATTTTTAATCAAGCGTCCCAACCTTTGGTCGAAGCAGCAGCTAAAAAATTAAACGATGCTGGATTTAAAACTCAAGCTGCTCCAAGAGAAATTAATTTCTTTTATCTCCATCCTCAAATTCGAGAACGAATCGTTTTTGAGCCTGCAGACCGAGCAGATGGGAATGGTCGTTATCAAGTTTTAAATACAGATATTTCTTTTTCCAAAAAAGAATTGGAAAAGGAAATTGAAAACCACCCAGAGTATTTTTCTCCCAATGTGATTATGCGACCTTTGTATCAAGAACTGATTTTGCCAAACTTAGCGTACATCGGTGGAGGTGGTGAGTTAGCTTACTGGTTGGAACGGAAAACTCAATTTGAACATTTCAAAATAAATTTTCCAATGTTGATTCGGAGAAATTCAGCCGTTTGGATTGACAAAGGAATGAAAAAAAGAATTGATAAATTAGGTTTGACTGCAACTCAACTTTTTAGAGATACAGAAGGATTGATTAAATATTTTGTCAAAGAAAATTCCGAGGGAGAATTAAATTTCGCAGTAGAAAAAAAGGAATTGGAAGCCATCTTTGAAAAGGTAAAAAATAAAACAATTGAAGTAGATGCTAGTTTAGGGAAAACAGTTTTAGCGGAAGCCGTCAAGCAAATTAAAAGTTTGGAAAGTCTCGAAAGTCGGGTGATGCGTGCTGAAAAACAAAAGCATGAAACTTCTATCAATCAATTGCGAAAATTAAAAGAAATGCTTTTTCCCTCCAATGGTTTGCAAGAACGAAAAGATAATTTTATGGCTTTTTATATGAAGCATGGAGAGGCGTATTTGGAAACATTAAAGGATGTTTTTGACCCTTTGGAGAAAAGTTTTGTGGTGATTGAAGAGTGATTTTTTGACGCTGACTAATTATGACTTTTTATGTTTTCCACATCCTGAGATTTTCCTTTGAAAAATCAAAACATAAAAGTCATAATTGTTCATAAAAAAGTCAGCGTAAAAAAAAATCCTTTCAGGAAATTCTGAAAGGATTTTTTTTGAAGTAAATTCTCATTAAAAATAACCAACTATATCACTTATCTTTTCTTTTAAATCTTTTCGATCGACAATGAAATCAAGGAACCCATGATCCAATAAAAATTCCGAAGTTTGGAATCCTTCTGGAAGATCTTGTTTGATTGTTTCTCGAATTACCCTTGGGCCAGCGAAACCAATTAAGGCTTCTGGCTCTGCAAAATTAATATCGCCCAACATCGCAAAAGAAGCAGTCACTCCCCCAGTCGTTGGATCGGTCATAAATGAAAAATAGGGTAATTTGGCTTCTGCCAGTTGAGTTAACTTTACCGAAGTTTTCGCCATCTGCATCAACGAAAAAGCAGACTCCATCATTCTAGCACCGCCTGATTTTGAAATAATCATAAAAGCCGTTCTATTCTCAATAGAATAATCAATCGCTTTAGCAATTTTTTCTCCAACAACAGAACCCATCGAGCCTCCAATAAAAGAGAAATCCATTGCTGCAATCGTCAATGGTTTTTTATTTATTTTACCTGTGGCAACAGTCATTGCATCTAACAAATCTGTTTTTGCCTTCGCAGTTTCAAGACGTTTGTCGTAGGCTTTTAAATCTGTAAAATTTAGAAAATCCTTGGAGACTAAATTATCGAATAACTTTGTATATTTTCCATCAAAAATCAACTCAAAATAATCTTCTGAACCAATTCTTGCATGATAATTACATTTAGGACATTTATAAAAATTCTCTATAAATTCCTTAGTGGTACTTGCTTCTTTGCATTTTTTACACTTAAACCACACCCCATCTGGAGTATCTTTTTTATTAACCGTCTTGGTGGTTATTCCATCTTTTAGCCTCCGAAACCAGCCCATAAATTATTGATTTTTAGTAGATTAGGTATTAAAATAATTAAATATGTAACAAAAGCTATTTACTCAATTATTTACATTCATTTGTAAAATATGTTCAAGGGTAAGTGTTGTTTGAAAGGTGAGAAATGTAAATTGTTTTCTATTAATTATCTCACTACACAAATATAGATAAATACATGAAATAATAGAAAAGTCAAGGAATAGATTGAAAATAAATGTTGTTTATCTAGTTCTAGTTTTGTTGACATTTTTGGCGATCAAAGTCCACTCTCCGTTTTCTTTTACAAATTTGTAGTTCCAATTGTAACTCAAATTTTGGTTTTCTACCACCGTAAATAAACTAAAAATGAGCGCATCATCTTTTCCCGAAAACCCAACTCCTAAAGTATTTCTCGGATCATATCCTTGATTTCTGACCTGTTTTTCATCACCTTGAATTACTTTTACTTCTTCACTAAAATCATAAAAATCATCATTCGTCAATGCGTTTATAATTTTAACAAATTCATTTTGATTAATGGATCGACTGCTATTGTTCACAATAATTAGATTTTCACCAGTAACGCTTCTATTTTCGTAGGCAGGTTGAAAATCGTCATGTTCTGTAATCATTTCAAAACAAGTCAAAAAATCCTCTTTCGTTTGGGAAAAAGCCAATAGTTGAAGAAGGATTAAGGCAATTGTAGTGAGGTATTTCATATATTATATTTTTAAGTAAGTGCTTGGACATAATTAATCATACATTTTGACTGAGGCTATTTTTTGTCTAGTCAAGGCACAAAAAACGGAGCTACCCCTTAGGGTAGTGAGTATTTTTGTAACGAAGGATAGGCGAAAAATAGACCGTCATAAATGTATGATTAATTGTGTCCAGGCACTTAAGTCGAATTTCCAAATCCGATTCCATTAAGGAACGGTACATTAATCAATCACGATAGAATCGGGTTTGGAAATCCGACCTACTTTAAACTAGTAAGAATAAGCTTTTACTGTATTGACAAAAGTTTTAACACTCTCCAATGGCGTATCTGGATAAACTCCATGCCCCAAATTTGCGATATGTTTTCCGCCAAAATCATTTAACATTTTTAACGTAGCTGCTTGAACATTATTCTGAGAAGAATACAACAAACAAGGATCTAAGTTTCCTTGCAAAACTTGCTGCACATTCAGTTCCCCTCTCAAATCACTCACCTTCGTGTTCCAATCTACCCCCAAAACTTGGCAATCTAATTTGGAAATTTCTTCCATCGCAAACCACGCTCCTTTCGCAAAAACAATCACGGGAACATCTTGAATCGAATCCACTATTTTTTTAATATACGGAACAGCAAATTCTGAATATTGGTGAGGTGGCAAGATACCTGCCCATGAATCAAATACTTGAATCATGTTTGCTCCAGAGCGAACTTTTTGTTGTAAGTAAGCAATAGTCGTTTGAGTTATTTTCTCCAATAACAAATGAGCTGCCTTCGGATCTTGATATAAAAACTTCCTAGCTTTCGAAAATGTTTTACTGCCTTGACCTTCCAACATATAGGAAAAAATAGTCCAAGGAGCACCTGCGAATCCAATCAAAGGAACTCTTCCATTCAGCTCTTTTTTAGTTACTTCCAATGCATCAAAAACATATTGCAATTCACCAATTACGTTTTCGCCCGAACCCAATTTTTCGACATCACTTAATGATTCGATTGTTTTTGGAAACCAAGGGCCTTTCTTTTCTATCATTTCATAAGTCAATCCCATCGCTTCTGGAATCACTAAAATGTCTGAAAAAATAATCGCAGCATCTACCCCTAATTCATCAATCGGTTGGATCGTAACTTCGGCTGCCAATTGAGGCGTTTCTACTAATTCCTTAAATCCTGAAAGCTTCCCTCGAAGTGCTCGATATTGAGGTAAAATTCTTCCTGCTTGTCGCATCAACCAAACTGGTGGTCGCTCGACTTGCTCTCCACGAGCTGTTCTGAGTAAAAGATCATTTTGTAAATTCATGCTGTAAAATTAAGTTTTTTAAAGCTAGAATTTCTTTTTTTAATATTCACTTTTTTGTCAGATTTTATAATTTTCAAGTAAAGAAAATTTTGGATGAGGAAAATTAATAATGGAAATGTTTTAGCAATTCTGAATATGGAAAATTATGGTAGAAGAAAGACTGAAAGCCTTTTTTTCACCAAAAATTTTTAAATCAAGAATTGTTGGTCACTAAGGCAATCTATACAGTATATGGTGTTGATGCTAATGGAGAAAGGGATATATTGGATTTACATATCAGAATAGCTGAGGCAGAAGGAGCAAAAGAATGGGGTCGATTATTGGAAAAAATAAAAGACAGAGGAGTAGAAGATGTTTAATTTTTTGCAGTAGATGGCTTGAGTGATTTTTCACAAGCCATTCTAGAAGTTTTTCCAAACTCAATAGTACAACATTACATCGTACACATGATTAGAACTTCTGTAAAGTTTGTAGCGGAAAAAGATAGAAGAGCAATTTGTCAAGACTTAAAGCTCATTTAGGAACACTTTAATTATTGATAAGATATAAAAATAGCCTTGTCAATAGTTTATAATTTACCTAAAAATCTATCTCATGGTTCAAAAAATTTGAGTAGTATTTAAAGATGTAATTATCTGAAAATCAGTTAATTACGTTTAGGGTTGTAGTAGTAAACTTAATAAATCAAAACCTTGAAAAAGTAATAAAGTAAAACTAAGTAATCTGTAACAGAAATTCTTTAATATGTATGAGCATGTCTTTTAATCCAACTCTTCGTCACGTACTCACCTTGATAGCTAAGGCTATCAGGTTCCGTGCGTTTCTCGATTTGAATAAAAATGCAATGCTCATAATATCAAACAACTTTTGTTACAGAGTACTAAGCTCGACTTTAGCCATTTATATTAGCAAAAGGAAAGAAAAAAATGAGAACCAAGTAGAAAAACATAAATTTGGATTGACTAAAATCTGAATATTA
>Ga0209187_1003935_pt1 | contig 11796 bp, 10 predicted proteins | sample BantaG_FD_187430 | JGI IMG/M metagenome (GOLD analysis project Ga0209187, IMG submission 187430) | Marine algal microbial communities from Bantry Bay, Ireland - BantryBay_4 metaG (SPAdes) (version 2) | ecosystem: Host-associated > Algae > Red algae > Unclassified | place: Bantry Bay, Ireland... | reverse complement strand
CGCGCCGACAACGCGGCAGCCGCGGCCGACGACCGCCGCATGACCGCCGCCCCTTGCCGCCACCGCCGCCTTGTGCATTCGCGGCGTCAGTGGTGACGCGTGGCGGCGGCGGCCGACGCCGCCGCGACGCCCCACACCGCCTCGGCTTGCCGCCGCCGCCGCCGACAACGCGCACCCCCCCCGCACGTCCGCACCCCCCGGCCCTTCCGCGGCGGGAGGCCGCGGACGCGATCCTGCTCCTTACCGCCGCCGCTACTTGCCGCCTAATCGCAGCCGGCGGCGGACCCCGCCGGCACTCTGAGTCGCGGCCAACGCACGGGCGGCGGGGGCGGGCGATGGCGACCGGCCGCCAGGGGTGCCCTTCGCGGCCGCAGGAAGTGGCGGTTGGAGACTCTCCCGCCCCCCCAAGTGCTCCTGGGGCATTTATGGTAGAAGATGTCACCACCAACCAGTCATATTGCTGAAAACACAAGGGTTAACGAGCAGAACAATGAGGACATGGCTCTTATCCAGTGAAAATCGTCTCAGCGCACCTCGCCGCAGAGCAAAAACACGGTCAGTGTCAGAGTCCCTCTGATACTGTCATCGCAGTGCGGCACCAGCCAATTAGAGGCAAAATTCACTGGCACGATTGCTATGATAGGCGGCGGAGGCCGGTCTGCTGCTGTCCTCACCATTCCGTGCTGACAGCGATCTCGCCTGAGTGCACCAGGGGCGAGGCTCCTCCTGAATTCGTGAAATTGCATCATTACAGTGATACACAAGCCTGGGACTTGGCCGTGTCAGCTTGACTCTCGTTGTCTTAGCCGTTGGACATGCCATCCGGACCGTATAAGTTTGTCGCCAGATCCCCGACCGGCCATCTCAAGTCGTAAGCTGCGGTTTAGATGGGGCACCACACTGTGTCGCCCCCATATGGCTTGAAAGTAACCAAAGAAGCGCGATGGCAGAACCGCCGACGATCGTCCGCACCACTCAAGCAACAGGCACCCGCCCGTCCCGATCCCATGCTCACGCGAAGCGTGACGCGTGAGGACGGGACCCGTGTCGCCGCGCCGGCGGACATGACGTCAGCCTAGGCTCGGCTCCATCCGCGGGCGAGAAGAAGGAGGCCAACAAGATTGACGACAACAACGAGGATGACCGCGAGGCCAGGGCCGCCGCTGCAGCCTCGGCCATCGTTGACGCTGCCATCGCTGAGGAAGATGACGGGGGGAAGGAAGACGACCAGTCGGCAGAGTCTAATATCCGTGCCGCCTTTTGCAGTCTCGGAGCCCGTGTTCTCGGCGGAGCGCGGCTGTCATTACCTGGTGCCGCCGGCACGAGTGCCGCCGGAGGCTCTTCCGCTGCTAAAGCGCCAGGAGCGGTCACCGCCTTCTTAGGCACCGGGGCTGTGGGCGGCACCAACGGGAGAGGCGCCGACACCGGCGAAAAGACGATCTTATGTGCGGCACGGTCGGCGACGATTGAGGATGGAGCTGCGTTGACCTCCGGTCGCGGCGCCGGCCCCCGCAACTGGAGGAACAACCCGGAAAAGGCGCCCACCAACGACCGCCCACCCGCCGCGATAGCGACGTCAGCGGCGACAATCAAGCTTGTTGATTGGCTGGTGGCCATTGGCAACGTACGCACGCATCCAGTCACGCTGATGCCGTTGCTAGGGAACGCCGTCGCCGACACTATCGGAATGGGCGTCGTCGGCGCCAAGAATCGACTGGAGTGGTGGCCGCGCCAGGATGCCAAGGAGGTGGGGCCGCTCCATGTCGAGCTGTTGTACGATCCCCGAGTGAAGAGCGATAAGCGGGCCCGCAAGGACGCGTTTTCTCTGCCGATCAAGGTGGCGCTGCCAAGCTTCTTCTGTACCCGGCAAGCTACCGACATCCGACTCGCGCACCTCATCCTCATGCTGCAGATGGAGGAGGCGGCCCGCCTGGCATTTGACAGCTTTGTAATGAAGCATTCTACGAAAGAGCTTGGCATGAGGGGGATCCCGCAGCAGCCACCCACTTTGGGGTCATTGGCGACGCTGCGAGCCGCACCAAGGGCGACTCCCTCCGCGGCTTAGCACGCCGCTCTCCAAGTCGTCGTTCTGCCGCCCGGTTCTTCCTTTTCTAACACACCCGTACGACCACCCAACCACGTTTTTCAGGGGTGCAACCCGCCAACTCACCACACGCGTATCCTTCCATTCCCACTGCTCGCGCCTCTACCGCCCCGGTCTTCCGCGCCGTCTCGTGCCGGCCTCTCCGCGGCGCCGCCTCGAAAGACAAGAATGGCTGCACCTGCGGCATCAATTGCAGCCGCGGAAACGACGGCAGGTACACAATCAACTCCAGCAGCGTCACCAAAGGCGAACATTAAGCGCCGGCCGAACGCTGTCGCGCCGTCTTCACGATCCGAATCAACAACCCGCAAGCCGCAGACAAAGGTAGGACAACGAGAGAAAACAACACCACCGGTCGCAACTGCGGCGCGATCGCCGATTCCACCACCACCAGCATCGGCGGCGCCACCGGCCTCGCCGCCGGCATCGGCGGAGCCACCGCCCGAGTCTTAGGCATCCGCGGCGCCATCACCCCCGCCGCCCGAGTTGGCGGCGCCACGACGCTTGCCGCCGTCAGCAGGAGCGCCACCGCCCCCATCCCTGGAAATAGCGGCGCCACCGCCGCCACCGCGGGCAGCAGTGGCGCTGCTGACCCCTCCGCTGCGGGAGGCGGATGCGCTACCAACCCCGCCGTCTTCATCATCGCCGCCATCGCCCCCGCCGCCCGTGTTGGCGGCGCCGTCACCCTTGCCGCCTGCGTCGGCGGTGCCACCGCCCGCGCAGCTCACTGCGGCGGCGGATGCGGCTGGGGTGGCGGCAGCCGACACGGTGGAGACGATGTCGCAAAAGCAGCAGCGCCAACCGGTGCCAACAAGCAGCATCACATCGGACTTCCACGCAGATCAGGCCATGCGCACTCGGTCGCTGAGGATGAATCCGTTCGATAAAAGACATGCGACAGCGGCGGCCACGAGGACATCCGAGATATCGCCCCAGTCTGATGCGGCTTCACGCTTTCCGTCACTGGCCGCCCGGCTGCGATCCATCTCATCGGGCAGTCCACCGCCTTCTTCGGCCGATGATGCGGGCGCAGTGATGCCATCAGCTGCTGTCATAGTGCCCAAGCTGGCCACCAACCAACTCCCTCACATGTCCCCAGCTGACAAGCCGCCACTCTCCGACCTTTCTCCGGGACCGATCACTCCGGCCGAATCGTCCGCAGCAACGTCGTCGACAAGGCGGAGCACGCGAAGCGGGCGGAGTGTGTCATTATTTTGTCACTCCACAGCCGGCGAGCCCGTCAAGGAAGAGATTCAGGCGTCGCCGGCGTCGGAGCCGCTGTCTGCCGATGACTCCTCCCCTGCTCGTGCGCAGAACCGGGCCCCGTGGCACCGACGCGAGGCAGCAGTGTAGGCAGGTGCGACTGCCGTCGCGGCAGGCACGCCTGCCGTCATGGTCGACGCACCGCCTGCTTCTAAGCATCCGCGCCGCTTCAGCGCACGTGTTTTGTGGCGCGCCAACGACGAGGCCGGCGACGTGGTGGAGAAGCAACAATCGTCCTTCGCAGCGCTTTCCGAAAATGTCTCATGTCAGCTGCTTGGGCCACGCGGAAAGATGGTGGCCACGGCGAGGCTCGTCAAGAGCACCACTCACTTCCACGGCATACAGGTGGATCCCGATTGTGTCCTGGTTTATCGTGAGTACCGTGAGGGACCTCCTTTTCCGCTATCCTTTGCAGAGTCGCTATTGCTTGCCTGGTCACCGACGCAAAGCGTGGCGCATGGGGGGCCTTGCTGGTGTGGAGGTTGTATGGTCGCTTTGCTCTTTGAAGGCTAGCTTGTAGAGATGTAGCGCACAAACATGATTATTTCTCTTCGGATATGATAGCGCCAATACACACGATTGTTTCTTTTTCTCATGCGGCATCGGCAGTTCCTGAGGTGCCAGCACCTGCAGTTTTTTTTTCTCTTGCTCTTTAACGTCCCAGTTCTGGAGAAGAGCTCCCGCCCACTTCAAATCATAGGAGATTTCTGCTCATCACAGACAGGGCGTCCAGATTTGGTTGCATTGTGAACTGGGAAACCTGTAGCAGGCATGGAAAGTTACAACAAACGGAAGTACCGTACTCTCATTTGAATGGCTGGATTAGATTGATATGTTAAGTTGCAGGTGTGCTCTTGCAATCGCGTATCTCTCACAGTTGTCGGCAGCCGGGCGCAGAGCCCGCCTGCACAGAGCCAGCCCATTCTGAAGCAGGTGGGCATCGTGGCAGGCAGTCGCCGGTACCTACTGCGAAAAAGGCCGCTTGATCTGTTTGTTGCAGAGTGCCCCGGCACCCCTCGCGTCCTTCATCACTAGGGACGCCACGGGCGTCTCCCAGCCTCTCTGCCGCTACCAATAGGCATGACGGACACCCCGGTCACTGTGGCGCCGTTGGAAGTGGCAGCACCCACTGCTGCAGCTGACGCCATGTCCTCTTCGTTTGAGAGTCTACAAGCGCTTCTGTCGGCCGCGTCCTCAGTCGTGGCGCCCGTTTCTCCGCTGGCGCCGAGAGCGGTCACGAGCGCGTGAACGGATGGGGCTTTCACAAGAAAGACCACGGATGGGGCGGTCACAGGCGCGTCGACAGCAGGGGAGGCCACGAGTGCGTCGACGGAGAGGGCGGCCACAAGCGCGTCAACGGCAAGGGCAGCCAAGAGTGCGTCGGTGGTGGGGGCGGCCACGAGCGCGTCGACGACGGAGGCGGCCACCAGCCTGTGGACAGCGGGGGCGCTGAGCATTGACAACATCGACTACAATGATTGGTAAAAAGCCATATGCACCTCGGCGCAAGACTTCGGCGATTGATGGCCGGCGAGTGTTGTGGCACTCGCAACGGCGGCGGGTTGACCGGTGCTGGGGGGGCTGGATTGGCGGCGGTATCGGAGCTTGTGGGTGGTGGCGGTAGTGTAGTCGACGGCAAACTGAGCGACGGCTCGTGACGCGGTTTGTGGCCATGAGACTGTCATGACGAGTGGGATGAGCGTCTTCGTTATCGCGGTGCGTGAGTGCTGATGACATAAGGGGGTGGGTGGGATGACGCCGCCGGTGTGGTCGTTCGACGGCGGCTCGGCATGCGGTGCGGAGAGGCGCTTTGGGTGCGGGGGAAAGGCCGCGCTGAGAGCCGCTGCGGTCGCCACACTGGCGTGTGAATGTGTCATTTCTTTTCCGGGAGTACGGGGAAGAGCGTATCGGCGGTCGGGAGGGAAGCTGCTGCAGAAACGCCCGGTACCCCTGTCACTGCAGTGGGTATACTTGTGGCCCGGCTAGCGCTAAAAGTAAATTCTCCGATACGACAACAAGCTTCTTGGCGTGCCAGACGTCAGGAATCGGGGGCGCCCAGCGCAGTAGTGCTGTATCTATGTCGACCTGGTTGCAAAAGGGACAGAAGGGGACTTCCTGAAGGTTCTTTCCAAACAAGATAGAGCGCCACGGTATGCTCTGAAAAAAAAAACGGCCCTCTCCGCGCGTGTGGAAGAAAGCACGCAGCTAAAAGCACCAGCGACGTCGCCGTCCAATGTGGCCGCCGGCCCCATAATTTCCGTCTCTACCGCGCTAGGCCGCGCGGCTACCACCACCCGCGGCCAAGCCGCCACGACCGGCTTATCCATGGCGTCAGCCCCGCCGGCCCCGCGCTAGCCGCAATTGCGGCCGCCAGCCGCGCTCGTGTCGCCGCCGCCGCCGAAGGCCATGCGCTCTCGCGAGCGGCTGCCGCCACCAGAGACCGAGCCGCCATGACCGGCCGATTCACAATGGCTGCCGTCGCCCGCCTCGCTATTTTCCCCCTCATCGCTTTGAAAGGTCCTTGGGGGCCAACGACGCTCATTAAACGTAAATGTCCGTGCAAGTGCCTGCTTGCGGTTCGCCGCAGAAGTGATGGCGCACAGAGGTCCGTCGGCAAGACTGGTGTCGCTGGCCTATCCACTGGCGCGAATAAAACCTCGCCAGGGCCTCTTGCTGCCGCGCAGAGGCGCTGACAGGTGCGACCTCCTATGTCCGCGGGGCGACCACGATGAGGTCCCCAGAGATTCGGCGGATTTCCTGAACACGGGAATCGGTGCACTCGCTACATAATCCCGAGTGGCGCCCCCTCCGATGTTCTCACATTAGGCACACCGCCGACCGGCGGCGCCACTTCACCCAGTCGGTTTTGAGGGGCAGAATCGGCACTGCTGCGAGGCGGGGGAAGGACAGTAGCTCGTCCGGGGTCAGCTGAGGCGAGGCTGTGGGCACCACGTAGGGATACCTTCCTTGCGGAAGGTCGGGGGCGGGCGGCATGGTTCTGTGCGCTCTGGAAAGCAGTTCCTAAAACTTTTTCAGACACGAGATGATTGGTGATCTTGCGTTCCCTTTGGCCCAGCTCGTATCCAAGCAGAACTAATCACGATACCTGAATGCATCGCTGTATGACAGCCGAGCAACTGACCTGAACAGGTGCCTCTCGGAGCTGGTGAAATAGAGGGGCTGACAGTCGCTCGACAACGGAAGCCGTTGACACTCCGGCCGCCAGCCATCCGAGTAATGCGCCTTTCGGGGCCCCCCCCAGCACTGTGCACGATGAAACTCCTGGCCCATGGACCCCTCCTTGACTCCGCCTCGACAGCCGAAGCGGCTGTCGCTGTGGCCGCCTCTGATGCCCTCGATTCGCCGTTCAGGACACCCTGGCAATCTGACTGTTGGACTGTGATGCTCGTCGCCGACTCCACTGCAGGGCTTGTCATGGATACATCTTCGAGGATTATATCCGTGCATTATATCCGTATCCACTTCGGATACGAGCCGGGGACGCATATCCCAAATGCATTATGAGACAAGAAGGTGAGGATATATCTATCCTGTCCGACAGAAATTGCAAGATCATATCGGATCCGTATCCCAGATATGAGAGTCAGGATACAGGGATATATACGGTGATGAGGCTTCCTGCGCCTGGCGAATTCTGGTTCAACACAGTCGACCCCTCTTTTCGCGTGCCGACAATCGCGGAATTAATGTCCGAACATTTGGGAGCGACAAGCGGCGATCCAGCCCGACCCAGGTGGAACCGTTCAATCACGCGATTCGACCCGATTACGTTGTTGCCAGAGTGTGACACGAGATTCCAAACGGTAATTCTGACGTCCGTTCACACAAACGGCGGAAAACCGCCCCGATGCTTGGGAAGTTGAAATGAAGTGTGGATTTCAAGTCGTACTGACATGCATGTGGCGCTCGAATAAGGCTGGATGGCGTTCTTCTTGGGCACTAATTGGGCTGTCCGTCGGACTTGGGGGACTATATCCAGATCTAATAATCGTATCCGGATACGAATATATTCTACTCAAATATCCGGTTCCGGAGGCAAATATCTTGATCCGGATCTCAGCTGAGGGAGTTATCCGAAATCAGATACGAAGGAACGGCGTGTATCCGTATCCTACTACGGCCCAAAATCCATATCCTGACAGCCCCTGCTCCACTGGCGGTTCGCGGATGGATGTTGGTCGGTAACCCCTATGGTTCCGCAGATGGTACATTTGCAAGACGTGGTCAAGTTGCACACATTTGTGTTCGGTCATCTTGGGGCGTTACTTTTAGCGTGTTTTGGATTTGATCTTCGCTTTGCTCTTGTGGCTTTTGATTTGGTGAGTGATTCGTTTCAGTGCGAGGGCGTGGGCGTCGCTGTGGGCGCCGGAGGGGGGAGCACTTGGGCCGGTGGGGACTATTTGAGAGGTGCTCTCGGTTGGGAGAGGCGGGGAACCTGAGGACACCCAACAAAGCACGTTCGCACACACACACACAAGCTCAAGCCACTCAACCACTTCACCGTGGTCCCCAAAACCCCTATCCCCACTGCGTTTCAACAGGTTATGGGCACAGAGCCGGGGCTGTGACAAGAGCAAGGTGTGCCAGCTGGTGTCGCGGCGGTCGCGGCAAGTGCGAAGAAGACGAGGTCAAGGTGGTTCAAGGACGTGACGGTCAAGGCGCACGGCTTTGCAAGGTCGGGCGCTACGACCAGACGACATCAAGAACGGAGGCGCTGCCGGCATGGGCTGCATCAAGATCGACAAGTTGACGGAGACGAACTTCCACTAGTGGCTTCAGCGCATTAAGATGGTCCTCGTGCTGCGCGACCTGGACGATATGCTTGCCGAAGACGGCAAGCCGACGGAGGCGGAAGACCGCGAGTTGGCTTTGTGGAAGCGTCGAGATACGAAGGCGAGCGCCATCATCGGGGTCAAGCTTGGGTCTGAGCAGCTCGAGCACGTGTCGGGCTGCAAGACGACGGCGGAAATGTGGTCGACGCTGCAAGGTGTCTTCCAGCCCAAGAGTTTGTTTAACAAGATGAAGGCGCGACGCGAGTTCTACACCGTCAAAACGCCCGTCGGCGAGGGCATGCTGGGCTTCATCAACCGCGTGCGAAACCTCGGCGAGAACCTCAAGGCCATGGGCGGCGAGGTGACGGAGATGGACGTTGCCATGAGCGTCTTTAACGGGCTGTCGTCCAAGTACGAGAACCTGCTAGTGGCTCTCGACGCCAAGGGCGAGGACGAGCTAAGCCTCGACTTTGTCAAGAGCCGCTTGCTTCAGAAGGAGCGGCGTCAGGCGGACAAGTCACCGGAGGCCAAGCGCTTTGGCGACATGGCACTCGTCGGCGCCAACTATCGAGGTCAACGCCGCCGTGGTGACCACTCCAGGATCGAGTGCTTCTACTGCCATGAGTTTGTGCACGTCTCTCACGATTGCCTAGAGCTGAAGGCCAAAAAGCGGAGACAGGACAATGTGGCCGCGATTGCGGCTGACGATTGTTGCGACAGCGACGAAGCTATCTGTCTGGTGGGCAATGCGGCTGACAGAGATGACATCTTCAAGTCGTGGCTTGTCGACTCTACGGCGTCTGCACACATGTGCTGGATGCGCGGGTGCTTCGACGACTACCAGACGACCACGGGACGCGGGGTCACGATGGGTGACAAGGGGTCCGTAGCCACGGCGGGCGTCGGAACCGTCGTGCTCAATGTCATCGTTCACGGCAAGACGTGTAAGATCAAATTGGAGAAGGTACTCCATGTTCCTACAATGGGCTTCAACCTCATGTCAGTCGGCATGATGGAGGAGCGTGGTGTGGAAGTGTCATTCAAGGGCTGTAAGACGAGCATCAAGATGAACGAAAAGATTGCTGCGTGCGGTACGCGGAAAAGCGGGCTCTACCACCTGGACATGGCCCCTATGTCGGATATTGCTGCGGTGGCCTCTCTGCAGCTATGGCATAAGCGCCTTGGCCACGTCAACGCGGCTGGCGTTGAGCGGATCATCAAGAACAAGGTCACTGACGGACTCAAGTGATCTTCCATGGTAGTTAAGGACGTCTGCGAGCCGTGTGTGTATGAGCAGGCGGCTATGACGCCTATGCCTAGTGCAGGAGGAGGTCGAGTCAGCAAGCGCCTGCAGCTCGTGCACTCGGACCTTGGCGGGCTTATGTCAGAGCCATCGCGTGGTGGTGCGCTCTGCTTCGGCACCTCCACCGACGACTTCTCCCGCTGGACAGACGTGGTCTTCCTGCAGATACAGAGCGATCTGCTCTCTGAGTACAAGAAGTGGCTGACGAAGGCCCTGCTGCACACGGGAACCAAGATCAAGAGCCTGCGCTCCTACAACGGCGGCGAGTATGTGTCGAGCGCATTCAAGGCTCTCCAAGATGAGAACGGCACGACGCACCAGACCACAGTGCCCGACACGCCGCAGCAGAATGGAGTTGCTGAGCGGCTCAACCGAGTTCTCGTGGAGATGGCTCGCACCATGATGCGACACAAGGACGTCGATCAGGATCTTTGGGCGGATGCCATCAAGACGGCGGTCTACATCAAGAACAGCGTCACCAGACGGGCGCTTCCCGTCGGCAAGACGCCTTTTGTGCTGTGGACCGGGAATAAGCCCAACGTCAGCCACATGCGGGTGTTTGGGTCGATATGCTGGGTGGTGCTGCACAAGAGTCACATCGACGGCAAGTTTGGCGACAAGGCGGCCAAGGGCGTCTTCTTAGGATATCCCGACGGCAGCAAGGCGCACAAGGTCATCCTCGACGACGGCAAGGTCGTCAAGGCACGAAGCGTCGTGTTCGCCGAGACGAACGTAAGCGAGGCTGCAGAAATTGCAGAGGAGCTTCCCGGAGACGAAAACGTCGAAGTCGAGACGGGCTTTCGTTCTGCAAGCGACGGCGAATCCGTAGATGCTGACAATGACGACCAGGATGACCAGCAAGACGATGCATCTGACGAGTCGACGGACGACAATTAAGGTTGTGGCGGCTCTCAAGACACGATGCGTCGTAGCGGCAGAGCGCGGCGACCCCCTCTCGAGTACTGGCGCCCGGAGAGCCTCGTTGCTCACGAGGCGCCCACGACGTACGTGCATGCCGTTAAAGGGTAAGAATCGGCTAAGTGGCAGATTGCAATGGACGAGGAGATGGAGGCCATCCGCAAGAACAAGACTTGGCGCTTGACGGATCTCCCGGCCAGTCGACGCGTGCTGCAGGGCAAGTGGGTTTACAAGGTCACGAACGAGGTTGACAAGAACGGGAACAACACGACGCGGCACAAGGCGCGCCTGTGTTTCATGGGGAACCGGCAGATCAAGGGACTCGACTTCAACAAGACGTTCGCGCCGGTGGCCAACTTCACTACCATGCGATGCATCCTGGTGATGACGGCTGCGAAAGGGTGGGAGCTACATCAGATGGACGTCGAGACGGCCTTCCTCAACGAAGACCTTGACGAGGAGGTCTACATGGAGCAGCCAGACGGCTTTGTCGATCCGAAGTATCCTGAACAAGTGCGTCGTCTCCTTCAAGGGCTGTAGGGGCTGAAGCAAGCCCCCAAGATGTGCTACGCCAAGCTCGACGACTTCCTCAAGTCTCAAAGGTTTGTCCATATTGACCCGGATGAATGCCTCTACTTATGAATGACGGCGAAATCATCATTGTCCTGGTGTACGTCGACGATCTCCTGTTGGTGGCATCAAGCCTGGCGGCGATCTTCAATATTAAGGACGCTCTGCACAAGCGTTTTGAGATGAAGGACCTGGGCGAGGCGAAGGAAATCCTCTGGCTAGAGATGAGGCGTGAAAAGGAGTTGGGCACCCTCAAGCTGTCGCAGGGCAGGTACGCGGCGCACGCGCTGGAGAAGTTCGGGATGGCGGAGTGCAACCCGATCGGAACGCCGCTGGAGGTGGACCTGCAGCTGGTCAAGGCCGACGAGAGCGACGATGCGCTGCCCTACCGCGAAGCTGTCGGCAGTCTCATGTCCCTGATCATCGGGACGCATCTTGACCTCGCCTTTGCCATCGGGAAGCTGAGTCGTTTTGTCTCGTGCTACGGCAAGGAGCATTGGGCGGCGATTAAGCGCGTTCTATGGTACGTCAAGGGTTTGATTGACAAGGGGCTGGTCTTCGACAAGAACTCTTCCTGTGTTCTGCAAGGCTTTAGTGATGCCGACTGGGCGGGTGACCACGAGACGCGACGTTCTACGACAAGCTCCACCTTCATCTTTGGCGGAGCAGCCGTCAGCTGGGGTTCTAAGATGCAGAAGACGGTGGCGCTGTCGACGATGGAAGCCGAGTACATGGCTCTATGTGAGGCCAGCAAGGAAGCTGTTTGGCTCATCAATCTCGTTGTGAAGTCGATGATGTTGAGTGGGTGCGTTATTTTACTAGGCACTGCGTTCCCAGGCCTGCGA
>Ga0209187_1003934_pt1 | contig 11798 bp, 7 predicted proteins | sample BantaG_FD_187430 | JGI IMG/M metagenome (GOLD analysis project Ga0209187, IMG submission 187430) | Marine algal microbial communities from Bantry Bay, Ireland - BantryBay_4 metaG (SPAdes) (version 2) | ecosystem: Host-associated > Algae > Red algae > Unclassified | place: Bantry Bay, Ireland... | reverse complement strand
AACCGGATCCGTAGTATCTTGAACGGTAATGGTTTGACTTGCGGTAGTGGTATTGTCACACTCATCCGCTGCCGTCCATGTTCTGGTAATTGTATAAGTATTTGCGCAAGTGGTGGCGGACTGTGCGTCAGCGACGGTTACGGTAATATCTGCGACGGAAGAACAGTTATCCGAAACGGTTACGTTGGCCGGATCAGCGGCTGGAATATTATCGCATTCTGCGGTCACATTAGCGGGAACACCCGCGATAACCGGATCAGTAGTGTCTTGAACAGTAATGGTTTGACTGGCGGTAGTTGTGTTGTTACACTCATCGGTTGCCGTCCAGGTTCTGGTAATCGTATAAATATTTGCGCAAGTGGCCGCAGACTGTACGTCAGCGACGGTTACGGTAATATCTGCGACGGAAGTACAGTTATCCGAGACGGTTACGTTGGCCGGATCAGCGGCTGAAATATTATCGCATTCTGCGGTCGCATTAGCGGGAACACCCGCGATAACCGGATCAGTAGTGTCCTGAACGGTGATGGTTTGACTTCCTGTTGTCGTATTATTGCACTCGTCAGTTGCGGTCCATGTTCGTGTAATCGTGTAGTTGTTTGCACAACTTCCAGCTGTAGACGAATCGCTTACTACCACTGTGATATTTCCCGTAGCACTACAATTATCCGTTACTGTTATATCCGTTATGGCTCCTACTGGCACGTTATCACATTCTACTGTAATCGTACTTGGTGTTGTTATTGTTGGCCCTATTCCTGAATCACAATCATCGCAATCAGCACAGTCAATCAATCCATCCGCATCATCGTCTATTCCATTATTACATATTTCACCTGAACAGGGTCCAGCTAATGGATTTTGCCAATAGTTGTTAGGCGGTGTAGCATAAGTATTAGTGGTAACCAGTCCATTAGCGTCCACACTCGGTGTACCGGTTCCTGCAATACCATCACTATCTCCATCGGTTATATTTTCTTCCTGCGCATCAAAACAAGTATCGCCATCGGCGTCCAGTTCATAAGCATCATAAATTTCGTCGGGCGTAGCTTCGCTGTTGGCAATAGAATAATTTAGCTCGCCATTATCCGCAGCGTTTTCCAACGCATCAAATAGTCCATTATTTCCGGAAGCCGTGCTAGCACCGGAGATTCTTCCGTCAGCACCTACTGCGAGACCATGGCCCGCTTCGTGAGCATCCAGGATTCCGTCGTTGTCCGAGTCTAAATCAAAGCGATTATCCACGCCATCTCCATCGTTGTCACATCCTAATATTTCATCCAATACTACAAATTCATCCACGGTAAAACAGTCCCAACCGGACCTGGCTTGTAGTTTGATGGTGGCAGTAGTTGCCGTAGCGACAAATTCTATTTTATGAATAAACCAGTGTGGATCAATAGTTGGGTAGGAAGAATAGACCCCACTTGATTCATAGGGAGGCAGACTGGCAGGAAAGTCTGCCAGCGAATATGTATTGGGAAAATCATTCAGGACATCATATTCGTAGTATGGCAGGGAAGTAGAAGGATTGCCCGCAAGGTCAATCTGATCTCCCGTTGACGTGTATCCAGGGTCCGGTGCAGCACCTGTAACGGCACCAATGCGAATTCGACCGCCATAGTTAGAAACCGTACCAGCATCCGGGTCTATTCCTGGTGTCCCATCAACATCCTTATTATTTTCAAAATAGGCAGGCATGATTCCCATCCATAATTCAATCGTGTATTTTTTGCCCACCTCTACCGGAATTTCCTGTTCAATGGTTTCATCATTCGTTGAGAATATTGCAAAACCTCCGCCAGCGGGACTGGGTGTGATCATCGCTGGAGTTTCTGTATGAGCAAAATCATTACTATATATTATGTATTGACCTTCTGTCCAGTCAACAGAAGTACCACCCGGACGGTTCCAGTTAAGAAAATTTAATCCGATGGCATCGTTTACGCCGTCTTTATATCTGGTCACCCCATCTACGGCCGTTTTATATACAATTGGTGTACCTGGCCCCGGAGGTGTACCCATATAATTGTCCTCCGCATTAAAGCCCGAAGAGCTTGCCACGTTTAGAGAAACACATTCTTCCAAATCTGGAATACCGTCGTTGTCATCATCCAGGTCGCATAAATCTCCAATACCATCTCCGTCGTTATCCATGGTGTTATCACAACTTCCGTCCTCACAAGATTGGACATTGCAATCTGGACCTAAGATAGGAACAATAGTAATTTCATCAATGTACACAGGCGGATATGGATCATTACCTGTTGGATTAATTGAAATTATAATTGCGTTAGAAACAGGAGGAATAGAATCTGGATGAATACTGATACATGTTTTTTCCCAGTTCCATAAAGTTGACCCGGTTCGATTTTCCCTTCCAACTAGTTTTCTATCGTCCGGGAAAATTAAGTTAGGTGCACTTTCTACCAATATCAAAATATCAACAGTTGTAGCAGTCTGTAAGCAAACTTCAAATCCACACCTTCCAAAAGAAGCTGTTGTATCAACAAAGCAAATGGTGCCATCATAGATTCCGGCAAAATAATCTCCTTCGGGATGTCCAGAGTTGTTGGCAGGATCGTGAAATATTTTAAGTGTTTGACTACCTGTTTGTCCCCAGTTAAATATTCCTCCTCCAATTGGTCGTCCATAAAAAGTATTAGATCCCAAGGAATCATATTGATAGGTGTCTCCTAATATTACTTCTGTATTGTCAAAAGACCAATTTCCGTCACCGTTTTCAAAGATATTGCTTTTATCAAAAACGTATTCACAACTATCGACACAATATTCGTCGACAAATCCATCAAAATCGTCATCAATGTTGTTATCGCAGGTCTCGGCTCTTGGAAACACTATTCCCGCATCCCAACTAAGGTCAATATTATTGGCAGAAACGGCAAATGCTTCTGTTGAATTACCAGTGTTTGGATCTGGATCTGAATCGTTAGAATCGTTGCTGGCAGGTGCATTTCTTACCGTGAGCATAGCACCCGGTGGCAGTACAAAACTTAAATAATATACCGCTGGAGGCAACAAATCAAAATAATAATAACCCGGGTTTCCGCTACCGTCATTAGCAGTTACGGCAGTAGCGTATACGTTGTTTGGATCATTAGCATCAAACAAGTTTACTCTTACACCATTGATACCATTGGAAGGAGGTTCATTTTGAATACCGTCTCGATTAATGTCATCCCAGACATAATTACCAACTGCGCCTACCGTAGCTGAAAATTGTAAAAATGACGGAGTAGTAGAATTACCAGTCTTACTATTTGTTGCGCTAAAACTATTTCTTTGAAGGTAGAAAGGCAGATGCGCATCGTTAACGAATTGTTTATTTACATTTAAAGGGTTTAATAGCGTATTTGATTTTGTAAAGATGGAGGGAGTTTTGTAGTTTCCATGTAACAGACTGCTACTTACGTTTTTTAAGTTTTTCCAATCTATATTTTTAAAAAAAAAAGGGTATAGACCTAGCCATAGAACAAGACAGGACAGCAAAATATAGAAGGGATTTCTCAACTTCCTTTTTGTTAAACGAAGATTATTTTTCATTTGCAGAAATAGTTTTCATTTGTAAGGTTATGGTATTCAGGCATTTAATTTTGTATTTTACTTTTTCAAACTAATTTATTGCATCTGTTCTATGGAAGATTTCAAATAATTACTTCTAAATAATTTATATAAGCAAAACATATACCAAAAGTTAATATTTATACTTTGCTATTAGTCAAATATTTTTTGAATAAATTATTGGATTTACGGAACATTTTTACATGATCTATTGAATGTATAGACATATAAGTTTGCAAAAGGAGATGTTAAAGTCTGTAGAAGCGTACGTAAGTTAACCTTCCAAATAAAAAAATTGGGTAAATTCAGTTTTTGAAGGTGTATGAGATAATGGGCGTGCCAGGGTCGATGTTGATTAACAAAAAAATATTTTGCCTTTTATCTCAATCTATTTAATCCTCATCCCTAAAATGGATGCTTTTGGAAGCAACTGTTCTTTTCTTGCCATAATTTTTGTTCCTTTGAAACAAAGTACATAGATGTCCAGACTTTTCAAATTTTGTCCTTTATGCTCAACCTCGTCCTTATTTCCGATACACATGGATTACACGATCAACTCCAATTGCCGCCGGGTGATGTGATCTTACACGCCGGGGATGTTTCGAGCCGTGGTACGGAAAAAGAAATTATGAAATTTTTAGATTGGTTTGGAAATTTAGATTATCAACACAAAGTATTCATTGCCGGTAATCACGATTTTTTCTTCGAAAATAACACACCAGAAGAAATAGCGAAAATTATTCCTCCCAATATTACCTATCTCAACGATTCGGGAACTGAAATTGCAGGCGTAAAAATTTGGGGTTCACCGATCACTCCCTGGTTTTTTGACTGGGCTTTTAACCGACAGCGGGGAGCGGAAATTAAAAAGCACTGGGATTTAATCCCCGACGACACGGACCTTCTGATTACCCACGGACCCGCTCATGGAATCCTTGATAAGACCACCACCGGAGTAGCGGCAGGCTGCGAAGAATTATTAAAAAAAATAGAAGGATCAACTATAAAACTTCACTTATCGGGGCATATCCACGAAGGCTACGGCGAACGAATTGTCAACGGCGTTCGTTATATTAATGCAAGTGTGTTGGATGTCCGTTATCGGCAAGTGAATGCACCGGTTACTTTGGCTTTCGATCCCATGACAAAAAATATTCTTTAAAATTCAATTTTTTTCAATGGAAACTTTACCTCAAAAGGATACTAGATTTGCTAAGGTCAAGAGAAGTCTATACAGTGGACTACTTCAAATGATACCAATTATATTTGGCGTATATCTAGGATTTGCACTAAATAATTTTGGTGAACAACAAAAAACCAATCAACAAAAAGCCACCTATGAGCAAATGCTTAAAAATGAAATACAAGACAACTTAAAACAGATTGAAAAAGTTAGTGTTTATCACCAAAAAATAACCGCTGACTTTGCTGCCATTAGGAAAAGTAAAGACATCAAGACCGCTTTTAATAATTATTCCATGACTGGACTTCGTCCAGGAATGGTAAATAGCAGTGCTTATGAGACTGGCATCCAAACTGGGATCATTCAGGAGTTCGACCTGGAAATTATCCAGCAACTAAATAAACTTTATAGCTTTCAAGAAAGATATGATAACTATAATGACCAAATGATGAATTCTTTTCTTTCCGGTAAGTTTCCAGAAACAGAAAGTGAAATTAAAAATATGATGATCAACCTTAGTATGAATATGAGTGATGTAGAAAGTTTTGAAAGAGGACTACAAAAATACTATCAACTAATACTCGACAAGCTCAATGATTGATATACCTCCTTAAAAATAGGTTAGGTTACTCTACTTTCAACACCTTTATCTCCACTCGCTGATTTTTTCTTCTGCCCGCTGTGGTACGATTAGAGACTAGTGGCTTCCGTTTTCCATATCCTTTAAAAGTAAGTTGCTCCGCTGAAATTCCTTTTTTTATCAAATAATCTACGACCGATTTTGCTCTTGCGGTAGATAGTGCATCACAGTAATCATTAGCAGGAATATTATTCGTATGGCCACCAATCTCAACGGTAATCTGCGGATATGCCCGTAAAAAATCGTACATTTCATCCATCACGGGAATGGAGGTGGACTTCATATTCGTACTATCCGCATCAAAAAATAATTGCTCAATCTGAATCGTTTGTCCCGTCTGTAATTTTTTAACATCCAGCGCCGCAATAATTCGTTTTTTAATGTTAACCGTGGCGGTTGTTTTACAGCCTTTGGCATCCGATACACTGACGGTATGATTCCCAAATTTAAGTTTGGACGCCTGTGCGCCATCTTCGCCGCTATCCCACAAAATCAGGTAGTTACCTGTTCCACCGGTTACGGTGACGGTCGCTTTTCCGTTTCGAATCGTTTCATCCGTAGCCAGTTCGTTCATAGTTGCGGTGGCTTTGATTGGAGCGGGTGCTTTGATAGAAAAATTTTGGACATTGGTATTGCCTTTACTATCGGTTACGGTGAGTGTATAGTCACCAGCAGACAAGGTAGCAGTGGCTTTATTTTTTTCGGGAGCCGACCAGCTATAACCATAAGGTGATGCCCCTCCCGTAATTTTTGTGCTGACGGTTGTTTGGTCGTCCGGACAATCCAGCGTAGCCTGGTAACTGATTTTAACCTCTAATGGAGTGAGTGGAATGGGTTCCGGTTTTGGAGCAGGAACAGGTTGCGGCGGTTCGGGAGCAACGGCCACTTCCAGAGGGGGAAGTGTGGTGACTTCTATGGTAGTCAGACCGTGGCAATTATTTGCATCGGTAATTTTTATGACGTGCTTTCCCGGTGTGAGTTTAACGGCAGTCGCTTCGGTTTCACCATTATCCCATTCGTACTGATAAGGTTCTGTTCCTCCGGTGGCTTGAATAGAAGCGCTCCCATCGTCGGTATCTTTACGAGCGGCCGGCTGAAGCAGGGTAGTAGTGGCGCGGATGTTGGGCGCCGCAACCTTGGCGCTGGCCTTACGGGTTTGTCCGGCAGCATCAGTGATGGTCACTTCGTAGAGTCCGGCTCCGAGACCAGTACCTTCCGCCCCACTAATACCTTTTTTATTCCAGGTGTAAGTAAACGGTGCAGTACCGCCGATGACTTTAGCTTTTACGGCAGCGGCGGCTTTTCCATCACAGCTCAAAGGAGAGGTAACCTCCGCAGAAACCGTCATTTTAGCGGCCGGTTCGATCAGAAAAATTCCTTGATCCATCGTCCCCACCCAAAGTGCGTCTTCCTGATCCACGCGAATCACGCTTACATTTTTACTGGTAAATCCATTAGAAGAATCAAAACGTTCTACTTTATTTTTAACGACATCATAGCGGGTAATAATATCAGAAGCGACCCAAAGTCGTCCTTCACTGTCGTACTGAATGTCTCGTACTTTTCCCTGGTAATAGCGACTGTCCACATCTCCCGGAATCCAGCGATTGCGATCATCGGCCATCCATAAAATTCCGTCTCCTAAAATCCATACGTCCGGTCCAAGGGCAGTAAGGGCTACTATTTTTTCCCGTTTTTCGACGAGTTTAAAATCGCCATCTATTTTTTCACGCATTAGTACTCCGGCGTCAGTGCCTGCCCATACCCGATTGTATTTGTCAACCAGTAGGGCGTTAATTTTATTGGATTTTAATTTTGAATTTTCTGTGGTATATTGTTGAACGAGCTTCGCCTGATCGTCATTGATTAATAGTTCAAATAATCCTTTTTCGGAAGTTCCAATCCAGAGGATTTTATTTTTTTCTTCAAAAAAGACTGCGTTGATGGTGGTGCCTTCGCCCAGTATATTTTGTATGTTTTCTAGTGGGAAATGACGAAGTGCGTTTCCACCGATCTGTAATAATAGGTGCCATTGATCTAGAAGCGTATTTAGCGGCGTGGCATTGTCTGCCGAAAAGAGCTGATACATCTGTCCTTCTCCGGCCACGTATTTTTTGTTATCGTCAGTTATGTAAATATTTTTAATGGCAATGTTAGTGGGAATAGCGGTACCTTTTACCACCCGCATCTTGGTGTTTTCCTGGCCGTTGGCAATAGTAGAAAAAAGAGAGCATATCGTAAATATAACCAGTAAATGGAACTTCATATTAATATATTTTGCGCGAAGATAATGATTTTGCGGAAGTCTGAAGAGCGGCGTAGCCAAACTTTATTATTTCCGTTACCACCTATTAAATCAAAAAATCGGACAATTCCGATCGAATCATCAGTGGTTTATTTTAATCCACAGACCAGGCAATTTTTTTCACAATCACTTTTAAAACGACTTATAAGAAAATGATAGTATAATGATCCATGTTTTCAAACTTAAAGTACTGTTAATTCTGACCGAAAGATGGCAACCCTTGGGGCATTAATTGCGTATATTTGCAACATGAAGAATATTCGAAATTTCTGTGTAATTGCTCATATTGACCACGGCAAAAGTACCTTGTCGGATCGGTTGCTGGAATTTACAAAAACGATCTCCGAACGGGATATGCAAAACCAGGCCCTGGACGATATGGATATCGAGCGCGAAAGGGGAATTACCATTAAGAGTCATGCCATCCAACTGTACTATAATCACTCGGACGGAGAAAAATATACTTTTAACCTAATCGACACACCCGGACACGTGGATTTTTCCTATGAGGTGTCTCGTTCGATCGCGGCTTGTGAAGGTGCCTTGTTGTTAGTAGATGCTTCTCAAGGGATTCAGGCACAGACCATTTCCAACCTTTATCTGGCTATTGAAAATGATCTGGAAATCATTCCTGTTCTGAACAAAGTGGACATGGAAAGCGCCATGATCGAGGAAGTTTCCGATCAGGTAATTGATTTGATTGGTTGTGAAAAAGAAGATATTGTCCTGGCTAGTGGAAAGACCGGTATTGGTATTCAGGATATTATGAATGCTATTGTGGATCGAGTTCCCGCACCAACGGGTGATATTAGTGTGCCGTTGGAAGCGATGATTTTTGATTCAGTTTTTAATGCTTACCGAGGAGTAATCGCTTATTTTCGAATCTTAAATGGTACGCTGAAAAAAGGTGAACAGGTGCTCTTTATGAATGCGGGTAACGAGTATACGGCCGACGAAATTGGTATTCTACAGATTGGTCAGGTACCGAAAAAAGAATTACGTGCGGGCGATGTTGGATATATTATTACGGGAATTAAAGTTTCGAAAGAAGTAAAAGTAGGAGATACGATTACCAACGCACTCAATCCTGCCGCCGAGGCAATTAAAGGTTTTGAGGATGTGAAACCGATGGTTTTTGCGGGGATTTTTCCGATTGATAATGACGATTTTGAAGATCTGCGGGATAGTCTGGAAAAATTACAATTGAACGATGCTTCTTTGGTTTTCGAACCGGAATCATCTGCTGCCCTGGGGTTTGGATTCAGATGTGGCTTCCTTGGGATGCTGCACCTGGAAATTATTCAGGAGCGGTTGTCACGAGAATTTAATCAGGAGGTAATTACCACAATTCCCAACGTAACTTACTACGCCAAAACTAAAAAAGCGGGTAGCGAAAAATTCCTGGTGAATACGCCAAATGACCTGCCAGATCCTGCGATTCTGGATTTTGTGGAGGAGCCTTACATTGAAGCACAGATAATTACCAAACCGGATTATATCGGATCGATTATGAAGCTTTGTATGGATAAAAGAGGAATTCTGAGCAAGCAGCATTATCTGACCCCTACGCGGGTTGAGTTGACTTTCGAAATGCCGTTGGCCGAAATCGTTTTTGATTTTTATGATCGTTTAAAATCTATTTCCAGAGGTTATGCTTCCTTCGATTATACGCCTTTAAATTTTCGACAGTCAAATCTGGTTAAACTGGATTTATTACTTAACGGGGAAGCCGTCGATGCCTTGTCGGCGTTGGTTCACCGTAGCAAAGCCGAAACTTTTGGTCGTAGAATTTGTAAGCGACTCAAGGATTTATTGCCACGGCAGCAATTTAAAATTGCCATTCAGGCTTCCATTGGAGCCAAGGTAGTTGCACGGGAAACGATCTCCGCACTGCGTAAAGATGTGACCGCGAAATGTTACGGTGGTGATATTTCTCGTAAAAGAAAATTACTCGAAAAGCAGAAAAAAGGGAAGAAGAAAATGCGCCAGATTGGTAACGTAGAGGTGCCACAAAAAGCATTTATTCAGGTATTGAAATTGGATGATTAAATAAAATGGGTCGTCGTAGATACAATTCATGAATTGTATCTACGACGACCCATTTTTTTTAAAACATATCCTTATTTAATTCCAAAATCGTTGCTGCCAATCCTTCCTCCGATGGCGTCTTTGCCACCTCGAAATCCACAATTCCGTGCGTATCTAACTCCGCTCCCGTAGTTTTTCCAATTACAATAATTTTTTGGTTTTTTGCTAATTGATAATGATCAAAATAAGCCTTTACACTTAATGGACTAGTAAAGACTAAAAAGGTGGCAGTACTCACTTCAATATTTTTGCGGGGTACATTATCATATACCACCAATGGGAAAGTTTCAATTTGGTCCCCTGCTAAATTTTCGATGGTTCGACGGGAATGCAGGGCTTGTGGAAAGAGAACGGTTGGCTGGTGGCCAGCAATTCTTGTAAACGCAGCAAAGGTAGAAATCCCTTCACCTGTACCGACAAAATCCGGTGTTACTTTATAAATTTTGAGCGCCTCAGCCGTTCCCGGTCCGTAGGCCGCAATCTTTAAATCGGTTGGCAGGTTCTGAATTTGAGTGAGAAAATATTCCACCGCTTTACGGCTATAAAAAAAGATCCAGTCGGTAGTGGGAAACGCTGTAAAAGGAATCGGTTTAAAATCGAGTAAGGAACGTCCCGTTACCATAAAATCAGCCGCTTCCAATTGAATACGAAAAGGACTATCCGAACTCAAATATCGACTGATAAATACTGATTTATCCATCTTTTTATAGTTTCAAAGCCTTGATGGTCAGTAATTTAAAAAAGCACCGGGCGGTAGCTTCCGCATCTGCCATGGCATTGTGCGCATCCGAAAAATCTTCGCCAAACAATTTGAAATGAAGTTCTGCCAGCGACGGCCATTTATAACCGTACTTTCCCGGTAGTTGACAGTAATCGGTAGACTTTTTCATGGTACAAATTCGGGTAGTCTCAAACAGTTGGTTGTCAATCCCCGTGCGTACAAATTCTGCACCCGTTACATTTTCATCAAAGCTGATATTATGACCAACTAGATAGTCCGAATTTTTAATTGCTTCCGAAAATTTTTCCAAAATATCCTTTAAAGGTTTACCTTCTTTTTTAGCCCGTGCGGTACTAATGCCGTGAATTTTTACCACTGCCGGCGGAATGGTAAATCCTTCCGGAAAAATGATGTGGTCTTGTCGGTCTGTCTCTTCATAATTCTTATCAAAAACCAACCAAGAGAGCTGCACCATTCGTGGCCAGTTATTGGTATCCGTATGGGGTAGATTCCATTTTTTTGGTTTACCTGCCGTTTCGGTGTCGAAGATAAGGTACATTGATTTTATTTTATATTAATGATTAGCAATGATTTTTAGATGTCCCAAATGGTGTCGGCTGTGCCAGCTGTAGAGCGCAAGATTTTGCGTCAATGCCAGTTCGCTTTTTAAACCCGGATGAAAGAAGCGTTTTTCAAAATCGGTATCAGACATATTTTCTAAACAAGTCGTCCAACGCTCATGAATACCCTCGATTATTTTTAAGGAAGCAGTAGGGTCGTGTTCGCTACCATCCGGTAACGCGGCCCAAGCCGTTTCGTCGTAAGGTTTTACGGTGGGAACGTTTTCGGTGAGCGCCAGTTTAAATCGAATATACGCATTGGCGTGGCTATCGGCCAGATGATGAATCACCTGCGCACTCGTCCAGCCATCCGGACGATACACTGCACGAAATTTTTCGGGCGACCAGTATTTAATCAGGTCATTTATTTGTTCTGGCAACTGCTGGATATCTTTTATCCACGCAGGAATATTTTTTGCATCTGCGGGAGCGCCAAAATTAAATTTTCCGATGGGGTAGCGTAGGGAGTCTGTCATGTTTTGCTGTTTTGCTGGTTGGCTAGTTAGCTTTCCATTAGTTTTGAATTTTAGGTATGTTTAATCGTTGAGATGTTTAATCGTTTAATCGCAGGAACAAAGTAATGTCTTGTTTCTACGATTCATCTCAACATTTCAACAAGCGAAGCGATTCAACATTTCAACATCTATTTTTCCTTCACG
>Ga0209187_1003930_pt1 | contig 11804 bp, 11 predicted proteins | sample BantaG_FD_187430 | JGI IMG/M metagenome (GOLD analysis project Ga0209187, IMG submission 187430) | Marine algal microbial communities from Bantry Bay, Ireland - BantryBay_4 metaG (SPAdes) (version 2) | ecosystem: Host-associated > Algae > Red algae > Unclassified | place: Bantry Bay, Ireland... | reverse complement strand
CCTTGTCAGATAGGAACTGTTATGAGAACTATGCATAAAGAAAATGCTAAAGTACGAGGTCTCGTAAAAAAAGATTGGTGTGAATACAACCCAAATAAAACACTCGTAATAAGAAAGGATTTAGAACTCAATCGAGCTATAGATATGAAAGGAGATATTATTCTAGAGAAAGATGTAACACTGCGCCTCTCATGCAGAACTCACATGCCTGCTGGGGCAAAGATAATAGTAAAACCTGGCGCCACACTTGTCTTAAACGGTGCAAAAATTCACAATGATTGCGGACAATCATGGGATGGATTTGATCTCCAATCTAATGGTACTAAGAAAGGGACTATCGTGTATCTTGGAGAAGTAGAAATAGAAGACCTTCCAAATCGTCCATCTGAAGAATCTGATAGTGAGTAATTTTATGATGAATGGACACTTGACAGAAGAGGTAATGTCTTTTATAGATAATAATATCAATAGTGATCCATATAAGTTATTGTTGCAAAAGTCGCCATTTGAGAAAATATCAATGAAGTTTCTGGTCCAACAGATTCAAGGCAAAAAAGTAGCAGCAACCAAATTTCCTTTCCTTCTCGACCATAAGACTTTCATATATCCGCCAAAGGTATCTCTTGAGCAAGCTTCATCAGAACGAATAGCAAACTATAAGGCAGGTTTAGTAGAAGGTAATTCCTTTGTTGATTTGACGGGTGGAATGGGTATTGACAGTTACTTACTTGGGCGGAAATTTCAAGAATGTCATTATGTAGAACCAAATAAGGACTTGTTTGAGTCTACGATCAGTAATTTTTTTACTCTAGATTATAATCAATGTACAGGCACAAATTCTACTGCCGAAGAATTTCTGAAAAACAATAAGAAACAATTTGATTGGGTGTACTTAGATCCATCAAGGAGAATAGAAGGAAATCGTAAAACGAGCATTACTAATTATGAGCCGAATATTGTAGCATTAAAAGCTCAATTATTATCCGCAGGTAAAAACGTTTTGATAAAATTATCTCCTATGCAGGATATTTCAGAATGTATTTCGGTTCTTGAGCACGTCGAGTTTATATGGGTTATTAGTATCAAAAATGATGTGAAAGAATTATTACTTCAGCTTGGGAAGAATAAAAATTATAATCCCAAAATCACTGTAGTCGATCTTGATAAACAATCAATAAATTACCAAGCTCAATATCTTGATCGGATAGTAAATATAGAATGTGGCACTACTAAAAAGTACATTTACCAACCTGCGGCGGCACTTGTAAAGTCAGAATTACACAATAGAAATGCGGATTCATTGGGTCTTCAGAAACTGCACCCTAATACACAATTATATACTTCAGATAATTTAGTCCAATCTTACGTTGGTCGGATATTCGAGGTCAATGCTATTGTCTCTTCAAATATAAAGGAATTGAGAAAACATCTGCCGGACATGAAAGCAAATGTGATCGCTAAGAATTACCCATTGAGTCCGCAGCAATTGATATCAAAACTGAAGATTAAAGGAGGAGGCGATGATTACCTAATTGCTTTTACTGATCTATCTAGTAAAAAAATATTGACCGTTTGTAATAGATTTAAATAATCAATACTATAAACAATGAATTATCATATAACAAACTGATAATTTATACAGTTCGTGGCTTGTCATTAAAATAAAACAGTCAATACTGCAACCGAAAGAATGAATAAACTATTTAGTATTCAATGAAGATACTACTTACAGGAGCGACAGGATATATTGGCAAGAGACTATTGCCTGTCTTAGTTAAAAATGGGCACCATGTCACTTGTTGTGTAAGAGATATCAATCGCTTTAGCCCTCCTGATTCTGTAAGATCATTTATAGATATAATCCAAGTGGACTTTCTAGATGAGAGCACTTTAGCAAATATCCCTAATGATATTGATGCTGCATATTACCTTATTCATTCAATGTCTACTTCCAATAAATACGAAAAGCTCGAAGAACTATCAGCTCAAAATTTCAATAAGGCATTGGGCCGAACATCAGTGCAGCATGTTATCTATTTAAGTGGAATTGTTAATGAAGATAGCCTATCTAAACACTTGAAATCTCGTAAAAATGTAGAAAATATCTTAAGTGATTGCCACTTCAAACTCACCACACTCAGGGCAGGAATTATTATAGGTTCTGGTAGCGCATCTTTCGAAATCATAAGAGACTTGGTAGAGAAGCTTCCCCTAATGATCGCCCCGAAATGGCTGAATACCAAATGTCAACCTATTGGAATCAGAGATGTGCTGACATTACTCGAGAAGTCATTAATGAATGAAAAAGTATATGATCAAAACTTTGACATTGGCGGTCCAGATATACTTACTTACAAAGAAATGCTGCTTGATTTTGCCAAGTTTAGAAAACTAAAACGTCGGATATATACGATACCTATCATGACACCTAAGCTATCGTCTTATTGGCTCTATTTCGTTACATCAACTTCCTATAACCTTGCAACATCATTGGTTTCAAGTATGAAAATTGAAGTGGTCTGCAGAGATGCAAAAATCAATGAAATTCTAAATGTACAACCAGAAACATATATGAAGGCATTAGAACGGGCATTTGCCAAGATTGATAGCAATCAGATTGTATCTAGTTGGAAGGACTCTCAAGTAAGTGGAGTTATGGAATTCAACATTTCTGATTTTGTGGATGTTCCGACCTTTGGATGCTTTACGGATATCCGTGAAAAAACGATCATATCAAGAGAAAAAGTAATCGATAAAATATGGGGAATTGGAGGGACGAATGGTTGGTACTATGCAAACTTTCTCTGGAAAATTCGAGGATATATTGATAAACTCGTAGGTGGGGTAGGTCTGAGAAGAGGACGGACTAGTCCGACTTCCCTTTCGTCTGGGGATGCATTAGACTTCTGGAGAGTTCTCTATGCTGATAAATCTGAAGGTCGTCTCTTGTTGTTTGCCGAAATGAAACTCCCTGGAGAGGCTTGGTTAGAATTCAAAATCGTAAATAACAAGGTCGTACAAACGGCAACATTTAGACCACAAGGAATACTTGGCAGGTTATATTGGTATTCAGTTTTGCCATTTCATGGTTTAATATTCAAAGGAATGTTAAATGAAATTACAGAACACAGCTAAATATGAAAATATAGTTATCTATCAGTCGTATATAAGGCGACAATACTCATAATTTACTCATGTATAAGAACGATTATACTAAGACCTAACATTACCTGACCATCCAATGTAAAACATGTATCGCATTGTGAGTTATTTGGAATTTATTAGATATCTAATGCCAATCGATCCTCCGATAGATATTCCGTTTTGTTTTATATTTTTAATATGAGACTGTTGATTGAATGTATTTCCTATATTCAATTCTGTATCAAACTTTATTCTCCTAGTTAAACATAATGCATAACCCGCTCCAATTTCGAGTTCTATACCACCATTTCGAGGCGTGTTTTTTAAGTCAATTATTTCATTATCTATGGAAATAGTCTTTCCTTTTGACGCAAAAACCATATACTGAGATACATTGCCATTTAAATAAAATCCTCCGAATACTTGGTATCGAATGCCTAATTGTAGGCCAATTGCTTTATATGAATTGTTATGTCCTACTTTTCTAGTCGTAGTTGTCGTTTCAGTTAACATTCCTTCGTAAAATGTAGTTTGATTAAAATTGTCAATGTACAAACTTCCATCATTTGAGAGTACTTCACGTTCTTGAATGTCTGTTATACGTTCCGCTTCTATTCGTTCTTGATCTGATCTAAAAGTAAGGCCTCCATAAATTGAAAACCTATTATTCATATTACGCATTGCAAATAAAGATGTTTTTGTCCTATATGTGCTTTTAATTTCATTATTCAATGAGTTGATAGGTTCCCCAGCTATTCCATCAAATAGCATTTCTAAAGTAGATACCTGTTGCGATAATCCAACTGTCCATTTATTTATTCTTGAAGAATTAAGCTCGACTAAATACGGAGTTTGGATTAAATTTTCTGGCGATAATAGAGCATTAAATGGTCGAGAGTTTAGCGTGGCACTATTTTTTACCAACCTGCTATTTTCTGTGTCATTTGACAGGACGCTTGGTATTTTTAAAGGATTTATTTGGGTTGTCAATTTCGATTTTGTGACAGGATTCTTGATGTTAGGATTAAGATAAGTATTACCTTTTTCGGAAGATATATTACTCTCTTCTTTTCCGATGGATGACGAATTAAAATAGTCTATATTTCTATTGCTTTGTTGGTTAGCCTTAGCATCCTGATTAGATACATTTCTTTCATCTATCAACTTAGATGAATCATTATTACTATTATTGGTAGTATTAATATTCTCAATCGATGCTATTTCTATTTCACTTATATCCTTAGTTTCGACGGTAGACTCTGCACTCTGAATTGTTGTGTTTTTATCTGATTCATTCTTTCTAGAACTATAAGTTTCTAGTTCATTTATTGATTGTGATTCTTGATTAGCAATCACACCGTCGTTTTGATTCAATAAAACCATTCCGATTATAGCCAAAATCAATATACCAAATAACCAAAATACAATACCCTTTCTTTTTTTGGACTTTTCTGGAAGTCTTTCTACTATATCCTCCCACTGACCCTCCAGATCAAAAGGCATCTCGATTGACTTCATCAAGTCTTTATACTCTTGCTGTTGTTTATCTTGATGTTCCATAAGTCATGTTATTCTGATTATTAAAATTTGTTTGGTCTCCGTCTGTTAGATATGTTTGGAATCGTATGTCTTTCTTATTCCCTCCATTAATCCTTTCTTCCTTTTTTTTATGTTTGGGTGAAAGATTCTTTAACATAGCTTGCAGTTTTGTTCTTGCCCTTAATAGATGTGCCCTTGATGTAGTTACTTGGATGTTAAGAATCTCAGCTATTTCTTTATGACTATATCCTTCGACTACATATAGGTTGAAAACCAAGCGATGATTTTCTGAAAGCTTTGCGACTAGTTTAAGTAATTCGTCTGCTTTAATCTTACCAATGATACTCGAATCATCCACAACAAGTAGTGAATCTTTAATATCTTCAACAAAAACAATTTTCTTTGCTCTTCTAAGTTTATCGATGCATAGGTTTGCTGCTATTTTGCAAACCCACGCACCGACATTCCCTTTTTGTATATCATACTGTTCGATCTTTTGTAATGCTTTTATGTAAGTATCTTGAAAAATATCTTTAGCTTTTTCAGAGGTTTGCATGTATCTGTAGCATACATTCATCACTTCTTTTGCTGTAAGTATATACAACTCTTTCTGTGCATTTCGATCAGCATTTTTACATCCTTTTATGATTTGTTTGATGTCCATTCGATAGTTGGTCTAGTAGTTTATTATTGCTCTATTACCGCTTTGAAATTTCCACTCAATGGAAATTGAGTGAAATTTGCATTCACAACAGTACCGCTTACGGAACCATAGACAAATTCCGTAGTGACGCTATCAATAGTATAACTTACTGCGGTATCATCTATTCCAATATAGTCAGCAATGAGTGCAAAATTACCTATTGCAAAGCTTGGTGAAAACTCAGTACTCACACCGTTTGTAATAGTTTGTAGAACAAGTAATTTATTAGTTTCTACATTCATACCAGTGACTAACCAACGGTCCGGACTAGTATCTTCAACAAATGATACAAGAGGAAAGTTAAACGTATTTTGTCCAATAGTTAGCGTAAAATCACCTTCGTTATTATCAACTATAATTGGCCCACATAGTGTATAATCTTTGGATATATTAGGACTTGATATTTCTTGACAAAGCTCTTCTATTGCTTCTTCGCCAGAGCTAATTGTTATGTCATAACAATCTGAAGCATTGCAATTGTCAGCTATTATAAAATATTCGCCATTAGCAATACTTCCAGAAAAGGATTTAAAATCACCTTCAAAACTTATTGTAACATTACCAATTAATAAGCCTTCTTCTGTATTACAGTCAGTTACAAAACCTGTGAAAATATATTGTTCGAAAGGTGAAAATTCCGAATTGAACGTTCCAAGATCGATATCTTGATCAATAATTGATATATCTTCTTCTAACGTTACGCTACCACCGCATTCATATGATGCTGCAATAAATACATTATTTCTTGGTTCAGTTACTATGCTCCAATCTCCATTTTCGTCTGTTACACTATAAACCCAGTTTTCAAATGTAACATCCAGCATAACAATTCTGATATTTTCTGCTGGAGTACCATCATCTAGTAATATTTTACCACTTATTTCATACAGGTTGTTAGTCAATACAAGATTAGAAGGAGGGCCATCTTGATCTATATCATCAATTTTAGCAAGAGTATAGTCTTTCTTTTGTTCTGGTTTGTTCAAATGAGTAATTCCCAACCTAGTTACGAATCCATCAGCACTTGTTCTTAATGAAACTTTTTGCCCTGAGGCAGGAAGGTCATCAAAAATATAATTCCCTTGATCGTCAGTTACTGTTGTTAGTATATCTTCTCCATGTAGAATTTCTACCTTGGCATTTGTAAGTAGTTCGCCATTCAAATCAGTAATTTGGCCTCTTACTACAACTTCAGCAAGTGTGTCAGGTTCTGATGTCGTTGTTTCTTCCTCGGTAATATCAAACTCTTCTTCTGAACATGAAGTCATCGAAAACATTATCCAAGTAAAAGTTAATAACGGGAGCAAAATTTTATAATATGATTTCATAATATTTGTGTTATTTATTTAATGATAATTTTTAAAAATAGTTGTCGACATTTATCCTACGGTTAGAAGATAAAAAACGTTACAGACGGGTCAATAAAAAAATTAAAATATGTGGGATACTATCTTATTAAATAATTGCCATAGCCTTAATAATAGGCATAGAATGGCTAATGTTTTAGCATAGACTGAATGTGTAATTGACTATTTGAGCCTTAATAAATAGGCTTTAATAAGGTATTTAAATCAGAATAATGGTTTTATCAGCTATCGTTTATTTTTTTCTTCGAAAAAGAATATAATTTAAATCAGATAGATGAGGTCGATATAATAAATGCAAAGATTTTTATTACCTCCATTCCACTTTATCATTAATATCTCCTCGTTTCGCTGGAAGTTCAGCAATATCAGTATAACCCATGTAAAACAACCCCAAACATTCTTCATGATCTGAAAGACCAAGAAACTCTGAGGCACTGATAATTGATTTTGGACTACTCCAGTAACTTCCGATGCCTAAGGATGTACATGTTAGCCACATGTTCTGGACTGCACATGCTAAAGCAGCTCTTTGTTCCCATTTTGGGATTGAGACATTTGGATCATCGTAAAGACAAAGTGCGATTACACAAGCGGATTTCAAGGGTTTCCCTATTGTCTTTTTGTGTTTTATTTCTGAAAATTTTTCAGCGGGAGTATTCTCCTTATAATAATCACCAAGATAACTACTTAGAGATTTGAGGCTGTCTCCTTGGTAGATTTTGAATCGCCAAGGTTCTGTCTTTCTATGATTGGGAGCCCAATTGCCATTTTCTAAAATCTCAAGAATCGTCTCTCTTGATATTGGTCGATCATTATACATTGCAGGGAAGATGGACCTTCTGGACTTTATAAGTTTTGTAAGTTGATCAGTTTTCATATGACAGATATTTGAAACCAAAAATACACTTTCATTTTATATATTTTTAAACCTACTCAAAATATATTTTTAGATTAATCTAAAAATATATTATCTTTGTATGACAACATACTAAGATGAAGCTTTCTACTGCAGAAGAAAATTATTTAAAAGCCATTTTTAAAATATCAGAAAAGGCAAAGAAAAGTGCCAGCACTAATGCAATAGCTAAGCAACTATCTACAAGTGCAGCTTCTGTCACAGATATGCTCAAGAGGTTGGCTGAGAAAGATCTGATTAACTATGAAAAATACAAAGGTGTAACCCTCAAATTAGCTGGAATAAAACAAGCTACTCAATTGATAAGAAAACATAGACTTTGGGAGGTGTTTTTGGTAAAAAAGTTGCGGTTCAGTTGGGATCAAGTACACGAAATAGCTGAACAATTAGAGCATATAGAATCCGAAGAATTGATCATGCGTTTGGATGCATTTCTAGACTATCCAAAGTTCGATCCTCATGGTGATCCGATACCGAATGCGGATGGGAAATTTACGATTAGATCACAAACTCCGCTATCTGATATGCACAAAGGTCAAGAAGGAATGCTTGTTGGTGTAAAAGATCATACAACAGATTTTTTGAAGTATCTCAACTCTCTTAATGTGAAGTTGGGAACTATGATAACAGTAATTGATTCTGTACCATACGATGGCTCTATGAATGTAAAACTTGACAACAAGAATGTAATCATGATTACCAATGCGGTTGCTCAAAATTTATTATTAAGAAAAGTGTAAAGTAAAACTTCGAAGACTATAATGCAGACACCAAAGAATATGATAGAATCGTGGCTTAAAAAACTAGTAGAATTTAAAAAACAAGTTTAATCATGAATTGTTGATTTTCTTATGCAATTAAAATTTTAAATAAATGAAATATATAAGTACACTCATTTTACTTTTTGCAACTACTCTAGTTGCGTTTTCACAAGGCAAGATTAAAGTGGTTTCTTCCGCTTCGATTTTTCAAGATATGGCTATAAATATAGGAGGAGAAAAGATAGAAGCTTATACTATAGTACCAATAGGCGGAGACCCACATTTATATGAACCAAAACCTTCTGATGCACAATTGGTCAAGTCCGCAGACATAGTCCTTGTCAATGGATTAACTTTCGAAGGGTGGATCAATAAATTGATAGACAATAGTGGTACAAAAGCTAAAGTTTATACAATTACAGAAGGTGTAGATGTGCTCAAAAGCGAAAAATATAAAAATGCTGCAGATCCACATGCATGGATGGATGCCAGCAACGGACTAAAGTATATTGAAAATATTAAAACAGCATTAATAGAAACGGATCCTATTAATGAAGCATATTATACAGCTAATTATGAGAAATATAAGGCAGAATTGATAGCGCTGGATAATTATATTACCATTCAGATAAATAAAATTCCAGAATCGAAACGAATGTTGGTCACCAGCCATGATGCATTTGCATATTACGGAAAGAAGTACAATATTAGACTCAATGCATTGAAGGGAATAAGCACTGAAGCTGAAACTCAGACTTCTGATATGATTAGAGTAGCAAAAGCAATAAAAGAATCAGGAGTGCCAGCGATCTTCATAGAAAGTACAATAAATCCACAAGTAATACAACAGATTGCACGGGATAATAATGTGAAAATTGGAGGTGAATTGTTTGCCGATTCTATAGGAGCGGAAGATAGTGAAGGACCTACATACATTAAGATGCTCAGACACAATACTGATGTGATAGTGAAAGCACTTAGTCAAAATGAAATGACGGCTACAAAAATTGATTCTGATAATTCTGAAAGCGGATGGTTAATTTATCTTATTGTAGGCCTGGTCATGTTAGGGGCACTTGCATTTGCAGTTACAAAATTTAACAAATAATGATTAGTATCGAAGTAAAAGGATTATCTGTCAGTTATGAAAAGAAACGTGTACTAACCAATATATTTCTAAATGTTGAAAGTGGTAATGTATACGGAGTGGTTGGACCAAACGGAGCGGGTAAGTCAACCTTATTCAAAGCCATTCTGGGACTGATCGATATCAATTCTGGAGATATAAATGTACTCGGTAATGATATTGCTGAAGTACGGAAAAGGGTCGCCTATGTTCCTCAGAAAGACGATGTAGACTGGTCTTTTCCTGCGACAGTGATGGATGTTGTTATGCAAGGAAGATATCCCCATAAGAAGATACTACAAAGGCTCGATGCCAATGACAAAGAGATAGCATGGCAAGCTTTAGATGACATAGGAATTGCAGATTTAGCGAATCGTCAAATTGGTCAACTTTCTGGAGGACAACAACAAAGAGTATTTATAGCAAGAGCACTCTGTCAGCAAGCAGAGATCTTTTTTCTTGATGAACCTTTTGTAGGTGTTGACAACCTAACAGAAGAGATAATAATTGGGCTTTTGAAAAAATTAGCCTTAGATGGAAAAACACTCTTAGTTGTACATCATGATTTGTCCACTGTCGAGCAGTATTTTGACAAAGTAATCCTCCTCAATCAACGATTAATTGCTTACGGAGATACAGAATCTACCTTCACAAAAGAGAACATGTCGAAGTGCTACGGACCTCAACTTTCTATCCTACATAAAACAGGTATGATAGGATAAATAACACTATAATTGGTGAATTTTGGCTGAGCGAAGCCGAAGCCCATCCACCAAAATTACCTTCTTAGACATCTAATACACCAAAGACCTACTGCAGTAATTCTTTATAAAATATGTTCAAATCCGATTCTCGATTTGACACTAATACTCATTTTATAAAATAGAATTACCTATGAGAAAAAAAAGAAAAATGCCCGAACTCAATGCAGGCTCTATGGCTGACATAGCATTCCTACTGTTGATATTTTTCCTAGTTGTTACCACTATAGCAGAAGATAAGGGAATCCCAGTAATCTTGCCAGAATACTATGACGGTCCTCCTGGTCCTGTATCCAAGAATAATGTTCTCAAAATATTAGTGAATGCGGACAACGATCTTTTGGTAGAATCAAAACCAACAGAAATTGAACTGATGAAAGCTTTAGTAATTGATTTCGTTAACAATCCAAGAAAGGAAAAAGATAAACCTATCACCTCGGACAAGGCCATAATATCTCTCCAAAACGACGTCAATACTTCTTACGAAACATATGTAAAAATATATGCTCATATCCATGAAGCGTACTTAACAATGCGAAACGAAATGGCCCAAGTTCAATTCCAATCTGATTATGATCAGCTTGCTGTTGCTCAAAAGAATGTAATCCTAAAAAAGTACCCAATGAAATTAAGTGAGGCAGACCCCTTCAATATGTCAATGACTCAATAATTCCATCATTCAATAACTCAATAAATAATTAATATGCCATTCAAACGAAAGAAGAAAGACAGTCCTGAAGTATCAACAGCTTCCTTACCTGATATCATTTTTATGTTGTTGTTTTTCTTTATGACAGTAACTGTACTGAGGACAGCTTCAGCCCAAGTTACGGTAGAACTGCCAGAAACAGCATCAGCCATAAAAGTCAATCATGAAGCCTCAGAATATAATATCTATCTAGGTGCTGACCTTGACAGAGAAAACCCAAAAGTACAAATCAATGAATACCTAGTCTCAATGAAACAGTTCGAAGAAATACTAGAATCTATCTCTAAACCGCTGATGGATTTCGAAAAAATGAAGGTGCCAATATACCTACGTGTAGATAGAAATGTAAAAATGGATATCGTATATGACGTCAAACTCCTTCTTCGAAAACACGGCCTAAGAAAAATCAATTATATTGTAAAGAACGTTCGGAGAGCTGAAAGTAATTAATTAAAAACGATATTATATTCTCAGAACTTCCAGCACACTATAAAGATCGCAAGAGCCGAAAAGAAAGAAGGTTCAGAGTGCAGAAAGTAATTAATTAAAAACGATACTATATTCTCAGAACTTCCAGCACACTATAAAGATCGCAAGAGCCGAAAAGAAAGAACGTTCGGAGAGTTGAAAGTATATAATCATATAACAGGATTTTCTTCGAACTTCAATTACTGCCCAATGACCGCAAGGAGACGTATTGTAAAGAAGGTTCAGAGTGCAGAAAGTAATTAATTAAAAACGATACTATATTCTCAGAACTTCCAGCACACTATAAAGA
>Ga0209187_1003929_pt1 | contig 11805 bp, 7 predicted proteins | sample BantaG_FD_187430 | JGI IMG/M metagenome (GOLD analysis project Ga0209187, IMG submission 187430) | Marine algal microbial communities from Bantry Bay, Ireland - BantryBay_4 metaG (SPAdes) (version 2) | ecosystem: Host-associated > Algae > Red algae > Unclassified | place: Bantry Bay, Ireland... | reverse complement strand
CCTCGAATTCCGCGCCGATCCGCTCTTCCATATAGGCGGCGAGATAGCGGTCGGTGCTGTCGCGCTCGGCCAGCATGGCCCGGCGTTCGGCTTGCGAGATATGGGTCGCGGTTTCGGCCAGCCTTGTCGCCTCATCGGCGCTCAAGCCGTCTTTCTTGGGGTTCGCGCCAAGGCCAAGCGCCGAAATCAGCGCCCGGTGGACGATCAGGTCGGCATAGCGCCGGATGGGGGATGTGAAATGGGCGTAGCGGGCCAGATTCAGCCCGAAATGCCCCAGATTGTCGGGGCCGTAATAGGCCTGCGTTTGCGCCCGCAGCACGGCGATGCTGACGGTTTCGGAAAACTCGGTCTTCGCCGCCTCGCGCAGGGCCCGGTTGAGGACGGAGGGCGCAATGCGCTGTCCCTTGGCAAAGCTGAGGCCAATGCTGCGCACGGTTTCGCGCAAGGCCTCGATCCGTTCCTCCATCGGCGGTTCATGAACGCGATAGACCAGATCGCTCTGCTTTGCCTCCAGCGTTTCGGCGGCGCAGACATTGGCGAGGACCATACATTCCTCGATCAGCTTATGGGCATCGAACCGCTCGCGCAGGGTGATGCTCTCGACCTCGCCCGCCTCGTTGAGCACCACTCGCCGCTCCGGCAGGTCCAGATCGAGGGGCTGGCGCCGTTCACGGGCGGCGACGAGCGCGCGGTAACAGGCATAGAGCGGCTCGACCACCCCCTCGCGCAGGGCATCATGCGGGCCGTCATAGCGCCCGTCGGCCATCGCCTGTGCATCCTCGTAGGTCAGGCTGGCCGCCGAGCGCATCATGGCGCGGAAGAAAGCGTGGGTTTTCTTGTGACCGAGCGCATCAAGCACGATCCGCACGCCCAGACACGGGCGGTCGACCCCCTCATGCAGCGAGCACAGGTCGCCGGACAGGCTGTCGGGCAGCATCGGCACGACCCGGTCGGGGAAATAGGCGGAGTTGCCGCGCCCGCGTGCCTCGCGGTCGAGCGCCGTGCCGGGGCGCACGTAATGGGCGACATCGGCGATGGCGATCCACAGGATATGGCCGCCCTCGTTCGCAGGGTCGTCATCGGGTTCGGCATAGACCGCATCGTCATGGTCGCGGGCATCCTCGGGATCGATGGTGACGAAGGGCACCGCGCGCAGATCATCGCGCCCTTTCAGCGAGGTGACGGGTTCGGCGGCGGCGGCGATTTCCAGCGCCTCGTCGGAGAATTCGGTTTCGATGCCGTGTTCGTGGATGGCAATCAGCGAGATGGTGCGCGGCGCGCCGACATCGCCGATGCGCTCCAGCACTTTCGCTGCGGGCAGGCCGAGCCGTGCGCCGCCCAGCACCTCGACCTCGACCAACTCGCCGTCGATGGCGCCGCCCGTATGATCGGCCTGAACGCGAAACTCGCGGCTTTCCTTCTTGCTGACCGGCACGATCCGGCCTTCGCTGCCCTGCTTGCGAAAGACGCCGATGGCCCGGCGTTTCGATTGCAGCTTGCGGATGGGTTTGGCTTCAAAGCGGTACTCGTCGCCCTCGTCCAGCGGGCGCAGCTTGGCCAGCACCCGGTCCCCCACGCCCAGCGACGGGTCGCCTTTTTTCTGGGCGGCAAAGACGATGGCGGGGGGTGTGACCTCGTCATGCTCCCACACATGGGGCACGGCGACCAGATCACCGTCGCGGCTGAGCCGGATGATATCGACCACGGTGACGGGGGGCAGTCTGGTGGGGTCGCCGGTGAAGGTACGGCGTCGCCCGCGTGCGATCAGGCCCTCATCGGCCAGTTCGGCCAGCATTTCCTTGAGGCGGATGCGGTCGGCGCCCTTGACCTTGAAGGCCCGCGCAATCTCGCGCTTGCCGGTCTTGGCCGGGGCTTCGCGCAGGAAGCTCAGCAATTCGTCCTTGGTCGGCAGGCCTTGCGCCATGAGATCACCCGTTTACGCTGTCATTCGCGGGTGTAACAGATGGGGCGCGGTGGCGCAGGGAAAAGCGGTTTTCCCTCAATCCATCGCAAGCAGGTTGGCGACGGGATCATCGTCGGCACCGCTGGTATCATGCATCTGCGCGGCGAGGCTGAACAGGCGCACGGTGTCCCAGATACCGCGCCGCTCATCGACCGGGCGCAATTCATCGGTCAGGGCCAGCAACTCGCTGGGCTGACGGTTTTCCAGAAATTCGAGGCCCTGTTCGAGCCGCATCTCGCTGTAGAACCATTCGCGCTGGCTGTCACGGGACAGATAGGGAAACGCCTCCACAAGGGTATCGCGCATCTCGGCACAGGCTTCATCGGTCAGATAGGGTTTGCCCAGCAGGGTATTGAGCGAATCGAACAGGCCGATACGCGCCGCAAGCATCGTTTCGGTGACCAGCCAACCCGTTTCGGGATTGACGGCAAGGATCGGATCATCCTCGAAAATTCCCCGCACCCGAGGATCTTCGGCGGCGTCCCGGTGCAGGCTGGCGAGCAGCTCGGCGCGTATCCGGGCGGCCAGAACCACCTGTTCGGGCTTGCGCGTGGTGAGCAGGCGATCGGCAGCGTCCTCTGCGCTTTTCGAGGTAGGTTGCATCCCTTTGCGCCGGGCGACGGATTTGGGACGATATCCGGCCCCGGCCAGCCACATCAGCACGGGCCGCGTATCGGCCTTGTCGGGATTGCCCCCGGCATCGCCAAAGCTGAAGCCGCGTTTCGCAACCGCATCGCTGGCGCGCCCGATCAGGGATCGTGTGTCCGTTTCCATGGGCTATCGTCTCCCGAGCCGGGGTCAATCGCGGAACAACCCCTTCAATGCATCAAATACGCCGCCCTGAGCCGGTGCCGGTGTCGCGGCCTGCTTTGCGGCGGGCGCTGGCTTGGCGGCGGGGGGCGGTGCTTTCGCAGAAACCTCCTGCACATCCCGCGCCACATCGCTCATGAACCGTGCATCCTCGCCCTGTGCCAGCAGCGGGGCGGCCCGCGCCATGCCGTCCAGCAAGGGGTCGAGCCAGTCGCGGTCCGCCTTGGCGAAATCATGCAGCACATAGCCCGAGACTTTGGATTTATGCCCCGGATGTCCGATCCCGAGACGCACCCGGCGATACTCCGCCCCGATATGGGCGTGGATCGAGCGCAGCCCGTTATGTCCCGCATGGCCCCCGCCGGTCTTGCAGCGCAGCTTTCCCGGCACCAGATCAAGTTCGTCATGGAAGACCACCACATCGGCGGGGTCGAGTTTATAGAACCGCAGCGCCTCGCCCACGCTGCGCCCGCTTTCGTTCATGTATGTGCCGGGTTTGAGCACCATGACCTTTTCAGTGCCCAGCCGCCCCTCGCGCACATGGCCCTGAAATTTCTTCTGTTCCGGCCCGAAGCCATGCTGATCGGCGATCCGGTCCATGGCCATGAAGCCGATATTATGGCGGTGCCCCGCATACTGACCCCCCGGATTGCCGAGGCCGACGAACAAAAGCATGGCGGGTGTCTCCGGTTTTTCCTGCGGGTGACCTTACCGCAAATCCTGATTGCGCAATAAAAAAGCCCACCGGCGAGGGCGGGCTTTCTTGTAATCGGCAGACCGACCGGCCCGATCAATCGGGCTTGGGGTCTTCGCCTTCCTGATCGACAGTGATGTCCGGGCCCATTTCGGTAGTCTCGGTCGTTTCGGAATCCTCGTCCTCGTCCTCGCTGCCACCGCCCATACCGGCCGGGGTCGCAATAGTGGCGACGGTGAAGTCACGATCCGTGATCGTGAAGGTCGCGCCCTCGGGCAGGGTGATCGCGCTCGCATTGACCGAATCGCCGATCTGATAGCCGGTGAGGTCGATGGTGAAGGTATCGGGCATCGCGGTTGCGAGGACTTCCACCTCGACAGCGTGACGCACGATGTTGAGCGTGCCGCCTTCTTCGAGGCCGGGACATTCTTTTTCGTTGATGAACTCGACCGGCACGTCGATGGTCACCGTCGCGCCCTTGGCGAGGCGCAGGAAATCGACATGCGTGGGCAGGCCGTTCAGCAGGTTTTTCTGCATGTCCTTGGGGATTACGGTGTGCTTTTCGCCATCCACGTCCAGCTCGAACATCGTGGTGTAGTAGCCACCCTGCTTGAGCGTCTTGAGCAACTGGCTGCCCAGAATCTGAATCGTGGTCGGGTCTTTGCCCGCACCATAGATCACACCGGGCACATAACCCGCACGACGCGCGGCCCGGGCGGCCCCCTTGCCAACTCCCGAACGCGCCTCGACCTTCATTGGCACCATATCGGCCATGTCTGTCTCTCCTGAAATACAAAATCGACCGCCCCCTCCAAGGGTGTGGGCGGCTCGAAGCGCGGCTTATAGGGGGTTGGGCGATGTATTGGAAGCGCAGATTTGGAACTCAGGTCTGGGCGTAGATCGCCAGCGCCACCACCATCAGCATCGACACCGCCATGGCGATATTAATCATGCGCTGGGTCCGGGGTGCCAGCTCCAGCCGCCGCAGGGTCACGCCGACCCACAACCACAGCACATGCAGCGTCACCCAGAGGATATTCATGATGACGATCTTGATGATCGTTTCGGTTGCCGGTGCCTGCGGCATGAAGGCAAAGCCCGAGAACAGCGCCGTGCTGACCGCGTAGGCCTTGGGGTTGATCGCCTGCAGGGTCAGGCCGTCGCGGATGCCGGGGGCGCGGGTGGCCTCGATAAAGGCGACTTTCGACCCCGCAAAGGCGATTTTCGCGGCCAGATACAGCAGATACCCGACCGAGGCCCAGGCCAGCACCGTGCGCAGCCACGGAATCGCCAGCGCACTGGCCGCAATGCCCGAAATCACCAGCAGCGCGACGGTGTTGTGCCCGATGAACAACCCCGTCAGATAGGCGAGGCCGGGCCGGTATCCATAGGCCGACCCGACCCCCGCCAGCGACAATACGCCGGGACCGGGGGTGATGATGAGGAAGAAGACGGCGAGCGCGAATTCGATCATCGCAGGCAGGTAGCGCGCCGGACCGGATCAGGCAATCCTCAGACGGCCATGCCGCCCCGACCCCGACCCCGCGCCAGAGCCAGAGCCGCCTCCAGACCATCGCCCGAAATCACTCGATTGCGGCGGCTCAAGGATCATGGTTTGCCTTTGGTAAAAAATATGGTAGCAATGCTGACCTATAATCTCCGCGCATGTACTGGAGCGAAACGCGATACAAGGTTGGGCCATGGAGTGTCAGAGTATGCCCACTCGCGACATGCAGCGTTTGGCGTTACGTTGATCGGGTTTCGCTCTATGGCGATTTGCGATAAATCCGGGGCAGGGCCGACGCTGATACGTGAAGACCTGCCACCTGGTGATTCAGGGTAATCGCAATTCGCTTTTGGTAAACAGAGGATCGCTCCATGGATGCCCGCACCGTCTCGCTCAGTGACCGCTATGACTTGACCGAAGGCCGCGTCTTCATGAACGGGCTTCAGGCCCTGACCCGTCTGCCACTGGTCCAGATGCGGCGCGACCGGGCGGCGGGGCTGAATACGGGGGCGTTCATCTCCGGCTATCGCGGCTCGCCCTTGGGCGGATACGATCAGGAGCTGACCCGCCAGAAAAAGCGGTTGCAGGCGGCGGGTATCGTCTTCCAGCCCGGCGTCAACGAGGATCTGGCCGCCACCGCCGTCTGGGGCTCTCAGCAAGCGCATCTGTCGCCCGGCACACGCCATGACGGGGTGGTCGGCATCTGGTACGGCAAGGGGCCGGGGGTGGATCGCTCGGGCGATGTGTTCAAGCACGCCAACGCCCAGGGCACCGCGCTCCATGGCGGCGTGCTGGCGCTGGCCGGGGATGACCATGCCGCGAAATCCTCGACCGTGCCGCACCAGTCCGAGCACGCCTTCATGTCGGCGGTGATGCCGGTGCTCTATCCATCTTCGGTGCATGAATTCGTCGAGATGGGCCTGCTCGGCATCGCCATGTCGCGCTATTCCGGGTGCTGGGTCGGAATGAAGGTGATCGCCGATACGGTCGAGACGACGGCCACGGTCGATCTGGACGGCGAGGACCGCCAGTTCATCCTGCCGACCGATTTCAAGATGCCCGAAGGCGGGCTGAATATCCGCTGGCCCGATGATCGCTGGGTTCAGGATCACCGGCTCCAGACCTACAAGGGCTATGCGGCGGTGGCCTTTGGTCGCGCGAACCATGTGGATCGCATCGTCCTCGACAGCCCGGATGCCCGGCTGGGCATCATCGCGTCCGGCAAGGCCTATGAGGATGCGCGCGAGGCGCTGCGTCAGCTTGGCGTCACCGAGGACGAGGCCGCGAAGATCGGCCTGCGCCTCTACAAGGTCGGGATGCCCTGGCCGCTGGAGCCCGAGGGCGTGCGCCGCTTTTGCGAGGGGCTGGAGGAAGTGCTGGTCATCGAGGAACGCCGCGAGGTCATCGAGTTCCAGATCAAGCAGCAACTGTTCAACTGGCGGGCCGATGTGCGCCCGCATATCATCGGCAAGTTCGACCATCGCGACCGCCCCAACCTGCCTCTCGATGTCGAGCTGACCACCGGGGTCGTGGCGCGGGCCATCGGGCTGCGCCTGCTGGAGCTTGACCTTGACGAGCAGACCGCCACGCGCATCCGCGACAAGGTGGCGTGGTTCGGCGCGCGGGCCGATATCCGCAAGGCCCATACCCCGCCCGTGCTGCGCAAGCCGTATTTCTGCGCCGGGTGCCCGCATAACACCTCGACCAATGTGCCCGAAGGGTCGCGTGTCGGGGCCGGGATCGGCTGTCACTTCATGGTGACATGGATGGACCGGAACGATGCCGGGTTCTCCCAGATGGGCGGCGAGGGTGCGCAATGGCAGGGCATGGCCCATTTCACCGATGAAAAGCACCAGTTCATCAATCTGGGCGACGGCACCTATTTCCATTCGGGCCTGCTCGCCATCCGGCAGGGCGTCGCCTCGGGCGTGAACCTGACCTACAAGGTGCTTTATAACGACGCCGTGGCGATGACCGGGGGCCAGCCCATCGACGGGCAGTTGACCCCGCAACAGATCACCCATCAACTCAAGGCCGAAGGCGTGGGCAAGACGGTCTTCGTGACCGACACGCCGGAGGTCTATTCAGCCGATGAACTGGCGGCGGGCGTCGAGATCCGCCACCGCGACGACCTCGACGCCGTGATGCGCGACTTGCGCGAGATACCGGGCTGCACCGCGATTCTCTACGTCCAGACCTGCGCCGCCGAAAAACGCCGACGCCGCAAGCGCGGGCTGATGGAAGACCCCGACAAGCGCGTCATTATCAACCCCGCCGTCTGCGAGGGATGCGGCGATTGTTCGGTGCAGTCGAACTGCGTCGCGGTCGAGCCGCTGGAAACCGCGATGGGGCGCAAGCGGCGGATCAACCAGTCCTCCTGCAACAAGGATTTCTCCTGCGTGAAGGGCTTTTGCCCCAGTTTCGTGACCGTGAGCGGAGCGGCGCTGAAGGCGACGAACGCCACCGGCATCGACCCGATGGCCATCGCCCAGCCCGCCACCCCCGTCACCGACCTGATCCGCCCGTGGAACATCGCCATCACAGGCGTGGGCGGCACGGGCGTGCTGACCATCGGCGCGGTGCTGGGCATGGCCGCGCATCTTGAGGGCAAGGCGTCGATGATCCTCGACATGGCAGGGCTGGCCCAGAAGGGCGGGGCGGTCTTCTCCTATGTGCGGATCGGCGAGCAACCCGACGACGTGACCTCGCCGCGCATCGTGACCGGGGGCGCGGATGTGCTGTTCGCCGCCGATGCGGTGGTTGCGGCCTCGACCGATGGCGTGGTGCTGTGCGAGGCGGACCGCACCCGCGCGGTGGTCAACACGCATCTGACCCCCGTGGCCGATTTCATCAAGGACCGCGACCTCGATTTCCGCAACGACCTGACCATCGCCACCATCCGCAAGACGACGCAGGAAGGCGGCGCCTTTCTCGACTTCACCGCACTGGCCGAGGCCGCCTGTGGCGATGCGATCATGACCAATATCATGATGCTGGGCTATGCCTGCCAGATCGGTGCGCTGCCCGTGGCGATGCCCTCCCTGCTGCACGCCATCGAGATGAACGGCGTGGCGATCGAGGCGAATATGGCCGCCTTTCACTGGGGCCGCAAACTGGCCGCTGACCCGCAGGCCGTGGCGGCCCTGCTCGACCGCAGCGCGAGCGACCCGGTGCCGCAAAGCCTTGACGACCTCATCGCCCATCGCGAGGCGCATCTGACCGCCTATCAGAATACCCGCCTCGCCCGTCGCTATCGCAATCGGGTCGAGCGGGTGCGGGGTTGGGACGAGGAAGCCGCCCGTGCGGTCGCCCATAACTACGCCAAGCTGCTCAGCTACAAGGACGAATACGAGGTTGCGCGCCTCTATACCGATGGCCGCTTCGCACGGCAGGTCGCCGACACATTCGAGGGCGGCGGCAAACTGACCTTCCATCTCGCCCCGCCGGTCTTCAATTCAGGCACCGACGCGCAGGGCCGTCCGAAGAAGAAGGCATACGGCGAGTCCATGCTCGGCACATTCCGCCTGCTGGCCAGGCTGAAATGGACGCGCGGCACGCCGCTCGACGTGTTCGGCTATACGGCGGAACGCAAGGCCGAGCGCGCGCTGATCCGCCAATACGAGGCCGATATCGACACGGTTCTCAAGGGCGCGCCCGGTCCATTGGCCACCGCGCTGCTCAGCCTGCCCGATGCCATTCGCGGCTTTGGCCCGGTCAAGGCCGAGGCAATGGCCGATGCAGCAGTGCGGCGCGAGGATATTCTGGCACGGATGAAAGGCGGCAGCGCCCCGCTCGACGCGAAGATGGCGGCAGAGTAGACGGGGCTTACGCCGCCACGGCCCGACGGCTTCTGATCCAGTCGAGGCTGTCGGCAACCGAGCTGGATGTCAGGGGCTTGGAGAGATGCCGGTCGAACCCCGCATCGCTGTATTCCGCGATCTGGTCGGCCAGCACATTGGCCGTACAGGCAATCAACGGCAACCGATGCCCCGCCTTTTCGCGCAGCCGGTGTTTCCGGGCGAACTCCACGCCCCCCATGACCGGCATATTCACATCAATGAAGGCCCCGTCATAGGCCGTCTCCGTGAGTTTTCCGAAGGCCTCCGCACCGTTCGTAACGAAATCGGCCTCCACCATCGACAGGCCCAGCAGTGCCTTGAATACCATCTGGTTCATCTCGTTGTCCTCGGCAATGAGGATGCGCAAGCGATCCTCCTGCGGTTGCGCGGCCGCGTGGTCGATATCGGCAGTCTCCGTCGCAGCATCGGATTGCAGGGGCCGAATGGCAAAACTGGCCGTAAGGACCGCGCCACCCCCCGGCGCATCCGTCACCACCAGATCACCGCCATGGGCGCGGCAAATCATCTGTGAGATCGACAGCCCCAGCCCGATGCCACCCGCATGATGTGCCGTGGTATGGTCGCCCTGGTTGAACCGGCAGAAAATGTCTTCTTTCTGATCGTCCGGCACGCCCGGCCCCGTATCCGATACCATCAGCGTCAGAGACGCCGCACCGGCGCTGTCGCCGTCCAGTATCTCGGCGCGCACCCCCACCGACCCCGTATCGGTAAATTTCAGGGCGTTGGAAATCAGGTTCATCAAGACCTGACGGATTGACTGGGCATTGGCCTCGACGGTCCGGCCTTCAAGGGCGCGAATGTCCTGCGACAGGGCCAGATTTTTTTCATCCGCCTGAGCGGCGAACAGCGCGACGGTTTCACCGATAATCGACCCGGGGTCGCATTTTTCGCGGGTATCATTGATGTCTCCCGCTTCGATCTTGGCAATGTCGAGGATACTGCCAATCAGACCCAGCAAATGCGAACCGGCGCCCGCAATGACGTCGACCATTTCGCGCTGCTGCGTCGACAGGGGCGTCTCTTCCAGCGCCGATGTCATGCCAAGAACACCATTCAACGGCGTGCGGATTTCGTGGCTGATATTCGACAGAAAAGCCGTCTTTGCCCGGTTGGCCCGTTGCGCGGCGCTCGCGGCGCGGTCGCGTTCGTACACCGCCGCGCGCAGGGTAATCTGATCGGTCACCGCCGCCCCGAGATCCTTGAGCCTGTCGATATCACTGGCCGACCATGTTCGCGGTTTGCTGTCGATCACGCACAATGCCCCGATCGGCGTATCCTCGATGCCGTATACCGGCACACCGAGATAGGCGATGATCTTGAGGTCAATGATCGCCGGATTGTCTTTCACCAGAGGATGCTCGCGGGCATCCTCGACCACGAGCGGGGCGTCATTGGCCTTGACATACATGCAGAACGAATGGCTGAGCGGCGTCTCGCGCTTGCTGGCCCAGGGTTCGGGCAGACAACAACTGCTTGTGAAGAACTGACGATCGCTCTCGAACTCGATGATCGAGATCAGCGACAACGGCGACTCGAACAAGAAGGAGGCCAGACGGGTCAGCCGGTCGAATCCTTCCTGTTCCGGTCCATCGACGACCCCGATGTCATGCAGCGACGGACCATCAAAGTTCATGTTCATGTCAATATTTCACGGCGTTAGCGGCCTTGCGTGAGCCATGACTGCGACTAGAACAAAATTATGGACAGTAAACAATATGTTATTTTTACGACCACGGATGAAATGACCGCCGGAGAACGCGGACAAGATCGTCCGTGCAACCTGAACCCGGACCCCTTATATTGCCCTCCATGACCCAGACAGCCATCACCCCCGACCTCCTCGCCCTGCCGCGTAAAACGTCAGGCCTGCCCAATATCATCGGCCTGACGCGCGAAGGGATGCGCGAGGCCTTTGTCGCGCGCGGCATCCCCGAGAAACAGGCGCGGATGCGCGTGGGGCAGGTCTGGGCGTGGGTGTATCACTGGGGGATCACCGATTTCGCCGACATGACCAATGTGTCCAAAGACCTGCGCGCGATGCTGGCACGGGAATTCGTGATCGAGCGCCCCGAAATCGTGACCAAGCAGGTCAGCGCCGATGGCACGCGCAAATACCTGCTGCGGATCGAGGGCGGGCACGAGGTCGAGACGGTCTATATCCCCGAGGAAAATCGCGGCACGCTGTGCATCTCGTCACAGGTGGGCTGTACCCTCACCTGCTCGTTCTGCCATACGGGCACGCAGACCCTCGTGCGGAACCTGACGGCGGGGGAGATCGTCGGGCAGATTCTCGTCGCCCGCGATGATCTGGGCGAATGGCCCGTGCGCGGCGCGCCAAAGGACGAAACGCGCCTGCTGTCGAATATCGTGCTGATGGGCATGGGCGAGCCGCTCTACAATTTCGACAATGTGCGCGACGGCATGAAGATCGCGACGGACCCCGAGGGGATTTCGCTGTCCCGCCGCCGGGTGACGCTCTCGACATCGGGCGTTGTCCCGCTGATCGAGCGGGCGGGGGAGGAAATCGGCACGCTGCTCGCCATCTCGCTGCACGCGACCACCGATAATGTTCGCGACCGGCTGGTGCCGATCAACAAGAAATGGAATCTTGAGGCGCTGATGAATGTCTGCCGTGAATACTCCAAGGGGTTGGGGTCCGAGCGGATCACGTTTGAATACGTAATGCTCAAGGGCATCAACGATTCCGACGCCGCCGCGAAACGGCTGGTGAAATTGCTGGAGGGCATCCCCTCGAAAGTGAATCTCATCCCCTTCAACCCGTGGCCCGGTGCCCCCTATGAACGCTCCGACTGGGCGCGGATCGAGGCGTTTGCGGGCATCGTGATGCGCGCCGGTTACGCCTCGCCCATCCGCACCCCGCGCGGCGAGGATATCATGGCCGCCTGCGGCCAGCTCAAGAGCGAAACCGAGCGGGTGCGGAAAAATCCGCGGATGGCAAATGCTTGATCCA
>Ga0209187_1003925_pt1 | contig 11813 bp, 2 predicted proteins | sample BantaG_FD_187430 | JGI IMG/M metagenome (GOLD analysis project Ga0209187, IMG submission 187430) | Marine algal microbial communities from Bantry Bay, Ireland - BantryBay_4 metaG (SPAdes) (version 2) | ecosystem: Host-associated > Algae > Red algae > Unclassified | place: Bantry Bay, Ireland... | reverse complement strand
CATCGTAGAGACTGCTCGTAAGGATGGTTTTGTGACGACACTTAAAGGGCGTCGACGTTATCTGCGAGACATCAATTCTCGCAACGGAATCATTCGTTCTGCAGCTGAACGCAACGCCGTCAATACTCCGATCCAAGGAACTGCTGCGGATTTGATCAAGCTTGCGATGGTGAATATCCACAAGATATTCATGGAGCGTCAGTTCAAGTCCAAGATGATTTTGCAAGTACATGATGAATTGGTTTTTGATGCACATAGGGATGAACTAGATATCATCATTCCAATCATTAAGGAGCAGATGATAAATGCGATACCTGGTCTCAAAGTCCCACTTTTAGTTGAAGCTGGCCAGGGGGAAAATTGGCTGGAAGCGCACTAGCGTGTGCAGTTAAAAGTTAAAAGTTAAAAATTAAAAGTGCAGCTCTAACTTTTAATTCTCAATTTTTAACTTTTAACTATTTCGGGCTGTCGCCAGGAGTCGGGTCGTACGTTATATGATGGATTTTGGCCTATAAAAAGACGCAAAGTTTTGCGTCTCAACGGCCGCCCTTCGAATCCGGCCACACTGCCCGCATCCATCATGTCACTTCCACCCCTCACCTCTAACGCACTTCGTTTGTCGAGCTTGGTCGCCTAGGCGAGTCGCGAAATAATCGGACACATTTATTATCTAGGGTATAAAATATGAGTAGGGTTTTAGAGTGAGTCAAATACTTTTAACTTTTTACTATTTTTTCACGATTAATTTTCTAACAGCGACTTGACCCTCCATATCCACCCTAATCAGATAAGTTCCAGAAGCGATGTTGCTTACATCCATCGGGAATTTATTTGAGCCTAATGAACTATTTGTTTCGTAGGTTCTGACTGTTCTGCCAAGGATATCAATGAGGCTTATGTTGATCTCTTGATAAGCTTGATTTTCAATGCTGAGATAGGTGACATTAGAAGCAGGATTTGGAGCTAAATCTAAAATCAAATCTGGGCTGATCGAAGAAGTGGAAACACTAGTGATGCTAATAACTTGTTCAATAATGCAGCCATTTGCATCTTCAACGTAGATATCATATTCTCCTAGATTTAAGTCTGTAAAAAACTGAGAATTAGAAAAAGCTTGACCGCGATTGATACTATATGAATAAGGCGCCCTGCCACCAGTGACTATGAGTTCAACATCATTTCCAGTGATGATGACTTCCATTTCTAACGGATTAGGAGCAGTGAGTACTGCAAGGGCCGATACTTGATTCATCAAGTCATCTTGAACAGTCACTCTGTACTGACCAGGTGGTAGATCGGTGAATACATTCTCTGAACTGAAAGGCCCATTATCTAAGCTAAACATATAAGGCGGTGTACCACCCATGGCTGTTGCAGATATACTGCCTGCAGTCTCGCCTGTGCAGTCTAATATTTCTGTTGCAGTAAGATCAATAGAAAGTGGTCCGATTACATTTACACCGAAACTGGTTTCATTTGTACACCCATTGGCATCTTGAACATAGCCTGTATAATCACCGTTTCCTAAGTTTTCAAAAACATTCTCATCTTGGTAAACAGCATCGTCTAAGCTATACTGATACGGAGTAGTACCCCCTTGTGCAGTAAACGTTATTTGATTACCGTCTAGCTGAGAAACCAGGTTTAGTGGTGCGGGATCGGTAATCTCAATATCATTAATATAGAAGGTAGAACCTGCGGCATCCTGTACCGAAATGTCATAACTACCTGCCCCAAGACCTGTAAAGGCATTACTACTTTGAGATATCCCTGCCGAAATAGTATACAGATATGGAGCAAGACCTTCAGTAACTGAAATAGTAATGATTGCGTCCATATCTCCTGCACATAGATTTTCTCCACCAACTTCAAAGTCAGCAAACAAACCTGTAAAATCAATACTGAAGTTATCCGTATAAAGGCAGTCGTTATCATCTAGAATATAAATAGTGTAGTTTCCATTATCTAGTTGATTAAATTGGTTTGCATTCTGATAAATAGTTCCATCTATACTGTAAGTGTAATTACCTGTTCCACCAGAAGCATTCACGGTAAGGTTGTTTTGGCTGATGTCTAGATTTGCAGTGATGGCATCAGGGTTGGCAAGTGTAACCATATTGGTAGACACGATTGTGCCGTCTGCATCTCTAACAGTGATCGTGTATGTACCAGCAGATAAATCATTAAAAGAGTTGCTTGACTGATATGTTTGACCGTCAATAGAATATTCTTTTGGATTCGTTCCGCCAGATGTTTCTACTACAATACCGCCATGATTTTCATCAAAACAAGAAATAAGTCTAGAGACACTGGCTACTGCTATGAGGTTGCTTGCATTGATAGAGAAATTTGATGTTTCTATACATCCATTTTCGTCTTTTACGTATGCAGTATAATTGCCGCTAGACATACCACTAAAAGAGTTACTAGTTTGATAGTCTTGACCATCTATACTGTAGTTTAGATTGCCCACGCCACCCATTGCCATGATAGTCGCATTGAATCCATCTATCATTACAGATACTGTAATAGCTGTTGGCTCTCCTACTTCTATGATACTAGTTTCGATTTCTATATTGTCTCCATCTCTTACTATAATCGTGTAATCTCCGGCACTTAGATTCGGGAAGCTTGCAGAAGATTGGAATGCACCGTCATTAATACTATAAGTATAAGGAGTTGATCCACCAGTTGCACTGGCTAGAATTATTGCATTCTCATCACCAGCACAATCTAAACCACTCGTGACGGTTGCATTTACTATTAATACTTCATTGGTAATGCTGGCTGATGTAATTGTTGTACATCCATTTGCATCTCTGACTTCAAAATCATAGTTGCCTATATCTAAATTTTCAAATTGATTACTGTCTTGATAATTCTCACCAGCCATTCTATAATCTAAAGGAGCTGTTCCACCCGTGGTGTTTAAGGTGATGTTGTTTTGAGATACTGCAGGGTTAATGCTCAATGTCTCAGGCTCAGTAATGACTATATTCGTAGTGGTAGTAAGGTTATTGGCATCCCTAATGCTGATAGTATATTGTCCAGCACCAAGATTCACAAAGGTATTCGATACTTGAAAAGTATTATTATCTAAACTATATTCATATGGTTCAGTACCATCAGAAACATTTACGCTAATGCTTGCCGTCTGATCTCCCGCACAAAGGATATCAGTAAGTTGGTTTGCAGAAGCAATTAAGTCATTAATCGAAATCGTAAATATCAAAGTCGCTTCACAATCATTGTCGTCTATCACTAAGGCTTCGTGTTGGCCTTCTATTAGATTTTCAAATACGCCACTGGTTTGGAGACTGCCATTATCAACAGCATAGGTATATGGTGGCGTTCCATCAATTCCTTGCAAGCTTGCTGTACCTAGATTAGCGTTTACTGTTATCGATAAAATTGCAGATTCCTCAAGAGTCAGAATCATACTAGTCTCATCAGAAAATGAATCTAGTACTCTGAAAGTATAGTTTCCAGCAGCTAGGTTTTCAAAGAGATTGCTGCTTTGAAAATTGCCATTATTCATTGCGTATTGAAATGGACCAACACCACTATCAGTGATGATCTCTACTATTCCATTCATATCACCATTACAAAGAATAGGCGAAACGATATTAGTGCTTAGTGTGACTGCATCATAGTCTATGGTAAGCATAATCTCATCGCTACAACCATTTTGATCTATCATGTATATGGTGTAGTCTCCATTTGCTAAGCCATTGTAGTTTGGATTGTTCTGATAGTTGTTTTGATTATTTAAACTATACTGGTATCCACCAGTGCCGCCAATTGCGGATAGTAATATATTGTTTCTATCTATGGATGCAGATATCATTACTTCAGTAGGATTCCCTATAGTGATGGTATTTGAAGTATCACTAAATTGATTTGCATCCTGTACTTCAACAGTGTAGTCACCAGCGCTCAAATTCGAGAATACATTATTGCTGCTTGAGTTTTGGCCATTGAGAATGTAAGTGTATGGTGCTGTACCTCCATTGACAGAAACGGTAATTTGACCATCCATGCCATCATGGCAATTAATCTCAGCTGTTATATCAATACTCACAACCAAATCATTGACTGATATTGTAGTGGTTTCTGTATTGGCGACACAATCATTGGCATCTCTAGCATAAAAAACATAATCGCCATTTGCAAGATTGTTAAATTCATTAGATGTTTGGTAATTATTATTGTCCAGACTATATTCAAGATTTCCCGTACCACCCATCACTGATAATGAAACAGAATTATCATCCACTGTGGTATTAATCATAAGCTGATCTGCTTGTCCGATAGACACCGTATTTGAAGTAATTGTATTTTGGTCATTGTCCAATACAGTTACAGTGTAGTCTCCTGCCACTAGTCCACTAAATGTGTTATCAGTTTGAAAGTTGCTGCCGTCTAGACTGTAAATGAAAGGTGGTGTTCCTCCATTCGTAGTTATACTTATGCTGCCTTCATTACCACCAAAACATGGAATACTAGATGTCTGGGTCGCTGTTGCAGTGAAGTTAAGATCTAAAATTTGAATTTGGAATGTATTGTTTGGTGCCCATCCGCCATTGACCTCTTCTACATCAAAGACAAAGCTGTCAGTCATGTCTGGTGTACCGCTGTGATTATAAGCTATGTCAGTATTGTTTATTTCTGTTTGCGTAAACTTATCGCCTACTTGCAGGAGAACTCCATTTCTCATTAGTGTTCCTTGGCTTGGTAAAGTAATCAGCATATAATTAATATTATCATTATTGCCCATTCCAGAATAAGAAAGTTCATTGTTTGAGATGTTAACTGAGTTTGCTCTGATTACATTTAGTTCATTATTGTTTATTAATGAAGGAGCAGCACTAACGCCAGAACTAGTGCAAATTTCTAAACTCCAAGAATTGAGAGATCCGCCATCATCATCTACATAATCCTGGATTTGAAATACCCAATCACCAGTAGAATTTTCTGTGGCCAAATTGCCTAATGCTTCTATAGGTTGGTAGGTGCCATCGATAGAATATAAGTTGGTAGTACAAGTCCCTTCAAAGGCAGCTGCATCATTATTTGCATTATCATCAAAGGTTGCTCTTATATTATCATTTCGACAACCAAAATCAGAACCTGGAATACCCGGTCTTTCAAATATAGTAATGGCATTTCCTTGAGGTGATGTCAGTATGCCATCTATATCTCCAATCCATGAATGTAAAACAACTGTAGATAATACCACTGATTGAATACTTGCTCCATTAGGGACATTAATTGTAGAGCTTATTGTGCCAGCATTATTAAGGATTGGTGTACTATTATTGTTAGTATAGGTTTCGCAAGCTTCTGAAGCTGTTCTGAATCTATAAACTTGACTTGTCGGGCCATCTCCGCATATGTTGGTAGTCTTCACCCTCCAGTAATATATTGTGGAGGTCATCAGTCCTACAGGTATAGCATTGCTTGCTCCAACAGTAGTGGTAAATACGATGTTGCTGAAATTAATATCTGTACTCACATCTAATATATAATCATCGGCAAAGTTTACATCAGTCCAGGACAAAACAGCAGATGGGTCGACTCCTGCTTCTGTATTTCCAGGTAGAAGTAGACTACTAGCTTGAGGTTCGCTATCGACTACATTGATAATCAACTCTACTTCGTCACTCTGACTGCCACCATTTCCTTGTACCAAAAAATTGTAGTTCCCAGTACTTGCATTTTCAAGTCCAGTTAAATTTAGAATGATAGTGGAACTAGGAACAGAATTATTATTATCAAAACTAGCATTCACGCCATTCGGTAGACCTGATACTGTGTATTGAACTTGATCATTAAATCCAGATAAAGCCTCAGCATTTATTTCATAGGAAACTGTACCAATATTACTACCGCACACACTTTGTTCTGTAGGTTGAGCAGATAAGGTGAAAGTGGGCACTACAGGTTCTGCGATAGAAAAGTTTTCGTCTGAAATATCAAAGAAAACATTGTTAGCTGCTTGTACTCTTACGCGAGCTTGATTTCCTGGAAAATTGGGTACCGTGATATTAACTTGCCCATCATTTGGGGTATTTTCTATAAGGCTTACAGGGTAGGTAAATCCACCATCTGTTGATAATAAGATATTGACATTTTGGCAATTGACTGGTGATGCGGTTGTATTTGCTACATCCCATACCACAGCCTCTGCATCTCCTACAGTCCAAGTTTGGTTTGAGTTGGGAGCAAGCACTAGGAACGGTCCTGAGGTATTCGTTGAATTTAATATTAAATCAGCTTCTTCTGTACATCCTGCAGTATCTCCTCCGCTGGCACGTACGGTTACTCTAAAATTTAGTGCTCTAGTGGCTCCAGGTAAAACCTCCCATTCATTATCCGTGTTGCTCAATAAAAATGGGAAGGAAGGGAATATTCTAGAAGGACTACCTACAGGTAAAAAAGATCTAAACATGGGGCCATCTGAGGAGTTGGTCTCTGGTGGCATATTAGCTATCTCTCGGTCCATCTGCTCCCAGCAGTAGCTTAGTGCACTGCCGTCATTAACTGCTGCACTAGCCGTCAACTCAAATGGAGTGCCGATCGGAATATTGTAATTTTGTAGAGGAGCTATGAGAGGTCGATCGCTTCCATTTGGACTTGTGTCCTCGCATGAAGAGCCAGATAAGAAGTTTCCAATTTGCACTAAACTAGCAGAATGGAAATATGCATCACTAGAAAACTGCACATTCGGCGGACAGATACCTGCATATGCCATGATCGTAGCTCCACTTCCCGGCTCATAAGCAGTAGCGTTCGTCCTATTGTTCCCACAAGAATTATTGTAAGTATGTGTCGCTCCAAATTGATGTCCCATTTCATGTGCTACATAGTCAACATAAAAAGGGTCTCCTACTGGACTTGGCAGACCAGTCACACCACGTGCTTTCCCATTATTATTGCAAGGAGAATTGAGCTGTGCGACACCACCACCACCTGTGCTATAAACGTGGCCAATATCATAGTTACCACTACCTATGATATTATCACAAGTATTTTGGTTTTCATTGAGCATGGCTACACCATTATCATTAGTATAGGGATCCGTATTTTCGTCTAAGAAAATAAGATCGTCTGTATTGGGAATTAACACCAATCTTACTCCTATTTCGTTTTCGTAAAGTGAGTTTATTCTATTAATGGAGGTCACATACTCTGCCATCACAGCGTTTTTCGTACCGCCATGAAAAGTAGCGTACTCACCTGTACATGCCAAGGCCAACTCAAAGGTGTGTAAGTTGCAGTCACCCGCTATACGCTGGGGAGCATGATCGTGTGTATGCACCTCTTTCTTATCGGAATCCTCCACTAGACATTCGAAAGCAGGTCTATTTGTGTAGTCTTTTTTATAGTAAGATATAATTGTACTTTTTACACCCTTTGCAATTGGATCAATATAGTATGTACTGCCATCCAGGCCACGAGATATGGCTCTAAATCCTTTGATCGTAAAATCAAACTTCACTGTTTTGTGCGGATCATCTTTACTATAGCCAGCATAGACCGATATCTCTGGATATCTGTCGTTCAATTTTTTAGGCAATAGATTATCTCGCCACACTATATACTCTTCCATCTCTCCCTCCGGATTAGGAAGGTAGACTGTAGTTTTTTGATCCCGTTTGTTAGTGTACGTTTTTGGTAAAGCCTTTGTAAGCTGTTTTTCAAAAGCCTTATAGTCAAGATCAAAAGTAACATACGTATCTGGTATGATCTCTCTTTGGTAGATACTTGAACGAAACTGCTGATCAGAGGAGGGCGTGCAAAAATTGCTTCTTTCTTTAATTTGAGACTGAAGTATCTGAAAGCAGAATGCAAAGAAAAAGAGAAGAATGATCTTATTATGCATTTATGTTGAGTTTGTGATACATAAAATTAACGCGATTTCTATCATAAATACCTGAATACTTTGACGAAAATCGTGACATAGCAGCTGTTTGTCACCTATATTTCAAAATAATATGAAATGATTATTAAAATTAGGCCAATAGCCCGAGGCTATGTAACAACTACTTGTACGTAAGAATTTAAATAAGTGGTCTATGGATAGACGAATATACCAATTTTAAAGGCTAAAATTGTACCATATGTGCGTTTATGCATACCGTTTTACAACTAGATGAAATAGATAGAAGAGGAGAAAAGTTATCTCATGGAAAAGCAATAATCGAATGGTGAGACTCGCCGTGGCGACCAAGCTAGCCAAAGCTTGTCCCGATGGTTGGGGAAAAGGAGGGCCGTGTCTCAGGGCGGACGCGCGCCATACCATTTACATTTGAAGATGCCGTATTAGATTTTGGAAAGAATTTTTGAGTCCACTCTGGAAACTGACGAATTGCATAAAATGGAATATTTTGGATGAGATTTTTGGTTTTCGAAATTCAGTGATGCCTGAGCATCAGTGGATTGAGAAAATGAAAAATATCGCCAAAAGAAACATTTTTGGTTTTGTGAGTTTTCGGAGTGGACTCATTTTTTAAAATTGAGGCAAAAAACGCAGGGATAGCCTGAGCTATCACGTCCCGATAGCTATCGGGATTTAAAGAAGAGATTGGGATATTCTGCCAAAATATATGTGACATTCCCAGATGTAAGTGGTATCCAAGGCTAAGGGTGGAAATGGAGATGGGGTATTATGTGCTACTAGCACATAACACCCCATCGGAATGGACGACCTGACCCGCGGCTCCTGCCGACGGGGAGACCCCAAATCAGTACAATCTATCCACCCCCAAAGATCTTATCAAAAAATTTCTCTCGCTTCTTCTTACGCTCTTTCTGTTTTCTGATCTTTTGATTTCTCTTTTGTATCTCTTGAGAGCGTGTACTCTGACGAGTAGATTGTCTAGGCTTAGAACTGCGACTTTTTTGCGCCGTTTCCCTAGGCTTTTCCTTTTCAAATAGATCTTCGAAAAAAGCGTCAATTTTTTTCTCGAACTCAGACGCATTTTTATCTAGCATCTCATTGTCTACGAATACGGGCATCTCTTCCAGATAAGGGGCGCAATCGATCTGCTGAACAATGCTATCAGGTAGCGGGGTAAATTGACTATCCTGCCAGGCACTAAATTCTTTATCTTTAAGTGTACGTTGCATAAATCCACCCCATATCGGCAGCGCCATATTGCCTCCTGCGCCGAGATTCAAAGATCGAAATCGCACCTTAGGAGAAGCGCCACCCACCCAGACCCCAGCGACGATATCAGGAGTGTATCCGATAAACCAGCCATCAGAATGATTCTGTGTTGTACCTGTCTTCCCTGCTATCTGACCCGTCAGGCCATAGGTACCCCTAAGTCGACGACCCGTTCCCTTGTCGACTACACTTTGCATCATACGCACGACCAGTTCATTGGTCAAGCTGTCGAGCACTTGAGTAGGTGGAGTCTTCAGATCAGCCTCTTTTACCGCGGAGTAGAGCACTTTGCCATGTTTGTCTTCTATGCGCAGGAGGAATTTGAGGTCTTGGGTATATCCATTATTGGCGAACGGTATATATGCATCGACCATCTCATAAAGCGGTAGCTCCGCCGTACCTAATGCGATACTCGGTACCTCGGGGATGTTAGATTTGATGCCCATTTTATGCGCCAAGTCAATGGTGTTGTCTATCCCATATTTGGTGATCATGCTTACGGAAATAGAATTAACAGACTTGGTAAGTCCACCTTCTAGAGTATACACACCATTATAATCTCCGTCTGCATTCTCTGGTGTCCAATCTTCGTACTCCGTATATGTGACCAGTCGATTGTGGATGTACTCACATGGATCTTGGCCGTGGAGCAAAGCATTGGCATAAACAAAAGGCTTGAATGTAGATCCGACTGGGCGCTTACTTTTGACATGGTCATACTGAATGTGCTTATGACTGATACCGCCTACCCATGCTAGGATTTGTCCCGTCTTGGGGTCTGCCGCTATGAAACCCGTATTGAGTAAATTCACATAATGCTTGATACTATCCCTCGGGCTCAGTTTTACTTTTTTGCTTTCTGCTACCCAGTCAAATACTTCCATCTCGCGTACTTCGTCAAAGGCGATGTCAATTGCATTTGCAGTTGCACCAGCAGCCTTCATACGCTGGTATCTTTGTGATCTTTCGATGAATGGTTGGATGTCGGCAGGGGATAGATTAGACATCCCCTTCCAGTGTTCATCGTAGGTGTTTTGCAACTTGGATAAATGGTTTTTCATAGATTGCTCGGCATACTTTTGCAGCCTAGAGTCCAGCGTTGTATAGATTTTGAGACCGCTACTATATAGATTATATTCATCCTCCAAGTCCAATTCATTTAAGATATTTTTAGCCTCCTTACGTACCTCTTCGCGAAAGTAAGTAGCCAATCCAGCGCTGACACTTTCTCTCACATAGTCTGTCACTAAGGGAAGTGATGCAAGAGAGTCTCGCCTCGCATCATCTATATATTCATACTTTGCCAATTGACCAAGTACTACATTTCTTCTCTGCAATGAATTTTCTGGATTCTTAGCAGGGTGGTATGTGGTATTGGCTTTGAGCATGCCGATCAGTACCGCTGCATCTTCCTGTTTGATGTCTCTTGAGTTGGTCCCAAATAGCTGTTTAGCTGCTACCTGTACACCATATATGTCACCACCAAAGGGCACCGTATTGAGGTACATATTTAGGATCTGAGTTTTGGAGTATATCTTTTCTAGACGCTTGGCAATGATAAATTCCCTGATCTTATTGACAGGCATACTAAACTTAGAATACCTTCTGCGTGGAAATAAATTTTTGGCAAGTTGTTGACTGATCGTGCTACCTCCACCGCCAGATGAATCTTGCATCAAGACGGTTTTGATCAGCACACGCACCCATGCTCTATAGTCGATTCCGTTGTGCTGAAAAAAACGCGCATCCTCAGTAGCAACCAGCGCATCTGTCAAGAAAGGAGATATCGCATCGATAGAAATATTGGTTCTGTTAATCGTAAAAAACTTACCGATAACTTGATAATCTGCAGAGTAAATGAGCGTAGCTTCAGGATTTTTGACAGCCATCAATTCTTTGTGGGTAGGCAGTTTGCCAAACATACCGAACTGTATGCTGAGCACCAGCAATACTATGGCGAGTATACCAGATAGCGCAAATCCGACTACACTGACACCTACTTTATACCCAAGGCTTCTCTGTCTGAATCGCTTTATAAAATCTTGTATTTTACTTTGCTTTTTTTTCGTCATCGATGTTCGCTATCGCTATGTTGCAAGGTACAACGATGCCAGTAGACGACATATTATGAAAGGTATTATTATTTAGAGTTTGATTGATTTTTGAAATGAGCTGATAATTAGATTTTTTTAGATTTAATTTGGGGCCGTCCAGTGCCTGTTGTGATCGAGCGTTGCGAAGCAAAAAAGGTCCAGTGGACATTTTTAGAGAGGCTTGTCCGACTATAAGAGGCGGGAAACCGAGGCTAGCTAGCCGAGGCATGCAAGATCTAAATCGGGACTTGGAACTTTTCGCGCTAATAAAATAAGAAACAGCACTAAAGCGTTTTTATAATTTCTTTTTTGGGGACGCCCAGAGCCTATCGGCGCCTGGGGCCCTGTTCGACTGTCTAGCGACAGCGTGGCCAGGCGGGGCGTCATCCGCTGTATCCCGTTGTTTTGCGAAAAGAAAAAATCGGGATGTCGCTTCTACCGCTCGTCTCTGGCGCACTCTGTTTGCAGCGCTTAGGCTGTACGCCACGCCCGATGATGTTAATACAGCAACGATGTTTGGATAACAAAACTTAGAGTCTTATATTTAA
>Ga0209187_1003923_pt1 | contig 11822 bp, 14 predicted proteins | sample BantaG_FD_187430 | JGI IMG/M metagenome (GOLD analysis project Ga0209187, IMG submission 187430) | Marine algal microbial communities from Bantry Bay, Ireland - BantryBay_4 metaG (SPAdes) (version 2) | ecosystem: Host-associated > Algae > Red algae > Unclassified | place: Bantry Bay, Ireland... | reverse complement strand
AAAATATAGTTGTGAATAATAGGAATGCCACCAAAAGTGAATATATTTGATTTAACGAATTTCATTCACTTAAATAAGTGAATCTATAAAGGCTTTCCAAACTTTTGGAAGCCTTTATTTATCTAATCTTTCGCTATATTATGGTTTTTTAGTTGCGTTTTTGAGGCATAACTAAATAATTACAAAAAATTGAACAATGAAGGTATTAATGATTTGCTTAGGCAATATATGTAGATCGCCATTAGCAGAAGGTATTTTGAAACATTTATGTATACAAAACAACTTAAAATGGGAAGTAGACTCGTGTGGAACAGGTAGTTGGCATCTTGGTAATTCGCCCGACAAACGTTCGCAAATGATAGCTTTAGAAAATGGGATTGATATAGCTGATCAAAAAGCAAGGCAAATAAAAAAGTCTGATTTAAAAAAATACGATCTTTTAATAACAATGGATGCAGATAACTACAATATGGTAAAAAAATTGGCTGAGGGAGAAGAGGTTAATAAAATTTATTTGCTTAACAATTTTGCAAAACCTGGAAGAAACGAATCTGTAACAGATCCTTATTTTGATGATGCTTTGTTTGGATCTGTTTTTCAACAAATTTATACTGCTTGTGAAGCCATTATTGCTAAATATTCATAATGATTAAAAACACAACTATTGTAGCAATATCTACACCGCCTGGTATTGGCGCGCTTGGTATAATTCGTTTAAGTGGTGAAAAAGCTATTAACATTACCGATAAAATATTCAAGGGGAAAATATTAGCTCAGCAAGCATCGCACACCATTCATTATGGAAATATTATGGAAAGCGAAACTGTAGTAGATGAAGTAGTTGTTTCTTTATTCAAAAATCCAAAAAGTTTTACTGGTGAAGATGTAATTGAAATTTCTTGCCACGGCTCGCCTTACATCTTACAAAAAGTAATAGAATTGTGCGTTGAAGCTGGTGCAACCTTAGCCGAACCTGGCGAGTTTACCATGCGTGCTTTTCTAAACGGTAAAATGGATTTAACAGAAGCCGAAGCTGTGGCCGACTTAATTGCCAGCGATACTCAAAATGCACACCAAATGGCGATGCACCAAATGCGGGGCGGTTTTTCAAATGACATAAAAGAGTTACGTAAACGCTTAATCAAATTTGCTTCTTTAATTGAGTTAGAATTAGATTTTGGCGAAGAAGATGTAGAGTTTGCCGACAGAACAGAATTGAAAAATTTGTTGTTAGAAATTCAAACTACCATTAGTCAATTGTTGCAATCTTTTCAATTGGGCAACGTATTTAAAAATGGCGTAAATACGGTAATTGCTGGTAGACCAAATGCTGGAAAATCCACTTTGTTGAATACGCTTTTGCAAGAAGAAAGAGCCATTGTTTCCAACATACCTGGCACTACCCGCGATAGCATTGAAGCCATCATCAACATCAACGGTATAAAATTTAGGTTGATTGATACCGCAGGAATTAGAGAAGCTAAAGACACTATTGAAAAAATTGGTATTCAGCGCACTTTTGAGGCCATTGAAAAAGCCAGTATTTTAATTTATGTGTATGATTATGAAACCTTTGCCCTAAATGACTTAGAAAAAGACATTAAGGAATTACAACATAGTAAAGCTCAAATATTTTGCGTTGCTAATAAGTTAGATTTAACCGATGGCGTAAATGACAAATTGATTGCAGCATTGGAAGAACGATTGCCTAATGTTACGCATTTAGGAATTTCTGCCCTAAAAAATGAAAACATAGATCGCTTAAAAAAGATCATTTCAAAAGATATTGCTTCACTACAAAAAGGCGATACCATTGTTTCTAATATACGTCATTTTCAACATCTTAAAAAAGCCAATGAATATTTAGAACTAGCCCTTCAAAATTTAGAACAAGGCATTTCCGGTGATTTAATAGCTTTAGATATTCGAGCAACTTTGCAGGAGTTAGGTAGTATTATTGGCGAAGTATCAACGGATGATTTGTTGGAAAGTATTTTTCGGGATTTTTGTATTGGAAAGTAACCTGTACAAAGCAAACTATTAACAAATAAGTAATAAAGTCATAAAACATTGATAATTAATATCTTTAGCAATCAGTTAGGTTTATAGTTGTTTGGCGTTGTTAGTGGTTTATTTTGATTATATTTGTACCTTATCTGTACCTTGCATTATGAGGTACAAATATGTAAAGTAATTTCATATTTTTTTTGCACTTAATTGCACTTAAATATACTTAATGACATTAAAAGCTATCTAATGAGTAGTAAAATTGAGGTACAACGTATTTGCCAGTATTGCAACAATGAATTTACAGCCCGTACAACGGTTACAAAGTTCTGTTCTGATACTTGCAGTAAAAAAGCATACAAAGCCCGTAAGCGTAACGAAAAGATTAAACAGTCGAATAACGAAACCATAAAGATTAAGCAGCAACCTATTGAGATACTAAAAGCAAAAGAATTTTTAACCGTTCGTGAAGTCGCCCAATTACTTAGCTGTTCAAAACGTACCGCTTATTATTATATTGAAAGTGGCACTATTAAAGCCGTGAACTTAGGGCAAAGATTGACAAGGGTAAAACGTTCTGAAATTGATAAGCTCTTTAATGAAAGCACTATTGAAAGCAAAGCACCCGAACCAATGCAATATGATATTAAAGACTGTTATACTTTAAAAGAGATAAAGCATAAATATGAAGTTTCTGAAAGTATGGTGCAGCAACTTATTAAGCGCAATAACATACCCAAAATAAAGAAAGGCTGGTATGCCTATGTTCCTAAAAAAATAATTGATAAGCTACTAAGCTAAAAAAGTGTTTTTAAAACGGTTCACCTTTTACACATTTTTCACTAAAGCATAAAAGACAATGGCAACAAAAGTAAAACTTAGACAAAAGGAAATTAGCAAAGGGCGCAAAAGTCTTTTTCTTGATTTTTACCCACCAATACCACATCCGCAAACGGGCAAACCTACCCGTAGGGAATTTTTAGGCTTGTATATTTTTAAAAAAGCTAAATCGCCCATAGATAAACAACACAATACCGAAACCTTAAAAATTGGTGAAAGCATAAGGCAAAAAAGAGAGAACTTTTTAAACAAGCCGGAAATATACAGCGAATACGAAAAAGAGAAACTTAGACTAAAAGAGTTGGGCGAACAATGTTTTATTAAGTATTACAAAAAGTTGGCAAACAAACGGCAAAACTCAAATCATGATAATTGGAACGCTGCATACAATTACCTTGAAAAATTTACAGATGGAAAATTGCCATTTGCAGACCTGAACGAAAAATTTTTAAATGACTTTAAAGATTACTTGTTGACCGCTAAAAGTAGCAGAAGCGATAAAACTACGCTTTCTCAAAATTCAGCCGTTTCATATTTTAGCAAAGTAAAAGCAGCTTTAAAACAAGCCTTTCAAGATGGTATTTTGCAAAGCGATTTAAACGCCAAAGTTGCCCCCATAAAAGCAGAAGAAACAAGACGGGAATACCTTACCATTGAAGAACTGAATCAATTGGTTAAAACACCTTGTAACGATTTACTATTAAAACGAGCAGCTTTATTTTCTGCCTTAACCGGATTACGGTTTTCTGATATTAAAAAAATGGTTTGGAATGAATTGGAGTTGATACAAGGGCAGGGCTATTTTTTAAATTTTAGCCAACAAAAAACCAAAGGCGTTGAAGTATTGCCCATTTCAGAACAAGCATACAGTTTTACTAAGGGTAAAGAAAACCCTGCCGATATGCCACCGGAGCAAGCCGTATTTGATGGGCTTAAATATTCAGCGTACAGTAACAAACATTTGTTTCAATGGATAGGAGCAGCAGGAATAACTAAAAATATCACGTTCCATAATTTTAGACATACGTTTGCTACCCTGCAATTATTTAACGGTACAGACATTTATACGGTTTCTAAAATGTTAGGACATAAAGACCTTAAAACTACACAGGTGTACGCTAAAATTGTTGATGAAGCTAAGCGTAAAGCGGCTAATAAAATTAAACTTGATATATTTAGCAAAACAAAGAATTAATAACATAAAGGACAATCAATGAAAAGTATTGAAAAAAAACATAAACGTATTATCAAAGCGATAAAGGATGGACTATTTGAAAGAAATAGTTATTGGAAGATGACTGAAAGGAATGGTAGATATATCCAAATTAACACTCGTGATAACACCGAAGCTGAATTTACTCAAGATAGAATGATTGAAATGATTGAAATGATTGAAGTGATTGAGAAGTATAAAGCGTTTGAAGAGCTTACAGATTTTAAAACTGTAGCTCAGAGTAATACGATGAGATTAAAAATAACCAATATGAAAGATGTATTGATTTGGCAGCAAGCTAATAGATTAGATTGCACAATTAACGGTTTAGGTAATTTATTTATTAAAGATATAAAAAATGGCAATCTTGCTCTGGATGATGCAAGATATAAAATAAAAGGATTTATCAAATTCTTTAAACTTAATTCAAAAAAGAGTAATTCAACGGAAAAATTTATGGAATTTGCAAATGATATGATTATTGTTCTTAAAAGCCAATTACAAAAGTTCGATGAATTGGGAAGAACTGTAACTACGGATCAGAAACGAGCTAACCAAAACCAAACACCTACTTTGAAAAAAGAAACTGCTAATGTTCTATTTGAAATATTAAAAATTTTTTTTGATAAAAACCAACATTCAGATTTAGAAAAACTATTAAAAAATGGAACACAACCAGAACAAAAATTGATCTTTAAAAACAATGCAAATCGTTTAACCGATACTTTCAAACAACTTTTCAATAATAATTTGCTTATGGAATGTAATAAAGAGGTTTTGAAAAATTGGTTGGTTGCAAATTTTCAATTTGTGAAAATGGATATTATAAGCGACTTAAAACCTAACACGGTGCATAAAAGTATTTCTGGCAGACAATACCTTTGTAAAAATCCAATCATTGAAATTAAAGAAGGGAAAATTTTTTTAGCCAAAAAAGTATAAACAAATAGTAAAAATCTTATTCCTTTTTTATTCCCTTCAAATTTAGGGTATAGGAAGTGAATAAAGCTATCCACTACCATTGCAAAATAAACAAATAAATTTTGTAATGACAGAAGATAAAATAACACATAATACGCTTCCGCAAGCCGTAAGCAATCTAACAAAAGAAGTTAGCGAACTAAAACGGCTGCTAATAGAAAGGCAGGAAAAACCAACAGAAGATCAACAAGATGTTTGGCTTGATCTAAATGAGTTAGTTGCCTATGATCCTGAAAAGAGAACCAAAGCCACTTGGTACTCTAAAATTTCAAAAGGTGAAGCACCACCGTATCACAAAAGAGCTAAGAAAATCTATTTTTTAAAATCAGATATTGATGTTTGGCTAAAGGCAGGTAAACGCAAATCAAACGCTGAAATTGAAGCACAAGCAGAAGCGTATTTATCAAACACAAAAAAAGGGTTGAACAATGAAAAATAAATCATCATACAACCCCCATAAAAGACAGGATAAAGATAACTACTTTCAAACACAACTGGAAACCATATTTCACTATTTACAGAAACATATTGCAACGGCTTCAATGGTAGAAGAAAAAACGGGTATTCCTCAAAAAAACATTTGCAGGTACAAGCGTGATTTAGAAAAGGCTGGTCAGCTTTGGGAAGTGGAAAAGAAGCAATGTAATAAAACAGGTTTCAAGGCTTGGTACTTAACTACCAATCCAAACAATGCTCCATTAGATAATCAACTAAAATTGTTTTGAGATGGAAGCATTTAAATTAAATCCAGAGTTTTCAGATTTAAATAAGCCAGAAGTGTTTGTTAACCACATCCAGGCGATTACAAAAGCAAAAGCCTTACCACATAATCAAATATTAAAACGTTTACTTAAACAATTTGAGCCGATAGATTTTGAAGCAATTGCCAATCCAAAAGGTATTGAAAACTTTAAATTAGCGAATAAGCATTATTTGATATTGGCGGTTGAACATGTGTTACAAGTGGCAGAAAATAACCGTTGGGGTTTGTGCAAAAATCACGATTTTATTTACTTGTATAACGGTACTTTTTGGAACGAGTTGGATAAAGAAACCTTTCAAAAATTTTTAGGCGAAGCAGCCGAGAAAATGGGCGTTTCTGTTTTTTCAGCAAGATACTTTCAGTTTCGAGAAAAGTTGTATAAGCAGTTTTTGGGAACTTCATATCTTGAACCAAAATCACCTTTAGCCGATAAAGTTTTAATCAATTTACAAAATGGCACATTTGAAATTAGTTCAGTAGGTACACAATTAAGACCTTTTAACCGAGCAGACTTTCTTACCTATCAACTACCATTTGAATACAATCCAAATGCAGAAGCCCCCATTTTTAAAAAGTACTTAAACAAGGTATTACCAGATAAAGATTGTCAAAAGGTATTAGCAGAATATTTAGGCTTTGTATTTATTAAGCATGGTAGCAACAGGTTAAAAGAAGAAAAAGCATTGATACTATACGGCACGGGCGCAAATGGTAAATCCGTATTTTTTGAAATAGTGAGTGCCTTACTTGGTGATGAAAATACAAGTAACTATTCTTTACAAAGTCTAACAAATGATAATGGTTATTTTAGAGCAAAGTTGGCAAACAAGTTGGTTAACTATGGTAGTGAAATTAATGGCAAATTAGAAAGTTCCATTTTTAAGCAATTGGTTTCTGGTGAGCCGGTAGAGGCACGTTTACCCTATGGGCAACCTTTCACCTTAAAACAATATGCGAAACTAATTTTTAATTGTAATGAATTGCCCAAAGATGTAGAACATACCAACGCCTACTTCAGACGTTTTTTAATCATACCATTTGAAGTAACCATTCAACCAAAAGAACAAGACAAAGAGCTACACATCAAAATAATTGAAAAGGAACTTTCAGGCGTGTTTAATTGGGTTTTGGATGGGCTTAACCGATTACTAAAGCAAAAACGTTTTACGCATTGTGAAGCTGTTACAAAGGCTGTGGAGCAATATAAAAATCAGTCGGATAGTGTACGATTGTTTATAGATGAAAACGGCTATGAGAAAAGCCCAACCGAACACAGGCTAATTAAAGAGCTATACATTGCATACAGAACATTTTGTTTAGAAGATGGATATAAGCCCGTGAGCAAATCTAATTTTATTAAAAGGCTTTCGGGTTTTGATGTTGAAGTAAAGCGGTTAAACTTTGGCAATGTTGCCTATTTATCAAAAGACAAAATACTATTTTGATATGAGAAAACAATACCGTTATACATTAGAGAAAGGCAGCAAAAAGCATCGTTGCCCCAAATGCCGTAAAAAACGTTTTGTGCGTTTTGTGGATGTTGAAACGAATAATTATTTACCAGTTGATTATGGACGTTGTGACCGTGAGGCTAATTGTTCTTATCACCTAAATCCTTACAACGATAACTATTCAAAAGAAGTTTGGCAACAGGAGCATGCGATAAAAAATAGCTGGAAGCCAAAGCATCAAAAGCCGAGTAAGAAAGTAATGTCCAAAACAACATTCATTCCGGCAGATGTGTTAAAGCGTACTTGTTCAGGTTATGAAAAAAATATGTTTATTCAAAACCTGCTTAGTAATGTTGCTTATCCTTTTGAGGTGAAAGATGTTGAAAATGCAGTTGCTCAATATCATTTAGGTACAATTAAAAAAGGCTACCGAGCCGGAGCAGTTGCCTTTCCGTTTATTGATTTGAATAGCAATATCAGAACCATACAGGTAAAGCAATTTAATAAATCAAACCATACAATAGGTACGGATTTTTTGCATTCTATTTTAGAGAAACATCATAAGCGGAATAATCAACCTTTACCCAACTGGTTAGAGGCTTATTTAAACAACGATACAAAGGTTTCTTGCTTGTTTGGGGAACATTTGCTACACAAATACCCAAACAATCCTATTGCGTTGGTAGAAGCCCCCAAAACGGCTATTTATGGTACATTGTATTTTGGCTTTCCAAAAGTTGCCCATAATTTATTGTGGTTGGCAGTTTACAATTTAAGCAGTCTCAATTTTAACAAGTGCAAAGTATTAAAGGGTAGAGAAGTGTTTTTGTTTCCCGACCTTTCAAATGAAGGTAAAGCCTTTGAGTTATGGAGCAAAAAAGCCAATTTAATACAAAGAAGGTTAAAGGGAACGTATTTTAAGGTTTCGGATTTATTAGAGCGATTAGCCCCCGAACCGGATAAAAAGAAAGGCAACGATATTGCAGATTATTTGATAAAATTAGATTGGCGATTATTTAGAAATCAGCGTTCAAAAAATATAGTTGCAAGCCATTTGCATGAAATGCCAATTGGTGTAAAAAGTGAAAAAAGTGTAGCTGTTTAAAAAAACTTTTTTCCACAAATTTAACAAAACATAAAATTTAAAATAAATATGAAAAAGAAAAATAGTTTACAAAAGTTTACAGATATTGAAAAGAAGGTAAAGGACTTACTTAAAAAAAAGCAGGTTACAAAAGAGGATATTAAAAAGCTCAATGATAAAGAATTATCACACTTTACTAATGTTATAATTAATAACATTAGTAAACTTAAAGGTATTGAAAAAGATAAATTTTTAGAAGTCATTGACCTTGTTTTACCAAAAGATACAAAAAACCAAATTTGGGAAGGCAATCATATTAGTATTAGTGCTACTATATCAAATTTGATACAAGAATACAGACGTATGCCCTCTAAAACAGAAATTGCTAATGAAACCGGATTAAGCCGGACTACTGTTCATAAGCATTTAAACGAATATGCTAACAATCCTTTTTATTTAGACCTCATTGAACAGCATAAATTTATGGCTTCCACTTTGTTGTCAAAGGTTTATTTGTATGCAGCAAATGGTGATATGAGTGCAGCGAAATTGTATTTTAAAATGTTGGGCTATTCTGATAATGGGCAATTAACAAATAACACTTTCAATCAAAATAATTTCATTCAAATTAACAACACGGTAATAAATGAAGATACGATTAAGAGTTTAAATACCGATCAACTGAATGCCATTGAAAACATTTTAAAGGCTGCTGCTCCGGTTGAAAAGGTTGTGGAAGTTGGGGAACAAAGTGAGATTAAAAAGTAGTTAGTTTATTCAGAAAAAATATATTCAAACATTTTGCTATTTTTAAGCCTTGTAAAATAAACATGTTATTACCTACTTTTTAAAATAACTTTTATTTAATAAATATAGTTGAGAAGTAAAATAAACCGTCAGGCTTTGGCCTGCGATTTGGTAGCTACTTCACTTTAGTTATTAGATCACTTTCAATAAGTAAATTATGGCTTTAAAAAAATGTAAAGAATGCGGAAATCAAGTTTCAACAACCGCTAAAATGTGTTCTAATTGTGGATACAACCCATTCAATGAAATCAAAGAAAAAAGGAAAAAATCCAACTCATTTGGTTGTCTAATCGTAATAGGAATTATTTGTTTAATTGTATGGGCATCAAATAGATCAGCTGAAAACGACAAAAAAGCAAGAATTGAACTTGCAGAAAAGTATAAAATAGAACATTGTAAAGTAGATTGGAGTAAACTTGATAAAACCCAAAAACAAAATCTTTTGCAACAATTTATTGAAAGTTCAGATGATTTATCAGAAGTGTTATCGCCGAATACTTATAAAAGTATTCATAGAGTTGCTTATCTTTTATTAAGTAGTTCAATAAAGTATCCAAGTACAATAAAAGTAGATGGAAGAAAACCAAATTTGTTAATTTATCTGCCAAGTAGAGATGCTAAAATTACTAATGTAGAAAAAGGACTAATTGAGTATTCTGAATCTTTTACTTCAGAAAACAAAATAGGGATGGAAGTTAAAGGAACATTTTGGCTAACAATCAAATATAATGCTGGCTGCAAAAATTATGAGGTTAGTGATTTTGAAGTTCAATAAATGATTATCTACAAAACTAAATGTAATTTTCATAAGAGATATAATTTTTGTTTAGCGCAAGTTGTCGTTTTCCAATAAACCGTTTTTTTTGACTAAACAATTAATCTGACAAAAGCTCAAAATTTCGTATCTTTGAATAAATTGTAATAGTCCAATGATAGCCATTAATGACATAAAACAACAAGCCAGACAAACAGGTATCACTACTTTTGAGGTATACACGGCTGCCTCACAGGCATTAACTACACAAGATGAATTAATTAATGTAGGCGCATCATATCAAAGAATATTTAAGGCTATCAGCAATTTAAACAATGTTTTAGATCAGCTTTCTATTACCATTGAGAAACCCGAACAAAAGCAATTGATAGGCAATTTAACAGGTGCAACCAAAATTGCACAAATGGCACTTGATTTAATTGAGCAATCTGATTTAAAAACTGAATTAAGCCAGTTAACCGAACAAATCAAAGATGAACTTTCGTTTACCAAAGAGGTTTTACACGATTTAATTAAAGTCCATATTGAGCATCCTAAATTACCTCCTGTACAATATTCAGAGGAAGTAATTAAAATGTTTAGAGAAACACTAACGGTTGATGACATTCTAAAAGAACAAGCTCATAAAAAAATGGATAAGGCTAAAATGGATGCTCTCATAAAACAGATGGACATTCAAGACCCGATTAATGAACTGTTAGAAGATTTGAATTAGTAACTTATCTTTTAGATACAAATGTTTTAGTTCATTACTTACGGCAAAATGAATTTGCTAAAGAGATTGACCAAACTTACCAACCCTTTGTTTCTCCAAACACATCAATTATATCAGTTGTAACTGTTGGTGAGATAAAAGCCCTTTCACTTAAAAGAGGATGGGGAAGGAAAAAGAACCAATACTTAGAAACTTTAATTGATAGCCTTTACTCGGCAGATATTCACGTTAAAACAATAATAAATGAATATGCTAAAATAGATGCGTTTAGTCAAAGTAAATTAAAAGACGTTCCCTTAAATACTTCTGCTCGAAATATGGGTAAAAATGATATTTGGATTGCTGCAACTGCTAAAGTGTTAAATGTAACTTTGCTTACAACAGATAATGATTTTAACCATTTAAAAGATAAGTTCATAAAGCTGGAAAAAATTGAACTTATTGTGAAGTAGCTTCGTCAAATATTTCATCAATGCTTTGTGTTGAAATTCGTCCGGCTTCAATATCATCAAAACCCTGTTGCAAAGCATTGATTAATATTTGCTTCTTTTCGTTTGGTTCTTTTATATCGTCATTAAAAAACATCTTCATATCTACAATAGTTATGTTTGATAATCAAAAGTAGCAATTATTGTTTCATTTGGCCCTAAAAGCCCACTTTTCAGCCGCATTTGTACCTTATTTGTACCTAAATCTCATAACTCATTGATTATCAAGGTTGGTTACTTTTTGTATTGGGAAGTAGTTTTCTTTCTTTTGTTTGTTAAGTACTTGTTTTTATTGACTTTATAAAAACTCTTTTTTCTCTTATTTGTTTCTCATTATCCTTTTTTTGGATATATTTATTGCCCAGTTGTTGCCTTGCCAACATATTTGTTGCCCAAATGAATTTTTAAAATCTACAGGCGAAATGATGCACCATACAGCACCATTAGGCTACATACTGCACCAATAAGCAACTAATGAGTAGTAACCTTCAAATACCGAAAATCTGCCAACATTGTGACAGTTCTTTTGTGGCTCGAACCACGGTAACTAGTGTCTTTCCGAAAAGTATGATTTATCAATAAAATTTTGTTTTGATATTTAAATTGTATCTATTTATTTAATTTTTACTGTTGAAAAATCATATTCATTAGTGCTTTTACTGTTTTGAATTTGTTTTTTACTTTAAATTTTAATTTTT
>Ga0209187_1003921_pt1 | contig 11824 bp, 9 predicted proteins | sample BantaG_FD_187430 | JGI IMG/M metagenome (GOLD analysis project Ga0209187, IMG submission 187430) | Marine algal microbial communities from Bantry Bay, Ireland - BantryBay_4 metaG (SPAdes) (version 2) | ecosystem: Host-associated > Algae > Red algae > Unclassified | place: Bantry Bay, Ireland... | reverse complement strand
TTCAGAAGTCAAGGAACTATGTGAAGTAGAAGAAAAACTCCTCACTAAAGTACAGATTGTGAATATTCTTGAACATATAAAAGGCTTGGTATATGAAAATGTGGTTTAATCAGCCGAAAGGGAATAAGTAAAAATTGAAGTAAAAGAGGTTTAGTAATGGTAAAAGAATAAATTAACGATTTGAACAGGGTCGCCTGCCGCTTCGATATTTTTCAATACACTGCATCAAAAAGCCTTTCCGTAGCCCTGGCTATGCATTCGTCTTTTTGATTTGTGTATTAAAAAATCTCTTTGTTTAAATCGCTAATTTAGTCTTTAACCATTACTTAATACACAATTAACAGTCTAATGTCAGATTATTAGATACTTATGTGTACCTTTGCACGCTCGTTGAAAAATATATTAATGAAAGGAATAAAAAATATCGCTATTATAGCGCACGTTGATCACGGCAAAACGACCTTGGTAGACAAAATTTTCGCTCAGACGAATCAATTCAGAGAAAATGAAGAGGTTCGTGAATTGATTTTAGATAATAATGACCTTGAAAGAGAAAGAGGAATCACTATTACATCTAAGAATGTTTCTGTAGTATACAAAGATTACAAAATCAACATCATTGATACTCCTGGTCACGCGGACTTTGGAGGGGAAGTTGAGCGTGTTTTGAAAATGGCTGATGGATGCGTTCTATTAGTAGATGCTTTTGAAGGACCAATGCCCCAGACTAGATTTGTGACAGAAAAAATGCTTAGACTAGGTTTGAAGCCTGTTTTGGTTGTGAACAAAGTAGATAAGGAAAATTGTAGACCAGAGGAAGTTCAGGAAGCGGTATATGAGTTGTTCTTTGATTTGGATGCTTCTGAAGAGCAATTGGAATTTACCACTATATATGGTAGTTCTAAACATGGTTGGATGAGCGATGATTGGAAAACTCCAACCAAAGACATCACTGCATTATTGGATGTTGTTATTGAACAAATTCCTAATGCTGTTTACAACGAAGGAACGACACAAATGCAAATTACTTCTCTGGATTATTCTAGTTACAGTGGAAGAATTGCCATTGGTAGAGTTCATAGAGGAACAATCAAGGTAAATACGCCTGTTTCTTTGGTAAAACATGATGGTTCTATTGCAAAATCAAGAATTAAAGAACTTTTTGTTTTTGAAGGCTTGGGAAGAAAAAAAGTAGAAGAAGTTAGAGCTGGTGATATTTGTGCGGTAGTCGGTTTGGAAAATTTTATGATTGGTGAGACCATTGCCGATTTTGAGAATCCAGAAGGTTTGCCAAGTATTGCAATCGGAGAACCTACTATGAGTATGCTTTTCACGATTAACAATTCGCCTTTCTTTGGTAAAGAAGGTAAATATGTAAACTCAAGACAGCTTAGAGATAGATTGTACAAAGAGACGGAGAAAAACCTTGCTTTGCGTGTAGACGAAACAGAATCGCCTGATTCTTATTTGGTATTTGGTCGTGGTATCCTGCATTTAAGTGTATTGGTTGAGACGATGAGAAGAGAAGGTTACGAGCTTCAATTGGGACAGCCAAGAATCATTATCAAAGAAATTGACGGTGTAAAACATGAGCCAATTGAGACACTTTCAATTGATGTTCCTGAGCAATTTTCAGGTAAGGTGATTGAGCTGGTAACAGCGAGAAAAGGCGAAATGTTGATAATGGAGCCTAAAGGCAGTTTGCAGCATTTAGAGTTCAAAATTCCATCAAGAGGAATTATTGGTCTTAGAAATAAAATTTTGACAGCAACAACAGGTGAGGCGACAATGAATCACCGTTTTGAGAGTTTCGAGCCAATGAAGGGGGAGATTCCACGTCGTTTGAATGGCGTTTTGGTATCATCAGATCAAGGGGTTGCAGTGCCTTATGCTTTGAATAAATTGCAAGATAGAGGTAAATTCTTTGTTGATCCAGGAGAGGCAATATACGAAGGTATGATTGTTGGAGAAAACACTCGTGACAATGACATTGTTATCAATATCGTGAAAGGAAAGCAATTGAACAACATTCGTGCGGCAGGAAAAGACGATGGTATTAAAATCGCACCAGCTATCAAATTTTCATTGGAAGAAGCGATGGAGTACATTCAAAGTGATGAGTATTTAGAGATCACTCCAAAGAGCCAAAGGTTGAGAAAAATTATTTTAACAGATAGTCAAAGAAGACAAAAAGCAAATAAAGCGATAGCGCATATGAAGTTCTAGCCTTCGACAAGCTCAGGCACCATTTGATAAGCTCCCCTTCGACAGGCTCAGGGGCCATTTGACAAGCTCCTTTCGACAGGCGATGGGTGCATTTGACAAGCTCCTTTCGACAGGCGATGGGTGCATTTAATTGTTTTTTGATTTAAATTAAAAAAATAAAACCGTCACATAATTGATTTATGTTGACGGTTTTTTTGTGGGGCAACCGCAAGGGGTGTCCGGACGGGATATTTGAAATTATAATTATGAATAATCATCTGAAAAAGTTATATTTGGCTGTATGAAGCCAAATCAAGAAATATTAGAGAAGATAAAATTATAAAATGAAAATATATTATTTAATCTTGGCTTTTATCTTAATAAGCTCTATAAATCTCATTGGACAGTCAAGTTTTGGCAAAGAATTGACGATAGGAAATTCACTCACCTATATATCTAATGAGGATAATGATTTAGATTTTACCCAAAGTGAAATAACATACGCAAAGAACGTTGCAGTATCGCTTAATGATAGATTTGATGTTGGATTAAATTGGCTTACAATCTGGTCTAGAAATACTAGGCTTGAAAATTCTAAAAGCACTCACAATATTGTTGGAGTATTTGCACAATACAAATTGTTGGATAAAACTAATTTTACATTAGGACCAGAAATGGGAATTTATATTGGCAATTATTGTACTTGTGGAAATGCCATGCCCTACAAATTAGACAACCTTATTTATTATAATTGGGGTGTTTTTTCGGAATTAAAAATAACAAATAATTTCTATCTTGACTTAGGATTCAATGCCAGTTTAATAACCAATGATGTTAGTGGAAAATATGGGTATACTCAGTATGTTGTTGGGGTTAATTATAAGTTTTTTGCGGAATAAGGTCGTCATCTCGTGTGCGAGTCCAACCCGATATTTTCTTCCGCTACGCTTTGAAAATTTGGTTGGACTCGCACACGAGATGACACGTTTTTTATTAGGCTTTCCTAATTTTAACACTACTAATCCCATTTATTCGTTTATCTTAGTGTGCTGACCATTATCCCAAATTGACCCAAAATGAAGGACAAACAAGATCAAATTAATCAGCTTCTTGATAGACTGAATATTCTGGTGAAGAGACAGAATGACTTTTCAGTGGAAATTCGCAGTTTACGTAGTGAAATCAACGAGCTGAAAAGATCTGTGATAGGCGAGGCTTCGGAAAAAGAGGTGATAAAAGAAGAAGTAAAAGAGGTCAATCCTGTAATTGAGACGGGTTTTGAAATTGAAAAGGAAGAAGTAACTGTTGATGAACAGCTGTTTCAGCAACAGGAAGTGATAGAACCTCCGAAAGAATCTACTGAGAAGGAATATGCACCTCCAAAAATTAGTTTGGATCTTGAAAAGTTTATTGGTGAAAACCTTATTAATAAAATTGGAATTGTTATCACGATAATTGGGGTGGCAATTGGTGCAAAATATACCATTGATAATGGTCTTATTAGTCCGTTGACTAGAATAATTTTGGGATACCTCGCAGGAATTGGACTCTTAGGTTTTGGGATTAAATTAAAGGAAAAGTATGAAAATTATAGTGCTGTACTTGTAAGTGGTGCCATGGCAATTATGTATTTTATTACTTATGCTGCATTTGCTTTTTATGCCTTAATTCCACAAGTTTTTGCATTTGGTTTAATGGTGTTTTTTACTGGATTTTCCGTTTTGGCGGCAATTAGTTACAATAAACAGGTCATTGCCCATATTGGTCTTGTGGGTGCATATGCAGTTCCGTTTCTATTAAGTGAGGGGGCTGGAAAGGTGGGCGTGCTGTTTAGTTATATGGCAATTATTAATGTCGGTATTCTTTTTATTTCTATTAAAAAATATTGGAAACCTCTTTATTATGTTTCTTTCGGTTTGACTTGGCTTATGTACAGTTCTTGGTACATTTCTAGCTATCGAGCCACTGAGCATTTTGGATTGGCTCTAACTTTTCTTTCTATATTTTTTGTAATATTTTACATAATATTTCTCGCATATAAATTATTCCAAAAAGAGAAATTTGAATTGACAGATGTTTTGCTGCTACTCGCTAATTCATTTATATTTTATGGCATTGGCTACGTAATTCTTGACAATGATTATACAGGCAAACAACTTCTTGGGCTGTTCACACTTTTTAATGCTGTCGTGCATTTTATTGTAAGTATGGTGATTTATAAGCAAAAACTTGCGAACAAAAATTTACTATACATAGTTTCTGGGCTGGTTTTGGTTTTCATCACCATTGCAATTCCAGTGCAATTGGACGGAAATTGGGTGACGTTGTTATGGGCAGGAGAAGCGGCATTGTTGTTCTGGATTGGTAGGACTAAAAACGTTGCTATTTACGAAATACTATCGTATCCTCTAATGGTTTTGGCAGTCTATAGCATCGCGCAAGATTGGACAACTGCATATGGTAAATACAATTTCGAAATCTTAGAGTCAAGAATAACTCCTTTGCTAAATATTAATTTTCTCACTTCGCTGTTGTTTATTGCAGCTTTTGGATTTATTTACTTTCTGGATCAAAATAAGAACTATAAATCTTCATTAATTTCGCAAAAAGAGCTGTTAAAAATTGTTTCTGTTTTCATTCCGTCAATAATACTTTGCGTCCTTTATTTTGCCTTCTATATGGAAATATCAAACTATTGGAATCAACTGTATTTAGATTCTGAAGTTGCCCGTGAATCAAATTCTGCCTATAATTATTGGAATTTTGATATGGAAAGTTTTGGAGCAATATGGATTATCAATTATTCTTTGTTATTTGTTTCGATCCTTTCTTTTGTGAATATCAAAAAGTTTAAAAACCAGCTGTTGGGTTTGATTAATCTTGGCTTAAATGTGTTGTTCATTGTCGTCTTTTTAACAGCAGGACTTTTCGTTCTTAGCGAGCTACGTGAAAGCTATTTAGAACAAACTTTATCAGAGTATTATGAAAGAGGGCTTTTTAATATTGGAATTAGATATGTTTCATATGCATTTTTTGCCTTTACAATTTTTTCTTGTTATCAATATATTCGTCAGGAATTTATAAAGACAAATTTTAAAGTAGCATTTGATTTATTGCTGCATATTTCTATTTTATGGATTGCCAGCGGCGAATTAATTAACTGGATGGAGATTGCTGAGTCTACCCAATCATACAAACTTGGGTTAAGCATTCTTTGGGGGATTTATTCATTGTTCCTGATAGTTTTAGGAATTTGGAAAAAGAAAAAACATTTACGGATTGGAGCCATTGCATTGTTCGGAGCTACATTGGTTAAACTTTTCTTTTATGATATTTCTCATCTGGATACCATTTCAAAAACGATTGTTTTTGTATCTCTTGGGGTATTACTTCTGATAATTTCATTTTTGTACAATAAATACAAACACTCTATATCTGATGAAAATGACATTTAAATCATATTCTTGGCTTCTTTTGTTATTCTTGTTGTGTTCAAATTCTTTTGGACAAATAAATCAGTACAATTATAAGCGCGAATTAAATGGCATCTCCGAGCAATGGCATAAGGTGGTTTTGCCTAACGAAGTTTTTGGAAAAGTCTCACAGAATTTATCTGACATTAGAATCTATGGAATAAAGGAGAATAACGACACAATTGAAGCTCCTTACTTATTTCGGCTAACAAATGATAAAGTATCTAATAAGGATATTGCATTTAAGGTGATAAATGATTCTTGGAATGATAAGGGATATTATTTCACTTTTGAAATTCCATCAACGGAACCAATCAATCAAATCAAGTTAGATTTTGGTCAGGAAAATTTTGACTGGCGACTCAAAGTAGAAGGCAGCCAAAACCAAAAGGAATGGTTTACAATCACAGAAAATTACCGAATACTATCCATTAAAAATAAAATAACAGACTTTCAATTCACTAAATTGACCTTCCCAAGATCAAAGTATCGTTTTTTTCGATTGCTCATAGATAGCAAAGAAAAACCTGACTTGAAAGTTGCAAGCATTTCACAGCAAGAAATTTCAAAGGGATTTTTAAGAAATTATCCCATCAGGAATATTAACACAAAAGAAAATAAACAATCCAAGCAGACCGAAATTGATATTGAATTGCAATCGCCAGTTCCCGTTAGCAAAATTAAAATAGACATTCTTGACACTTTTGATTATTACCGACCTGTAACGATAAAGTATCTCACCGATAGTTTCAAAACAGAAAAAGGTTGGAAATATAGATACAACACACTGACATCTGGAACACTAAATTCCATTGAAAAAAAATATTTTAAATTCAATAGCACAACACTTCAAAAATTAAAAATCCAAATTCACAATCATGATAATCAAGCCTTAGATATTGGCTCCATTAACGTAAATGGGTATACTCATGAATTAGTCGCTCGTTTCACAGAGCCAGCAACCTATTTCTTAACTTACGGAAATAACAAAGGAGTAAAGGCACAGTATGATATTGCCCAGTTTGCAGACAAGATTCCAAAGAAATTAACAGCTATAGAAATAGGCAATGAAATGACGATTGAAAAGGAGGGGATTTCAGTAACGGAGCCTCTTTTTAAAAATAAGAATTGGTTGTGGGCGATTATGATTTTTATAATTTTATTGCTTGGATGGTTTTCATTGAAAATGATGAGGAAATCTTAAGAAATACTGTTGGACTCGCACATGAGAATAACGGTCTTTGCAGCATGGGAAGCGAGGAGGATGAAGTTAACGACAGCGCACCCAAGTTCGCGAAACTACGCCCGATGCGAGTGGAAATATTTTTATACGTGCATTTGCAGATACATGCAATGTTTTGAAAATCTTTCACGCACGTATAAAAATATTGCAACGGACAGCGGGGAGACAAGTTGATCGAAGATGATACTCGCCGTCCCCTCAATCAGGTTGAGGGCAGGCTTATTATTGATGCTTCAATGTTATAATGCTTCAATGAAATAAGGTGTTTTGGGGAGAACTAACATAGTGAGTCCTAAACATTGAGGAGTCTCGTGTGCGAGTCCAATCCGATATTTCTTACGCTACGCTCCAGAAATTTGGTTGGACTCGCACACGAGATGACGAGCTTTTTTCTTGTTTTGTGTAAACCTGTACCCACAGTTTTCTCGTAGTCCCATATTTTTGTACTTTTCCTTAGCTAAAACATTCTCTTATGAGTAACTTTGGTGACCTAAGGGACAGATGATAAAGTTTAGTATATGAGAATAGATAAAATAAGGATTGAAAATTTTAGATGCTTTAAGGAAATTGAAATGTTATTTGGTTCAAAGTCTACCATTTTTATCGGTAAAAACGGAACGGGGAAATCAAGTATCATCTCTGCCTTGAAAAGAGGACTGAGCTTTATGTTTGCTAAGAATAAAGGTTTTAAAAATAATTTATATACTAGTAGTGGTTCCAATATCCGAGCGTTTGGGTTTTGGGATTCAAGGTTTAATGAAATTGATCGAGTTTTTAATTATCCTATTTCTATAGAATTAGAGGGAAGTTTTTTTAGTATTTCCTCAATAAGTTGGAAGCTCTTTAAAGATAAAAGCAAAGGTAAATTTCACTCGACATTATTTAAAGAAGCTCAAAATACAATTCTTGAGCATTATAATAACGATGTTGAGCATGCTGAACTTCCATTGATCGCTTATTATTCAGACTCTTATCCTCATATACTTTCTAATGTGGGGAGTGTGGCAAAACAAATTGTTTCCAAAGATGTCATACCACGAGATTTTGGTTATTACGGATGGGACGATATGACTAATTGTATGGAGCTTTGGCGAATTAGGTACAAAAAGATTTCTAAATACATACGAGATTATCAAATAGAATTAGAGAGAATTGAAAACCAAATAAAGCAATTCAGCGAAAGCAATGTTAAAAGCAATAATGACAATATAAATTTATTAAAAAAAAGGCTTGAAACAGTAAAAAATGAAAAGCGAATTACATTATTTAGAGATGAAATAAATTTTATTGATAATAAAATACTTAAATTAACAGAGCCTTTAAGGAAAGAGCTGGGTTTTATAAATAAAGATTTTCAGATTGTTAGGCTTTTGTCAAACCAACCAACGGAGGAAGCTATAGATTCGATAGAATTTATTTTCGCGGATGGCAGTTCTATATTTTTTGAAATGTTGCCACAAGGTTATAAGAGAATTTTTTCGATAGCTTTAGACCTTGCCTATAGAAACTATATTTTGAATGGAACCGATGAGTTTGATGGAGTTGTTTTTATTGATGAAATTGAGCTTCATTTACATCCAACATTGCAACAAGAGATTCTTCAAAGATTAATAAATACTTTTCCTAAAATTCAGTTTATCGTCACAACACATTCTCCATTAATTGTGAGTAACTTAAAAGCGGATGACAATCAAAACAAAATTATAAAGCTTGAAAATACTGATTTAAATTATTCGCATGAACCAATTGAAAATATTTATGGGATTGATTATACAACTGGATTGATGGATATTATGGATGCCCATTATCGTCCGTCAACAATTGACAATCTTATTGATTCATATGTGATTTTTAAGCTAAGAAATAAAGAAGAGGAAGCTTTAAAGATTTGGGATGAAATATTTGCAATAGTGGGGGAGGGTAATAAAAGAATTGAGAATGAAATTAATGACAAACTAGAAGCCAATGCGTAGTTATGAAGTTTATTGATAAATCTTTAAATAAGGCTGCTGGTAATTTACTAGTAGCTAATTTCTTGGATAGCAGACGGAATCCTTCAACCAATCGTTATTCAAAAATAAACTATTCAACACATCCAACTCATCCATTTAGGATAAAACTAAGGGATGCTCTGAGGGATTTATTTTTGGACGAACAAAAAAATCTCTGTTGCTATTGTATGCGAAGCATTGATGATTCTGCAACAATTGAGCACATTGTTCCCAAATCTGTAACTACTCAAAAGGAGTTGAATCAATATAGACATATTCCAATTATTAAAAACAATGTTTGCCTACAATCGGTATTTGAGAAAGCTAAAAGAAAATTAAAGACGCCACCTTTCCCTTTAGAAATTGCTTATGAGAATATGGTAGCTTCTTGTGATGGTAAAATAATTGACGGAATACCTAAGGATACAACGGCTAAATTTTGTAACAACTTTAGGTTGAGCAAGTTTGTTGAACCTCTTTTTTATTTGAGGAATGTTATGAATGATATAGAATATAAGCCAGCGGGATTATTGGTTCCGAAAAATGTATCCTATATTTCATCAATTCAAAATGTAGGTTTAGATTATATTACTTTGAAGCGTATTAGACAAGTATGGTATCATATTTCTGTTGAAAATATTAAAGACATTGAAAATGCTGATACGAAAAAAAAGAGAAATGTCATTCTTACAATAAATTTAATAAGTCTGCCGCAAGCTAAAAGAAACCAATTAATTGCTGACTTCAAAACAACAACATTTTGGAATATTCTACTTCAATACAAATGGTTTTATAATTATTTCCGTACTCATTATCCGATAAAGAAACGGTAGAGTTGATGGGGGAGACTTTGGTATGAAATAAACAAAATGTAGCTACGCTACATTTATACTAGACTAATCCCTCATACGTTATTAGAGATATATTCCTACAATTACCTTAAATGACAAAAAGTATCCCAATAATACTGCTACTATTATTGACCTTTTCTTGTAAAGAAAATACAAAGGTTGATAAAGTTAAACCTGAAAGTCAATCGGAAATTTCAAAAACAGAACCGATTCAGCCTGACCAGAAAGTTCAATCAAAACCTGAGCCATTAGTTGAAGAAGCAAAAGTTGAAAAAACTTAAAAAGAATATTTTCTTGATGATGTTAGAATCCTTCTTATTCAATATAAAAGTGATGGAACTGAATTCTATTGCAAAGCGGAAATTATTGTTTCTAAAGATGGAAATCAATTGGCTGCTAAAGATTTTACGCTAGATCCTGTGGGTGGTGATTATGGGATTTCAAAGGCAACGAAATTCAATAAGCATTTGATTTTTACAAGACATGGAGATTATGATGGTGGAACAATAATTATTAATAACAAAGGGCAGATTTACGATATGATTGGTGGAATAAATTATTTAGACACAGAAGCTGAATTGCTTTTTACCAGTTACGAGTCTGATATGGGCAGTTTTGCTGTATTTGATTTGAAAATGGACTCAACCATATTGGAAATGCATGGCATTGAAGAAAGACCCTGGAGTTTTCATAAAGCACTGGAGGGTAGATATTTTATGACTTGTGTAGATGATAGGACTGATAAACAAAGCGTCTGGGAGTTAGATTTGGATCTTGGAAAAAAAACGAAAGTTGAGTTAACTGATAGCGAGATTAATTCAAAAAACGTACTGAAAAAAATCTCTGACGAAGAATATATTGATTGTGTTTGTGAAAAATAATTAAAACGCAGATGTACGTACCATGCAATTGCTTTTTTTTATGTAATTTGGTAAAGATTTGGTGATAAAAACTCGAAAGAATGAAATCGTTTAAACATTGGACACGACAGGATATAGCAAATGAATTTGGTCTGAAGAATGAAAGAACATGTACAGACTTAGATGCTTGGTTAGCCTATGAAATTGAACTAAGTGAAGTAGAGAAAGAAAGGTTAGACAAACTTCAGGAAAAGTTAAAGCTATATGTTGATATTTGGAATGAGCAAGAGTTAATAATAAAATTTATATCGTTTATCATTGAATTAGTTGATTATGATACTGAGCAGTTCATGTCATTTGCCAATCGAAAACTGAAGGGTGAAATAGATGGGAAAACTGTTTCTGGTGAAGTCGATTTGATGATTGCAACGGGAGATTTTGAACCCAAAGAGCCATATTTTTGTCTCCATGAATATAAAAAGGAAAAAGGGGCGGATAAGGACCCGCTTGGGCAATTGTTGATAGCGATGTTGACTGCACGTGAATTGAACAAAAATGACTTTCCTATTTATGGTGCTTATGTTGCAGGTCGGAATTGGTTTTTTCTAACATTGAAAGAAAATACTTATTGTATTAGCGAGGAATATGTCGCAACACGTTCTGATATTTATGATATTCTGAGAATTATGAAAGGATTAAAATTAATTATTAAAGAACAGACAAAGCCAATGCTTTAATGCTCCAATGCCTAAATGCTTCAATGTTGAAATATTCTATTCTTTTTTATTGAAGCATTAAAACATTGAAGCATTTTTCAAGAAAGGGACGCGTGGAGGATGAATTTGGCGACGGAGCAGCTAAATAAGCGAAACTACGCCCGATGCGAGTGGAAATGCATTTATGCTGCAAACCTACGAGGTTTTTAAAACCTCGTAGGTTTGCAGCATAAATGCATTGCAGCGGACAGCGGGGAGACAACATAATTGAAAATGACACTCGCCGTCCTAAAAAATAATGCTTCAATGTTATAATGCTTTAATGCGAGTATATTTATTTTCTGTTGTTGCCACATTATAAGGCAATCGCATAAAAAAGTCAGGCAGCGAGAACCTTAAGCAAATATTCATTATTCCATCCTGCTTTTTTTCGTTTAGCCTTTATTCCTCTTTTGCAAGATTTCTCTCTTTTCAACTTATTGAGA
>Ga0209187_1003918_pt1 | contig 11836 bp, 9 predicted proteins | sample BantaG_FD_187430 | JGI IMG/M metagenome (GOLD analysis project Ga0209187, IMG submission 187430) | Marine algal microbial communities from Bantry Bay, Ireland - BantryBay_4 metaG (SPAdes) (version 2) | ecosystem: Host-associated > Algae > Red algae > Unclassified | place: Bantry Bay, Ireland... | reverse complement strand
TCATTTTGTAAAGTTCTTTTGTCCTACTAAGTATAATGTTATTGGCTAGTTTTGAGTTCCGCATAAGCTTGCAATCCTATCATCCTCAAATCTTAAAAATCCTAATTCAGACATTCTCCTGTCGCATACATTCCTATCTTCTTAAAATTGTCTGAATTAGGATTTTTAGGATTTATTGATTTTAAGATTTTTATTCTCTGGATGATTGACATTATAGACTCTCCTGAAAACGAGGCTTTTACTTCCAAAGTTGAGTAATAATCCAATAGGCAAATTATAAGCCTGACAATAATTCATGGCTTGAGCCAAATGAACATCATCTATTTTGATCAATGCCTTAAGTTCAACCATAATTTTGTCTTCAACGAAAAAGTCAACTCTTCGAGTGCCAATTATTTGATCATCATACTTAATATCCATCTCCATTTCTCTTGCAAAAGACAATCCATCTTTTTCCATCTCAATTGCTAGCGCTCTTTGATAAATCACCTCTTGAAATCCATTCCCTAATGTCGTATGAACTTTCATAGCACAGCCTATAATTTTTCGAGTCAATTCTTTGTCCTTCATTTTGTAAAGTTCTTTTGTCCTACTAAGTATAATGTTATTGGCTAGTTTTGAGTTCCGCATAAGCTTGCAATCCTATCATCCTCAAATCTTAAAAATCCTAATTCAGACATTCTCCTGTCGCGTACTTTACTATCTTCTTAAAATTGTCTGAATTAGGATTCATAGGATTCATTGATTTTAGAATGATAGAGCAGCTCCCTCATTTTTCAGAATCAAAGGTCGTAAACCGGCTTGTCCTTCATTTTGTAAAGTTCTTTTGTCCTACCAAGTATAATGATATTGGCTAGTTTTGAGTTCCGCATAAGCTTGCAATCCTATCATCCTCAAATCTTAAAAATCCTAATTCAGACATTCTCCTGTCGCGTACTTTCCTATCTTCTTAAAATTGTCTGAATTAGGATTCATAGGATTCATTGATTTTAGAATGATAGAGCAGCTCCCTCATTTTTCAGAATCTAAGGTCGTAAACTGACCATTAAAGCGAATGAACCGATTCATCAGAATCGGCAAGTGAGAAATCTATCATTCTCAATTTCGCTAGATTTTTCTCAGAATGGATTTAGATCAGTATGCAATCCTATCATCCTCAAATCTTAAAAATCCTAATTCAGACATTTACACTCATCAATCCTATCATCCTCAAATCCTAAAAATCCTAATTCAGACATTCTATTCATTATCTCATTTCTTCATCTACTCCTCTATACATCTACTCATTCACTCTGTAAATCATTCATTTATAAGCCTTTATCAATAGTTTTTAAACTTTTTGTCTTAAAAAACGTATCTTTGCAGCCCTTTCAATGAAAAAAGCTAAACTGCTTTAAATATGAGTAAGAAGAGAGTATTGTTTATTACGCAGGAGATGAATCCTTACACAACCATATCGGAAATATCTGAAATAGTTGCAAAACTTCCACAAGTAACGCAGGAAAAAGGCATGGAAATCAGAGTCCTTATGCCAAAGTACGGTGTCATAAACGAACGAAGACATAGACTCCATGAAGTTGTAAGACTATCTGGAATGAACATTATAGTCGATGATGACGATTTTCCATTAATTATTAAGGTTGCATCATTGCCTGGATCTAGGTTACAAGTTTACTTTTTAGATAACGAAGAGTTCTTCAAACGCAAATTTATATTTGATGATGAAGATGAAAAGCCATTTGAAGACAACTTAGATAGAATGGTCTTTTTCTGTAAAGGAGTAATGGAAACAGTAAAGAAATTTGGATGGTCTCCAGACCTGATTCACTGTCACGGCTGGATGACAAGTTTGGTACCACTATACCTCAAAACGGTTTACAAAGACGAACCAATTTTTGATCAATCTAAATTGATTTACTCTGCTTACAGCAACGAATACGAAGAAACATTCAGTGATGCTTTTTTCAAAAAAGCACTAATTAACCATTTAGAAGCTGAAGAATTAGATGTTTATAAGCATGACGGCAAAATAAGTCTTAACTCGGGTGCAATAACTTATGCAGATGCCGTTATACAAGGGAGCAAAAAATTAAAGAAAAACGTTATTGATTTAATTGAGCAGAGAGATATTCCAAAATTACCACTTCAATCAATTGAAGAATATCTTGAAGCATACATAGAATTTTATCAATCGATGCTAGAAGAGTAATTCTTTCTAGTCTAAATCCCTTCGGTAATTCATGAATAAGTGGTTCTGTTTTTTGATACTTCTATCTTTTCTGTTTTCTCAATGTAATGACACAACAACCGTTGGCTCTGAGATATTTGAGACTGAGGAGTTAACCCTCACCAGTATAGATACGTTAGATCTGATTGCGAGTACATTTGCATTAGACTCTCTCGAGGTTTTTGACTTGGCAAATTCTAGTATACGGAGATTTTTAATAGGTGAATTAGATGATCCATTTCTAGGAACCATGAAGTCTTCTTTAGTGACTCAAGTTCATTTTCCTGTTAATTTAACGACAGGTCAACCTTCTTTGCCTGATTTTGAAGATGGCGATGTGCTTGATTCTATGGTCATAGCCTTACAACTCAGTCCTGCTGGATTTTATGGAGATTTGGAAACGACCTATAATATTAAGGTTTTTCAATTAACAGAGTCTTTGTCCTCTGAATCTGAAATCTTTGCTCCAAATGATGATTTTAGTTTTGACCCTGAGCCAATAGCAGAACTCACCAATGTAACTGTACCCAGAGATTCTGTCATTGTCTTCATCCCATCAGAAGGGACTTCAACACGAATAGCTGCCCAATTGAGAATTCCATTGGGAGATGAAATCACGCAACGATTATTTAGTGAGCTTGACGATTTTGCAACAGATACAGAATTTGCTGCAGCTTTCCCAGGTTTACGAATTGAAGCAACGCCAACATCTGGCAATGGTATGTTTGCCGCCAATATTGCAAATAATCAATTCAATAGTACAATTCAAGCTTTCTATAAAAGGGACGACGTAGCAAGATTGTATACATATGCCCTAAATGACTTATTAATGGGCGTTTCACTAGGTCGTAAGTTTAGTGATTTTGAAAATGATTTTGAGTCAAGTGTCGTTGGGGAATTTCTCGATGATACCGCAGCAGGAGATAGTTTGTTATTTGTACAAGGAATGCTAGGAACATCAATAGAAGTTGACTTGTCTGCTTTGCTCGAATTGGATGACGTCCTCATTAACTTGGCAACATTAGAATTGACAGTCGCACAACTGCCTGGAGAAGACTTATCTGTAACACCTCCATTAGAATCTTTGGTGATTTCCACCTTAGGAGAAGAAGGAAATTTTGTTCTATTCGCAGAGATTACTGAAGGACTGTTGTTTGATCAATTGGATATCCGTTTTGGTGGTACCCTAGAAGAAGTTGTTGATGGCAGTACGACAGTGTTCAGATACAATATGAACATCACGAGATCCCTGATAGAAATTTTTAATGGAGATTTGCCTTCTACCATATTTATCACTCCATTGTCCGCAGCTGAACAAGCTGGTAGATCGATAATATATGGCCCAGGGCATTCAAGATTTCCGATGAAACTCCAGTTATCATTAACATCAATTTGAATTAGAAATAGTTTATGTGTGGAATCTTTGCTTTTGTGGGAAAGGAACATGCGTATCCCCATCTCATCGAAGGCTTAAAAAAGCTAGAGTATAGAGGATACGATAGTGCTGGTATCTCCCTGCATAGTACAAATGGACAAATTAATACCTATAAAAAGAGAGGCAAAGTTGTTGACCTTGTTGCTCATATAGCAGATAAACCTATTGATGGATATATGGGAATTGGTCACACACGATGGGCAACGCACGGGGCACCAAACGACGTTAATTCTCATCCTCATGTTAGTAATAATGGAAGACTATCCCTCATTCATAATGGCATTATTGAAAATTATGCTGTACTAAAAAAAGCCCTCATTGAGCGAGGCTATCAATTCTCAAGCGATACGGATACAGAAGTACTCGTCAATTTCATATCTGAAATACAGCAACAAGGAAACTTAAATTTGACAGAGGCTATCAGACAAGCCTTGAGTAAAGTTGTTGGTGCTTATGCCATTGTCGTCATGGATCAAGAAGACAATCAAAAAATTGTTGGAGCTAGAAAATCGTCTCCATTAGTCCTTGGTATTGGCGATGATAAATTACTCTTAGCTTCTGACGCCACACCAATATTACCACATACAAAAGAAGTCGTCTATCTGAATGATAATGAAATTGTCACACTTAACACTTCTGGTCAATATGACATCACTGACTTGACAAATGAAAAAATCATTCCTGTCATCAAAGAGTTGGACTACAGTATTGAGCAGTTAGAAAAAGCAGGCTATGAACACTTCATGCTGAAAGAGATTTTTGAGCAACCAAAGACGGTAAATGAAAGCATGCGGGGAAGAATTAACGAAACAGAATTTTCCGTGAGACTCGGAGGTTTGATCGATGCTTATTTTGATGTCAAAGGTATAGAGAGAATTGTCTTTATCGCGTGTGGCACCTCTTGGCACTCTGGCTTGATTGCAGAATATATGATTGAAGATCTTGCAAGAATTCCTGTAGAAGTAGAATATGCTTCAGAATTTAGATATCGCAATCCCATCATTAAGAAAACAGATCTTTTCATTGCTATTTCTCAATCTGGCGAAACAGCAGATACATTAGCTGCTCTTGAACTAGCGAAAAAGCAAGGAGCTAACACTTACGGCATTGTCAATGTCGTGGGGTCATCGATCGCTCGACTAGCTGATACTGGCTCTTACATACATGCAGGACCAGAAATTGGAGTAGCATCTACAAAAGCGTTTAGTAGTCAGATTACAGTCCTCGCTATCCTTGCTATTTACTTGGGAGATTTACATGGAAATTTATCAGAAGAGAGAAAGCATAAATTACTCAAATCACTGATAGATATCCCGGAAAAAATTGCTGAAATTTTAAAGCAAAAAGAACAGATAAGACAAATTGCCTTAGAGTTGAAAAGTGCGACAAATGCACTGTATCTGGGACGAGGATATAATTTTCCAGTAGCTCTAGAAGGAGCACTCAAACTCAAGGAGATATCTTATATACATGCAGAAGGATATCCAGCTGCAGAAATGAAACATGGTCCAATTGCACTCATAGACTCAATGATGCCAGTCATCTTAATAGCAACAAATAAAAGTGCACAGGATAAATTATTGAGTAATCTGCACGAAATAAAGGCGAGAAATGCTAAAGTTGTTGCAATAGTTACCTCAGAACAGGAAGAATTCAAAAAAATTGCTGACTTTTACATCGAAATTCCAGATAGCGAGGAAGAATTATCCCCACTGCTATCAGTTATTCCTTTACAATTGTTGGCATATTACATCGCAGTCTTTAGAGGCTGTAATGTCGATCAGCCTAGAAATTTAGCAAAATCAGTTACTGTAGAATAAAGCATATAAGATGAGTGATACACATAACATGGACTATAATTCTCAACAAGAGAATCTCAAAATATCTGAATACGGACGTAATATTCAAAACATGATCAATTACGCCAAAACGATTGAGGATAAAGAAAAAAGACAACGTATCGTTGAAGGCATTGTACATTTGATGATGCAAATCACTCCGCAAAGCAAAAACGTAGCTGATTACAAGCAAAAATTATGGAATCATCTTCTCTACATAGCTGATTACGATCTTGAAGTAGAATTGCCTGAAGGCGTAGTCATCAGCGAAGAGACTGTAAACATTAAACCTGACCCACTCACCTACCCTGTAAATGAATCTCGATATCGACACTATGGCAGCATTGTCCAGCTACTGATAAAGAAAGCTGTAGAGATGGAAGATCCTGAGATGAAAAAAGAATTCACACAGGTCATTGCTGCATACATGAAGCTTGCATTCCGCACATGGAATCACGAAGCAAATATCAATGACAACGTGATCAAAGGAGACCTCAAAGAAATCTCTGATGGTCTATTAATCATGGATCCAGAAGAGCCAATCAACTATCTCGCATCTTCCTATGTAAAACCTAAAAGACAACCAGTCAATAAAGGTCGATCTGGTGGCAGGGGAAAAAAGAAAAGCCACAACAGCAATAACAACAGAAAAAGAAGAAGATAGGCAAACACTTTATAGCCTAATGCTTTCCGTTTTCGGAAGTTTGCAACTTTAGAGTATTATGATTGCAATTTCAATGGTAATTCTATGTAGACTGTAGCTTCATAGAACTTAGGAAGAGAGTAAGATAACACTTTATAGACTAAAGCTCTCTTATGCTTGACCAAACTACTCACTTACTAGTTTACCACTTCATTTGCAGTGATTTGATTAGACATTGGTACAGATTTAATATTATTAAATATTATTAAAAATTGTAATATGTTTGTTGATCCAATTACCTTAGTTCCTTCGATTAAAAATCAGATTATGTCTAATGCGTTTAAAGTTCATGGTGGCAAAAAGCTGTCTGGTCAAATCATCCCTCAAGGTGCTAAAAATGAAGCCTTACAAGTGCTATGCGCTGTACTTCTTACAGATGAAGAAGTAACCATAAGTAACCTTCCCAACATACTAGATGTACAACGTTTGATTACACTTATTGACGGACTCGGTGTAGATGTAAAAAAAGTAGATGATCATGAATATATCTTCAAAGCTGAACATGTCGACCTCGACTATTTTGCTTCTGAAGAATATCAAACCAATGCTAAGAAGATCCGTGGTTCTGTCATGTTGATGGGACCATTACTTGCCAGATTTAAGAAAGCATTTTTACCAAAACCGGGAGGAGATAAAATTGGTAGACGAAATCTCGACACTCACTTCCATGGCTTTACAAAGCTTGGTGCCAAGTTCATCTATGATGATGTAGATGACAAATATTTGCTCGAAGGCTCTGAGCTTAAAGGTAAACACATCCTTATGGATGAAATCTCTGTAACCGGTACGGCAAACCTTGTCATGGCAGCAGTTTTAGCAGAAGGACAAACAGAGTTATATAATGCTGCCTGCGAACCATATCTACAACAGCTATGCAAAATGCTTAACCAAATGGGCGCAGACATCAGCGGCATCGGATCGAATCTCTTGATCATCAACGGTGTCTCATCACTTGGTGGAACTACCCACAAAGTAGCTCCAGATATGATCGAAATAGGAAGTTTTATCGGTCTGGCTGCTATGACACAATCAGACATTACCATTAAAGGTGCCTATGACGCTGATCTCGGCATCATCCCTCGAACCTTTGAAAAAATTGGCATCAAGCTTGACCGAAATGGTACAGATCTGATCATTCCTGCGCAAGACAGATATGAAATAAGTTCGTTCATTGATGGTTCTATCTTGACTGTATACGATTCACCATGGCCTGGATTCACGCCTGATTTGATGAGCATCCTCTTAGTCATGGCAACACAAGCAAAAGGAAGTGTACTGATCCATCAGAAAATGTTTGAAAGCAGACTCTTCTTTGTTGATAAATTAATTGATATGGGTGCCAAAATCATCTTGTGTGACCCACACCGTGCTACCGTGATTGGTCTTGACAGAGAAGCCCAGTTAAGAGGGATTACAATGAGTTCACCTGACATCAGAGCAGGGGTAGCATTGTTGATTGCTGCGCTATCGGCTAAAGGTGAAAGTACCATACTGAATATCCAGCAAATCGACAGAGGTTACGAAGCCATAGATACAAGACTCAATGCAATAGGCGCACAAATCAATCGTGTAGAAGTGTAACATCAGAAAATGTTATTGGCATAACGTTTGGGGGTTTGAACAAATCTATCAACTTAAATCATGAGACTTCACTTCAAAAGATTAACCAAACGGCATTGCTTGCCGTAGGCGCCCAACATTCAACGCCGCCGAAGGCAATCTTCTTCGTCCTACCTAAATTCAATACATTAGTTGTCATACTCAACATAATTGTATCATTAATAAAATATTCTATTTAAGTAAGTAAAGTTCTTTTATTTTTGCTTAATTTCTAGGGGTAGGAAAATGTCTTTTAAGGCAGAAAAAACTTCTTCTAAAATTTCTTTAATACCATAATTTATTAACGCAGGCTTAACATTGGTGTGCACTAGGAAACCCATATTTGCAGTATTGTCCATGAAATTATACCTATATGGCCTCGTATTGGCTACTCTTATGTTGTTCCCTAATCTATCCAAAGCACAAGTAAGCGTTCCCAAATTCGGAAAAGGTCTTCAAATAATGGCTCAAGATTCTTCATTCTATATGAGGATTGGTTTTAGATTCCAAACATTATTCTCTAGCGGATGGAGCATAGAAGAAGAGCAAAATAATTTGTTCGTTGAAAATAATGAAGCCGCTGCTAGCATAAGAAGATCCAGATTGAAATTCGATGGCTGGACATTAACACCAAAATTGAAGTATAAAGTGGAATTGTCTTTATCAAATAGGGATAATGGAGGTGGAAATAGTTCCCGCTTCAGCAATGCGGCAAACATCATTTTGGATGCTTCTATAAAGTATAATTTTTATAAAACGCTATCCGTTTGGGTGGGTCAAGGTAAATATCCTGGTAACAGAGAGAGAATTGTCTCATCAGGTAATCTCCAATTTGTGGATCGATCAAGATTAAATGCAAGATTTACCATCGATCGGGATGTCGGTATAATGTTAAAAAATAAAACATATTTGAGTGACGAATTTTTACTGAGACAGACCATTGCAATCGGAACAGGAGAAGGTAAGAATATCACTAGTGGAAATATTGGTGGTCATGCGTATACTGCAAAATTAGAAGCACTGCCATTTGGTGAATTTGCTTCAAATGGAGATTACAGTGGTTCGGATATAATTAGAGAATCAAAGCCAAAATTAGCCGTAGCAGTGGCATATGATGTCAATTATAATGCGGGAAGAACGCGAGGTCAAACAGGAAGCTTTATACCAGATGGTAATGATAATCCATTTGGTAAAAATCTTAAGTCCTTCTTTGCCGATCTTATGTTCAAATACAATGGTTTATCTGTCATGGCTGAATATGCCAATCGGTCAACAGAAGATGGGAATCCATTCGTCGTCACAGATACTGGTGAAACAATTGCGACCTACTACACTGGATCAGCGTTGAATGTTTCGGTTGGCAAAATGTTGACTGAGACCTTTGAGATTGCAGCTCGCTTTACAGATGTAAAACCTGATGAGGGAGTTGAGAGTCCTGAGAATCAATATACAATAGGTGCTTCAAAATATATTGTAGGTCATAAATTGAAGGTGCAGACAGATTTTACTTTTAGAGATATAGAAGTAGGTGCAGATGATGTCTCTTTTAGACTACAAATTGATATACATTTTTAAGCATTAATTTTAACTTCAAAACCATCACATTATGGACTTCGGTTTCTGGGACATTCTTCAAATTTTAGGGGCACTTGCTTTTTTCATCTATGGGATGAAATTAATGAGTGAGGGTATTCAACGTGCGGCGGGTGCCCAACTAAGGAATATTCTAAGATCAATGACAAAGAATAGATTCCTAGGCGTCTTTACTGGATTTTTAATTACTGCACTGGTACAATCTTCTTCTGCTACCACTGTGATGACTGTATCTTTTGTAAATGCAGGATTATTGTCTTTAGTGGAATCTGCAGGAGTCATGATGGGAGCAAATATTGGTACGACTGTGACAGGTTGGATAATTGCACTATTGGGCTTCAAAGTTAAATTGAGTGCCTACTCGATTCCGTTGCTTGCAATAGGTGTACCTCTACATTTTTCAAGTAAAGGAAAACGTAAATATTGGGGAGAATTTCTTATCGGATTTGCCATCTTATTTTTAGGTTTATCTTACTTAAAGGATGCGGTTCCAGATATAGGTGGCGGTGGTGCTCTAGAATGGATCAAAAGCTTTTCTCAGTATGGTATCTTTTCTAGAATATTTTTTGTTTTCGTTGGTGCACTTGTTACTGTAATTGTGCAATCATCAAGTGCTGCAATGGCGATTACATTAACACTGGTGTATGCGGGATGGTTACCATTAGAGGTTGCTGCAGCAATGGTGCTTGGAGAAAACATTGGAACGACAATCACTGCAGAAGTTGCATCTGTTGTTGGTAATACAAATGCAAAACGGTCTGCTAGAATACATTCTATGTTCAATATAATTGGTGTGACTTGGATGGTGTTTTTATTGCCTTTGGCTATGGACTTAATAACCTATATCGTAGAGAATTTCACACATATTTTCGAGAGTAATTCAAAAATTAAGACAGAGAACCTTAACCAGTCTGATATCATGAATACATATAAGCTGGCTGCATTCCATACATTATTTAATATCACAAATGTAATACTCTTACTTCCATTTGTGCCAATGCTAGTAAAAGCTGCGATATGGTCGGTTAAAGGATCAGAAGAAGATAAAGAAGATCAAGGACTTAAGTTTATAGGTACAGGGATTAAGACTCCAGAACTGGCACTAATGGAATTACAAAAAGAAGCTGGTCATTTTGGCGAAGTTGCAGCTCGTATGTCTGGATATACGAAAGAATTAATAAATTCTGTAGACCATAAAAAGCAGAAAAAATTATTTAAAAAAATCAAGAAATACGAGAAGATAACCGATAGAATGGAAGAGGAAGTCACAGAATATGTCACTAAGTTATCCAGTAGTGAAATTACGAAGACCACTAGTCAAAGCCTTCGATCTATCCTTAATATATGTAATGACTTAGAGAGAATTGGTGATGTCTATTTCCAAATATCTAAAACAATAGAAGCAAAAGTCGAAGAAAAAATATACTTCACGCCAAAACAAAGAGATAACTTAAATGCGATGAGTAAGCTGGTTGATGAATCATTCGAAATTATGATCAGAAACTTGAATAGTCCTGATTATACAATGGTGACCAAGGACGAAGCAAAAGCAAAAGAAAAGGAAATCAATGCGTATAGAAATGTATTGCGTGATGAGCATTTATCAAATCTTGGAAAGGAAGATTATAATGTCAAGTCTGCAATGATATACAATAATCTCTTTCATGCATTGGAACGTGTTGGTGATCATATTATCAATATTACTGAAGCTGTTATAGGGGAAATATAGTTTACCGCAGTTTTCAAAGAGCTAGAATATAAAGGCGCTGTCATTGACAGTGCCTTTATTATATCTAGTAACGTGATGATGGTATCCGACGTTGTCGTTAGGCTTTGGCGTGATAACATATCTTACGTTTTCTGAAGTTTGTAACTTCAGAATAATATGATTGTAACTTCAATCTTATTTCTCTGAGGACATAGTCTCAGAGAACGTGAAATTTCATTTACAAACAAAGGAAAAAACCACCCCACCGTCCAAAGGCCGGCACCCCTCCATAGAGGGGAATTTTGCCCCGCTATTTAACTCTAGGCAATTAGAATATGTATCCGCCATGATTCAATGATCCGTGAACTATTAAAATCCATATACCTCTCGCCCGTATCCATTAAATAAATTTTGCACGATTTCCCCTGAAGAATAGCATTAACCATAGAATAAATTTGTCATGATTTTACCAAAAATCCCGCCAAATTGCTTTTTGTTTTATAACACCACCACGGGTTTCACCCGTGGCTATAAATATGTCGCAACTATGGCGCTTAGAATTCGAATTTTACGTAATTCTGAATAATCCCAGCGGGATCAAATTATGGCTAATTCCTAAAGTCGTGTGCTGGAGTTATCTTTAATATATGGAAGACTTAATAACATTATTAGTGCCTCAGGAGGTACTAACCCATTTTAAATATGAAAGATTTGAGCAAGTGAGTGGAGTGAT
>Ga0209187_1003914_pt1 | contig 11841 bp, 11 predicted proteins | sample BantaG_FD_187430 | JGI IMG/M metagenome (GOLD analysis project Ga0209187, IMG submission 187430) | Marine algal microbial communities from Bantry Bay, Ireland - BantryBay_4 metaG (SPAdes) (version 2) | ecosystem: Host-associated > Algae > Red algae > Unclassified | place: Bantry Bay, Ireland... | reverse complement strand
CGTTCCACATCACGCACCCATCGAGCACGTGAACATAATAATTCGTGCACTTATACTGGACGACTGAATTCATCTCGAGAGTTACAAATCCGTGCAGAAACCCAGCGGGTATCCATAATTGTTTAGCATTGTCCGCGCTCAGCTCCGCTTGAACAGAGCGTCCGAATGTGGGTGATCCGATTCTGACATCAACCGCCACATCTAAAATTGACCCTTGGGTGCATTTTACGAGTTTACCCTGAGCGTGAGGCAAGCCCTGATAATGCAAGCCGCGAACCGTAAATTTTTCTTTCGATAATGAATAATTATCCTGAACAAAATTCACATCTTGCCCTGTGGCCTCAGCAAAAACATTCTGACGAAACGTCTCCATGAAAAATCCGCGTGGGTCTTCAAACTTACGAGGGGTGAAAACAAAAACCTCAGGAATAGAAAGGTGTTGAATGTCCAAAATTTAAATCCTCAATGCCTAAGAAGAAACACGCCTATTTAATCAGCCTTATTCATAAGACCGTAAACTCTAATTACCTAAGAGATAATAATATTGAAATCCCCAAACACTCCTTAAGCTGAATGTTATTCTTTGTTAATTTTCAGCGTTGAAAGATTGTGGGGCCACCTAAGCCTGTATAAACAAGCTTATAGCATAATGCTTCTTTCACGGGGCCTCACAGGATTTTATATGACACGCAAAGGGATTATTCTAGCTGGAGGCAACGGAACCCGCCTGCACCCGAGTACGATTGCGGTGTCTAAGCAGCTCATGCCTGTTTTTGACAAACCCATGATCTACTATCCTCTATCGGTGCTAATGCGCGCAGGCATCCGCGATATCCTCATCATAACTACGCCTCACGAACAAGGTGCCTTTCAAGCTTTACTCGGCGACGGCAAACGCTGGGGTGTCAATATACACTACGCGGCCCAGCCCAGTCCCGATGGATTAGCGCAAGCTTTAATCATCGCCGAAGAATTTTTAGACGGTTATCCCAGCGCCCTAATTTTAGGAGACAATCTCTTTTTCGGGGAGGCGTTTAACGCCGCAGTCTTAGAGGCGGCAAAAAATGAAACGGGCGCAACCGTATTTGGATATCATGTAAAGAATCCGAAAGAGTACGGCGTTGTCGGCTTTGACGACACTATGAAGGCGATATCACTCGAAGAAAAGCCCAAAAAACCCGCGTCAAATTATGCGGTCACCGGATTGTATTTTTACGACAATAAGGCCAGCGAACACGCCAAGACATTAAAGCCCTCAGCCCGGGGCGAGTTAGAGATAACGGCCCTCAATCAAATATATTTGGACCGGGCAGAATTGAAGGTAGAAATTTTACGCGAAGGTACAACGTGGCTTGATACCGGCACGCATCGGTCTCTCCTTCTAGCCGCGCAATTTGTGAGCGTTATTGAAGAGCGGCAAGGTCTGCGCATATGCTGCCCAGAAGCTATCTCCTTCCAAAATAAATGGATCGATAAAAAACAGTTGGAGCGCCTCGCTAAGCCTTTGGAAAAAAGTGGCTACGGAAGTTATTTAATTAAACTCTTGTCTAAGTAATCAACCTTATCGAATATCGCCGTAAAAAGTAGTTCGGCCCGTTTGGTATGTTACAAGTCAGACATGAATTGTCACTTAGGCTTTCATTTACATGTCAGGTCTTGCAGATTATTAGGGCCATTAAATTCAATTTAAGGAAAATATAAATGCGGCTCGCAATAATTGGGACTGGCTATGTTGGCTTGGTCTCCGGCGTATGTTTTGCTGACTTTGGTCACACGGTCATCTGCGTCGATAAAGATTTGGAGAAAATTGAGACGCTTCGCGCGGGCGGCGTTCCTATTTTTGAACCCGGATTGGAAGAACTTATTTCCAATAATGTCAATGAAGAACGCCTGTTTTTCACAACTGACATCAAGGACGCAGTAAAAAATGCTGAGGCTGTTTTTATCGCTGTCGGCACCCCCTCACGGCGAGGGGACGGACACGCTGACCTGTCTTATGTTTACGCTGCCGCCGAAGAAATAGCAGATCTTATCGACGGGTTTACGGTTATTATTACCAAATCCACCGTGCCTGTTGGAACCGGGGATAAGGTCGAGGAAATTATCAGAGCCCGCAAACCTGACGCGGACTTTGTCGTTGTGTCCAATCCCGAATTTTTACGTGAAGGCGCTGCTATTAATGACTTCAAACGCCCTGACCGGGTCGTCGTCGGGACGGAAGACTCTCGGGCGATTGAGGTCATGAAGGAAATTTATAGACCGCTCTATCTAAATGAAACACCCATGCTGTTCACTAACCGGCAAACGTCTGAACTCATCAAATATGCCGCCAATGCCTTCTTGGCGATGAAAATTACATTTATCAATGAAATGGCCGATTTATGCGAGAAGGTTGGGGCAAATGTGCAGCAAGTCTCCAAGGGTATTGGCCTAGATGGACGTATTGGGCGAAAGTTTTTAAATGCCGGCCCCGGTTACGGCGGCTCATGTTTTCCAAAAGATACGCTGGCCATTGTCAAAACCGCCCGGGATTATGGCTCGCCTCTGGAAATAATTGAGTCCGTTGAACGGGTAAATAAAGCGCGCAAACTCAGCATGGCCGACAAAATAATTGACGCTTGCGGCGGCTCTGTTGAGGGCAAGACAATTGCAATTCTAGGTCTTGCCTTCAAACCTAACACAGATGACATGCGTGACGCGCCAAGCCTGGATATTATTCCTGCCCTTCAAAACAAAGGGGCATCGATAAAAGCATTTGATCCCGAGAGCATGAAGGCGGCGGCGCAGCTACTGAAAGATGTTGAGTATTCAGATCAGGCCTATGCCTGCATAGAGGGCGCAGACGCACTTGTTATTATTACGGAGTGGGACCAATTCAGAGCGCTTTCACTCGCGCGGGTGAAAACCGCTTTGAAGAGCCCGGTTGTTATCGACTTACGTAATATTTATGACCCGGCTGATATGGCCCGCATAGGATTTCAGTATACAAGTGTCGGCCGTCCAAGCTCTGTTTAAACTAGGTTCAGAGCCTCTTACCGCAATTTACAAACTTTCGCCGCGAATCTGTTAGAAAGTTTGGCAATCGTTACGCGGCCGCCTAAATAACGCTTAGACGTTTAAAGTTAGCTCACTGAAGTGGCCAGCCGGTCGTGAATAATATCTCTTTTGCAAGATCAGGACGATCTGCGTAGACAGTTTTTAAGCGTGCAATATCCTTCTTCGCTTGTGCGTTTTGCCCTAAAACTTTACGAGCCCGGAGCAAGCGCGCCCAGCCCTCCGGGTTTTCTGGGTCATCCTCAAGCTTTGAAGCCAATCCTTCGACCATATTTTGTATCATGGCCGCCCTGTCGCTTTCACTCATAGCCGCCGCCGCACTAACATCCTCCGCGCTGGGTCCCGGTTGCTGAACCGTCTGCGGAACGCTTCCGCCGGTTTTTTGCTCAGCAAATGCGCGGGCGCGCTCAATTTCTTCTGCGACGTTGGGATTATTACCCGTTAAAACCATGACCTGCTCATAGGCCATGAATGCGTCAGCAAAGCGGTCCATCGTCATAAGGCTTCGCGCGTAAAGCCTCCAGCCTTCTGGATTATTCGGATCATTTGCCAGTTTAGCTTCGAGGCGCGTCACCAAATCCGGCAAGGATGCATTATTTTTGTGCTGCGGTTCAGCGTTCATGGACAGGGCAGTTTCCGGAGTGAGTCTGGATTTTTGCAACATGTGTTTTTCAGTCAAATCAGGATTACCAAGAATAGCGTAAAGTCCCATCGCCGCAAAACCAAAACCAATTACGAGCCCGGATAAGATGACAACCGGCGGGCCTGTATCTGGCCGCATCTGCTGGCCTGAACTTGCCAATAAGTGTCGTTGAAGCTCTATCTTTTTCGCGGTCAACGCACCGGTGTTCGCCGTCTCGTTTAGGAGCTGGGCTTCAATATCATTGATTTGAGCTGTGTAGTTTTCAACCTCCGCCGACGCCGGAACAGACGGCGCGGTTTTTTTATATAAAGGCGCAAGCAGAAATATGAGCACGACTAAAACTGTGACACCGAGGATGAACCAAATCATTAGAGCGCCTTATCTGTTGAGGTTTCGGACGTTAGATTGTTGAAGTGTTCACGCTCATCATTGGACAGCGGCTCTACGACTGGAGCCTGTGGTTTACGCCTAAGAACCAATGCGTACCACATCACAAGAACGAAAAGTATCACGAACGGCGCGAACCAGAGAACATATGTATTCCTTTGCACGGGCGGCTTCAAAAGAACATAATCCCCATACCGGTTTTGCATAAAATCCAGCACATCCTCATTGGATTTTCCGGCACGGATTTGCGTGCGAACAATTTGGCGCATGTCCCCGGCCAGGGGCGCATCGGATTCGTCTATGGATTGATTTTGGCAGACCACACATCGCAAGGACCGACCCACATCGCGCGCGCGGGTTTCAATCTCTTGCTCTGAAAGACTCCGGTTTTGGCTTTGGGCATAAGCCGTAGAAAATTGTAATAGTAATCCGAAGCCAAAGAGGACGTGTAATACAAACCGTTTCATCCTTCGGCCTCAAGCGTTGCAATCACAGGCCAAAGGATATCATCCCAAATATCGTCCGTAATTATGCCGACATGTTTATATCTAATTTGCCCTTGCTGATCGATGATGAAGCTCTCCGGCGCTCCCGTCACGCCTAAGTCGATGGACAAAACACTGTCCGGATCAAAGATAATGCGGGTATAGGGGTTGCCTCTTGCGGCAAGCCAATTCTTGCCTTTTTCACGTTCGTCTCGCCAATCAATACCCCAAATGTCCACGGATCCACTACGGGCTAATTGCATCAATTTCGGATGCTCCACATTACACGACACACACCAAGAGCCGAACACGTTGACCAGAGTCACCTGCCCCGTCATATCCGCATTAGTCAGTATGGTGTCCGGCTCATAAAGATCTGTCAGAGCAAATTCCGGAAAAGGTTTATCTATCATCTGGGACGGCATTAATCGCGGGTCTTTTGTGAGACCCAATGCCAGTGCTGCACCCAAAGCTAAAAATATAATGAGCGGCAGAAACCCTTTGAGCGTAAATTTCATCGCTTAGGCCTCGGCCTGAGATGGGGCTTTAGCGGCAGCCTGCTTAGGGCGCGCGACCCTTAGACGTGAGTCCAAAAGGGAAATAAAGCCTGCTAGCGCCATCATCAAAGCGCCAATCCAAATCCAAATAACAAAGGGGTGAGAAACCGCGCGCACAGCATATCCACGCTCTGCATCACCCTCGCCGACCGATGCAAGTAAAGTCACCACCGGTCCCATACGGAAACCCGCCTCTGTCGTCACCATTTCGCGGGTTGGGTAAAAGCGTTGCTCCGTTTGTAATGTGACAATCTCGCGCCCATTTTTGGTGACATCAATATCGCCGCCAAAGAACTCGTAATTTTCACGTTGCCCCGGCGCAATTGATCTCAGCGTAAATTCATACCCCGCAACTTCGAGGCTCTCGCCGACACGCAAGGCTTGTTGGTCTTCTTGGGCCCAAACCGTCATGGCTGTAACGGCGGCTGTGAAAACGGCGATGCCCAAATGCGCGAGTAAAAATCCGTAAACTGCGGAAGGCTGCGCCCGTAAAAGCGTCAGGCTATCCCCAAAAGAGACCTGCCCGAGTTTTAGCTTACGCCCAAAAGCAACCAGTGTTCCATAAGCCAGATACGCAGCCAGAGCGAAACCTATTGAGCCTAACCCCGCCTTGCCAAAAATAACGCCCAGCAAGATAACTATGGCCATAATAAGTGCTGAAATTGTGAGCGGCCGTTTCAGCGAGGCAAGCTTTCCGCTCCGCCACTCTATTAACGGCGCGACTCCCATAAAACCAATGAGCACCAACATGATAGGCGCAAAAGTCAAATTAAAATATGGCGCGCCGACGGAGATTTTATCTCCGGACATTGCGTCGATAAATAACGGATAAAACGTACCCAAAAACACGGTCGCTGTCGCCGCGACTAAAAGCAGGTTATTGAGGACAAGTCCGCCCTCTTTAGACACTGCTGAAAATGTGGGGCCGCCGCGGAGCTTGTGCGCGCGAAGCGCATAGAGACCCAAGGCCCCGCCCGTAGCAATCACAAGAAGGATTAAAATGAAAACGCCCCGTTCCGGATCGACGGCGAAGGAATGTACGCTGACTAAAACACCGGAGCGAACAACGAAGGTCCCAACAAGGCTCAGAGAAAAAGCAGAAATCGCTAACAGGACTGTCCAGCTTGCCATGATGTGCCGCTTCCCGAGAACCAGGATGGAGTGCAGCAAGGCTGTCCCTGCGAGCCAGGGTAAGAAAGACACGTTTTCAACAGGGTCCCACATCCACCAGCCCCCCCAACCCAGCTCATAATAAGCCCAGAAGCTTCCGAGGGTAATCCCAATCGTCAGAAAACTCCATGCGAGCAAAACCCAAGGCCGCAGCCAACGCGCCCAAACCGCGTCAACGCGTCCCTCAATCAAAGCTGCCACGGCAAAAGAAAAAGACATCGAAAACCCGACATAGCCCAAATAAAGAAAGGGAGGATGGAAGGCGAGACCGGGGTCCTGAAGAAGCGGATTGAGACCCTGCCCATTAATTGGCACTGGATTGAGCCGTAAAAAGGGGTTCGACGTAAACAGGATAAACAATAAAAACCCAACGCCGAGCATACCCTGCACAGCTATGGCGCGGGACTTGAGCGTTAAGGGTAATGACTTACCAAATATTGGAACCAAGCCGCCAAACAGGCTGAGCATCAGCACCCAGAGCAACATGGAGCCTTCATGATTACCCCACACGCCCGTAATTTTGTACATCAAAGGTTTGTCAGTGTGAGAGTTGATTGCGGCCAGTTTAACTGAAAAGTCGGAGGCTATAAATATAGCTGTTAGCGCAATAAAAGACGTCGCTATCAATGCAAATTGAACGTAGGCCGCGCGGTCGCCAAACGCCATTAAGCGGACATCCCTCTGGCTGGCCCCAATCATCGGCAAGACCGATTGAGCTATCGCGATAAGGAGTGCCAAAATTAGGCAAATCTGTCCGAATTCAGCAATCATAGGACATCAAAAAATACTTATTTGGAGTTATGGTCATGTAGCGTCGCAACACATACAGAAACACGCGCCTCCTCGCAATGCGGTAGATTGGCGGGCCGTGAGAGTGATTGCGATCACTGTGAGTGAAAAGATTACCGCTTGGAACAAGTTTCAAGAGATGAACTATTAGGGACGCCTATCGCTACTGAAGTTTAAGCCTCCTAATATTGCTCCTTTGGCGAATCTTTCAGTTCAGCGCAGCATTGGCCCACTCAAAGGTAAAAGGCTGCATGTGGATAAGATGAGTGGTGATAACAACGTGTGGATAGGGCAACGAATCGGCATATTATGATTTAAGGTTGTGGCCTAAGATATTTTTATATGAAGTTTAAATGTAAGAAAAATCTATCTAGGGAACTTTACATATGAACACTCACCAAACTATTGCAAAAAAAGCCGTACCACTATTTGCAGCTGCTCTTCTATCTGCCTGCGCAACAGCTGATATCTACACCGCAGAATCTTTTGATGACTATCAGAAAACTCACAAAGAGGTCGCAGTTATACCTTTTGCGGTAACTATTGACCAAAAAAATGTGCCTGAAGGTACGGATTTGGAAGCGTTGAAGTCAGCGGAAAAGGAAGAGGGAATTGTCTTCCAAAAGCAACTCTACGCACAATTTTTGAAAAGATATGCAAAGGGTAAGTATACAGTCTCGTTTCAGGATGTAGATGAAACAAATGTTCTACTGAAACGCGCTGGTATGGGTGATGGAAAAATCGAAAACTTTACCAAAGGAGAAATTGGCCAAGCATTAGGAGTAGATGCTTTAATCTCAGGCACTATTAAAAGGGCTAAGCCTATGAGCACTGGAGGGGCAGTCGCCTCCGCATTTTTACTTGGTTTTGGCGGCGCCACAAATTCGGTTAATGCAAATATGACAATTCACGATGCCGAAACCGGAGGCCTGCTTTGGTCCTATGATCACGAGGTTAAGGGCGGTTTAGGTAGTTCCACAGAAAGCGTCTCCAAAGAGCTTTTAAAAGCTTCGTCAAAGAAATTTCCGTACGAAAAAGATAATTAGACCTCAAACTCAAGTCAGTTATAGTTGCCCCGCGTCTAATGCGTTCGCGGGGCTTTTGCTATTACTTACAGGCTGTACGGCCTCAACGGCAAAAGAGCCTTCCCTTCAGAATCCTGTGGCTATCAAAACTATCTATTGATCTGACGCGGATAGTGGCCGCAATAACGGAATTGACGCGCCGGAAACTGGCGGTGTTGGCGTAGCGATTGGTGGCGCACAGTGTGAGCTGGAGCGTGAAAAAGCCTATAAGGCCAAAGAATGGACAGTAAAAACTACGCGCGATGCGGAACTTTTAATCACAAACGAATATGGGGATGACCGCTATAAACGCTTAGTGATTGATTTAAGCGTGAATGACGGAGACTTGGAGCGCAGGTGTTGAAAATGGTTATTTAAAGCCTTGGCCTCACAAGGGGCGAAAAGCACTGACGAAAAAACCTGACTGGGGCGAATGAATGAGTTTTTTTGGATTTATATGTCACTGAAAAGCAGACTATTAAAACTTGCGCTAGGCACCACGCTAGGCACGTATATAGGTTAAACCCATTTTCTTAAAATAAAACAATAACTTAAATGTGTTGAATGGCGCACCGGGGATGCGGCTAAATGCAAGAAAATTATGCTGTAAAATCAATAGCATAGGTATCATCAAACAGTCAATTGTTTACCAGTCAATTTGCTATTTTGTTTACCCAAAGATTTATAAAGTTTTCAGATTGCCAGCCTAGTCAAACATATCGCACGGTTAAAACGTCATTAAGATCGCCAAAGCTGACCTTAGCTGAGTGTCTTAAATCGCACATCCAAGTAAGCCACTAGTGGCCTCGTTAATCTGTGCTATGCGCCGCTAAGCATCCAATAACATAAATTATCGTGAAGGGTGTTGAAGATGGGAAAGAAGCAATTGTTTTACATTCTCTGAGAACTCAGATTTATGAGATTTTCTTAAAACTTGAAAAGGCTTCACGCCCGCAGCTCCCCAGACCACTAAAGATTTACCCATTTTGCCAAATAGAATTTCATAGACTTTTCCATCAGGATATTGAATTGGCCGTATTCCCCAACTCTCAACATTAATATAATCAAGATTTTTTCTGGCTGTTGAGATTATGATGAGATCTGGTGTCAACGCCTTTATCAAGCTTTGCCAAATCAAAACACCTGAGCTTGATAGTTCGCACTTTTCAGATTCACTTAGTTTATTCCAAGTAGGGTCAGTGACTATAGGGCTGAGAATATCAGTATGAAGAGCTACATTTGGTTGGGGCTTATACCAGCTGGGTGCTTTATGCTGATTGAGATACGCTGCGCCGTAATAACTCGAACCAAGTGCCTGTAAAAGCCATTCAAAAGATGGGTTAAACCATGATGTATAAGGGTTGATTACAAAGTAATCATCTAAACTATTTTTGAGTATGATTGCGTCAATTTTTGATGTGTCCTCCGCTTTAAATCGTTTGAAGCCAATCTCTTTTTTTGATGGATTGAGACCTACAGAGACAATTTTTATATCTGACTTGTAGTACGCTTTTGAATTTCCAAAATAAGGGATGGGAAACGAAGGATTTACCACACAGTCTAATTCTTTTTTTCTCTCGTACTCTGTAATTGAATTTTCCAGCACCCTTATAAGTTCTGCCTCCATTATTGAAACTCTTTCTTGAAACCTGAATATCTCTTACCGTACCATTCGCACTAATGCTATTCAAGCTTGCTAAACGTGAAGTGCCATCCCTGTTCTTTCGCTGAGTTAATAGCTAGCTAACCCCGCCGCAGACGAGGTTTCAGACAATGCCGTTGCAATCGCCTTCAGGGCTTCTATTACGCCATTATGGAATCCCAGTTTCAACGCGCTAATGTCTATTTGTGTTTCGGCTACCATCATAGGCCTCGTTTTATTAATGCATTCATGCTATAAAGCCGTATGGCAATGAGCAAGTCTACAATATGTGATGTATGCGAACAAAATGCCAAAGGCGATGTCCTTTCAAGTGGCCTGGGACCCGCGTCCTTCTATTATTGCAAGGACTGTCAAGCCCAAGGCGCGGAGCCATTTGGAGTAGTCGCTATATTTCTGAAATCGCAAGGCCTGGAGAACATCGCCGGCATTGCTGATGCCAAACGGACATGGAAAGATGGGATATATCTTACCCTTCGCGAAGCTGCCCATACCTATCCTGAAGAGATGGAAGCAGCCATTGCGGCATTTTTTAAGAGCATGACGTAGCATTGATCTGGCCAGGATTTAAAAAGTGATCTGACAACGGTCACAACATCACATCCATCTTGCATGTGGTCTGTGACGCGTAAGCCAAAAAGAATGGCGACACGTATTGCATTCCAGAAGATCCGATTTGGTCAGCTGATGCATTGCTGAACAATCAGCTGAGTGTGATCACAGTAAATTCGCGAGGCAACTCTACGGAAGTAATACCAGCGCTCTCCGCGCCTTACGAGATAGCGATTTCGAGTTGTCGTCATGACCGAATGTTACCCAGTCTGTTACCCAAAATGTTACCCAATTATCGGGGTAAATTGCAGGAAGCTAAAAGTGAGTACAGGAAAACGTAGGTTTTTCAGTGCCTTAGCATAAATTTACTTGGGAAAATTGTCGCAGTAGGGAATGCGGCGAAATGCAAGAAAATTATGCTATAAAATCAATAGCATAGGCAGTCCAGCAGTGTAAATGTTTACCAGAAAATCGTAATATTGTTTACCAAGAATCCAGACGATGGGGACGGTGCTAAAAGGCTATATCGCGTTAATGCTCCCTATTAAAACCCCACCAAAAGCTAAACGATATTGTCACTTGTTATTGTCATGTGCGACATGCCTCAAGGCAATAGAGGCTGTTGAGCGTGTTTAGCGGTTATGATGTTTGATGCGATCCAAATTCGTTTTGACTAGGGCGGAATGCGGAGAACCTACCATTGGAATAATATTCTAATTTTTCGAATAATTGTCTTTCCTGAAAGGCGATATATTCAAAATCGAGTAAGATAGAATTCAGAAATATTTGATAGTTTTTCTCAATAGCCTTATCTGACTTAAGATCTTGATTATTATCATAGGACTTGGAGACGAAATATTTCTTTGATAGTTTGCGAGCACGCCTGGTTTGATTATTTGTGACCTCTCCTAAGGTTCTTTCCCGGTCATTAAGCTCCAGTAGTAGATATTTTGCTTCTCTTTTGTTTTTATCGATAGTCCCCATAACGGATTTGATGTCTCGCCATGAAATAGGATAGGCGTATTTTGACACAAGTTCGGAAGGGGCGTGAATATAGTTTTCATTCAGGATAAGAGCATAGGGATTTTGATAACGCGCCTTGTAAAGGCGTATAAGCCGACTCGCCATAAACATTGCGGGCAAAGCCAAAAAAATGACGGTGATCATATTTCCAAAGTCATAATAGAACACGGCAAGCAAGCCGAAAAGCATGCAGCCGCCCCAGTCTAAAAGTTCCATTACTTTTGAGTGGCGAAATTTTGTTTGCTCGTTTTCCATGTTACTCCGAGGATATGAAGATGATTAGTATCACTCTTGATTTAAGACAGGGGCTTCATTGCACTTAAATAAATCTAATCCGCCGCCCTGCGAAAGCCTTGTGGCGTGTATTCGCGCTGACGGCGGATTTCGTAAATGCCGGGTTTAAGCTCGAGCGACTCGTGGGTGTCGAATGAGCGGTGATGCTCAAGCACGACCGGGT
>Ga0209187_1003909_pt1 | contig 11848 bp, 17 predicted proteins | sample BantaG_FD_187430 | JGI IMG/M metagenome (GOLD analysis project Ga0209187, IMG submission 187430) | Marine algal microbial communities from Bantry Bay, Ireland - BantryBay_4 metaG (SPAdes) (version 2) | ecosystem: Host-associated > Algae > Red algae > Unclassified | place: Bantry Bay, Ireland... | reverse complement strand
CCCGCCACAACCGATCGCCCGACCGCGAGGTTACCGCGCCGCCGTCCTCCGGGCGTCGGTCAGGCCCGCGCTGCCCGCCGCGGCGCGGCTTAGTCGCGGGAGGAGGTCAAACGGACAAGCGCGCTCCCCCCGCCCGCTGCCGCGGGTGGCGGCGGGCGCCACGGGGATCATCCGACAATGCCCTCTGTGGCGGCGACCGCCGGCCGCAGCGCTTGCGACGGCGCCTCGCGAGCCTTCCCGCCGCAGTCGGCGTCGCAGAGCCCCGGCCGCCCCAGCTCCCCACACGGTGCGCTCGGGCCCGCACCATCGCCACCGTCGCCGCCGCTGCCGCCGCCGCCGCCACCACTGCGTGTGCCGCCGTGCCGCGCCGCCAAGTGGGCGGCGGCGGCGCGTCGGGCGCGGCGGCGCCGACCAAGCGCGGAGCTGCCAGCGGCACGCCCCCACCGCGGCTCGGCAAGCGGTGGAGACGACCGAGCGGACGCCCCCGCCTGTTTGGAGTGGCGCTGCCCTTCAAGCTCCCAAAGAAGAGCGATCCCGCGAGGCCACCACGAGATGCATATGAGCATTGTCAACAACTCAGGCTATCGCTATCGGCTATTTCATTCTAGAAGCAAGTCCGCGTCCTTAGACAGCCATATGTACGTCAGCGGTTGGCTGCTTTGCTGTCATGAACCTAAGTACCTGCAGGTTTCCCTACACCAGGTCGTGTCTGGGCCCGATCAAGACGATTTTTTCTGCCAGGACTTGGTTCACTGCAGCGGCAGATGAAAACTGTGGTGAGCAGCCGTATCAACTATAACGAAGGCGCAGAGAACGCTCGTCGGTAGACGGACAATGAAACAGGTCAAAATGTCCAGCGCTTGATGACGTCCACGCCTAGAAGGGCGTCACTGTAGGACCATTGCCATGTACGACAGCTCTTGCGGATGTTCCAGAACAGAGACCATCTCTGCTCAGAAGGAACTGCCAGTCAATCTTGCAGACGTGGCGCACACGTTGCAGCCACGTGCTACTATTTTCTGTGAAACGGGTCGTTGATCCATCACATGGGCCAATCAGAGGCCCCCGTGAGATAGCCTCGGCTATCCTAAAAGCTATTCCAACTCGAAACAAAACGCGATAGCCGCACAGCAATTGTTGGACAGCGGAAGCCAGAATCAAGTAGGTAGTCCGATATCCATGGCCCGAACAAAAGAAGGGCTTCTTCGTCAAAAAAGTGGTGTTTTGTCGGACTTTAGGTGCTTCACGGGACACGTTGTGCAACGTGGCTTGCATATGGCGATAGCTTCTTATTGTTAACAATGCTCTGACGGATTAGAAAATTCCCAGGCCTTTAGGACAGGGCGCTCTCAAAGTGTAGTGATACGCACATATACTTAGAGCAACGGACTTTCTCTCCTTTTCAGTGGTGGCAGTCTGCATTTGTGTCCTCGGGGATCTGAAGGCGTGTCAGTGTTGCAAGGGTTGCGATGACGCTAAAAGCGAATGGAGTTATGTGGCTGAGAAGGGCTGTCCTGCCACAGGGGTCACAGGGCCCGGACGGCGAGGGCCCCCCCGCCTCCCCCTACCGCCCAGAGCTGCGCGCGGCGACCGCGTGCAGCAACTTCCTGGATTCGAAGCGCCCACGATTACCCGACAGAGGCGCCCCATCGCGTGGCGGTCGATCGCACCCGCCCGCCTGTGCGCCGTGTCAGCCGCTCCACCCGCCACGCGCAGGTGCGCTGCGCGGCGGGGTGATGGCCCCACCCGTTGGCTTTGCGCCACGCCGGCGGGCTGCCGCCGCTGCAGTGGCGGCGGCGGCACCCCCTTCCTAGCCGCACGCCCCCCCGCCACGGCAACATGGCTGTACGTGCCCCCGTGCGTGCTCCCGGCCACGGAGCCGGCTGGCGTTCCCGGTGTCGATGCGTCGCCGAGCGCGCCACCGCCCTGAAGGGCAGGGTATTTGACTCACGTGCCTGGCATGTGAACAGGTGTATATACGGGCCCCGTCACACCCTACTTCTGGAGCGGATCCCAGCCATCAGTGCTCCAACCGTCCAAACGGCCAAGCGGTTCCACGTTTGGTTGTTTGGACGGTTGGAGCCATTGGTGGAGACGCTCTTACCGCAGGAAACCTGGGATGCCGGCATCTGGGATCGGCTGAACTTTGATTCGCTCACGCAGCGCCACGTTGCATTGACAAGGAGCTGCAGGGGACACTCTCAATGTTCACTGGAGAAATAATATGACATATAGTTACGCTTGAGAATACTGGCTCAAGTCTGACGGAAACCATGTTCCTCTCTCAGTTAACCAATACTGGTAGATATAGTTTCTTTGTCCAGGTATTTGTAAATAAATCCATATTGCTGATCCCCTAATTTTGTCTCCATCGGCCTAGACCGGGACAACTCTGTGAAGAAGGACACCCGTTGGTCTAGAACCGCAGCAAACAGCTGCGGAATGCGAATCTACGACGCGCCATTGGCTCTCCAACCGCCAGGTCCATGCACATTCGAGATTCACCGTTTTCTTGAGAGATTCTTCATTTCTCAGTCGTCTCATGGGATAAGGTGGCCCAGAGCAGTTTGTGCTCGAGATGTTCTGCGAGATTCTTACATAATCTCAGAAAATCAAGTGCGCCGATCGTGCGTTTGTGGGCTGTACGGGCGCATCCTGTAAAGATGGGACCTGAGATGCCCTGCTGTCGACTCTCTTGGCCAATCAGAATCGTCTCTGAGACGCTGTTCCACTTCCAATCTGTGGCGATGAGGACAAGTGGGGGAATCAGCAATGAATACCGCTGGTGGGCAGTCACCTGGGCAGCGGTTCCGTAATGCAGATTGCATAGATAGGGTTTTGATGGACGACAAGGAGTTTAAGCAGGCAAAAGGCTCATCGCAAATAAATTGGTGGGCGACTGGGCGGTCGCGCAGGCGGTCGCGCCAGCATCAGAAGCTCGAACGTCGCCCGTTCCACCGCGCCCGGCCGGTCGAGCTCGCGGCACCGGCAACCACATAGTACCGGGAGCTGGGGCAGCCGCGGGACCACCACCGGCGCCGCCGCGGGTGCTGCGCCGGTCGCGTCAGCTCTTATGGTCGCGGCGGCCTACCTGGCTACGTCGGCCTCCCTGGCGGCGCCGGCATCCTTAGCCCTGCCGGCGTCCTTGGCCGCCGCACACCCGCGTTCGCGGCAAGGTAGGCGGCGCGGTAGTTTGCCGTCTTAGAAAGAAGCGCGCAAGCGCTCCAACTGCGCTGGCATACGCCCAGCCGTGTCTCCTTGAGCTCGAGAAAAGCGATGGCGGTGGTCAGGTCCGCGCGCATATGCTGGCCAAAGTTCACCTGAGGGTGAAAGAACTGTGAAGCGCGAGGTAGATTGGTGGATGCGTTGGTCTACTTGGATGGCGGTCTTGGGCCCACTAGGACCACCTGATATGCCCCAGGCGACCCCTCTGCCAGTCGCAGGGAAGACCTCCTCTCAGTGCCACCCCAGCCTCTTCCACTCGCCGCGTGTGCAGGGCTTGCGGCGCACCTCCCAAAGCGGAGCATGCGCCTCCGCTGTGCTAAGCCGCTCACCGCCGCACAGTCCAGTCACCACACCACCCAGAATCTCCCCGAGCTCACCACAAGAAGGGGGGGGGCTCACCGAGAGATACACAAATTAAATACAAACAATTACAAGTCATACAACAATGACATGCGAACAAATACACGAGCTTGTGTCACAATGAGCCCCCGTGTAAGTATAGCTGCAATGGAAATCCCGGGCAGAGCTCGACAAGAACCTCGCCGCCTGGCGTGCCAGGCTCTGTAGGTGTCTCGACGGACGAGATGCCCACCGCCGGGTGGTCCAAAACCGGCATGCGATTGATACAGCCGTCCGTGAGCACCACGATGGGGCGGACAGAGTTGGGGTTGTTCTCTAGGTCGAACCCGAGGCGCCCATATGTGCGGCTCTTCCGCCGCTCGCCCTCTCGCCGGGTAGGTGGGAGCACCACCAATTGCTGGGTCCGCTTGGTGCCCAAAAACGCCGCTGGCCAACTTGGGGCGCTCTCGCTCCCAACGCCGGGTAAAGCGGCCCCCGCGGCAGTTGGGCGTGCTCCGGCACCGCTGAAAATGGCACGAGGCCTTATGGGCACGGCCACTTTTGTCACGCGGGCCTCGGCGGAGGCACAGGCCGGGAAGCCAATGTGCCATCGGCCCGTGGTGGCGGCGGACGCTGCAGCCAGCTGTGCAGCGGTCGCCACAGCAGCTGCGAGATTGACTGAAAAGGAAAAATCCCAGATCAGTCCGTGAATGAGATCTGATGAATAGAAAGCATCACAGACGCAAAAGCAATATGGTCGACCGGGCTCGTTACTCACGATACCGAAGCATCATACGCTCTGAGTGGGAGCAATTCGGTCCCGGGAAAAGAATGGGAGATGCAGCGGCGCAAGTACAGGCAAGGACGAAGGGATCACACGTGACGGAATACTTGGCCACACGGAACGAGTCCATCACGATAGTACGACGGGGCAGAAAGGTGTGCGCGTTATGATATAAATCATGTGCAATACACATAATTTATATCATCATAGTGAGTCAGCGTGACGACAGTAGGCCGCACGATGTGGTGTGCGTCGGGCACGAGCGGTGTGGCGCGCGTGACCCCGCTGTCGTGTGCACGACGGCGGTGCGCGCAGCTTGTGCGGATGGGGGTGAATGTCGGCGTCCGTATGCGACTGTGCTTTCTGGGTGCCACTCACAGCACGCTCTCACGGCAGGCTGTGAACCCACTCTCCCTCCCTGTGTTCCGAACGCGCAGGTGGCGGACTGCAGCCCCCCCCCGCGCCCCCCCGCCCATCTCTTGTCCTCCAGAGGGCTTGCTGTCTGCCGGTCCCTGGACCACAGCTCTGACATTGCGCGGCAGAGAGGCCCTCTCGCTCGGAGCACAACGCAAGATCAGAAGCGCCCCACCTCCGTGATGGTCGACGGCTGAATGGTGCAGAAAATCAAGAAGATCACGAGTGTAACAAAAATCATCGCCTTAGTCGGATCAAGGGCGGCGACATCAACATAGTTCTCAAGTCTTCTAGCTTAATTTTTCACGTAGCAAACTCAGCAACCCGACGTTTTGCAATTGGCCAAGCGCCTTCAGGGTGTGTTTCCTTGCCCTACTGACCATCGAAGAACGGCTCTCAGCTGAACACAACAAGGTGCGTCCCTTCTCTCTCGATGGTCCCAACGACTTCTTCTACGGCACCGACACGCCCGTAGTAGCGAGTCCCGATCAAGCTGAGGATGAACTCAGTCCTGTACTTGGTCCCGCTGTACCCGAAGCGTTCGCGGCGATCCTTCGTATACTTGGCAGGCTCGACAAACGCCAAAGCCATTACACGGCCTTCAATAAAAACAGCGGCGTAGTGAAAAAGCGCCCCGTAAATATAGGCAGGCCGCTCCTCGACCGAGCCGTTTGACAGTAGAGCATCTTCAGTACAATGTGTCCGAACGACGTAGTTATGGCGCCGGTGCTTCTCACAATCTGACTCGGGGGCTTGGAGCCGCAATTTTGCCAGAAGCTATGTTGATCCGGTAGGACGTCTTTGCGAAAATGTCGAGAGGTACTTTTTTGGCGTTTTCTTGCGGAATTACCGCCCGCAGGCTTGTTAGCTCCTCCCCGCCAATAGTGGCTCGGGCAATAAAATTTTGCTGCACCAGGGCGCAGTCGGCGCCGATATCTTGGGGTATCGACAGACTGCCACCAGGCAGCCCCGTCGCCGCCGGGCGCTTTCCCGTAACGTCCTCTCACTCCTCTGATGAGTACGTGTAGGCGAAAGAGTTTATGAGTCCAGCCTGGCACTGCCGCTGTGGTATTAATAACGTTGGTTCAATTACCAGTGAATTGGGACTGACCGTCGCCAAGTTTTACAGCGAGTTCTTTCGCCGTCGCAGCGAGAAAGAAAGACATTTTGTTGAAAAGCATCCGATGGGGAGCCGGGTGGTGCCACGACGGCGGCCCCGGACCCATGGTACTTTAGTACGAACGAGGGCACTGGTCGATCGACCGTCCGATCACAAGCGATCGTAATGAGTGCCGGCAGACAGATGAGACAGGCAAGCAAACAAACAACAAAAAATGAACAGTGCGGAAGTTACCCCCCAAAGGGCATGCCACAGGCCGATTCGCACAGTACGTGGGCTTCGGCCAGTCAAGGGGGTTACCGGTGGCAATATGCCAATTGCCGGCGAAGATATGCTCATACCTCCAACGCGAGATTCGAACCGTCCCAGTGAGGTCCAAGGATGATGACACTCGATCGGGTAGTCGCGGACTCTTACGGGCCCGCGCGGGCGTAACTGCGTGGGCGGCGGGAGTGGTGGATGGGCGCCGATCCCTCCCGATCGGGAAGAGGTGGCGGTTCGCCGGCGTCGGCCGCGACCGTCCGACCACGCATGCGCGTGCGTGTGTGGCGGGCAGCTTGCGCTGCGGGTCAGATCGAAACTTACGCGTAGGCATGCCCTCGTAGGCGATTTCACGCGTGTGTGTACGTGGGTGCGGGTGCGGGTGCGGGGGCCGGTGTTAAAACCCGTGTTCGCGGCGGCGCGGCGATCAGCACGTGCTGGGGTTACCGTCGTCGGTGCCGTGTGGCGCCAGCTTTGTCAGGGTTTTGGTACCCTGGTGACAAGGCGAAAGCCGTGACGCGGTCTCGTGGTGACGAGGGGGGTGCACAACCCGCGGCCGGTGCAGACAGTGTCTTGGGCGGGTGGACAGTTGTGGACGACTCGGGGCATCCCCGTGTCATCGTGCTCGCGCACAGGTTGAGGCCTAACGGCATTGCTTAAGTAGGGGCGCGCCACTGCGAGGTGGGCAACCGCAAGGTTTGGTTGGGACGCGGCGGGGGTGGGTGGGGTGACCGGCGGGAGGGGCGTGCCCGGCAGTGACGATGGCGGCACAGTTGGTGCTGCGGGCGGCGCACCCGGTGGTGACGCACGAGGGCGGCAAGGGCGGCAAGGCCTGTGGCGCGGGCGACAAGGCCAGCTTCGAGGGCGGCAAGCCCGGCGGCTGAGTGCGGAGGCGGCAAGGTTGGCAAGGGTTGCAACGGCGGCGGCGCGGTCGGCAAGCCCGGCGGCTACGCGGAAGGGCGGCAAGCGCGGCAAGGTCGGCGGCACGGGCGGAAAGCCCGGCGGCGCGGACGGCGATGGCGGTGGACGGCGGCAACGCAAGCGGCGACGCGCAAGTGGCTCACGCTGGAGCTGGCGAAGGACCCAGCGAGGAGCGGTGCACAGACCCAGAGATATTGCGCCAGCTTCAGCTTATTGGCTCGTACTAGGCGCAAGTGGGCCCTATTGAGGTTGTCGACGACACCTCGGTCACTGCTGATCAGAATCTTTACGACGTCTGCGTCCGCAACCGCGCTCGCGCGCACACCCGGTGCATTCACAAGCGATATGCCGCCCTTCTGGGTTTCGTTGACGTGTGAGCCGAGCCCGGAACACCCAGCCAAGCTGGTGACCGCGTGGCCGGGCTCCATGGGGACCCCTTTTTCGATAACCAAGGGCCGCAGGGCCGTATCTACGAGGCCATGTCGTTTTTCAACGGTGTCATCCGATACCAAGTGCCTCTGCACCAGGGGTTGTCATGGATACATCCTGTAGGAATGTATCCGGGCATTATAATCATATCCTCCGAGAATACGGGTCACTCCATTGTATCCGTATCCGACTATGTCGGGAGGCCTCTGCCATTAATAATCTGAAGCACGACTCGAGTAGCGCATTATATCGTATTCTTGGTGTCCTTATAATATCCGACTATATCCGGCCTCCGGGTGGGATCTGGACGATCTGAAAGCCGCCGACGGCGCTTCCAGAGATATGCTGACCCCTGGGCGATTCAACTGCTCTCACCATGCAGCGTGTCGCTGCGGCACAGACGACAAAGGTCCGCATCGTCCCAGCCCGCGACGCCAACTGTCCTCGCCAACAACATCCTACTCACGCTCCTTCTCTCCTATGCCCCAATCTCACTCCCCGAGCATGGCGCCGTCATTTCCAAGTGCCGAGAGCGGCAGTGGCCCCATCGATGAGGACGTTGTGTCGCCGCGAAGGTCTCTCGCCCCCGCCCTACCAGTTCAGCAGCGGCTCAAGTCCGGGTCGGAGCCGACTGAGGCGGAGGAGACGCCCCCGTCGCAGACGACTGCGAGTGACTTTGACGAGCTTGCTTCGGTGGTCGGGCCGTACGCGCCCACTCTGGCGTTGGCGTGCCCGCCACGCTTGATGCATGGCGGGCAAGAGTGGGTTCCGGTCCAGGAAGGTGGCAAGTCCTGGACGAAGGAACCCAAGGCGGACCACTGCTTCGACACGCTTCACGGGTCAGGGGAGGACCAGAGGGGCCACTTTTTCGTCCGTTGCCGCGTTTGCGTTCTAGAAGGGGTAACGACGACGTACATGCTCCGTCGCGGCAAGTCGAGCAACGCTTGGAAGCACTTCGACATGGTGGCGGCATCCCGTTTCTCCAGTGCGCTCCAGCGGAGCAGACATTCAGCCGTTGCCACCTACCGGACGGACGCCAACCATGCCCCGTAGGCGGGCGGCAGTGGAACGGGTGGTCCCATGTCGGCGTACCTGACGGTGCCTCGCGACTGGGTCATGAGCCCTGTACAAGCTCGTCCTCATCACGTGCGCTTTGTGCTCATGCTAGTCATGACGTTGTCCCCCTTTGCTCTCGCGGGGAATGCGTACTTGCACGAATTTGTTCGAGGGCTGGGTGTGCCGTACAACACCCCGTCGCCGGGTGGCGTGCGCGACTTCTTGCTGGATTTATTCCTCTTCATCACGGATCGCCTGCGTGCCGAGGTGCGGCAGCTCCAGGGTCTATATCGGGGGCTATCCTTTTTTCATCTCGTGACGGACCTCTGGACGGAGCGGCACGGCTCTGGCACTGACGGGTCGCTCGCGCTTCGGTGCGTGAACCCTGAGAGTTTCTCAATTCGTGATCTCCATCTCGGCGTCACACCCTTCGTAGGGCGCCACGACCACGAGAACATCAAGAAGTGGTTGTTGCAGCAACTGGAGCGCTTTGGGGTGCGCCCGCAAGACATCAGCTCCTCCACGACGGACTCGGGCAGCAACGTGAAGAAGGCCCTGAGGCAGCTGTGGCCGCGTTGGATACCCTGCGCGGCTCATGCCAACCATCTTGCTGTCAAGGCGGCGCTCGGGGCAACCGGGGAGTCATCAACTGCCCGCGGCGCTGGCTCGGGCACCGCCCCGTCCTCAAGGTCGGGAAGCAGAAATCCGAAGGCAAGCAGGCCCCTCCGCCGGACATGCAAGACGACAGCCCACTTCCACAAATCGCCGGCGAGCGTGGCGATGCTCAATGCGGTCCCTTTTCAAGGAGATGATGGCGCCCGAAAGCTGCTCACGGACTCGCCAACTCGGTGGGGTTCAAGATATCTTTCCCTTGCGCGACTTTTCACCCTCATGCCTCGGCTCGTCGGTTTTGGGAAGCTTCGGAACCTAACGGTGGCGCGAGAGAGGCGCTGCATCGAGCGGGCTGACTGGCAGCCGGTGCGGCACCTGATTGGCGTCCTGCAGCCGTCTTACGAGGCGTCAATCTCCGTGCAAAGCGCGTCCGCCACTGTGGCAGAGGCCTTCGAGGTTGTTTGTCGGCTGCAGCGGACGATGCAGGTGCCATCGTACCCATGCCCCATTGACTACACTGAGCCCCTTGCCGTTGGGCGCGACGCCATTCTCGCCTTTTTGGACGCAGACGAGAGCAGGACGGACGTTATGGAGCTTGATTGCCGCCTCTACGAGCACGAACAAGTGTACGTGACGCGGACTCGTAACGCTGCCACTATGTGCTCTGAAGCAGCGACGCTTGTGTCCGTGCTTCAAGATGAGCTGGACCAGCGGTTCTTCAACGAGATGGACGTCACCAAGAATTGGTTGATGAACGACGCAGTTTTGGCTGCAACACTCGTCACGCCGGGCGGCGGATCGATGCTCAAAAAGGTGGCGACGCGACGCGGGCAAGGTAACGCCACAAACCGCGCCCACGCCGCTGTAAGAGCGACAACCACTGACCTTCTGGACGACCGCCCGGCAGCACGATCGCGTCGCGGGGAGCTAGAGAGCGAGCGCAAGAGGTGCCGCATGTCCTTGATTGGCTGGGACTCGGAGGAGAGTCGGGGCGCCTCTGACGACACGCCAGCTGAGCTCGCCATGCGGGAGCTGGACCTCTTTCTCATGACAAGCGTTCCCGGTGACTACGACGGTGCCCTGGGCGTTTGGGCGGCGCGCCGTGACGCCTACCCTCTGCTCCACCTTTTTGCGTGCTCGCTCCTTGCAGCATCTGGGTCATCCGCGGCATCTGAACGTGAATTTTTCGTCGCTGGGCTCGTTCTGCGCAAGGACCGGTCAACACTCCTAGCCGATCACGTGGAGATGCATTGCCTTGTGCGTTTGAACGCACACATTTTGCCTTCAGACCTCTCCCTCAGCCCGCGTCTTTCCCAAGCCGACCGGGCGACCACTCGAGCTAGCATGCAACAGTTGGCCACCGAAATGCCTTCCGGTGGAGCCGCGGCGCACGATTCATCGGAGAGTGACGGCGACATGTTTTTGGAGGAGTCTGACTTTGAAGACGATGACTTCTAGACTGATGCGGGTTTGTTGGTTAGCGGTGCTTTGCACTATTTTTTTTGCTTCTTCGACGAGTCAGTTGTGTTTCTTTTTGCTCATAGATAGAGCCCCTAGCTTGTGCAGTCACTTTTCACGCTTGCTCCACAGTGACCGAGCCTTGTTGACGTCCCCGCCGGTGACACTGCTGCACCTGGCCAAGGCGGGCACCGAGCTTTCCCGAGGCCAGCTACCGAGGCGCTGAGAGAGACAAAGCAGGTGACGGCGGGCGGTCGGACTGCCGCAGAAAGCGGTATCAAAATAGAACGGCTGCTTCCTGTGAGCGGAAACTGGCGAGGCCGCCACCTTTTCCCACCCGTGCTCGGCTGCAGAAACCAAGTGGCGGGGCGGACTCAAAGCACGAGCGGTAACCTGCGGGAGGGTGTGGAGTGCCACCACTTTATAAAGCGCATACGCGGGAGAGCGCACGCAAGCGAGTACATCAGTAGCACAGAGCCATCTGTGAGGCAGAGGACGTTTGTCACGACCGCCCCCCCCCCACCCTCCCCACGGGGATTTCCTCCTGCGGAGGCGCAACGCGGGCGACTGCCACACCCACAGAGCCCGCGCAAAACACCAACGCCTTGGTATCGCCGATAAGCGCCCGCACGCCAGCGCCTACCGCCACCACCAGGTGGTCGGACATGACGGGTCTCCACACCCCCGCGGCGGCGACGGCCTCGGATGGCGGCGCGGCCGGCGCCCACCGCAGGGGCGTGGACCGACCTCGACGGCAGGGGCGCGCCGAGACTGCCGGCCAACGCCTGCTGGTCCGTCTGTGACGCACTGGCCACCCCCGCCTCGTGAACGGCCTTTTACGGCAGCGTGCGTACACAAACCGCCGCCACAAATTTATCAGCATCGACTGCCGCATCACGCCTGCAGCATTGTTGAGACTGCGAGGCGGCGTGCTGTCGCCGACTGGCGCCGCCGGCACTTCCACCTCCGGCAGCCGTGCCGCGTCGAGGAGCTTGGGTTGGTGGTTGGCGAGGCAGACTGCCAAAACAAGCTGTTCCGCCGTTTGTCGCCCCTGGGCGCCGCCGCCGCGACACGAAGCAATACCACAAGCCCACGCGCCTCCGCGGCGCGCCCCACACCAGCCGTCCGTGCGAGTGGGATAGCTTCATGGGGCTTTTTGTAGACGGGGGCCGGTCGGAGAGAGGAAGGGGGAAGGGGGGCAGGGACAAGGACATCAGCATCATCGGTCG
>Ga0209187_1003908_pt1 | contig 11855 bp, 9 predicted proteins | sample BantaG_FD_187430 | JGI IMG/M metagenome (GOLD analysis project Ga0209187, IMG submission 187430) | Marine algal microbial communities from Bantry Bay, Ireland - BantryBay_4 metaG (SPAdes) (version 2) | ecosystem: Host-associated > Algae > Red algae > Unclassified | place: Bantry Bay, Ireland... | reverse complement strand
GCAAAAATGGATTTCGGGCCGGCTTGAGCGGTGGTACGGAGCGAGTGCGTGGCGGAGGATAAGGCTCTGCTGGGAAGCAACCTGAGCGCCGTCACGTGCCGGAAAAGAACCGGTGGCCGGAGATGAGGCCGTTCGCATCTCCGGCGTCTTTTTTGGCCCAATGCGGAAAATGCCTACCCGCAAAGAACCACACTTCGAAGGAGTAATTTGAACCTCAGAAATTAAATTCGAAACACAGTTGCTACATTGTCTCGCCCGCTTTGGGGCTCTCCCCCCTAGAGTTGGTCAACCGATCGCTGGAATAGCCTGACGTTCATCTCTTTGAGATTGCCGAGTAGTCTAAAACTCGAACCCGACCGTCGCGTAGATGCCGTGGCGCACGGACTTGGCTTCCAGATTGGCAAAGCCCGAACTGCCGTCGACGAAGAAGGTTTCGCTGACGCCGCCGTCGACATCAAGGGACCGATACCAGTAGCCGATTTTGCCGTTGAAGCGGTCCCAGTCGTAGCCGACACCGACGCGGCCTTCGAAGCCGAAGCCGCCGTCGGCCTCGTGCACAAAGTTGGGCGGGGTGCGTTTGAAGTCGGTGCGCAGATTCCAGAACGCCTCACCTTCGTAGTCGACCCAGGGCATGACGCCAAGTCGACCTTCGACGTTCCAGCCGGAGGTTGGGGATTGCCAGTCGCCTTTGAGGCCGATGGTGAGGGTGGTCCACTCGAAGTCGTAGGTCGAACCGAGTCCAGCGAAGGTTTCATTGACCGGGGTCTCGTCGACCAGCGTTTGGCGACCGTTGCTGCTGGTGAATTCGTCGGTGTACCTGCCGATCGTACCGAACACGTCGAGGGTCAGCCCCTCCTTCTGTTGTTGCGGCAGCCGGTAGAGCAGTTCGAACTCGATCAACTGGGTGTCGCCGTCGAGGTCGTTCTCTGAACGGCTGATGTAGAACTCGCGGCTGAGGCCGGGGCCGTCGAGCCAGTCGTTGTCGGCCCCTTCAGCGTCGTCCATGCTGCCGGTAGCGTAACGCGCGCCGACGCGAATGCGCTCGGTGATGGCGGCTTCGCCTTCGACGAGGAACATCGGCGCATCGAGTTTGTTGTACTCAAGTAGCGAACGGTAGCTGTCGATGAACGCGCCATCGCCGCTGCCGCCAGTTTCGGTCCATTCCGCTTCGCCGGTGGTGTACCAGAGGCCGGCGTCGATGGAAAAGCGTTCGGCGAGACTGGTGCCGCCGACTTGGCCGGGCGAAAAGGTTTGGGCGTTCGCGAACGGAAGAAGGAGCAGGCAGGGGAAAATGTAGAGCAGATGTTTCATGTTAGGAGGTGAGTTGTTGTAAAAGTTGATGGGGTCGACGTACGTGGTCGATGTTGAGGAAGCCAATCTTACGCATTCGTTTGTTGGCGCCTTTCGGACTGTTCGAGGACGCGGGTTCGGCGCGCATGCCGACTTCCTGCCACTGGTTGAACACAATGTCGCCTTGGCCGCCGCCGGTCTCGCGCAGGTCGAACTGCATTTCCCGGTTCACGTCGAACACCCGCGTGCGACCGGGTTCGAAGATCAACGCGCGCTGGTCGGTCAGCGCATAGAAGGTCTTCTTCACTTTGCGCATGCGCCGCAGCGGGGCGAGAAAGATCATCGCGCCAGCACCCAGAAACGGGATCGCCAACCACGGCGGCGGCTTGTCGGTTCCATGGAAAAAGAAGAGATAGATGATCAAGACCATCCAGCCGATACCGAACAGCACCCCGATGCTCGAACGCCCGAAGGCGGCCGTCATCTCCGGCCGGTCCGCCCAGAGAATATCCTCGCCGGGTTCGAGCAGGTCGAGCAGCGGTCTGCGTTCTTCGAACGAGAATTCCTGGAGCGGATCTTCAAAAGCCATGGCATACTGTGGTAGCGCAACCGGAGCAATACAAGGGTGGTTGGAGGAAATGATTTGCCGCCACCACAGCTAAACCTTTACAACGCCACGGCTCGAACAACCGGCCATTTCGGTTCGTGAGAGAAATCCCAACGCGAACGCGGTAAACCCCGAACAACGTCCGACACCATGTAGGTCGCCCTCAATCGCAATCGGCTCGGACGGCCCCTCGCCCTCCAGATTTTGGAACCTCCGGTTCGCGATTCCTACGTGCCCTCCGTGATAAAACCGATATACGCTGCGCTGACCACCGAGAGAGCACGGAGGCACAGAGATCAGCCGCAACGAACCTCCGGTTCCCGATTCCTCCGTGTCCTCCATGGTAAAACCGATGTGCGCTACGCTGACCACGGAGAGAGCACGGAGGTACGGAGATCACCGCAACGAACCTCCGGTCCGCGATCCCTCCGTGCCCTCCGTGTCCTCCGTGGTAAAACGAATGTGCGCTGCGTGAACCACGGAATCCGCGATCCGTGGTAAACATCACCGAACGCTCAAGGATCCACCGCGACGCGCAGCGTCTCCAGCTTTTTATGGTCCGGCCATTTGGCGATTTCGACCACGGCTTGCAGTTCCCATAGAACCTTGTTGCTCGATTGCATAAAGGTGGTCGGCGCATCGGCGGGAACGCGCATCGCGAAGATCGCCGCGATCTCCTGAAACGGATCCGTAAGGAACGGACCCGGTAGACGCTGACGTTGTTCGTGGAAGGTTCGGCGGTGGGTGCTCTTCTTGGTGCCGCTGCCGCTGACTGCAACTTCACGCCCGCGCAGAATACAGGTGACGCCCTCAATCTCCTCCGGTTTTGGCGGCGCAATGCGGACATCGCAGGTGACGATCTCGCCGGGGCGGAGATGCGGTCGGGCAATCTCGATCTCGCACTCCCCCGCTTTCTCCGCCGCCTTCTTAGCGAACCAAATCGACGCGAAAATACCGCCGAAAATCAGAACGCCAATCGAGAGAAACGGCAAGAACCCGAACAGCGAGGAGCCTTTACCATTGAACATCGTGAACGCCATGATCCCGAACAAAACCAATGGCACGAAAAATAACAACAGACCCAGTTTGCGCGATTTCTTGCGCGGGGCCTGAATGCCCTCATCCGGACCGGCAAGAATCTCGATCTCGTCCGCGAGTTCGGGCAGCGGCTCCTCCGGAAATGCGGTGCCCGTGAGCACGAACTCCTCCTCCGCTTTTGGATCCCTCGCCCAGGGAATGTCGACCGAGGCGGTGAGATACCAATCGATGTTGACCAGTTCGCCGTGGTAGCTGAGCGGGCCGTTCGGGGCGGAGAAAATGAACGGGAAACGGTGGTCCTCCCCGGCGGTGAGCGAGGCGTTCTCAACAAAGGCGAACTCCTGTTTGCCGCCGGTGTTGCGATTGCCTTTGCCGTGCGTTCGCCACGCCATGCGCAGGAAGATTTTTTTACACACACAATCTTTGTTCACCCGCACGTGTACGATGCCGGAGATGGTCTCGCCGGGCCGGTAGGTTCTCTCGGCCCGGTCGAACTCAAACCAAACTTCACATGTGGACATGGGCGGCTCCGTGGTCGTTGGGAATGAGATGGCGCATCGTTGAACTCCCTTCACACACCAGAATCAGCACCGGCTCAATAGGATTTAAATTACCGCCGGCGATATTCGTGGGCTCGGCAGCCAATAGCGAACGCTCCGACCTTCGCCGCTGCGCGTGACCGCGCCCTTGGCCAAGAGGTCCTGCAGATCGCGGGTGGCGGTGGGGCGTGAGGTGCCGGTCATGGCCACGTATTTCTTGGTGCTCATGCCGCCGACAAAACCATCGAGGCCGGCGTCGATCATGCGGCGCAGAACCTTCAATTGTCGTTCGTTGAGCTGGTCGCCGAAGCGTTCGAAAAAGTGGGTCTGCCAGACGACAAAGCGAATGTGTTCGCTCGCTTTTTTTTGGGCGGCCACCGCCATCGTGGCGAAATACTGAATCCAAGGGGTGATCTCGTTTCCGCGTTGGCCGCGTTGCGCCGCTTGCAAAGCATCGTAGTAAGCCGTTCGGTTCGACTCGATTTCCAAGGACAAACTCAACAGAGCAGGCCGTTCCAAACCCTGGGCGATCGCCTTCTCCGAGATGGCCCGGCCGATACGCCCATTGCCATCTTCGAAAGGATGGATGGACTCGAAGTAAAGGTGGGCCACGGCGGCCCGAACCACCGCCGCCTCGTCAGCGGACGCGTTGAACCAGGTAAAAAATTGTTCCATCTCTGCCGCCACCCGTTCGGCGGGCGGCGCTTCAAAATGTACGGTGGGCCGGTCCTGCCTCCCGGACACCACTTGCATGGGGTCGGCTCCCGTCCGCCACCGGCCGACCTCGGTCTCGGCGCGACCCTGCATCAGCGTCGCGTGCCAGTTGAAGAGCATCGCTTCGGTCAAGGGTGCGGCAAAGGTTTCCCGCACCTCCACCATCAATTCACCAACCCCGTTCGCCCCTTGGTCTTCGTGTTTCGGACTGGGCGGTTGAAGTCGAAGCCGATTGCGCACCGAGGACATGACGTCTTCCCGGCTGAAGAATTCCCCTTCGATCTCCGAGGTCTTCATCGCCTCTACAATGAGCAAGTTCACCACCGCTTCGGTGGGCATTGGTTCGGGAAGGGCCGAACACAGCCCTTGCGCAAACCCCGCGCTCTCGGCAAAAGCACGCAGCTCTCCTTCAATCGCGGCGGGATCAAAGCGAAAGTTCGGCCAGTCTTTTTGCTGCCAATTGTAGCGCATGAGGCGATTATAAAGCACAATCGACTCAAAATACACTAAATAATGAGTCGATTAGTGGGTTTTTAAACGACTCAGGCCCCATGACACAAATCTGATCCAGACCTTGAACCACGTCGTACAAGTCCGAGAGGATCGCGCGCAGGTTGTCGCCGTGGCGTTCGATCAGAGCTTCGGCGGCGGCGCGTCCGAGGCGCGGAACCGCCGCCGGCGGCGGACGGCGCGCGGCGAGGGCGAAGCGGCGTTCGCAGATGGCGAGCAACTTTCTCGGGGCGAGTCCGCGCACGTCGTGGGCGAGCAGTTCGAGACCCGCAGCGCGGATTTGGCGGCGGTGGTTTTTGTGTGTGCCGATGACGAGACTGTGACCGTGTTCGCGAACGTGGCGAAACAGCGCGCGCCGGATTCGGCGCGGGATCCGTTGGGTCTCGTCGAGAAACAACACCGGCGCGGCGGCAAAGTTCGGTGGATCGAACACCGCCGCGAGCGAGTTCGGGGCGGGGCCGTCCTCGGGAAAATGACGATATGGCGCCTCGGGAAGATACCGGCGCAGCGCCATCAGATGACTCGTCTTGCCGCGTCCCCGGTGACCGAGAAATTGCATCACCAAGCCTTGGCCAAACGCGCCGCTACGCAAACGTCCGACAAGGCCGGCCAGTTGGTCCGCATCAAAATCCGGCACCACCGCCTCGGCCCACTGGTCCAGCGGCAGTTCGCCGAACGGATTGCGGCGCAGGTTGAGATGGGCGAACGGCAGTTTAAGCGCGGGCATGCGAGGTGCGGGGGGCGGGATGCGAGATGCGAGATGCGGGGTGTGGGATGCGGGGTGCGGGTGCGGGATGCGGGGTGCGGGATGCGGGGAATATCTCACCACGGACTTACCCGAATGGAACGAGCTAACTGAAGTCTAAATAAATAAAGTGGAGGCCGGTCCCGCCATTTTTTTACCACGGAGAACACGGAGGGCACGGAGGGATCTCGAACCGGAGGTTCGCTGAAACTCGCTCGTGAGCCTGTGCGCGAGGAACACGGCGCAAGCACCGAAACACTACCGGATAAGCGAAGGTAGTACCGTGCTTCCAGCCCGTTGGGGTTAGCACAGAGAGCAGCGAAGTGGATGCCCAGCCCGCCGGTCGGCTATGGCAAGGTCTTGCCATAGTATGGCAAAGCTCTGCCACCTTATGGCAAACTCCTGCCACTCTATGGCAAGCTTCTGCCATAACGCATGTCAGCTGTAGCAAGACCAAGCTGGGCCCCCACCGCCGGACCGTTCCGACTCCTCCCAAGCTCGGGTTTCCTCCTCGCCAGCCGACTGCGAAATCAGGCAAGATTCGCCCATGAGACCGAACGCCCTCACTCCCCTGCCCTTCCTCGCCACCGCCTTCCTCACCTTGGGCTTGCTGACCGCCGCCCAAGGAAAAGAGATTACGTGGACCAAACATGTCGTCGCCGAAAAAACGACCGGCGCAAACTCGATCAATGCCAGCGACTTCGACGGCGACGGCCACATGGATTTGATCTCCTCGCACAACGGCCAAGTGGTCGCCTACCGCGGTCCCGACTTCAAACCCGTGAGCGTGCACCGCTTCCTGCCACTCAAGCCCGGCCAAAACGCACGCGGCGGCTGCATCCACGCCTGCCTGCTTGACGTCGACCAAGACGGCGACATGGATTTCATCGGTTCGAACAAGACCGTATTCTGGCTGGAATGCCCGGACAATCCGTTCGACGGCAATCCGTGGAAATACCGCAACATCGACAACGAAATCAAAGGGACGCACTGCCTGATCACCGGTGATGTCGACGGCGACGGCACGCTCGACCTGATCGCGAACTCGTTCGCGACCGCCGACAAAACCAAGATTCCCGAGTCGATCACGTGGCAGAAAATTCCCGCCGATCCGAAGACCGCGCCGAACTGGGAACGGCACGTGTTCGCCCAAGGCGACGCACCCGGCGGCAACCACTACATGGGCTTCGGCGACGTCAACAAAGACGGCCGCCCCGACATCGCCTGCGGCGCCAAAGGCGGGCCGGGCTTTGCCGGCGGCGAGTGGTTCGCTTGGTGGGAACAAGGCGCAGACACCAGCGACCCAACCAAGCCGTGGAAAAAGCACATGCTCAGCGACTCCGAACCCGGCGCCACCTGCATCATTCCGGTCGACCTCGACGCCGACGGCCACGTCGACTACGTCGCCTCGCGCGGCCACGGCAAAGGCGTGCTGCAGTTCAAAGGGCCGGACTTCAAAAAGATCGACATCGACCCGACCATCAACCGTCCGCACTGCCTCGTCGTCGGCGACATCGATGCCGACGGCGACGCCGACTTCGCCACCTGCGGTTCGCTCAAGGACGGCGTCGCCGCCTGGTACGAAAATAAGAACAGCGCGTTCACCAAACACGTGATCGGCACCGACACGAGTTCCTACGACATCCGCCTGATCGACCTCGACAACGACAAGGATCTCGACGTTCTGATCGCCGGGCACGCGGACGCGAATATTGTGTGGTTCGAGCAAAAATAGTGAAGGCGGTCTTACCGGACCGTTTATCATCCTTGATTTACGTTGTGAGGTCTTCACAAACTCGAAATCTAACGAAGAATGAACATCACCAAACTCAATCTGAAAAATTTCAAGCGGTTTACAGATCTCACGATCGATTTGTCCGACTGTCCACAACCGCCAAGGTTGGTTTTGCTCATCGGCTCAAACGGCTGCGGCAAGAGCAGTGTATTCGACTCGTTCACGTGTATTTTGAACAGGCTTAGAAGTCCAAAGGCCGTCAATACTTCCGCCTATTTTGACAAAGGAGAGGCTTACAAAATCACGTGCGACTTTGGTCCTCCGGTTAATAAAATAATGCAAGTGCTCGGAAAATTTAATGTCCCCTCCTCTCCCCGCATCCCAAAAACCGCATTTTATGGAAGAACGGCCCACCGGGCTAATCCTGAAATTAAAAATCCAACCAGAGCGATTGGAAACTTGGCTGAGGATACGGATCGACCAAGTCGCACCATCGATTTGGACCTGAGGTTCCCGAATGACGTGCAAGCGATTTTGCGCCGAATCATGAAAGAGGTCTTCTCTGGCGAAAACATGGATTTGGATTCCCTACGCAAAACATTTATCCAGCCCATCAACGATTCTCTGGAACGAATTTTCGGCGGGGCCAACGGCACCGTGCTCAGGTTGCAATCGATCATTCCAGCCGGTGCACCGAACCAACCGCCACAAATCGACTTCAAAAAAGGCACATCGACCATTGGCTATTATTTACTCAGCAGTGGCGAGAAAGAAGTCTTCAATACCCTACTCAACTTTTTCGCACGGCGGGAAGAGTTTCAGGACACCATCTATTTCATCGACGAACTTGACACCCACCTGCACACGGCCCTCCAATTCAACCTGATCAGGGACATCGTCGAACACTGGCTGCCGCCGAACTGCCAGCTGTGGACCGCCTCCCACTCATTGGGCTTCATTGAATACGCGCACCAGTCGCCGGAAGCCGTCATCATTGACTTCGACGAACTTGATTTCGATAAGCCACAGACCCTCGAACCTGCCGTGAGGGAGGACACGATCTTTGAAATTGCCGTTCCCTCTGATTCCTCCCTCCGGGTCTTCCCAAATCGAACCATTGTCCTTTGCGAAAACAAAGATGTGCCGCTGTATAGTCGAGTAGACCAAGACAGCTATGTGTTCGCGAAAACACATGACAAGGGCAGCGTGATTCACCACAGCGCCACCATCCCCGAATTTTTAGGCCTAATTGATGGCGATTACCTTGAGGTCGAGGAAAAAGAAAGGGCCTGTAAAGAGCACGCGTCACTTCGCATCCTTCCGTTTTACAGCCTCGAAAGCCTCTTGTACCATCCGGATAACATTGCAGAGCACCTCCCAGAAGGTTTCGAACGCGAAGCCTATATCGAGGCGATTGCATCTGAAAAATCAGCAGTGAAAACCGATATTCTTCTCCGCCTACGCGAAAGCAGAAATAATTATACCTTGATAAGAACGTGGCCCAAAGCCGCCAAATCCGATGCGGCAAAACGTATTGCGGAAGCCTTGGAGAGCGACGAGTTCGATGTCTTTTACCCGTATTTTGACATGAAGAGATTTCGTCCAACCTCACATTTGCAGCCGTTCAATCTGGATCCTCGCGCCTTGGCTAAAACCAGCTTCTTCAAAGACGAACTGATGCGCACACTTCTCGATCAATAAAATCGCATCGAGAAGGATCTGCATATCCTGATCGCGGGGAACCTCGGAGAACGCCGAGGCTTGCGGAAGGAAGAAAAAGGTTCGTGAATCTTGCACCGCGATGCCGTTAGAATCCCAGCATGAACCCGATGAAGAAATCGACCCGCCGCACCGCCATCAAGAACGCGTCCAAGGCCTTCGCCTTCACGTTCATTCCGTCCTACCTCGCCACCGGCGTTCGCGCCCAAGGCGACCCCGAACCCCCAAGCAAACGCATCAACCTCGGCTGCATCGGCGTCGGCGGACGCGCGGGCGGCGTCATCCCCGCCCTCTGCGGCAAGGGCAACGCCATGCCGGTGGCTTTTTGCGACATCGACTTTAACCACAAACGCCAAGGCAAGGCCTTGCAAAAGTACCCGGACGTCGAACGCTTTGCCGACTACCGCACCATGCTCGAAAAAATGGGCAAGGACATCGACGCCGTCAGCGTGGTCGTCCCCGATCATTCCCACTTTCCGGCCACCGTCCTTGCCATGTCCATGGGCAAGCACGTGTACGTCGAGAAGCCGCTCACGCACTCGTTCGACGAGGCGCAAAAACTGATCGAGGCCGAACAGAAGTTTCACGTGGTAACGCAGATGGGCAATCAGGGGCACACCGGCCTCGGCCCCTATCAGTTCCAGGAATGGATGAAGCGCGGCGTGATCAAAGACGTCCGCGAGATCCACGCGTGGAAGGGACCGGGACTGTTCTTCATGAACGCGTCCGAGCGCTTCGACAAATGGCCGGCGGCCGAGGACCAGCCCAAGAACCTCAACTGGGACCTGTGGTGCGGACCCGCGCCGAAGCATCCGTATAGTTCGAAGATCCACCCCTTCAATTGGCGCGGGTTTTACGAGTACGGCTGCGGCATGCTCGGCGATTGGGGCGCGCACATTATCGACTACGTTCACGACTACTTGGAGCTCGGACTGCCGACCAAAATCGAGGCGGTGAAAATCGAGGATCCCAACGACATCATCTTCCCGCTGTCCACCCAACTCACGTTCACCTTCCCCGAACGCAGTCCGGAGCTACCCGAGGTAAAACTCCACTGGCGCGACGGCGGCACTTTTCGTCCCGAAATCGAACGCAAATTTTGGGATGGCGAGGAGGCCCCCAAACTCGGCGGCGCCGGCACCTTCTTCGTTCCAGACGGCGGCAAGTCGGACTACGCGGTGCTGCGCGGTTCGCACAGCAGCACTTCGCGCATCCTGCCCCACGGAAAAAACAAAGACCTGTTCGACAACGTCAAAGTCGTGAAACCCGATGTCCCCGGCCACCAAGAGAGTTTCATTCAAGCCTGCATGGGCAACGGCAAAACTTGGTCGCCGTTCAGCGTCGCCGGTCCGCTTACGCAAGTGCTCAACCTCGGTTGCATCGCCCAGTATCTCGACGAGTCCTTGGAGTTCGATCCGCAATCGAAGCAGTTCAAAAACAACGCCAAGGCCAACGTCCGCCTCAGCCGGGCCCCGCGCGCCGGCTGGGAAGATCTCTACAAGATTATTTAACCGATGCGAATTATCTACATGGCCACCGCGGAGATCGCGGCTCCCGTCCTCCAAGCTCTGCACGACCACCCCGACCACGAGGTGGTGCTGGTCGTGTCCCAGCCCGACCGACCGCAGGGACGGAAGCGGAAGATTCTGCCCTCACCAGTAAAAGCCCTCGCCCTCGAACTCGGCCTAGCCGTCATCACCCCGGAAAAAATTGGCGAGGCGAAAGACCAACTCGCCGCCCTCGAAGCCGACGCCAGCGTGGTGTTCGCCTACGGCCAATACATCCCCTCGAGCATCACCACCCTCCCTCGGCTGGGTTCGGTAAATCTACATCCGTCCATGCTGCCCACCTACCGTGGCGCGGCGCCGATCCAATGGGCCATCGCCGACGGCTTGGAGGAAACCGGCATCAGCGTCATCCGCCTGGCCAAGAAAATGGACGCTGGCGATATCATCTGCCAGCGCGCCGTGTCCATCGACCCCGACGACACCAATGCCAGCCTGTCCCAGCGCATGTCGGTGGAAGCCGGCAGCATCATCATCGAAGGCTTGGCCAATATTGCTGATCCCGATTTTGAGCCGCGCCCACAAGACGACGAGGCGGCCACCGAAGCGCGCAAACTCGAAAAAGCCGACCGCGAACTCGACTGGCAGCGTCCTGCCGGCGAACTGCGCAACTGGATCCGCGCCTGCAAGCCTTGGCCGGGTTCGGTGATGCAGTGGGGCGAGGGCGAGGATGCGTTCGATTTGAAAATCCATCAAACCGAGATCGTCGAACTCACGGTTGACGGCGTGGAGTCCGGCGCAGCGCCGGGCACCGTGTTGTTCGACGATGGTTCCCCCGTGGTGGTCTGCGGCGACGGCTTGGGATTGCGTTTGGTTGAAGTTCAACCGCCGGGGAAAAAGCCGATGGACGCCAAGGATTTCGTTCGAGGTCAACGGAACGACTTTTAGTACCTTGAATGTCTTCGCTTGACCAAGATTAGCGAAGTAGCCGCGCTAGCGGTGACACCCTGAATCGCCTCGGCTGTAGCCCGCAGGGCAAGGCCGGGGATCGTTGTGAAGTTTGAAGGGTAGCCGCGTAGCGATGGCACCCTTCACGTATTGGCGCGGCATCGATCCGCCGAAATATCTAAACAAAGATATTTGAAAATTCGAAGGTCTCGAACCGACCCCGACCCCTCTACGACGAACCACGGAGTGGTGGCAAGAAAGTAGCAACTGTGTTTCGAATTTAATTTCTGAGGTTCAAATTACTCCTTCGAAGTGTGGTTCTTTGCGGGTAGGCATTTTCCGCATTGGGCCAAAAAAGACGCCGGAGATGCGAACGGCCTCATCTCCGGCCACCGGTTCTTTTCCGGCACGTGACGGCGCTCAGGTTGCTTCCCAGCAGAGCCTTATCCTCCGCCACGCACTCGCTCCGTACCACCGCTCAAGCCGGCCCGAAATCCATTTTTGC
>Ga0209187_1003906_pt1 | contig 11859 bp, 11 predicted proteins | sample BantaG_FD_187430 | JGI IMG/M metagenome (GOLD analysis project Ga0209187, IMG submission 187430) | Marine algal microbial communities from Bantry Bay, Ireland - BantryBay_4 metaG (SPAdes) (version 2) | ecosystem: Host-associated > Algae > Red algae > Unclassified | place: Bantry Bay, Ireland... | reverse complement strand
CGGACATAATTAACTCGTTTTGGGTCGTGTCAAAACGATTATTTGGTGGAGTAGTCGTGCCCGCTGAACGGGTGGCGGCGGAACAGCCGGAGAGGAGTATAAGGGCTACTAGAAGTAAAAAGGATATAGGGGAGGGAAATCGCATTTTGTTATTTTGGAGTGAAGTTATTAAGTAACTTCAATAGACTTTATTCTAAATAATTTAGTATGGCTCAAAATTGATCTTTTGTTCCCACTCTTCTTCACATGCTCACCTTCGTAGCTACGGCTACGAGATTCCGCGTGTTCATCAATTGGAAACAAAATCTTTATTTTTGAGCTCATAAAACAATTTTAGAATAAAGTCTAATATTTAAAGGAGAAATTTTTACATTCCAAAATTACTCAAATCATTTGAATTGAAGGTATTTTATCTTTTAAGTGGTTTGAGAATGTCCATTTTGGTAATGACTAAGCTATGAGACCTTTTGCCAAGACAAATTTCATATAATATTTTAATAAAAAGATTCTAGTAAACAGAATTTGATGGGTAAGATAAAAGTTATACAACGAATAAGTATAATGAGGGAAAAGTAATAACAATGCTTACAATAAAAGACTACACCCTCCGGGTGGGCCCACCCCCTTGAATTTGACCGAAGGTCTGTGCATGCCCGCCTCACAGCGAACAAAACCAACACCAAACTCCTAACGAAGTCAATAACCTGTACAGCTTCGCTACCCTAATGCAGGACAAAACCCCACTTTAGTTATGTAAAAAATATTAAAAAATAAGCGCGCTGTGAATATTCACTTTAATAAAAAAACCTGCATCTGCCTAGACTACTGTACTAGTATAGACAACCTGAACACAAGATAATAAATTGTTTTCAAATTAAAAAATAAAACACAAATTATTTTAACAATTAGCCATTTTACAATGTGCTAGGTCCATCTTGAAATTTTCTATGTATAAAGAAGCAGAGTGAGGAGAAAACGCTATTCTTTTAAATTGATTTACTAAAATACTATAAATTCATTTCAAAAGAACTTTCCCTACCTTTAAAGAAGTTGTTAGACATTTCTCTCTCAATCCCATCCAAAATTCTAAAAGGAGTAGAGCGAAGTGTTCTTTCTTTGAGTAGACTTTCTGTCAGGCGATTGCTCTCTTTTTTGCCAAAATGACACCCATTTTTCACCACAATAACCACATCTGGCATAAAAGCCCGCATGGAACATCCTTTGATGATTAGATAGTTGTTTGGCATTCCAATGATTTCAAAAAGAAAACCATGAACTAAATGCCATTTATCAGATTACTATAATAAACAACATAACATAAAATTATAAACAGATGAACTTTAATAATCTAACCATCAAGTCACAGGAAGTGCTCCAACGGGCACAACTGCTGGCAACCCAAAACGGACAGCAGGCTATTGAGGCTGGGCACGTTCTCAAGGGTATACTAGAAGTGGATGAACACGTCACGCCTTTTGTTTTGCAAAAAATGGGGGTCAATATGGCCGCAGTTACACAGGCGACGGATGCGATCGTGAAGGGCTATCCAAAAGTAAGCGGAGGGCAACCTTACGCTGCCCGCTCGGTGGGTGATTTGCTGACGAGAGCTACCGGTCATCTGAAAGGTATGGGCGATGAGTATGTTTCCATCGAGCATTTATTAATGGCGATGATCGAAATTTCCGATCCCGTAGCGCAGTTATTAAAAGATAGTGGGGTTACCAAAGAAGGATTGAAAACGGCGATTACCGAACTGCGAAAAGGACGGAAAGTCGTGACGCACAGCGCGGAGGATTCTTATAATGCGTTGAAAAAATATGCGGTTAATTTAAACGAAAAAGCCAAGGCTGGTAAACTCGATCCCGTAATCGGTCGGGATGAGGAGATTCGTCGGGTCTTACACATTTTGGCGCGACGTACGAAAAATAATCCCATTTTAATTGGTGAACCCGGTGTCGGTAAAACCGCCATCATCGAAGGACTCGCCAATCGAATCGTCAATGGGGATGTGCCCGAAGATTTACAGGATAAAGAGATTTATGCACTCGACATGGGCGCCTTGATTGCGGGTGCAAAATATCAGGGTGAATTTGAGGAGCGACTCAAAGCAGTTGTTAAAGAAGTGGTCGCAGCGGAAGGTCGTATGTTTTTATTCATTGATGAAATTCATACACTGGTTGGTGCGGGTAAAGGTCAGGGCGCGATGGATGCCGCAAATATTTTAAAGCCTGCCCTGGCGCGTGGTGATTTGCGGGCAATCGGTGCCACGACGTTAAACGAATACCAAAAATACTTTGAGACAGATAAGGCGCTCGAACGTCGTTTCCAAAATGTGAAGGTGGCCGAACCAAACGAAGAGGATGCGATTAGTATCCTGCGTGGATTAAAAGAAAGATACGAGTCACACCATAAAATCAATATCCGTGACGAAGCCATTGTGGCGGCGGTACAGTTATCAACTCGTTATATTGCGGACCGTTTTCTACCGGATAAAGCGATTGATTTGATCGACGAAGCGGCGGCGAGATTGCGGTTGGAAATGAATTCAATGCCGGAAGAACTGGACGAGATTGAACGAAAAATTCGCCAGGTCGAAATCGAACGGGAGGCCATGAAGCGAGAAAATGAAACCGGGAAAATTGAGCTGCTAAATGAATCACTTGCTAATCTGGAAGAAGAACGAAATGCGTTAAAAGCGCGTTGGGAAAGTGAGCGAGAAATAGTGATTGGATTTCAGCAGGCCAAGGAACAGATTGAACAGTTGCGACAAGAAGGCGTGCGTGCGGAACGGGAAGGTCGTTTTAGTGAGGCTGCCGAAATTCGGTATGGTAAAATTCCACAGTTAGAACAGGAGATGAAAGACCATCAGGCTCGTTTGCAGGAAATGCAGGAAAATGATGATCTAATGTTAAAAGAAGAAGTGGACGCGGAAGATATTGCGCAAATTGTGAGTAAGTGGACCGGAGTGCCCGTTACTAGAATGTTGAAGTCAGAGCGGGAAAAACTCGTTTACCTGGAAGACGAATTGCATAAGCGCGTGGTGGGACAGGACGAAGCGATTAGCCTGGTGTCGGATGCGATCCGTAGAAGTCGTACCGGATTATCGGATGATAAAAAACCCATTGGTTCCTTCCTGTTTTTAGGAACAACTGGGGTCGGAAAGACCGAACTGGCGAAAGCGATTGCCGAATATTTATTCAACGATGAAAGTCTGATGACTCGAATTGACATGAGTGAATATCAGGAAAAGCACGCGGTGTCTCGATTAATCGGTGCGCCTCCGGGCTACGTGGGTTACGATGAGGGTGGACAGTTGACCGAAGCGGTACGTCGCAAACCTTACTCCGTTGTATTACTGGACGAGATCGAAAAAGCGCACCCGGATGTCTTCAATACATTATTACAAGTGCTGGACGACGGACACTTGACCGATAGCAAAGGACGGACGGTGAATTTTAAAAACACGATCATCATTATGACCTCCAATATTGGTTCGGATATTATTCAGGATCAGTTTGATCAGATGGAGGAGAATGATTTTGAAAAGGTGATGTCCAAAACACAGACCCTAGTATTCAACCGCTTAAAGCAAACGGTACGGCCGGAGTTTTTAAATCGAATTGACGAAGTGGTGATGTTTGAGCCATTAAGCAGCAAACACATCCAGCGGATTGTGGAGTTACATTTGGAGGAGGTAAAACGTACCTTACTGGCCAAGCACGAAATTACCCTCGACTTTACCCAGCAAGCGATGGATTATCTGGCCGATAAAGGATTTGATCCGCAATTTGGAGCGCGCCCGATTAAGCGGGTGATTCAAAGAAAGGTCTTGAATGTGTTGTCGAAGAAGTTGCTGTTAAATGAGATTGCGGCGAAGTCTAGTGTAGTGATTGACTCTTTTGGGGAAGGGCTGGTTTTTAGAGGGGCGACGGATGGCGATAACGGTGAATAAGTTTTGAGATAAAAAATTCTTTGAGATAAGAATCTATAGTTTAAATATTTTTGAAGCCTTTCTACGAGTAATCGCGGAGAGGCTTTTTTTGTTTGCTTGGTGCTGTAAGATCTATTGATTTGGATTTTTAAAAGATGATCTTCGCTGGCACAATACAGCGTCTATTCTGACCGCTAGTTTGGACGTCCTCGTTCAGATACGTCATTCCAGATACGATATTATATTGAAAGAATATCGTAAATTGGTATGCCGAATACCTTCTTTTGTAAGCAAAAAAAAATTATTAGATACAAGCCACTAAATAAAATGTGCTTAAACTTTATTACTTTTAACTATCGTAAGTTAGCAGCAGAATATTTAGCATCCCGCAAGTCCGTATCTAGACGAGGACGTCTAACGAGTGTCTTAACTTGAGGGATTTGGAGTTCGTAGGAAATGGAGGGTCGAGCGGGGCGTCATTATGAAAAAAATTTCCTAAATTAAAAATTGAATTGACCAAAAATACAAAAATATAAATGGAAAATTTACTAGAGAAGATACGAAAAATTGAAGCTCTTATAAATGGAGCAAGTTCTGAGGGAGAAAAAAATGCTGCAATTTCAGCAAAAGAAAGAATTTTAAACAAGAACCCACATTTAGAAATTCATAAAGACCCGAAAGAATATAGTTTACGAACAGAAGGAGAATGGAATAAGAAATTGTTGTTAGCCATTTGTCGAAAATATGGTGTTAAACCATACAGATATAAAAGACAGAAATATACCACAGTAATGGTAAATATCAATGAAGAATTCTTAAATGAGGTTTTATGGAAAGAATACACAGAATACAGTATTCACTTAAACAAATTAATTGGAGAGATTACAGACAACTTAATAAGTAAGATTCATAAACATGAAGACGAAGATTTAATTCATGGGAACCTAAAATAATCTAGATGAATCGGACAGAACTGAAAAAGAAGATTAAGATAATTGCAATTGAACATGATTCAAGCTAACAGGATATAAAATTTAAAAAAATGTCATTTATACCTATCACTATTAATGAGTATGTAAAGAAACATATTGAAATCAATCCAAGTGAGAAAGATATGATCAAAAAAATGATGATGAGTTTAAGTGTTACGCATATATAAACATCAACGGAGAAGAATAAGACACGACGGTATAACAAGAGATGATCATGTCAGATTGACTATCGCCAAATCCGCGAGACCATGCCGTTAAGTGTGTCATCATTCATCAAAAAACTAAAAACCAAAAATGCCAAAATACGACCTCCAAGATCCCACCGACCTGGACATCATGCGTGGACAATTCAACATGCATACCGCGGATGACTGGCAAGAATATATCGACCTGGGAGAGGAACAAAAAATTGGCTATAAAAATATCAAGATACTAAAAACAGCACAACGTAAAGCGGGTATCGCGAAATATTTAAGTCCCAAAGTAATTGATTGGGTACTTAGACTGGTAGACCAAATAGACGAAGCAGACTTATTCGACGAAGAGGAGTAGATAAAATTAGAATGTGAATTGGCTCTTTTGCTGATTAAGGAATGAGTTAATAATAAATTTACGTTTTTGGCTTGATCTTTTTGCCGCTAGTCTCGTTAAAAAGCCTCGTGATAGCGCGGCTATCCCTACATTTTTTGCCTTACTAGCAACAAAAATCTCTAACCCAAAATTCTTAATTTATTAATACCTCATTCCTAAGATTTCTATTTGTGAAGTTTTTTTACCTTTAGCAATATTCCAGATATCCAAGTAGACTATTCTAATTCCTATTCCCATTCTAATTCCTATTCCCATTCCAATTCTAATTCCAATTCTAATTCTAATTCTAATTCTAATTCCCATGGATCACTACTCCCTTTTTGAACTCAACGAATACATCCGTAGAATCGTCGCCCTTAATTTCCCCACCGGCCTGTGGATCTCCTGTGAAATCGCACAGGTAAACGAATCCCGAGGGCATCATTATTTTAATTTAATTGAAAAAGACGAGACCGACGGAGCCATCATCGCGCAGTCGGAAGCGGTTATGTGGCAACGCAGCTACCGCAGTCTTCGTCGAAAAATTGGGAAGACCATGGACAGTCTTTTGCAAAACGGGATTACCGTGATGCTTAAAGTGACCGTTGATTTTCACGAACGCTATGGCCTCAAATTAACCATCCAAGATATTGATCCCGTCTATACGATGGGTAAACTGGAACAACAGCGCCAGGAAACCATTGCCAGCTTACACAGTCGGGGACTCCTCACGCGTAATCGGGAATTATCGCTTCCCAAAGTGATCCAGCGTATTGCCGTTATCAGTTCGGTCACCGCTGCCGGATACAAAGATTATCAGGAACATCTAATGGTAAATGCGTACGGTTATAAATTTCATAGTACGCTACTTCCGGCTGCTGTACAAGGACAAAATGCCGTGGCAGAAATTACCAATCAATTGGAAAAAGTGGCCTTGCGTCCCGATCTGTATGATTGTGTGGTCTTGACGCGGGGTGGAGGAGCGCGACTGGATTTGATGGCTTTTGATCAATTGGCACTTTGTGAAAAAATCGCGCAATGTCCTATCCCCGTACTCGCAGGAATCGGACACGAAGTAGATGAAACAGTGACCGATTTGGTGGCTCATAAAAGTTTAAAAACACCGACGGCGGTCGCGGCTTTTATTATTGAAAATAATTTACACTTCGAAAGCGAACTCATCGATATCGGTCAATGGATTCAGCAAACCATCGGGGATCGCTTAACTACTCAGGAACAACAGCTCCGCGAATACGAACAGATACTCAGCATTCAACCGCAAAATTTATTATTACAGAATGGTCGTATGCTCGATTATCTGACCGAAGAACTCCCTCGCCTGATTACCCAACAAGTAGGTCATGCAAGCCGGGACCTCAATCAGCTTGAACAAGTAGTTGGATTGTTAGATCCGACCGCCGTTTTGGCGCGGGGCTATTCGTTGACGATGAAAGAAGGGCAATTGATTCGATCGGCGAAAGATGTGAAAAAAGGCGATCAGATACAGACCAAGTTTGGAGATGGTGAAGTTGACAGTCGGGTGGAGTAGGATTATTGATAGTAACTAAAAAATGCCCGCCGAAAATACTTCGACGGGCAAATTTAGTTGTTTATATTTTACTAATTAATTTGATTGGCAAAAAAAGTGGAAAAAGGCGATCAGGCGAGCGGGATCTCAATTTCGTAAGCTATTTTACTCCGCAAAAATTCCGTCGCTTCCACCCGGACCAGACACCATTCACTTTCTCACGATATTTGGTATCAATTGCTTCGTAGACAAGTTCCTTATTTTTATTTATTTTGAATATCCCTTTTCGGGTTTGCCATTCTTCCAGTCCTTCTGAACTCGAAGGTTCGTTATATACCATTATCTCGGTATCTCTGAATGCGCCGTTTTCTTTAACTCTGAGTTCCTTTCTTTGAATTTCTCCTGATGGAGTGTAAGCATATTTTTCGTACTGGGTTCTACCACTCTTTAAATGGACTTTTTCCGATTCGGTTAGTAATCCCGTTTCGTTAAATGTATATTGAGCTTTTTGTCCCCAGCCGTGTAATACCTCGTAGTTATGATCTGCCTTTTTTTCGCAGTAGCAGTTCTGGGTCTGTCTGATATTCTTGTTCTTTTGCGGTTTACCTTTTTTGTACTGATCTATCTTCATACTGAAGCCATCTGGCTTATGAGTTATATAGCCTACGTTTGAAGTATATGATTTACCTTTGGAAGTAGAAGTTGTATGTATTTCTGTCATCTTGTCCCCGTCGTATACAATATCTATAAAATGACCATTTTGACCAACCATTTTGGTGACTTTGTTGTCCGCATTGTATTGTAATTGATAGTCATATCTTGACAGATGTTTGTTATATACTCGACTTACTTTATCACCAGACCAATCCAGATAAATATTATTATTACCCAAGGTAGCTTTAGCGTAGGCACCTTCTTCATTTACAAGAATTACTTTTTCGTATTCTTTGGTATTATTTGGGAAAATGAATTTTTGCCCTACTATCTTTCCTGTTGTTTCTTCTTTTATATAATCTCCTGGAATCATATAATAACAACTGCTATTTTGCCAGCCAGTATAGCTTGTCGCTATTGCGGCAATCGCATCTTTGACTTGTGCTTCATCCTGACAGAAAGAAGTAATTGAAAGACTAAATAAAAAAATTACGGTTAACAATGATTTTACTAATGACATATTTTAAACTTTTTTTTAAATTTTTTTAAAAATATTCTAAAATAATGCCAAGTTCAACACTGGCATGGGCTTCAAACGCATCTATGTGTCTTTAATTATTCCCCTGTTTTTGATAAATTCCATTTCAGCCCAAACTAAAAAAACTAATATCCATGCTTCCCTCGATTCCAGCCCTTCCCGCTCAAAAACTTTGCTCCATCCGCCGCCGCTGGTTCTTCCAGTTGCGTGCCCATACTATCATTCCAGCGATTGAGATAACCAAATAAAGCAACCACTCCCATAATCTCCACGATCTCGCCTTCGTCCCAATGTTGGCGCAAGTTCTCCGCAATCTCATCCGTCACCGCGTTGGGAATAGTAGATGCCGCAATCGCAAAATCAAAAACCACCCGTTCCGCATCACTAAATGCAGGATAGGTTTTATATTCCCAAATATGATTGATTTTATCCTGCTCGGAGCCGTACCGCTCTGCCGCTCTAATCGCATGTGCTTCACAGTAACGACAGCCCGCCGTCATACTGGATAAATAAGCCAGTAATCTTTTAAGACCACTCGTGACCCGTCCTTTATTTTCCATGACCGCTTTATTCATCTCCATAAAAGCATAAGCAATTCTTGGTCGATGCATCATGGTAAATAAACTGTTCGGCGTAAAGCCCAACGTCTCCTGATAAAAATCTGCCATTTCCGCAGTTTCTTTATTCGCATTACGATCAAGAGGAGATACTAATGGTTTTTTCATTTTTAATATAATTTAATTTGATTGGTAAATATTTTAGAAATTTAACAACCTGCCAGCCTGACGCGGTCAGGCACGCTCAACAATTCAACAAGCGAAGCGCCTCAACACTTCAACATTTCAACCCCTTAACAGCCTCCCGTCCGCTTTCGCGGTGCTTTCCCTCAACGCACTGGTACATCGCCCTCCTTCGTCGGGAACGGTCAGTTACCACGCGCATCATCATCCCCTCTCACGTCCGCCGCTCCTTCCAGGCGACCATCTGCTTTTTTGAGTATTGCTTCTACTCGCCCAAAGTTACCTCTTTGTTTTAGTTGGTGGCCTTTTTCAAGGAGTTTTTTCTTTACAGCAGGAGACAGTTCTATCAGTTCGTCCAGTTGAATCGCGTCCGGTTTCCACTGGTGGTGAAAACGACCGAGGCTAACTGCATCCGTTAGTGTTTTATCGAATTCGATGACGTTGAGAATCGTCTGGAAAACAGAGGTGATGATCGTCGAACCGCCCGGAGTACCAACGACCATAAAAACTTCGTCCTCTTTGGTCACGATGGTTGGCGTCATTGAACTAAGCATTCGTTTTCCGGGAGCAATCGCGTTGGCTTCATTGCCAATTAAGCCAAACATATTCGGAACCCCTGGCTTGGCGGAAAAATCATCCATTTCATTGTTGAGCAAAAATCCAGCACCGCTAACTACAGTTTTGGCGCCATAACCGCCATTAAGCGTCGTGGTCAGTGACACCGCATTACCCGCTGCGTCAACCACACAAAAATGCGTCGTCTCTTCACTCTCAACGGGAGTAACTAGCCCTGCGCCAATCATTCTACTATCGTTGGCCCGATTAGGATCAAAATCCGCCATTCTGTTTTTCAGGTAATCATCGTCCAATAATGATCGAATGGGAACCGTGACAAAATCTGAATCACCGAGATACGTTGCCCGGTCGGCATATACTCGTCGTTCGACTTCGGCCATCAAATGAATTGTCTCGGCGGATTGAAAACCGTATTCACGGAGCGGGTAGGGGGCGACCATTTTTAGTAATTGAGAAAGAGCCAGTCCACCACTGGACGGAGGGGGCATCGAAATAATTCCATACTCCTTATAGGTACTCACCAGGGGTTGTCGCCAGATGGCTTCGTAATTTTTTAAATCTTGATGAGAAATAATCCCACCTCCAGCTTTCATTTCAGCTACGATCAGATCAGCCGTTTTGCCTTTGTAGAAACCAGCAGCACCCTGGTCGCGTATACGAATCAGGGTCTCCGCTAGTTCGGTCTGGATTAATAAATCTCCTGCTTTCCATGCTGTATTTTTTACAAAGGCAGGGGTGGTCGTATTTAACTTGATAAAGGCTTCTCGGCTACGATTGAGGCCATCTGCTTGTTGTTGGGATACTTGAAAACCATCGTGGGCTAAGGCAATGGCCGGATTAATTAGGGCTGCAAAATCCTTCAATTTGCTATAACGGCGAAAGGCAGCGTCCATCCCCGCCACACTTCCGGGTACTCCAGATGCGAGATGTCCGTCGATGCTTAAGCGTGGAATTACCTCTTTCTGCTCATCCAGATACATATCCCGACTGGCCCTTCCGGGTGCTTTTTCTCTAAAATCCAGCGTATTCGTCGTACCATCGGCCATTCTAAGTACCATAAAGCCGCCGCCGCCAATATTCCCCGCTACCGGAAGGACCACCGCTAAAGCATATTGTACCGCAATGGAGGCATCCACGGCATTTCCTCCCTTTTTTAAAATCTCCAGACCAATCTTTGAAGCAAACGGATGAGCAGTAACCACCATGCTTTGATCCGAAATGGCTGATTTTTGTAGCGTATAACTGAAAGGAGCCGTGGTTTTACAGCTAAGAATAGTTATAATTAAAAAAATATATAAAATTTTTACATTTAATGTCATGTTGGTACGGTAGTTGAATATAATATGAAAAATCAATATTTGTTTTTATTAAAATATAATTTCTTAAATATTTGTTTTTGGTATCATATTTGAAAGTATATAAGTAATTGAAAATAAACCAATAATGTAATTTTAAAATTGTTATATTTTAAAATTTATAACAAGCAAAAACGTATTAGAACACAAAATTAACAAGTTGGCAGTACCACACACGAACACCTGTTGACTTTAAGAATTGGTTATGTATTTTCATGGTTATGTTGTTGTGTCATCCCGAATTTCGGAGATGACACTTTTTTTTTGTTTTATTGGAATTATATTTGTCCTTTAATAGACTTTATGCTAAAATAGTGGGAACAAAAGATCAATTTTGAGCCATAATAAATTATTTTAGCATAAAGTCTAGTAAGCTCAATCTCTTAAATACTATTTTTATGAAAAAACTGATTCTTCCTTTACTGTTACTGGTATCTACCATTTCTTTTGGACAGATTTTCGTCGGTAAAACGGACATTAACAATCGTCCACTGCAATATATTGAGATTTGGGATAAACCCATAAAATCTGTTGGAAAGTCTTACGCTTTGGTAGATTATGGTCAGATGTCTGATGATGATAATAATTCTAGCTGGAGAATCTCTAATCGACATGGTGCACCGATCGAATTCAATGGAGTGGTGGATGTCCTCAATTATATGTATCGCAACGGTTGGGAAATTATGCATAATAAATCCACCGATGGCTACGAATCCTATTTAATGAAAAGAAGAGCAGGATATATAGCGCCCGACGTTGGTATTTCTAAAATTGAAAAGAGTGAATAAATTCCTCTTCTAATTAATAATAAATCAAACCTGCTCGTTAGTTCGAGCGGGTTTGATTCATTTAGGAATGAGGTATTAATAAATTAAGAATTTTGGGTTAGAGATTTTTGTTGCTAGTAAGGCAAAAAAAGTAGGGATAGCCGCGCTATCACGAGGCTTTTTAACGAGACTAGCGGCAAAAAGATCA
>Ga0209187_1003904_pt1 | contig 11863 bp, 17 predicted proteins | sample BantaG_FD_187430 | JGI IMG/M metagenome (GOLD analysis project Ga0209187, IMG submission 187430) | Marine algal microbial communities from Bantry Bay, Ireland - BantryBay_4 metaG (SPAdes) (version 2) | ecosystem: Host-associated > Algae > Red algae > Unclassified | place: Bantry Bay, Ireland... | reverse complement strand
ATCACTCCACTCACTTGCTCAAATCTTTCATATTTAAAATGGGTTAGTACCTCCTGAGGCACTAATAATGTTATTAAGTCTTCCATATATTAAAGATAACTCCAGCACACGACTTTAGGAATTAGCCAGATAAAAGATTAGTAGAAGAAACAGTTCTAAATTCTTGATTTCTTACCATAAATAAGCGTATATTTGCACTCCTTTTTAAAAATAAAATATATAATGGCACAACATCAGTCAGCAAAAAAGAGAATCAGACAAGATGCAGTCAAAAGACTGAGAAATAGATACGCTAAAAAATCTACACGTACACTAATTCAAAAGTTGAGAGAAACAGAGGATGCAGCTGCTGCAAAAGAAATCTTACCAAGAGTGATCTCTATGATTGATAAGTTAGCGAAAAAGAATACATGGCACAAGAACAAAGCCGGTAATCTTAAGAGCAAACTTACAAAACATGTCAACTCGTTATCGTAGGACAGGTTTCCGTAACTTCTTAATTACATATTTCTTATTGCTATTTATTTTGTTTGCATCTTGCAATGCCAAGCAAACTAAGGCTGAAGATTCTACTTTACAGCAGAATCAGGTAAATCCAGTTTCTTTAGAAGAAGGCAGCTTTTCAGATCTCTATCAATTTTACACGACCAATCCGAGATCTCAATTCGAAACAGATCAGAATCTTATTATTGACTACATCGCTGAAAATAATCTGAACGTCAAACGAGAATCCAATGGCTTGTTTTATACCATTAATAAGGAAGGTGAAGGTCCATTACTCCGAAGGGGGATGCCAGTGAAGGCTGACTACAAAGGCTATTTTCTAGATGGGAAAGTGTTTGATTCTAGTTATGAAAGAGGTAAGCCGATACGATTTACAATAGGCCAAATGGCTCCCGGATGGGATCAAGCAATGAAACTTGTCAACAGGGGTACATCGATGACTTTACTCTTACCATCGTTTCTTGGCTATGGGGAAGATGGATTCGCAGAGCATGTGCCTCCAAATAGCGTTCTATTATTTGACATTGAAATTTCCGAAGAAGCTTATTAGTCGTCGACCTTTATTACTTAAGTAGATCAATCAATTGGTCAGCTAACTCTATTCCGATTTTTTCTTGAGCTTCATTAGTCGATGCTCCAATATGCGGAGAAAGTGAGACTCTAGGATGCTGTAAAAGATCTTGCCTAGGATTAGGTTCGTTTTCGAAAACATCGATGCCTGCTACGGACACTTTACCATTATCCAAAGCTTCTAATAATGCAGTCTCGTCGACAGTACCACCTCTAGATGCATTGATCAGTACGACACCATCTTTCATTTTGGCGAATTCCTCTTTACTTAAAACCGCTTCTCCAGTGAATGGAATATGTAGCGTAATGACATCTGATTCTGCTAAAAGTTGGTCCATGGATGAAGTAACCACTTTAACTTCTCCAAATCTTCCCATATCAATAGTTGCAGTTTCGACGTATGGATCAGAAGCCACAACATCCATACCTACACCTAGTGCAAGTCTTGCTGTCTGCTGACCAATTCGACCAAATCCAATTACACCTAATGTCTTACCTTCTAATTCGAATCCTTTAGAATATGCTTTCTTTAAACCTTTGAAATTGTTGTCACCATCTAATGGCATTTGTCTGTTTGCCTGATAAAGACTTCGAGACACAGAAAACAAATGTGCAAAAACCAACTCAGCAACTGATCTTGAAGATGCTGCCGGCGTGTTTACCACGTGAATGTTTTTTGACCTGGCGTAATCAACATCAATGTTGTCTAGTCCAACGCCACCTCTTCCAACAACTTTTAAATTAGGACAGTTATCTATTAACTCCTGTCTTACCTTGGTTGCACTTCTGACGCATATTGCATCAAACTTTGTTAGTTCAGTCATTAAATCTGCTTGTTCGATTTTATCCGTAGATACTTCGAAACCAGCGTCTTGTAATTTTTTTAATCCAGTAGGGTGGATGCCGTCGTTGATAAGAACTTTTGCCATTGTAATTTGATTCTAAAGTTTGAGATACAAAGAAAAGCCTTTTTGACGAGTTAATATTTCAATCGTACCGTTCAATATTAGGTTAATTGAATAATGAAGGCAATTAACGGTTTTTCTCCACTAATTTTCAACAATATTATTTCTTAATATAACTGGTTCTTAGAATATATCTATGATTGTAATAAAGTATAAGTTTTTTTAGAATTTTTACTTTTCGATTATAATGATCTTCCCATGTTTGAAATAAGTCAATATCCGTCAGAGAGCCTCGTTATTTCTTTGTCTTTCTCCTTTATGACATTTCGAAGATTTTGATTCTCTGACTCTAAGCCTCTGACTTGATTTCGCAATTCATTTATCTCAGCGTTTAAATCTGATATTTGAGCATTATTTGTTGAAGCTTTAGTGCTGCCTGTATCGCTTGTTGCAACACCTGAGTCAGCTGTCGTTGTTTGGCCAAGTTTCTCTTTTACAAAATCAATTGGGTTCTCTCCATGATAATAGGATGAAATAGCCAATGCAGCTGGTACTGCAATCAATATAAAGATGAGAAACTTGAAACAGCCGGTCGTGCGATATTTTGCCATTCGATCAATTTTTTATCAAGATACGAATTCATTGCAGTTCTATTCTGGAATTTCTACAGACAAATAGATCTGACCGATGAAAGTGTTCATTTGGGGAGGAAAGTCTAATTAGGATTTTCAGGATGTATTAGATTAAATGTCTAAACAGAGATTTTATGATTAAGGGATATTCTAGATGAAGAATGAAAACAGTCTTGCCCATCATGTTGATCTAGATTATGACAACAGTAATAATACAATACATGAATGCAGCCCATAACAATCTTTGCCATCTTATAGTATAGTATTCATGGTCCGTGGATATTATCTCAAACTATAATTTAGCTATTCAATCTGCTTAGTATGTATAATGTGACCAGCATGACAGACATTTAGTTGATTTAATGGGTTTACATCTGTCATGATTTAGGCATTATTTTTACTACTAATTCTTCTAAAATTTCTTTTCTTTTGACCAACTCACCACCAGTTATTTCTGCTCGTTTAACTTTCCAAAATTGCGGAAGTGCCCATTTCCCTTTACTAAATGAGTATAAATATGTCAGTTCGATAAATTGAATTGCAGAATTAAATTTCCAAAAAAATGATGCTTTACTGATAGTGAAACCTAATTTTTCAGCTGTTCTATTATTAAAAAAATAACTATGACCAACTATTTTTACTTCAGGTGATAATTCTTCATTTTCAATTCGCTCAATAATTGTAAGTAAGGCCTTGAAATAATGCCCAAGCAAAATTCTTTGCGCCTGTTTTCCACGATTTGACCATTTGAAATTAACGAAGTAGTCAAAGGTGAATATATTATGTAAATCATAATGCTTGTCTGACTGAACTGTAGAAATAACATAGGGATTTAGATATTTGTAATAGCCTATTAATCTTAAGAAGGGCACAGTAATAAAATTAATAAGAGGTGCGATTATAGGAAGCAAAAGCAGACCATACGACATTGTCAAAAGTGGGGTGATAATCCAGAAACCAGAGACAATTAGAATAAGAGAAATTGTCCATTGAATGTGTTTAGGTAAATCATAAAAACTCTTCATTTATTTTCTATGTAGTTTTCAATTTGTAAAAAAAATAACAGCACCATCAATATGACTAAGGAACTCACCCTTATTGTTATTTGTATCCTGTTTTGCACTGAGCTCTTCTTTTATTAAATATTACCTCTTTGTTTTTCGCGAACCCATTCAATATAATCAGTCTGCAATACTTTGTTGATTCCCAGTTGTCGCTTCATCATGACGATTTGTCCTCGATGATAACTTCCATGATTCAGTACAGTCTGAATTATTTCACTTGTCGGGATTGAAAACTTTTCTCCCTTGTGCTCAAATTGAATCTTTTTCGGTAAGTCAGCTTTATTCGTAAAATCCTTGAACTCCTCAGAAGTAGTCTGCCATTCTTTTATTAGTTCTTGATTTGTACCATTGAATTCAGTTACTTTTATAGCATCCCAACCATTTCCATTTAAACGTGAAAGCCATCCAGTTTCTGCAAACCAGATATGCTGAAGAGTTGCACGAATTGTTGGAAAGCTAGCAACTAATACCTTAGTGAGTAATTGGTCGTCTTGTTCCAAGAGATTATTTATCAATCTATTATTTGCCCAAATATTATACAGAGCATAATCTAAATATCGTTGATTCATATTCTAAATGTTAGTTTATAATTTCTTTTTTGGAATTATAATTTTATCTGATTATACCTTCAAATTTGAGTGCTTAAGAATTTCCTTTATTGTGCTTAAGTCCTTGTAAATGTCATGACTACCTTTGAGTATTCTTGTTGAATTTATTCCAACACTGTTCATCCACATTGATTTTGGTTTATTTAAATCTTCACTGCCGAAAAAGTTATATGATTCACATTTTGGTTTTAGCGATTGATGTCTGAGTCTAGTAGAAGAAATAGTAATTAGCTTGTCTATTTCCATACCTTTAGTTCCAGCTATCCATGCGATTAACCCACCAATACTACATCCAATAATCTTCTTTTTTGAATCTTCTGCTTGAGTTAAATTACCAACAGCAGTATCAATTCCGAAATCAATAAATTGTTTGTGAATATTTTCTTGATCGTAGGGTTTGATATTTATTTCTCCAAGTTCACATGCATCATAGAATTTAATTGAGTAATTATCTTTAACTTCTCTTGTAAAAAGATTAATCCATTTAGATTTACCTATTCCCCATAAGTCAGATATAATGATAATTTCTTCTTTCATTTACCAAATTCTAAACAACTAAGATATACTACCTAGATCTATCTTGTGTTTATTAATTCTATTCAGTTCTTTTCTGATGCGCTGATTCGATTGACTTGCAAGTTTTGGATCTTCTTTTAGGATATGCTGCGCAAGGATTCTTGCAGTTTTGATGATTTCTTGGTCAATGACCAAGCTCAGTAAATTAAAACCTGCAATGCCACTTTGTTGGGTGCCTTGGATTTCACCATGACCTCTTAGCTTCATATCAGCTTCTGCTATTTCGAAACCATTGTTTGTCGAACACATTGTCTTCAGCCTTGTCTTTGCTTCTTTACTGAGTTTGTAACTTGTCATGAGAATACAAAAGGACTGTGCTGCACCTCGACCGACGCGACCTCTCAACTGATGCAACTGGGATAAGCCAAACCGTTCAGCATTTTCGATAATCATAATGGAGGCATTCGGAACATTCACACCGACTTCTATCACTGTGGTAGCTACCATGATATTGGTTTTCCCTTGAACAAAGCGCTGCATTTCAAAGTCCTTGTCTTTAGGTTTCATGCGACCATGTAGCACACTTATTTGAAAATCAGGTTTTGGAAAATATTGCTCTAGGTTTTCATAGCCATCTTGAAGATTTTGTAAATCTAGTTTTGCCGATTCTTCAATTAATGGATATACAATATAAATTTGTCTGCCTTTTTTTATCTCCTTGTGCATAAAGGCAATTAGATCTGGCCGTTTTCGTTCATTGTAGTGCACTGTTTTTATGGGTTTACGTCCAGGCGGCAGTTCATCTATCACCGAGACATCTAAATCTCCGTAAACAGTCATTGCAAGTGTACGTGGGATTGGTGTTGCTGTCATCACCAAAATGTGTGGTGGTTTCACTTTATTTTTATTCCACAGACGAGATCGCTGCATTACACCGAATCGATGTTGCTCGTCAGTGATGGCTAAGCCCAAATTCTTAAACACAACAGGGTCTTCTATAATGGCATGTGTTCCAATCAAGATATCGATATCACCTTCTTTAAGTAATTTAAATAACTCCTTTCTCTTTTTTCCTTTCACTGTGCCAGATAGAAAACCAACATTGATTTTTAAGCCTTCTACCATTTCGGTAATCGAGCTATAGTGCTGCTGTGCTAATATCTCTGTTGGCGCTAATAGGGCTGCTTGGAAGCCATTGTCTATAGCAATAAGCATGCACATAAGCCCGACAATAGTTTTGCCACTACCGACATCACCTTGGAGAAGCCGATTCATATGTATTCCAGATCCCAGATCTTTTCGTATTTCTTTAATGACTTTCTTTTGCGCCCCAGTTAATTCAAAACTTAGGTTATCATTAAAGAATCCGTAGAATTTATCTCCGACCTCTTGGAAGTCCCATCCGTTCAATTTAGACTCACGCATTTTTTTCGCGTACAACATCTTCAATTGGACAAAAAATATCTCTTCAAATTTTATCCTGTTTTGGGCTGCACGTAATTGTTGCTCATTCGTGGGGAAGTGTATCCATACGATTGCATCATATCGTGAACAGAGTCTCAATCTATTAATGATCTTGTCATCTAAATTTTCTTCAAGGTCTTGAGCTGATATTTTTGATAGTATATTTTTTACTAGTCTTTTTCTAGCTTTAGAGTCTAATCCTCGCGTGTTAAGTTTTTCTGTAGAAGAATAGACTGGATCCATTTTGCTTTGGACAATGGGTTTACCTTCCGCTGATTTTGTTAGTTCCAATTCAGGATGTGCAATTGTTTTTTTACCGTTATAAATGCTTGCTTTTCCAAAAACGCCATACTCCACACCTGTTTGTAATGAACTTTCAATCCAGGTGACTCCTCTAAACCATACGAGTTCAATAAACCCTGTGCTGTCTTTGAATTTTGCTACCAAACGTTTCGCTCGTTTGCCTTTGATAAGCTTCTTTTCAATTAAGGTGCCTCTTAGTAAAACTTGTTCACCGTCGACAGATATATCTTTTATGTACTGTTGCTTGGTTTTGTCTATATAGCGGAATGGGAAATGGTATAATAAGTCAAACCACGTATAAACATTTAATTCAGACTGAAGAAGTTTGGCTCTTTCAGGGCCAACTCCTTTAAGAAATTCAATTTTCGATTGTAATAGTGATTGTCTCAAAACATGGACAAAATACTGCTCTGATTTTATAATGAGAATTCAAACCTTAAAAACTAACTTTGCGTTATATCCTAATCTTATGGAAACGAAGAGGCAATTACAAGTTGGTGAGTTAATCAAACGGAATTTTAGTGTTGTACTACAGCAAGAAGGCCGGTATATATACGGAGATGAAGCACTTGTCACAGTAGCGCAGGTGAAAATGTCCAGTGATCTTGGATTAGCAAAGATATATCTGAGTGTCTTTAATACAGAGAATAAACAAGCTGTCATTTTGCAACTAGAGCAAGAAAATACAAGATTGAGGAAGATTTTGTCTCAACGTATACGAAAACATGTCAGAAGAATACCTCATATAGATATGTACCAAGACGATACACTTGATGAGATGTGGCGCTTGAATTCACTTTTTGATAAGCTTCATGCTGATAAGCAGATGGGGGAGGAGGAGTGAATTCTACTGACTGATAGAGATTTCATTGACGCTCAAAAAGCGTGCTGATATACGATCATATCCTAATGTTAGATGCTGTTATTTCTTCTATTAGATATCCATTTTTTTGCATAATGTATATATTCTGAGTTTGTAAGCTTTTTAATATCGTCTTTATTAAAACTTAATTGCTCTAATTCAATTTGTAGATCTGAAATAAATTCAGTGTATTCTAAATATAATTTGCTTGAAGATGGCTGGATAGGATGCAAGACTGTTGTAAACCAATCTCTGATCGTCTCTATAATCTTTTCTATTTGATTTCTTTTCCCATAAGAAGCTATGTCGCTGCCTGATATGTCACTCAATGCAGCTTGATATCTATAACGTTCTATATCAAGAATTAGACATTTCTTTTTCTTCAGTAGACCTGTTCCAATTTCTCTTGTTCCTAAATCTAAACCAAGCTCAAAAGGCATGTTAAATCTTGCCAATTCCCCAGATTTTATGGACTTCATTCTTGATAAATCATGAATACTGTATTTACTTTCCTTAATAAGCTTTAAAATTTGTTTTATACGAATCGACCCTGAATCTTCTAATTTAGATATTTTGGGTTCTAATTTTGAATATAGAATAGTAAATATTATTGGGTGCAGAAGCCTTTTATATTGATTATCAAAAGGACAGTTTATGAAAACATTGGTGTTAAAAGCCATTTATAGTGAGTAGGAATACCCCTAAGAAGAAATGGATGCTATTCTACCATCCTTATTATGCACTATTATCATAGAATTACCGTGTGAATGGGCTCTTTCTTTAGCTACCTTTAATGCATATGCTTTAGTTAGATATATTCGATACATTCTTTCGGCACCTTCCATTTTAATCCCCCATTTCCCTTTTGATGGTATGACATGAAGTCTTTTTTCATTGGTTTTTGCTGCTTTCACCAATGATCTAGTTAATCTTGATTTTTTTTGTCCTCTTACTAAATTTTCCATTACAAACAAGCTATGTATTTTTAACGAATTTTAATCAATTTTAGTTTTATTTTTTTTGAGATGCATCTAGCTAAAAAATAATAGCAATTAGTAAGTCTTGAAGTTAATTGTAAGCTAAAAGTTAGTGCGAACGACCCAAAAGCGCATTCACGAGCGCCCCTAATTCTTAATCTTAATCGGCCCTTTTCCAAAAAGAACTTTGTCTTCTTTAAAAAAGATGCTTTTTAGATTGTTGTTTAATGAGACGATATTGACCACATCAGATGGTTCCATAGGTAAAGTAGATTGTGAAACCTGTTTACCGCCTTTTTCTATTTTGTAATGGAAAGTATTGTTGAATACAATGTTGTCTGGGTCTTTGTAGTAGTTGTTTTTATTCTGTTGCAGTGTTTCAAGCAAAGTCAATTTATGATATTTGCTAGAAGTCGTTTTAGCTTCAGAGCCAAGATAAACTTGTTGGTTTTGCAACTCAACTAAAATACTATCATTTGTGGTTTGTATGAATTTAATTTTACCCCCTTCGTATGTGCCCCAATCACCAGATTTCGTGTATTTTAAATCGAATTGCTCATTCACTACAAGTAAATCTATTTGTTCCATGAGATCGTCAAATTGACTTGTAGCTGTGAAGTGGAACAGAAGTGTAAAACTTAAAGATAGTATGTATTTCATAAGCTTATCGTATACATGAATCAATGCATAAACCATGTCATTCATTCCAAAACCTGAAAGATTAATTAATATTTAGTAAATTTTGCCATTATTGAGCGAAATTGAACGTGTAGGATAAGTAATGAAAGTATGGATTTCCGTCTTCATCTGTGTTCCTAAGTATAACATCCACATCAATGGCTTCTTCGACATCCTTTTTGTTGGTATCAAATGTGAATGAAATTTCTCCTGTGCCACCTGCCTTTATTTCATCTTCAGGCCAATTGGCTTCTGTACAATCGCATGTAGAGACTAAATCTATGAAGACAGACTCATTACTTGTGTTTGTAAAAGTGAAACTTCCATCAACTTGATCTCCTTTTTTGACTACACCAAGTTCAATAGATTCATGTTCAAATTGTAATGGCGAAGTGCTTTGTGCTTGTATTGAGAAGCATGCAGCAAAAATGATTAGAATGGACATGATTAGTCTCATGATATAAAAGTATCACTTTGTATATAGGAGTGCAATCCTTCAATTGCCTTTAAGGATTATTTAATAATTAGCGAAACAGAGATTCGACAAAGGCTTTTTTATTAAATACTTGAAGTTGATCTATGCCTTCACCTACGCCGATGTATCGAATAGGGACTTTGAATTGGTCTGATATGCCGATAGCGACTCCACCTTTAGCACTGCCGTCTAACTTTGTTAATGCTAGAGAAGTGACATCCGTAGCTTCTGTAAATGCTTTTGCTTGTTCGATTGCATTTTGACCTGTAGTCGCATCGAGTACCAACATGACATCATGTGGTGCACCAGGCATCTTTTTAGAAATTGAGGCCTTAATTTTCGTCAATTCCCGCATCAAATGCTTTTTGGTATGTAGACGACCAGCTGTATCTATAATAGCAACATCTATTGCATGTTGTTGCGCATATTGTATTGTCTCGTAGGCAACTGCAGCAGGATCTGTATTCATCCCTTTACTAAAAATCTGTGTATCGGCTCGTTCTGACCAAATTTCTAATTGATCAACAGCTGCTGCTCTAAAGGTATCGCCGGCACCTAAGACCACAGATTTACCTAGTAGTCGAAATTGATGTGCTAATTTACCAATCGTTGTGGTCTTACCCACGCCATTTACGCCAACAACTAATAACACATATGGAAAATGATCGTCATTAAAAGCGAAATCTTGAACATCAACTGTATTGTTTTCACTTAACAGCTCGACGATTTCATCTCTTAGAATGGAGTTTAATTCTTTTGTATCGATGTACTTATCTCGAGTTACTCGTTCTTCTAATCGATTTATAATTTTGATTGTTGTTTCTAATCCGACATCAGACTCGATAAGTATTTGTTCGAGTTGATCTAGGAATTCTTCGTCCACTGTTGATTTACCAGCGACAGCTTTAGTGATTTTACCCAAAAAGGAGGATTTGGTTTTCTCCATCCCTTTATCGAGTTCTTCTTCTTTTTTCTTGTTGAAAAGTTTGTTAAAGAAGCTCATAGTTGTGGTTACTAAAGTTTGTAAAAAAATGAAGGCCTTCCTGCGTAAGAAAGGCCTCTCATATCCTTAAAATCTCTGTGTTTCGAATTATACTATTTAAGTACTTTTCATTAAGGTATACTGCAAAGATAATAACATTTTATGTTATTTGCCTTCTGCGAAGAATTCTTTTACCCTATCTTTATGAATAATTACTTCTTTATATGTGTATTTCCCTGATTCAGAATCTTTTATACTCTTTATCACTTTAACAAAATCTCTTCCTGATCCTGCATTTGCAGCTCTTTGACCGACTCTGGAGTTTTTTGATACTTTAGCCATGCTTATTTAATTTCTTTATGGATTGTATATTTTTTCAAAATAGGATTATATTTTTTCAATTCTAACCTGTCCGGTGTGTTTTTACGATTTTTTTGAGTGACATATCGAGAAGTACCTGGTTTGCCACTTTCTTTGTGCTCGGTACATTCAAGAATCACTTGCAATCTGTTACCTTTTGACTTTGCCATAATGCGTTGATTTTAAATGATTTATAGTTTGAATCCGAAATTAGCACCTTTTCTTTCCATCTTCTTTAAATATTCATGTATACCTAATTTATTGATGGATCTTATTGCGGATGTCGTTAATTTTAATGTAACCCACTGATCAGTTTCTGGAATGTAAAAACGCTTCTTTTGAAGATTTGGTACGAATCTTCTCTTCGTTTTTGCATGTGAGTGCGATACATTGTTACCTGATATAGGTCTCTTTCCTGTTACTTGGCAAACTTTAGACATAATTCTAAGTTTTTTGTGTTATCCGAGCTAGTGGAGTGACTCCGGCAGGATTCGAACCTGCAACCGCCTGATTCGTAGTCAGGTACTCTATCCAGTTGAGCTACGGAGCCCACTACTTTTTCAAATAGTCTGCGAAGATAAGTCTTTAATGGCTATAATAAAAGACTCTCTCTGTATTTTAATTCTAATAATTAAACAAAGGCTGGCTAATTCCTAAAGTCATGTGCTGGAGTATTTCCTTAAGAGAAGTGTTTACTGACTCTGAACAGAAATAAGTCAGTATTTCTAGCTCCATAATTTGTATTAATAAATCGTTGAAGGTTTCGATTGAGAGCTTCCGCTTTGGCATTGGTTTCTTTAGATCTGAAGTAATTGATAATCTGATCCGAATGTGTGTTTAGCATATGAGCTATGTTTTTCAGTTCTTCAATTGATGTAGCCTTGAGTTCTTTACAGAGTTGTTTGAGCTGAGTAGTTTTTTTGGCAATTGTTTTTTGGTATGATCTTTTTCCTTTTGGTGGTG
>Ga0209187_1003902_pt1 | contig 11871 bp, 9 predicted proteins | sample BantaG_FD_187430 | JGI IMG/M metagenome (GOLD analysis project Ga0209187, IMG submission 187430) | Marine algal microbial communities from Bantry Bay, Ireland - BantryBay_4 metaG (SPAdes) (version 2) | ecosystem: Host-associated > Algae > Red algae > Unclassified | place: Bantry Bay, Ireland... | reverse complement strand
GGAGGCAACAACTGGAGCAAAAGAAGTAGCGATGCGAATATCACACAACGATTTTGGTATTTCAGCAGATTGGCGATTGACCCCAAAAACGAAAACCTTTTATACGTCTGCAATGTGCGTTTTCATAAAAGCACGGACGGTGGAAAAACCTTCCAAAAAATTAGAACAGCCCATGCCGATCACCACGGCATTTGGATTGATCCAGAAAATGGTCAACGAATGATTATAGCTGATGATGGTGGAGCGCAAGTTTCTATGAATGGTGGCGCTAATTGGAGCACTTACATGAATCAGCCAACTTCTCAATTTTACAGAGTCACTACGGACAATCATTTTCCGTACAGAATCTTAGGTTGCCAGCAGGATAATAGTTCCTTGCGAGTGGCTAGCAGAACCTATCATGGTGACATCAATCAGCAAGATTGGGAACGCAGTGCGGGATTCGAAAGCGGACATATCGTAGCCGACCCAGTAAACCCCGAAATCGTTTATGGTGGTAATTACGGTGGCTACCTTTCTCGTTATAATCACATCACTAAAGAAAATAGAACGGTAAGCGTTTGGCCCGTTAGTCCAATTGGGGCAGGTGCCGATGTTTTGAAATATCGCTTTCAATGGAATTTTCCTATTTTCTTTTCTCCACACAATCCGAAAAAACTATATGCCGCTGGGAATGAACTGTTTTACAGTTTAGACGAAGGCCAAAGTTGGACCTCTATCTCTCCTGACCTTACGACCAATGATAAAAGCAAACAAAAACCAAGTGGCGGTAGTATTACAAAAGATAATTCGGGAGTAGAATATTATTGCACCATTTTTGCCGCGGCTGAAAGCCCTGTAAAAGAAGGGGTAATTTGGAGCGGTAGTGACGATGGATTAATTCACGTAACGCAAAATGGTGGGCGCACTTGGGATGATGTAACTCCTAAGAACTTACCCGATTGGACAATGATCAACTGTATAGAACCTAGTAAAACCAAAGCAGGGACTTGTTACATAGTCGGCACGCGATATAAACTCGATGACGAAACGCCTTATATTTATCGCACAACGAATTATGGTAAATCTTGGAAAAAAATCACGCGAGGAATTCCACAAGACCATTTTGCAAGAGCGATCCGAATAGATGAAAGCAACCCGACTATTCTCTATGCAGGTACTGAAAAAGGATTATATGTTTCTTTTACAAATGGCAATGACTGGGTTCCATTTCAGCTGAATTTACCTATCGTACCGATCACTGACTTAGCGGTAAAAGACAATAGTTTAATCGTGGCGACACAAGGACGAAGTTTTTGGATTTTAGATGATTTAACTTTTTTAAGCCAAGCAAAAAATAGTGAGCAACAAAAAATAAAAACACAACGAGACGTGCATTTATTTACTCCAAAATATTCGTATCGAATGCGCGGTTGGCAAAATAAGAATGTGCGCACCACGGGCATGAATCACCCGAGCGGAGTCATTTTTGATTTTTGGATCAGTGATAAATTTAAGGACACTAGCAAGATTGAAATCCTAATCAACGATTCGCAAGGTGAACTATTAAAAACGATTAGCAACAAAGGAAAGGAGAAAGATAAAAATTTTAACCCAAAAAAAGGTATGAATCAGTATGCTTGGAATATGCAAATGAAAGGCGTTAAAAAAATAGACAAAATGATATTATGGAACGGTACAGTACGTCCTTACAAAGTCCCTCCTGGCATGTACTCAGCCACCTTGCGTGTTGGAGGTGTAGAACAAACAGTAAGTGTAGAAATTAGAAAAGATAAAAACTATGATGCGACGGATAAGGACTATGAAGAGCAATTTGCTTTCTTGAAAAGAATTAGAAACAAATTTTTTGAAACACAACAAACTATAAAAAATATTAAAAGCATTAAATCGCAAATAGCAACCCTTAAAGGAAATATGGGAGAATCGTACCCTAAGAATTTAGATACATTAGGAAAGCGCATCCATAAAAAATTAAATGGTATTGAAAGTAAGCTGTATCAAAACAAAGCTAAAAGTCATCAAGATGTTTTAAACTACCCGATAAAACTAAATGATAAATTAGCAGGCTTATTCAATGCTGCAAACCAAAATACAGCTCCTACACAACAAGTGCAAGTAGCGTATAATGAAATTGCCAAACGAATTGATACTGAAATCAATAATTTTATGCAAGTGATGCAGAATGAAGTAGCAGATTACAATAAAATTGTCAACAGTCAACAGATTGATTATATTCAAATAAAAAGCGAAAAACCGTAAGCCGCTAGTGCTTACTTTATAGTTTTCTTTAACAGGCTTTCACATTATCTTCTGAATTGAAATTAAAATGACGACCTGATAGTTATCTAATTTTGCTCTTGGAATATTTATTTTCAATAGACGCAATAAATTACGCAGTCAATCACTCTGCCCTTGTCAAAGACAATCCGCGTTATAAGTATTTTTCCAACTACCTTGTTCAACAAGGACCTTAACTAAAAAAAATAATTATGGTACAAAAAACTTCAAATGCGTTTATTGCCGCATCATGGATTGCTATGGGTGTAGGCACAATAGGATTTTTAATTGGTCTGTGGCGATCTGATATGTTACTCAATGAAAAGGGCTATTATTTTACTGTATTAATGTTCGGATTATTTGGTGTCGTTTCTTTGCAGAAAGCCGTGCGTGACAAATTGGAAGAACTACCCGTTACAGATATATACTACGGAATCTGTTGGTTTGGCACAATTCTCGCTATTGTGCTTTTAATCATTGGCCTTTGGAACGCCGCCCTACTCCCTAGTGAAAAAGGCTTTTATGCTTTTGCGTTCTTGCTTTCGATATTTGGCGCCATTGCAGTTCAAAAAAATGTAAGAGATAATCTGCAAGTCGTTGCACAGGAGTCAACATCAGATTTTACAATTGACTAATTCTCAAAAAAGCCATGAGGGTAAAGCCTCATGGCTTAATTTTATGACATGCCCAATAAATTTATTTTATGCTGCTTTTTATTTCTTTACACTTCAAAATTATCTATTGCCCAAGTTCCAAAACAGAATAGTCCGCGAAACACTTTAGAAGAAGCATTTAAAGCAGCCCGTACAGGCAACTTCAGCTACCTACATTTACTCTGTGACCCAGAAGGCAATAATGACGGAGACACACAAAAACTTTGCAATTTGCAAAACGGAACACTCGCTGATAAGCTAGATTACAGAGTTCAATTTAAACTAGCCCATTCTCTAGAAGAAAAGTATATTGATGAAAACAGAGCAACTGTTAGATTTAAGTTTGGAAAAAAAGCGCAATTATTCGAAACCATGAATCTCGTCAAGAGAGATAACAAGTGGTATTTAATCAGTTTTTGACAAAAGTCTCTTATTCAGTTTTACCTTTGTATTATGTCTGTACAACCCATTTTTTCTGACGCTTCCATTGCAGGTACTTTAAAATCTATCGCTCAAAAAGTATTAGATGGCCAACGCATATCAACGGAAGAATGCTTGGAACTTTATGAACATGGCGATATTGATATGCTTGGTTTTTTAGCGAATCATATCAAGACAAAGCGGCATGGCAACAAAGTTTTTTTTAATAGAAATTTTCATATTGAGCCAACGAACGTTTGCGTGTTTAGCTGTGCTTTTTGTGCCTACTCCAAGCTATATAAAAATAGAGAAGATGGATGGGAGTTGACCGAAGATCAGATGATGAACATCGTAAAAAGTTATGATGATAAAAAGGTGACTGAGGTTCATATAGTAGGTGGCGTTCATCCAAAATTGACGATAGAGTTTTTTGCCGGACTCATGCGTAAAATGAAAACACACAGACCGAGCTTGCATATCAAAGGTTATACCGCAGTGGAATTAGACTACATGTTTCGTAAGGCGAAAATGACCAATAAAGAAGGGCTTGAATATTTGAGAGAAGCAGGGCTTGAATCGTTACCGGGTGGTGGAGCTGAAATATTTGATGAAGAAATTCGAGAAAAAATCTGTGCCGATAAAGTTGATGCCAAGGGTTGGCTAGCCATACACCAAACAGCTCATGAATTGGGTATGCATACCAACGCTACTATGCTTTACGGTCACATCGAAAATTTTGAACACAGAATCGACCACATGAATCGACTGAGAGAATTACAGGACGAAACAGGAGGATTCAATTGTTTTATCCCACTAAAGTTTCGAAATCAAGACAATGACATGAGTCACATTGATGAGAGCTCAGTAATTGACGACATCAAGACCTACGCTATTGGTAGAATTTTCATGGATAATTTCGATCATGTAAAAGCATATTGGCCTATGCTAGGAAGGGAAAAAGCCCAACTAATGGTGAACTACGGCGTAGACGATTTAGACGGAACCATTGATGACAGTACCAAGATTTACTCAATGGCTGGTAGTGAGGAACAAAACCCTGCCTTATCAACAGAGCAAATTACATACTTAATTCATCAGTCAGGCAATACCGCTGTGGAACGTGACACGCTTTACAATGAACTGGAAGTATTTGAGCTAATTGCCGAATAACCTTAATCACTTTTTATTCTTTGCCGCTGAACTAAATATTCAGTATCAGCCATTGAAACAATATCTTTACGTCTAATGTCGAAAACCGAGCAAGGATTTAAACTGAGTAAGATTCAAAAAATCTTTCCACGTGCTTCTGCTCGAAAGGTAATTTCCAATCTGTTAGACAAAGGGTATATAAATGTCCAGCAAAATTTAAAAGACCGTTACATCCCAAAATATGAAAATGTCGTTTTCTTAGAAAACGGATATGAAACGAATGATGATTTGCAGGCACTGCTTTCTAACCTAGACAAAGCGCCTAAGCAGCAAAACATTGTTTTGCAGTTTCTTCATTTAATAGATACGCAAGACATTGTTTTTCAAAAAGAACTACTGACTTTATCAAAATCGTCTAGCACGAATTTAAAAACCTTAGTTCAAAAAGGCGTTTTTAGAATTGAAAAAATGCGTACGGACCGCATTCATTTTTCAAAAAAAGAATTTCCGGTTGACATCAATTTAAGCGATGAACAAGAGAGGGCTTTGAGTGAAATCAATGCTCATTTTAAAAATGAAAAAACAGTATTATTAAAAGGAGTTACGGGTAGCGGAAAAACACACATCTATTTTCGACTCATTGAAAAAGCATTAGGAGAAGGGCAACAAGTTTTATATCTCTTGCCCGAAATTGCGCTGACTGCACAAATTATCAAAAGACTGCAAGCAAAATTTGGAGAACAAATCGGTATTTATCATTCTAGATTTGGCAACCAAGAACGAGTAGAAATTTGGCAAAAAACGCTAAGTGGAGAATGTAAAATAATCTTAGGAGCTCGCTCATCCCTTTTGCTCCCTTTTCAAAATTTGGGACTGATTGTTATTGATGAGGAACATGACACTTCTTTTAAACAAACCGATCCAGCACCGCGATACAATGCGCGAGATACGGCGCTAGTTTTGGCTCATAAAATCGGAGCCAATGTGATAATGGGAAGCGCCACTCCTTCGGTGAATTCATATTTCAATGCCTCTCAAAAAAAGTTTGCCTTAGTAGAATTGCAAGAACGCTATGGTTCGGGCAAAATGCCTAAGGTGGAAATTATCGACTTAAAAAAAGCCTACGAGGACAAACAAATGAGTGGTTTATTTTCAAGAAAACTACTTGAAGAAATGCAGAAATCTCTGCAAGAACGAAAGCAGATTATTTTATTTCAAAACCGAAGAGGCTACTCACCTTTTATTATCTGCCAGTCTTGTGGCTACGTACCTCACTGCGACCATTGCGATGTATCCTTGACGTATCACAAACTCACAGACAAATTACACTGTCACTATTGTGGTACCATTTATCCTTACGTGGTAGTTTGTCCTACCTGCAATAGCAATCAAGTAACTACGAAAAGCTTTGGAACCGAAAAAATTGAAGAGGCCATACAGCATAAATTTCCAAATGCCCGAGTGGCTCGTTTTGATTGGGACGCTTTGAAATTAAAAAATAAATTTAAAGAATTGATAACTGCATTTGAGCACCGTCAAATTGACATCTTGGTGGGCACACAAATGGTAGTGAAAGGCTTAGATTTTGAGCATGTAAACTTAGTAGGTGTTCTAAGCGCAGATAGCCTCTTGGCCTTTCCCGACTACCGAGTAAATGAAAGGGTATTTCAGCTTTTAGAACAAGTAAGTGGACGAGCAGGACGCAAAGATGATAAGGGCAAAGTGCTGATTCAAACTCACAGAGCGGACCACCCTATAATTAAACTTGTTCAAGAACATGACTATGAAAAATTTTATAGCTTAGAACATTTGCATAGAAAAGATTTTGTGTATCCACCGTATTGCAAATTGATTCGAATTACGGTAAAGCATAAAGATAAATCCCAGACAGCGCAAGCCGCACTTACTTTAGTAAACACGCTTACGAAAATGGACAATATCCATCTAATCGGCCCTGCAGATCCGCCTGTTTCAAGAATTCGAAATCAATATTTGCAAGAAATTTTAATTAAGCTCCCTAGAAGTGCGAAGGCGATACAAGAAGTGAAAGAAAACATTTATAGCGCAGTGAATGAATTGACTAGCAAAAAAAATCATAGTACCGTACGCATAGTCTTAGATGTTGATCCTTGATAAACTGTGGAATGGTCAAATAAATTAGTAGCTCACAAGCTCATTCTATGATTTGCCCATGCCTACCTCCGTTCATACTTCTTTAGCACCTTACAGATTGCAGTCATTCCATTTACCCCCCATTTAAGAACTTTTTATGATATGATAGCCCTACATTTGAAGAACAAATTTTGAATTATGGATTTCCGATTTTGGAAGAAAAAAGAAAGTAAGAAGAAAAAATCAATCGTTCGCGAATGGTTCGATGCAGGAATTTTTGCCGTTGTGGCGGCTACCATTATCCGTACCTTTCTTTTTGAAGCCTACACAATACCGACCCCTAGTATGGAAAAAAGCTTATTGGTAAATGATTACCTTTTTGTAAGTAAAATGCATTACGGTGCTCGAATTCCTATGACACCGCTCTCCTTTCCGTTTGTTCATAATGTAATGCCAATCATTGGTGGAAAATCGTACAGCACCGCTATACAATGGGACTATAAGAGACTACCTGGTTTTAGTGAGATTGCTCGCTATGACGATGTAGTTTTTAATTACCCTCAAGATGAAAATAAAGAACGACCGATAGATAAAAAAGAAAATTATATTAAACGCTGTGTAGGCTTACCCGGAGATTCTTTACAAGTAAAAAATGGAATGCTCTATATTAATGGTGCCAAAGGATACGAACCCAAGTACAAACAATTTAATTACATTGTGACCACACAAAGCAATACGCCAATCAACCCTGAAATATTAGAGGAAATGGAATTGTACCCGAATGATAATGGCTACTTTCCCAATACCTTTGCGTTAACTACCGAGGAAGTTTCGGACTTAAAAGAAATTCCGAACGTAAAAATCACCTTGGTGAATGAAATTTTAGAACGCCAACCTGGTGTATTAGAAAGAGGAATTTTTCCTGGTGACCCACAAAATTACAACTATAACAACGACAATTACGGTCCCATTCAAATCCCGAAAAAAGGCAGCTCCATCAATATAACGCCCCAAAACGTTGCGCTATACGCCACCTTAATTACACAGTATGAAGGACATACCTTAAACGTAGATAGTACGCAAGTAGTCATAGATGGCCAAGCCGTAAGCCAATATACATTTGGCAAGGATTATTATTGGATGATGGGCGACAATCGGCACAATTCTGCTGATTCAAGATATTGGGGATTCGTACCTGAAGATCACATAGTTGGGAAAGCGTGGTTTGTTTGGTTTAGTCATCGTCCCGGTGGACTTTGGAAAGTACGTTGGAACCGCCTATTCAGAGGCATTAAATCTTTAGAAAAATAATGAAAAAAATAATAGTACTGTTTTTTGTTGGTTCAGTATTTTTCTCTTGCGAGAGCGAAAATGAAACAAGTCATGAAGAAGTTTTTGCTGACAAGTTCGAGTCTGAAGATTGTTTACAAAAAGGCGAGGTTCTGTTTTCTACTAACTGTAAAATTTGCCATTCTCTAAATGCTCAATCGCCGACGAGCATGGGTCCTGTTTTAATAAATATTCAAAAAAACTGGTCCGATAAAAAAAAAATAAGGGCCTTCATTAGTAATGCACCGGACCAAATGCATGAAACCGAACGAGCGCGAAAAATTTATAGTGAATGGAAGGATAAGGCTCAAATGCCTGAATTTGCTGGATTAAGCAATGGTGAAATCGATTGTATTATAAATTTTTTATATAAAAGCACGTAATAATATGAGGTACAATGGCATGATGTTTGGTACATAAGATTTGAACCAAACCTTAGAAGCCATGAAAAACAAAATAGTTGGTACATTAATTTTTCTCTTACTTTCTTTTTTCTCATTTGCACAAAATGCAGCGATGGAGGAAGGTATGAAGTGGAAGGAAAGAGGAAATTTAGTGGAAGCTATAAAATATTATGAGAAAGCATTGGAGGTGGCACCTGCAGATCTACAAATTGCGAAAGAATATGCAAATGCAGCTTATCAATTAAGAAAATACGTTAAAGCTTTACCTACGTATGAAATGATTTTAAAGCAAGAACCAAAAAATATTAAAGTATTAACTCGACTGGCGAAAATGTACAGTTACAGTTCTCAAAAATTTAAGAGTGTAGAATATGCCGATAGGGCCGTTAAATTAAAACCTTCCGATCCGAATCAACAGATAGAATTGGGTGATGCATTTTACTTTGTAAAACATTATCCGAAAGCTATAGAACTCTACAAAAAAGTAAGCCCTGCGACTGATTTTACGCTACACCGAATTGCGAAATCCTATGAAAAATTAAGTGCATATCACTCTGCCACGGAGTACTACGATAAATTGATTCAACGAAAAAAAGGAAGCGCGAAGGCGACACTATTTTATGAATATGGGAATGCATTATTTAATAACAACCAATTTAAATTAGCCACCCGTGCTTATCTTACTGCCAAAGAAAAAGGGTTTTATAACAGTAAGCTAATTAATGAAAACATAGCTCTCGGTTTTTTTGCAATCAAAGCGTACGAACCAGCTTTAGAACATTATTTAGAAGCTAAAAAAAGCGCACCCTACGATAAAAATTTGAACTTAGATATTGCTGATTGTTATGTTCGGATGGGACAATTCAAAAAAGCTAGAGTTATAATTGCTGAATTACAAAAAACAAACCCTAATGATGGTGATTTGATGTACGCTTACGGAATGACTTTTTATAAAGAAGGGAAGACTTCAAAGGCAGAAACGTTTTTCGGCAAGGCATTCGTACTGAAACCATCTTTGAAAGGACTGCGTTACACGAAAAGTAGGTTTTAAACTAATTGCGATCTTGATCTAAGGTAAAGGTAAAAGTTGTTCCTTTCCCCTCTTCGCTTCTGCAAGTTATTGTATGATCATGGGCCTCAACAATATGTTTGACAATAGCCAAACCGAGCCCATTGCCATTTTTATCTATAGCCCGAGCCTCGTCTGTTCTGAAAAATCGTTCAAAAACTCTGATACTCTGGTTGGGCTTCATACCCATACCATTATCCGTTATCTCGATGAGTACTTGGCGCTTGCCAATCAAATAAATCCCAACGGTCACGCTTCCACCCTCTCGGCCATACTTGATGCCATTTTGAACCAAATTACTCAAGACCTGCTCGATTCGAGTTTTGTCAGCCCAAAGCATAAAATCACCCTCACAACCTTTTTTAATTCCTAAGCTAATATTTTTTTCTTTCGCTTCCACTGTCAGTTCTTCAAAAACTTTACCTATTAATTTTTGGATACTAAAATCAACCTTATCCAATTTAATACGCTTGTTCTCATAGTTTGTAATCTCGCGTAGATCATCGACTAAATCACTCAGGCGGTCTGTGCTGCGCGCTGCACTTTCCAAAAACCGAACATTCACTTCAGGGTTATCAATTTCTCCATCAAGCAAAGTGGCAATATACCCTTGTATAGAAAATATGGGAGTGCGTAATTCATGTGCCAAATTCATTAAGAACTCTTTTCTAAATGACTCATTGTTTTGAAGCCTATCAATTTCTCCTCTTTTAGCCACAGCCCAGCGTTCTACATCTACTCTTACCTCATCAATTGTTTTATCAAAAGAACCTGCCCGCATCATGGAAGCTTTTTCTTGAGAGATTAATTTGTATATGACTTTAATTTTTCGCTGAATATATCGATTTAGAACATAAGCCAGAACATAATAACTAAAAACAAATACAAGAACCACTACAATAAGCGCCGATAACCACTCCTTACAAATTACTCCTATTAAAATTCCTGTGAATAAAGAAATGATTAAAGATAATCCTCCGGCAATCTGCTTGTATGTATAATTTTTACTGCTTATCTGCACGCTATCAAAAATAAGGGATTCCTTAGATTTCAAATTTATAACCAACACCTTTTACAGTTTGGATACAATCATTGTTCAGTTTTTTTCTAATTTTTCTCACGTGTACATCAATTGTCCGATCCCCAACTATCACCTCGCTGCCCCACACCTTATTCAAAATATCTTGTCGTAAAAAAACTTTGCCTGGCTTTGAAGCCAGTAGTGCTAAGATTTCAAATTCTTTCCTCGGCAGAGTAATCTCCTTACCCTTATTTCTAGCCACGAATTTTTCTCTATCAATTTCAAAATCACCAAATGAAATGAGCTCTGAATGATCTCTCAATCTTCTTAGAGTAGCTTTCACTTTTGACACTAAGCGTTTTGGCTTAATTGGTTTTGACAAATAATCGTCCGCCCCAACTTCCAAACCTAATATTTCATTCTCCTCATCTGCCAAAGCAGTAAGGAAAATAATAGCTGTATCTTTCAAGGAAGAAATTTCGCGTAGTTCTTTACACGTTTCAATTCCATTTTTAAACGGCATCATTCGATCCAAAACAATTAAATCAGGCGTTACATCTTTGGCAATCTCAATGGCATCATTACCATTACTTGCCGTAAATACTTGATAGTCCTCTTTGAGAAGATTAAATGATAAGATATCCAAGATGTCTTGCTCATCATCTACTAGAAGTATTTTTGCCTTGGGCATATGGTTTATTAGTTTCACTCAAAATTACAAAGCAACTTGAGTTTTGCGAAACTAATACATTACCAAATCGTTACTTATTTTTGCTAACCATAGTCTACTCTTGTTTTTCAAGGTCTTTCTGCAATTTTTCAAGACGCAGCTGTTCTTTGCGTATGCGCAATTTTTGCTTTTCTATCTCCATTTTAGCCTTAGACTCTTTCTCGGCCTGCTCTATTTTTACATCAACGTCCCCTATTTCTGCACCCGCTTTTTCAATTGAAATGCCGACCTCTTCCATGGCCTCGCCAATTTCCTCCATGGCCTCTCCTACTTCTTCCATAGCTTCTTCTACTTCTTGACTAATTTCTTCTTTGGTTTCCTCATCTAAATTGTTCAACTCTGTATTTATTGAAATCAACCCCTTGTTCTTCTTAAACTTTTTGATAGTCGGATCTACGACGAGCTCTTTTCCTTTTGGCACATAAAATGTAACCCGTGCGTGTTGAAATCGATACGGTACAGTTGCGGGCAAACTGACAAACTTTGAAATTTTTAATTCATTTCCACTAAAACTCTGCTTAACTTCTCCCATTCGAGCATTCGTCATGGCCGAAGTCTTTCCACTTCCTTGAGCCGTTTTTTCAATTTTTATATAGAATGTGCCATCTTCACTCTCGCGCTTTTTAAACGTTACCATATTCGACTGCTGCTCATTATCATCTCTATAGTACAGACTATTAATAAAAGGTTTTAAATCAGAGAACCGC
>Ga0209187_1003900_pt1 | contig 11875 bp, 8 predicted proteins | sample BantaG_FD_187430 | JGI IMG/M metagenome (GOLD analysis project Ga0209187, IMG submission 187430) | Marine algal microbial communities from Bantry Bay, Ireland - BantryBay_4 metaG (SPAdes) (version 2) | ecosystem: Host-associated > Algae > Red algae > Unclassified | place: Bantry Bay, Ireland... | reverse complement strand
GATGGTAGATGAATATTTAGAGCATCACAGGAAAGATAAAGGCAATGATTCAAAAATGATACTTGAATAAACGAATTTCATTCGTGTGTAATTAACCTATGCACTTCAAGTGCATAGTACTTGAGTTATATATTCTATTGAAAGAACTTTTTTAGTATTTAATGTTATTTGATAATCTCCTTTAATTATTCTTTCGGCTTTATTCTCATCGCATCTAAGCATGTAATGTTGATAGTCTACATATTTTTCAAGTAATCCATTAAGGTCATATATATCTATAGTCGAGTCATTAAATATAAGACTTGGATAATAGTACTCGACTTTGCAATTTTTATTATCTGTTATTGAGTTAAATTTCTTTATAATTTGATAGCTTTCTGGAGATGAGCAACTATTCAAAACTATGATTCCAAATATAGCTATGTAATTCAGTTGTTTCATTTATTATAATAGATACATCAACAAATTAAAACAAACTCATCTGCTCCTCTCGATCATCATCCAATAATCTTTTGTCATTATTTCTGACACTATTAACTCGGCTGGATACCTTCTTAGCAGTCATGTTGTTGTCATCGTATGGTGTGATAGAATCTAATAGTTGTTGTGGGCTAAGATCATCTGATAACCATAGTGATTCTTGCTCTGGTGTGAGTATGGCTGGCATGCGATCATGGATGTCTTTCATTAATGCATTGGGCTCTTGTGTGATAACGGTATAGGAATATATCTCGATGCCCTCTGGAGATCTCCACTTGTCCCATAGTCCTGCCATGGCAAATAACTTTTGACCTATAAGTGAAATGTGGAAGGCTTGTTCCCCTTTTTCAGTTTTTTGCCATTCGTAGAATCCATCTGCTGGGATAAGGCATCTTCTTTTTTCTACTGCTGACTTAAAGCTATTTTTTTCGAGTAGAGTTTCTTTTCTTGCATTGATCACCTTGTAGCCGACTTTCATATCCTTGGCCCAAGATGGGATCAATCCCCATCGCATTGCTTGGAAGTGATTTTGGTCCAGATTTGTGATGACAGGCATCATATGTGATGGTGCCACATTAAAATTAGGCAATGGATTATATTGCTCAAGACCATCAGAATAGAAGCTAGCTTGGAAGCGTTTTTCTAATTCTTTCTCTGTCTTATTTAATGAAGAGCGACCACACATTATCTAATTATTTTTTACCTAAGATAAGCATAGTATTTCGTAAGGAAAATAAAGTAAGTGTTCTAACTTCTCTTCTTCACGTAGCAGTCGATGCCTTTAGCTTTGAGGGTACTGGATGATTCTACCGCATTACCATAATCTGAATATCGTGATGCAATAACAGTATGATATTGTGAGTTATCAAAAATAGCAACTTCAGCACTACCGAAGCCAAGGTTCTTAAGCTTTCTTGTCATCTCCTTAGCATTAGATTCTACTAAGTAATTGCCGGCGATGATCATATATCGACCTGACGAACTCGTATTTGCCGATGAAGATGTTGTCTGAGTATATCGCTTAGGTGGTGGTGTATCCTCTATGACTTCCTCTTCGATGATCTCATCATCTGGCTCGAAGTCTTCTACTTCTGTCTCAGAATATTCGATATCTTCATCTTCGAATAATGCATCTTCGGCGTCAGCTATGACCTCTCCTGTGTCATCGATTAAGCCTTCTGCACTATCTGTTATGGTGTCTAGTGTATCGGTCGCTGTGTCATTTCCACATGACTTGATAACAGTACTAAAGCATATAAATATGACTATAAGAACGATAATCCAAGCGATTATTTTAAATATTTTTCCCATCTATTTTTAAATATATTATAAAAATAACTAATATTTAATAAATAGTTATTGTTGTTAAGTCTTTTCGGCATAACGTAAGGCTTAATAAAATAGTTATGGCTATTTTGAAGTCCATTAATATATTTATAAGATGAGAAGAGGATTTCTGATTGTATGCACAGTGATAACGGCAATCATTATAGCAGTGTCATTTATATATAACCGAAACTACCTTTGGTTATTTGTAATAGTTGGTCCCATCATTGTATTAGGACTGATAGATGTATTCCAAAAAAAACAAGCTCTTAAAAGGAACTTCCCGCTTCTGGGTCGGACACGTTATATGGCGGAATGGCTTAGACCAAAAATTTATCAATATTTTGTCGAGCCGGATACAGATGGAAGACCTTTCTCAAGACTCAATAGAAATATCGTCTATCAGCGAGCTAAGAAAGTAAATGATACGACACCCTTCGGTACACAACTACAAGTCTACGAAGAAGGATACGAATGGATGAATCATAGTATAGCAGCTCTGGATGGACATGACCTTAATCCTGACCCTCGCATGCTTATCGGGAGCAAAGACTGCACACAACCATACAGTGCAAGTATATTTAATGTAAGCGCTATGAGTTTTGGTTCATTAAGTAAGAATGCGATTATGGCATTAAATGGTGGCGCAGCGATAGGTAACTTTGCACATAATACTGGAGAAGGTGGTATATCGCTATATCACCACAAATTTGGTGGTGATTTGATCTATCAGATAGGTACTGGATATTTCGGATGCCGTACTGACGATGGTAATTTTGATCCAGAATTATTTAAGAAAGAGACACACGCTGAGAACGTTAAGATGATTGAAATTAAATTATCTCAAGGCGCTAAGCCTGGTCACGGAGGTATACTTCCTGCAAGAAAAGCAACTCCTGAGATAGCTAAGATTAGAAATATTGAACCATATGAGGCAGTCCTTTCTCCACCTTTTCATAAAGCCTTTAATACGCCTGTAGGTCTACTGCAATTTATAAAAAGATGCAGAGATCTGTCAGGAGGCAAGCCGGTAGGTTTTAAGTTGTGTGTCGGTCATAAGAGTGAATTTCTTGCCATATGCAAGGCGATGCTTGAGACAGGTATCAGGCCTGACTTTATCAGTGTAGACGGAGGAGAGGGTGGTACTGGTGCAGCACCTTTAGAATTTAGTAATTCAGTAGGTGTACCCAATAGGGAAGGTCTGACATTTGTGTATAATGCGCTTGTAGGATTTAATCTCAAAAAAGAGATAACTCTTATCTCATCTGGAAAAATACTTTCAGGATTTGATATATTTAAAGCGATATCTCTCGGCGCAGATATAACTTATAGTGCAAGAGCGATGATGATGGCAGTGGGATGTATACAAGCCTTAGAATGTAATCACAATACTTGCCCTACAGGTGTTGCTACACAAGACCCTGAGCTCAATAAAGGTCTCGTCGTATCTGATAAAAAAGTAAGAGTAGCGAATTATCATCGCGAGACGGTCAAGTCATTTGTAGAATTAATGGCAGCTTCTGGCATCGATAATCCTGATAAAATTAATAGAGATCATGTCTATCAGCGTGTAGAACAACACCTCAGTAGATCGTACTCTCAGACATATCCGTATATACCCGAAGGGTGCCTTCTTGATTCTGGTTCTACACCTCGTAAGTGGAGAAAATATATGGCACAAGCTGACCCTAATAGTTTTGTGCCTAAGTTTACTGAGGTGTTTGTGGAGGAGGATTAAGCATGAGTAAATAAAAACTTGGATAAGTATAATCAGTATTGATTGAAGGGGTTAACATATTAGACCTTATTATCATCTTGGGAGTTATCTAATACATCGATGCTAGATGGAAATTTACAAGGAAAAACTATTATATATAACTAACCCAGACTTTTCCTTATCCTAAAGTTCCGATATATCAAAGACAAAGTTCTTTATGGAATATTTGATGGGCAATTGAAATTTAATTCAGAAGATGGTCACATTGAGTTTGTAAAATTCTCTGATAGAAAAACTAGTAAATTGTATATTTGGAAATGATAATAAATTCATTCAGAGTATAAAAATGAAATCAAATACAGAAGTTAAAACTAAGATGATGTATGTTTCATTTTGTGATATCTTGGGTTTCTCCAATGCAATAGAAAATAACTTTGAAGATACCGTAAAAATATATTTAGAACTCAAGGAAGAGGTCCTAAACATCGTAAAAATTGATGGAGTGAGTGTATCAATATATTCAGATGCAATAATTGTTGTTGGAAAAGATTTTGCAAATGTTGTCGAAGCTGTCAAACAGATTTATTGGTTTTGCCTTTTACACGATTTATTAATAAGAGGTGGTTTAGCTTATGGGAAGCATTGGTCAAATGTAGAAAACGGAAGCATACTAATATTAAGTGAAGCACTTGTCGAAGCAGTAAAAATTGAAAAAAGTATTAAACATCCAATAATTGCAGTATCGGAAAAGATCAATATTCCTATTGAGGCTTGGATGCCACATTGTGAAGGAGCAGTATTTAATGCTCCATTTATAAATTATGATGAAATCAATTTTGTAAATCCATTTAATGCATTTTGGTTTCGTTCCGCTGAAATGCGTTTAAAGCACTTATTAAAAAAAATTCCCAACCATTCACATAAGTACGAATGGTTACTAAACATCATAGAAAAAATTAAAATTGATGATGTGTTAATCCCTGATGATGTGTTTAATTATTTATTAGAAAAGGGAGTACTAACCTATATTGATAAAGGTTAGATAATCTTGATTATATAAATAGTGTTAATCAATACTCCTCCAACCACAAATCCAATATCCCAATAGCCGCCTTAGAGATAATAGTCCCCGGCCCAAACACCGCAGCCACACCCTGATCAAATAAGTATTGATAATCTTTAGGAGGAATAACACCACCGACGACAACCATAATGTCCTCTCGACCAGCTTCCTTAAGTGCAGCCATGGTTAGCGGTACAAGTGCCTTATGCCCAGCAGCAAGAGAAGATATCCCTAATATATGAACATCATTATGCACAGCGTCTCTTACTGCCTCTGCAGGTGTCTGGAATAGTGGTCCCACGTCGACATCGAAGCCTAAGTCAGCAAAACTTGTGGCTATAACTTTGGCACCTCTATCATGTCCATCTTGACCGAGTTTGGCGACGAGGATACGTGGTCTTCGACCATACTTTGCAGCAAATTGATCTGTTTTTTCTCTGGCTTGTTTGAAGTATTCATCCATTTTTATTTCTCTTGAGTAGACACCTGTGATAAGAGGATTATTAGCTTTGAATCTACCGAATTCGACTTCCATGGCATCAGATATTTCTCCTAATGTAGCTCGTGCTCTTGCAGCTTCTACAGCTGCTTGTAGGAGATTACCTTCTTCCTTTTGAGACATCGAAGTGAGTACAGATAATTTTTCTTTGACTATATTATTATCTCTGTTGGCTTTTATTTCTTTTAGACTTTGGACTTGTTGTTCTCTTACTTTGGCATTGTCGACTTCGAGTAATTCCATCTCCTTTTGTGATGGTGTTTCGAAGATATTTACACCAACGACTTTTTCAATACCAGCATCTATTCTGGCTTGTTTTTCTGCAGCAGCTTGTTCTATACGCATCTTTGGGATGCCTTTCTCAAGCGCTATTGTCATACCACCATATTCTTCTATTTCTTCTAAGAAGGTTTTCGCTTCATCATAGATTTTCTGTGTCAGATCTTCCATGTGATCACTACCGTTAAATAGATCTATGACTTTGGTAATACCTGATTCTGCTTGCAGATATTTCTGTGTATCACGTGCTATCTTGGCAGAGAAATCTGTAGGTAACGCAATGGCTTCATCGAGCGAATTAGTATGTAATGATTGCGTGCCACCTATGGTAGCAGCCATCGCTTCTATAGTTGTTCTTGTGATGTTATTGTATGGATCTTGAGCCGTAAGACTGTAGCCAGATGTCTGACAATGTGTTCTTAAAGCCAATGATTTTTCTTTAGTAGGATTGAATGTGCTGACGACTTCTGCCCATAGTTGTCTTGCTGCTCTCATCTTAGCAACTTCATTATAAAACTGCATACCGATACCCCAGAAGAAAGAAAAGCGTGGTACAAAATCATCGACTTTAAGACCAGCCTTAAGACCAGCTCGTATATATTCTACACCATCTGCAATCGTATAGGCTAACTCTAACGCTGCCGGTGCACCAGCCTCATGCATGTGGTATCCAGAAATACTTATAGAATTAAATTTGGGCATATTCTGAGAGGTGTATTCGAAGATATCAGAGATGATTCTGACGGAATATTTAGGTGGATAGATATAAGTATTTCTTACCATGAACTCTTTCAAGATGTCGTTCTGTATCGTCCCACTTAGTGCTGAGATATCTACGCCTGATTCTTCGGCTGCGACGATATAGAATGCCATTATAGGTATAACGGCACCATTCATTGTCATAGAGACTGACATCTTATCTAATGGAATCTGATCAAACAATACTTTCATATCTTCTACTGTATCAATAGCGACGCCTGCCATGCCGACATCACCCGTCACTCTTGGATTATCAGAATCATATCCTCTATGAGTAGGAAGATCAAACGCAACAGAAAGACCTTTCTGACCTGCAGCAAGATTTCTTCTGTAGAAAGCATTACTCTCCTCTGCAGTGCTGAATCCAGCGTACTGACGTATTGTCCATGGGCGACCTGTATACATACTTGCGTATGGACCTGATTTGAAAGGAGGTATTCCAGAATATGTTCTTTGATTTTTCATAGTTTATTTTCAGAGGAAATGTAATTTATATAAAGTAAACTAAATTTTAATTATATACTGATGTTATGAAGGGTTGGCATTGCCAAATTACTTTGGGTAGTGGGAGCGGCACAGTGTATAGCCTTTAATTTGGCTTGATTTTTTGTTTCGTTTTTCATCAAAGGAAAAATGAAAGCCTGCCGGCGAGGCAAAATGTTAAGCCTAAATTACAATTCTTCATATCACGAATACATTTATGTAGTATATATATTTTAATGTCAAATTTAATTGAGTTTCATTTGCAAAATTTACTTTCTCAACACCAACAACTTCATCATTTCTATCGCGGCAATTTTAGCCTTTTTTCTTACGAATTCTCTATCCGTCTCATCACCAACTTCATAAGTAATCCCTTCTCCACCAAACTCTAAATAGAACCACCACTTACTGATAGGAGAATTAAGATCGTAGGGATCATCAAATGGATCATGTCCAGGAAGGCCATCTTTAAGACCTTGTACCCAGATGTCTTTGAAGCCATGTATTGAAGAAGGCCTGTTATCTGTCATCGTATACAAGACGTCTTCTTGTGTCGAGTGGAAGTCTAATCCAAGTAGGACTTCGTTATTATTTTGTTTGACTGTTTTGACGATATGATGTGTGACGACTTGTATTTCTTTTTGGCGGTAGTGAGACCAGTCTCTATTGAGATCTATCCCACCTGCATTATGCCTCCAGTGCCCCATATCAACACCATCAGGATTAACCATAGGGTAGACAAGTATTCTATAATTCTCTAAGAACCCTTTGCTTAGAGGCGTATCCTCTAATAGTGTTTCTACATATGATTGCATTGCCATATAACCCGATACTTCTGGCGGATGAAGGCGACTCATAATAATTATAGTGGGCTTATTTTTTGGATCATTTTTGTAGATGTCCAAACACAGAATCGGCCTACCTAATGTCGAAGTTCCTACAGTGCTTAATCTAACATTGGGAGAAGTGTTGCTAATCTTTTGCGACCACTCTAAGTTATGTGTGCTGTTGCTTAATTCTTGTCCGCAGACATATTGTTTTTCAGGATTTATAGTTAATCTTAGTGACGCAAGATCTGGCCCTTTGAGTGTATCATAAAGTATAGAGTCCATTCTCGTCCAGTTAATCGCATCTGAACTTAGCTTAGGTATATACCGATGTACATGATTAGGGTAATGGAGTTCAAGTGTTATGTTCTGCTCCACTTCCGACCATATATCAAAACAGAAATAAGAGCTTTCATTTATAGGTTCATTTTCAGGAGTGATGGTCGCTCTGTAAGTGTTGTCGTTAATTTGTGTAAAATCATTTAGTCTAGCACCGTCAAATTCATTGGAAGCAGAAACACCATTTACGCTATAAGTTTTCTTTTCTTGTACTTCTATTTCTTTGCTGAATGTATCTTTAGGATCTGGAAAGGTATAGGTATTAGGCGTGTAAGTTGACTTGCAAGCAAGTACAGATACCAATGCGGAGAAAAGGATAATATTTCTGAAGTAAATCATCGTTGATAAATCTAAGATAATTTCATCTTATGTGGGCATAATACCAATTGAACTTTTTAACTTTTTTGTATTGGTAATGACTAAAGCTTACTCTGCTCCAAGTATTGCTGTGTCTATACTGAATCTGTAGATTTCTCTGTTCCGCTTCGCTACTATCGAAATGAAAAATAATATTACTTCAACTTTTCCTTAAGATACTTTGCTGTATGGGATTTTTTGTTTTTGATCATGTCTTCAGGTCTTCCTTCGAACATGAGTTCCCCACCACCTTTCCCACCATCAGGACCGAGATCTATGACCCAGTCAGCTGATTTGATTACCTCCATGTTATGTTCTACGATAAGAACGGTATGACCTTTTTCTACAAGGGCATTCATAGCATCTAATAGTTTATTGATATCATGGAAATGCAATCCTGTTGTCGGTTCGTCAAATATGAAGAAGATTCTTTCTGTGCTATTTTCTTTACCTAAGTAAGATGCTAATTTGACTCGTTGTGCTTCTCCGCCTGAAAGTGTATTAGAACTCTGACCGAGCTTGACATATCCTAATCCCACATCATCGAGAGGTCTGATTTTTTTGAAAATGTCTTTTCTCTCTTTAAAGAAATCTAAAGCTTCAAAGATGCTTAAGTTAAGCACATCATAGATGCTCTTACCCTTATATTCCACTTCCAGAACTTCTTGTTTAAATCTTCTGCCTCTGCAATCTTCGCAGACTAGCTTAACATCAGCAAGGAACTGCATCTCTACAGTCTCTTCGCCTTCTCCATTACATTTCTCACAGCGTCCTCCGTCTACATTAAATGAGAAGTGCTTAGCTGCAAAGCCCTTGATCTTGGAGGCTTGTTGTGACGCGAATAATGATCTAATAGCATCATAAGCTTTGACGTAAGTTGCGGGATTAGATCTTGATGACTTTCCTATCGGACTTTGGTTGATCATCTCTACCTTACTGATCATCTTAAAGTCTCCCTTAAGAGACTCAAAAGTCCCAGGTGCCATAGAGACAATCTCACCTAATTTTTTCTTGAGGGCAGGGTAGAGGATCTGCTTGACTAAAGTTGTCTTACCTGATCCGGAGACACCTGTTACCACTGTCATCGTATTTAATGGAAAAGTGGCAGTGACGTTTTGTAGATTATTCTGATTTGCCCCTTTGAGTACAAGTTTGTTAGAGAATTTTCTTCTTGTAGGAGGGACGACGATTTCTTTTTTACCAAACAGATAATCTGCTGTCAAGCTTTTTTTGTTTTTCTTAAATGCTTTAAAGGTGCCATCGTAGACGATCTCTCCTCCGAATATTCCAGCCAGCGGTCCTACATCGATTATATAGTCTGCATTGTTAATGACTTCCTCTTCGTGTTCTACGACGATGACAGTGTTGTTAAGTTCACGTAGATGCATGAGAACCTTCACGAGCTTGCCTGTATCCTTAGGATGAAGACCTATACTCGGTTCATCTAAGATATATAATGAGTTAGTAAGGTTACTACTTAGAGTTCTTGTAAGGTTGATACGTTGTGTCTCGCCACCACTTAATGATGAGGATATTCTGTCAAGCATGAGATAGGAGAGGCCTACATCTATCATCGTCTGTAGTCGTGTCGTTAGTTCTACAAGGATTCTTTTGGCGATGCCTTTGTCATGAGCAGATAGTTTTATTTTTTTGAAAAATACTAATAACTCATCGATGGGCAGATCTACTAATTCTTGTATACTATGTCCACTGACTTTGACATAGCTTGCTTCTTTTCTAAGGCGGCTTCCATGACATTCTGTACAAGTTGTACGGCCTCTATATCGAGCCATCATTACTCTGTTCTGTATTTTGTATGCCTTAGCTTCTAATGCGCTAAAGAAGGCATTGATACCTTTAGTTTTTTTATCACCGTTCCATAGAAGATCTTTCTGCGCATCAGTTAATTCGCTATAAGCTCTATGAATAGGAAAATCTTTGTCCTGTGTGTCTTGTATGAATTTGGTGAGCCAAGTCCCTGTCTTCTCTCCTTTCCAACAGGCGACAGCTCCATCATAGATCGATAGCCGCTCTTCTGGAATCACCTTATATGGATCTATGCCTATAATTCTACCATAACCTTCGCAGGTCTTACATGCTCCGAATGGATTGTTATAATTAAATAATTGTTGGGACGGTTCCAGAAAAGTGATACCATCTAATTCAAATCTATTGTTAAATGATTTTTTCTTCTTAGTATCTAATATGTCCAGTGTCAATTCTCCTTCTCCCTCGTAGAAAGCTGTCTGTATGGAATCTGCAATTCTCTTAATATTCTCTTCATCATCTGATATGACAAATCTATCTACAAGCACCTTGATGTCACCAACCTTGAGGTCGGTCATTCGCTTATCGAGCCACTTGGTTTTTTTCTCAAGGACTTCCTCTATATATTCTATATCCTTTTTCCTGACTATTCTTGTAAATCCTTTCTGTATTAGAAGTCGTAGTGCTTTGCTGACAGTTCTATCTTCATACTTTAGTGGCATTGGGAATAGCAGCTGTATTTTAGTACCTTCTTTAAGCGACTTTAGAAAATCAACGACATCAGCGACTTGGTGTTTTTTGACTTCTTTGCCAGATACTGGACTGTAGGTCTTTCCGACTCTCGCAAAAAACAATCTCAGATAATCAAAAATCTCTGTCATCGATCCTACTGTAGATCGAGCATTACCTGTAGTAACTTTCTGTTCTATAGCGATAGCAGGGCATAGTCCTTTGATAAAATCGACCTCAGGCTTTTTCATCCTACTTAAGAACTGCCTTGCATAAGATGATAGACTTTCTACATACCGTCTCTGGCCTTCGGCATAGAGAGTATCCATGATAAGAGAAGATTTGCCTGATCCACTGAGCCCTGTGACGACAATGAGCTTGCCCTTTGGAATCATCAGCTCAATATTCTTCAGATTATTAGATCTGGCACCTTTTATATGAATGTGATCTATTCCTTTCGGGGACGATTTGGTTTTTTTTCTTTTAGCAGCAGCTACAGTCATGTTCTTCTTTAATAAGCCTGAAAAGGTACAAAAATAAGTTTGATTGAATTTGGAGTTTAGAGTTTTAGTTAAAAAAAGTTATTCATTTTATGGTCTCAGTAATCTTTATTAATTTTAATCGGCAACCCTGTCTTTTTTAATCACTAAATCATGAACAACAAAACAACAATTAGGAAATTTATAATTTCAAATTTGTTATTAATGTTTTTTCTATCTTCTAACCTATATAGTCAATCAAGTTGTTCTGATTGTGGTGACAAATTTTTATTGAATGGTGGATTTTGAAGCAACAGCGGCAGGTAGTGATTGTGAAACACCAAAATAACTGCCCATGATGAAGATTCTAAAAGCCTATTTATAACAACCTTATTTCTTTGTAATTGCAATCCTACCAATGCTCAATCTGAATGTGAATATGAAATATTATTCGAACCTGAGTTTAGAGGATCAAGGACAAGACTTAGGAATAACGTGGTATATTATTCCAATAGAACAAATGGTATAAACTCTTATAACGTTACTACAAATGAGGAAATTACTTTGTTCAATCTTCCTGTAATAAACAGTTCAGTAGCCTATGTTTCTAGTTATTTGGACGTGAGTAATTCATTTCCTGTTTTCCTGTTTTCGCCAATGGGACACCCTAGAAATATTTCCCAATAATCCTGTAAAGCTCTGCTTGCTCATCATCCATATTTAGCAGTCTCGATTTTGTCTGCTTCGATTCAGGCAGAGTATAGGTGATGC
>Ga0209187_1003897_pt1 | contig 11881 bp, 9 predicted proteins | sample BantaG_FD_187430 | JGI IMG/M metagenome (GOLD analysis project Ga0209187, IMG submission 187430) | Marine algal microbial communities from Bantry Bay, Ireland - BantryBay_4 metaG (SPAdes) (version 2) | ecosystem: Host-associated > Algae > Red algae > Unclassified | place: Bantry Bay, Ireland... | reverse complement strand
TCCCGGATTGCCCAAGACGCGCTCGGGTAAAATCATGCGCCGTATCCTCCGAAAAATCGCTTCGGGCGATACGTCGAATCTGGGGGACGTTTCTACTTTGCTGAATCCGGAGATTGTGGAGGCGGTGAAGGATGGGGCTTTGGTATAATAATTAATAGTTAACGATTAATGATTAATGACGAGCAAACGTAAAATCTAAAAATCAACCGTCTTTCCGCACCCCGATGCGGAATCTGCCAGATGACAGGACGGGATTTTTAGATGCAACGATGAAATAGAAAAGCCGGACTTTTGTCCGGCTTTTTTTTTTGTGAGAATCAAGATGGAGTGGGGGGAGAGGGTTTCCCCTCTCCAGTGCCAAAATCTTGATTTAGTTGATAGTCAGCTCGCAAAGTTATAGGTCATCTCCCATGGAAAAAGGTTAACCCCACATGTAGGCACCCACTCCGAAAAGTATGATTTTTAAGCTATTATTTGTATTCATAGATTTGCTGTTGATTAATTCGGTTATAAAAAATTTTATAAAAAAAACTATCCAGAACCCTATGCCTGTAATCAATTCGAGCATTATATCAACGTTTTCACTCAAGCTCTTTATTTTTGGGGAAATTAATTACACAATAAATACAAATTGTGAGGCAAAAAAGTTCGCTCCATGAAAATGTTTATTTGGTTATCAGAATACAAATCATTACTTTTACGTAGTACGTATTAATAGTAATCTCTATTGAAGAAAAGGGTGAAATTCCCGGCAGTAGTCGTTAGAGCCGACAGGGTAAGTTAAGACAGGTGGGACAGACGTCGGTCCTGCCTTCGCTATTAAATAGCATTTTTGACTTGCGGTGGGTAGTAGGTGGGGCAAATCAGTCCTGTCTGCATCCCATAAAACTTTGATTTACTTCGTCAATCGAGCTAAAAGTTCTTCAAGCGGTTCTTCAATATTCAAATCCTTTGCTTTCGCAAAAAAAATCAATTCTCCCTTGCCGATATCATCAAAAAGGACACTCCATGTCACATTGCGGTTTTTTTTACGTCACAACTAATAATTATTAGTATCAAGAATTAAATAAATGTACATTCTTCGCGTCGTTATTTTTTCTTTAGACAAACCAAATTTGACGCGAATACTCACTGTATTTAAGAAAAATTTGGTGAAGTAGACTTTATTCTAAAATAGTTTGTATAAAAGAGGAAATAAAGATTTTTTCACTAATCAAGGCGGCTGAAATTGAGCTATGCCTTAGCATAGTGAATTTTCAGGCAACGCAGAGTAGTGGAAAAAGATTATTAACTCTATGCAAAATATTTTGGAATAAAGTCTAATATAAAGGAAAAAGAACAAGTCGAGAATATACATTTATTTTATTCCTGATACTTAGTGGATTATACAGATTCTTTTGTTTTCATTTCCAAAAAAAATCCACTCAATCCGCACAATCCGTGTTCTATCACCTACCGTACTTCCACTTCCCAGCCAAAAGCCTCCATCATCTTATCAAAAATCGCCGTATTTTCATAAAATCCTGCGAAAGCTTCCGCACCCGGTCCATAGGCAAAAACAGGAATTAAATCTGCCGTATGATAATCCGAAGTAAATGAGCCTGTTGTGATTTCGCCCATCTTCGAGCCTTTGTTGATGGCGTAGCCGCCTGTTTCGTGGTCGGCGGTGATGATGACAAGCGTTTCGCCGTCTTTTTCTGCAAAGTCTAAAACTTCACCAATCGCCTCATCAAACTCCAACATCTCCGAAATAATGTAGTCAGAATCATTGGCATGACCGCCCCAGTCGATTTGCGAACCTTCAATCATCAAGAAGAAACCCTTGCCGCGATTTTCGAGAAAATTCATTGATAATTTCGTTGCTGGAACGAGATAATCGCGCCCTGCTGCCTTCGTCAGCGGGTCGCTATCGGAGGTCAGATAAGCATAGTTTTTATCCTGACTTACAGAAGTCGGCAAATCGCCCTCCAAGTAAGTTCCGACGTTGTAACCCTTTAGTTTTAAGGTGTTTAGCAAGTTTTTCTTATCGGCTCTACGGTCAAAATACTTCTTTCCACCGCCTACCCAAAAGTCCACATCGGTCTTTAAAAAATCCGCTGCAATCTCCTCATACATCTTGCGTTTAGGCTGATGCGCCACGAAAGATGCAGGCGTCGCATGTATGATGGTCGAGGTCGCCACCAAGCCCGTTGCCAGTTCATTATCTTCGGCATATTCCAGTATCGTTTTGACGGGCATTGTGTCCATATCCACGCCAATCGCGCCATTATAGGTTTTCACGCCGCAAGCGAATGAAGTTGCCGCTGCCGCCGAGTCCGTCACAAGGTCGTTGCCCGCATAAGGTTTGTGCAAACCAATGACTTTACAACGCTCCAAATTCAGTTGATTATTATTCTCATAAAGCCCTGCGGTAATCTGCGTAATACCCATACCATCACCCACCATTAGGATAATATTTCGCGGCTTTTTGGCAATGCCCATCGTTACGGGGTCGGGCGTTTCCACCTGCATTTTTGTTGATGTTGGTAGCACTACGGTTGATTGTTTGGTCGTACCACAAGCTCCTACAAGCGAGATTAAAACGGTAAATATAGCACTTCGTAACACAGACATTCCTATCTGTACTGTATGTAGAGATTCATCTTTTCTACTATAACAAATATTTTTTTTCATTGTGTTTTTTTATTAATTATAAATTAATTATGACGAAAAAACAGACGAGAATACCCATATTACCTTACACAGACAAGAATGTCTGTGTTACGTCTTATAAGTTGTCTGTGTTATGCAAAAGTACAAATACAAGTCCATACATAGATTAAGCTAAAGTTAAAATTGTAAATCAAGTGTTGCTTTTCTTATCTTCGCCACGATTTTTTAATGGTTAATAACTGATTTTCGCTATGCGAAAACACAGGAAGTCACTCATTAATCATTAATCATTAACCGTTCATCATTATAAAATTATGAATATAACAGTAATAGGCGCAGGCGCGATGGGCAATGGAATTGCACACGTTTTTGCTATGAAAAATTATAAGGTCAACTTGGTCGATACTTCGCAAGATACCTTAGATAAAGCCCTGAAAACCATTGAGAAAAACCTTGACCGCATGGTGAAGAAAGAACGAATTAATGAAGCGGATAAGTCGGCTGCACTCGGCAATATCACGACATTCACCGACATGAGCGAGGCAGTCAAAACGGCGGATTTGGTCGTAGAAGCGGCTACCGAAAATGTGGATTTGAAGAAAAAAATCTTTGCACAAATGGACGAACACGCCCCTGCAAATGCGATTTTGGCGACCAATACTTCGTCGATTTCTATCACACAAATTGCAGCGGTCACGAAGCGTCCCGAACAAGTCATCGGAATGCACTTTATGAATCCTGTGCCTGTGATGAAGCTCGTCGAAGTGATTCGCGGCTACGCGACAAGCGATGCCGTGACGCAAACCGTGATGGACATGTCCAAAAACTTGGGCAAAATTCCCGTTGAAGTCAACGACTATCCCGGCTTCGTGGCGAACCGTATTTTGATGCCGATGATCAATGAAGCGATTATCACTTTGCATGAAGGTGTGGCGGGTGTCGCGGAGATTGATACGGTGATGAAACTCGGCATGGCGCACCCCATGGGACCGCTACAACTCGCTGATTTTATTGGACTTGACGTGTGCCTTTCTATCATGCGTGTGCTGCACGATGGCTTTGGAAATCCGAAATACGCGCCTTGTCCTTTACTTGTAAATATGGTGACCGCAGGTAAACTCGGACGAAAATCAGGCGAAGGTTTTTACGCTTATACAGCAGGAAGTAAGGATGTCGTTGTGGCAAGTAGTTTTCAGAAAACGACAACCGTAGCGTAACGCCTCCGACTTGCGTCCGCATACTATATATTTTTTTTCGGAAAAAAACTAACGCAATAGAACACGGATTAGGCGGATTGAACGGATGACGCGGATTTTTACGTAGCTTAACGCATCCGGTTTACGTCCGCGTGCTATATGTTTTTTTTTCGGAAAAAAACTAACGTAATGGAACGCGGATTTGACGGATTGAATGGATTTTTGCGGATTTTTTATTTGGAAAAATATAGATGTCAGGCATTTTGTAAATGGCTGACATCTGATTGTTTTGAAATTTGTTTTTATTACCTAAAATTGGTAACTTGCAAATAAAATAATTTCAATGGGAAAAAATACATCTATATCACTGGGGAATCATTTTGAAGGTTTCATTTCAAATATCGTCGAAGACGGACGTTATGCCTCTGCAAGTGAGGTACTTAGAGCGGGGTTAAGGCTTTTGGAAGAACAAGAAAGTAAATATGAACTATTGAGGAACGCCTTAACAGAGGGTGAAGAAAGTGGCTTTGTTGAGAATTTTGACTCCACCTTACTGTTGCAATCTTTACAGGACAAAAAAAAATTATCTAAAAATAGCCCTGCGCTTCCAAATCACACACTTACGTATGATGAATTATTAGATGTTATTTTTGAGTCAAAAGAACAAATCAAAAACGGTAACTTCTATACTATGGAAGAAATGAAAAAGCGTATCGAATCATGGAAGAACAAATAAAGCTTGTATGGTCTCCCCGTGCTTCTGATATGCTGGAAGATATTCACGAATATATTAGCGAATACAGCTTAAAAGCTGCCTATAAATATATTGATGGTATCTATAATTCCGTGGCAAAGCTTGAAAAGTATCTTGAATCCTGTTCTCCTTGTAAAAATTCTAAATTAAACGCCGAAGGTTTTCGATGCTGCTTGTACCGAAACCATATCATTGTTTACGAATTCATACAAAATCAAGTCGAAATTCTCGCCGTTATTTATTCTAAAATAGACCCCGATAGAATGATAGATTTAATTGGTTAAGAAAATCCACAAAAATCCGCATTCTATTCCGTAAATTCGTAGTAAACAAACCGTTTTTACTATGAAAAATATTCTTTCCCTCTGTTTAATTACGCTATTTTCCACGTCCATTTTCGCACAAAATGACGCCCAACGTCTCGTCACTGCCATGCTCGGCGAAACGCCTATCGGAAAAGATTTGCAGGAACTCTGTGATGAAATCGGCGGACGTGTCACGGGTTCAGTTGCCAATGAACAATCCGTCGAATGGGCTATCGAAAAGTTTACACAAACGGGCGTAAAGGTCGATAAAATGGCGTTCAAAATGCCTTCTTTGTGGTTGGAAAAATCGACCACCGCGACCGTTTCCGGCACAACGAATTTTACACCGCAAATCGTTTCCAAATTCTACTCTCCTGCCAAAACACACACCGGAAAATTGCTCAACGGTGGCATGGGAACTGCCGAAGATTTTGAGCGATTGGGCGCGCGTGCGAAGGGTGCATTTGTATTGGTCGAAACTGAAATTTGCTTCGATATTGGGGGTTTATTTGCCGAATATACTGCGGCTTCCAAGACCGAAGATTTGGCGCGTGCGGCGGGGGTGCAAGGCTTGGTTTTTATGTCCTCTCGTCCGAATAAATTGTTATATAGTTTTGTCTCAAAAAAAGTATATGATAACGAAATGCCTCAACTCGTCATGGCGCGAGAAGACGCCAAGCGATGTATACGTAATTTACAGAAAAACAAGGCTTTACAAATAGAAATCACGATAGACGCGGAGACGGGCGGCGAATATACTACGCATAATGTCATCGGTGAAATACGCGGTAGCGAAAAGCCAAATGAGGTCATCATAATCGGCGCACATCTCGACTCATGGGCATTAGGCACAGGCGCGAATGACAACGGCTGTAATGTAACGATGATGATTGATATAGCCCGCCAAATGCAACGACTCGGCATCAAGCCAAAACGCACGATTCGTTTCGCGCTATGGAATGGTGAAGAACAGGGTTATTTCGGCTCGTGGGCATACACGGACAAGCAAGGCAAAAAGCTTAATAAACATATCATGGCGATGTCGGTGGATATTGGTAGCGGTGCGATTTTTGGCTTTTTTACCAACGGTAGAAAGGAACTCATGCCTGCACTTGATGAAGTTCTAAAACCTGTACAGATTTTCGGAGATTACAAACACGTTGACGCAGCGATAGTGGGTACAGATAATTTTGATTTTATGATGGAAGGTGTGCCTAATCTGGTCGCCAATCACCTCTCTACGAATTACGGTAGAACCTATCATTCTGCTTCCGATACTTACGATAAAGTGGACCTGAAATCATTGAAAATCAATTCGGCGATTATCGCGGCGGTGACGCTTGGTTTCGCCAATTTGCCTGATGAAAAAATCACTTGGAAACGTCACTCGCATGAGCAAATCGACGCCTTAGTCGAAGAGCAAAGTCTTGAATTTTCGATGCGGATGTTTAATGTGTGGAAGGCTTGGGCAGATGGTGAAAGAGGGCGGCAGAAATAAACATTCATCGGTAGTAAATCAGAATTTTCACTCTATCAGCATTCGGTTGATTTTTTAGCTTTCTGCGTGTGTATATTTTTGTCTTGCTGCTCGAAAATGACAAAACTTCCTTGATAGAGCGGCTATATTTTAGTGGCATATCTTTGACGGAAAATCCCGTTAATTTATCATTATATTCAATAATAATAATATATTCAATTCTCTCAAAATCAATTTTATCAAGCTTTATTTTGAGACTTGTTTTTTTCACGGATTTTAATTGATAATTTTCAAAATCATTATCACTTAATATAAACTCATCTATTTGCTGCGTAGCTGTCGGGTCACGATAAGAGATGTTTTTCCCCTTATTAGTCATAAATCGCAGGAGCTGCATATCGCATTTTTCGGTCGTATCGGTCTTAGAAATCAGGTTTACATCGTCAATCGCATAAATACATGTTGCTACGGGTATAGGTCTTTGTTCTCCATAAGTTTTCAAATCTTTCTTTTTGATTTTTTTGGGAAAATCGTAAGTCAAATTACCGATATACACATACTTTTCTCCACCTTTTGCCTTGTATTTGCAGCTTACTTGTACATATTTTTTGTCATCTTTTGACGGTAAATTTATGACACAATCTTGCGATAAAATAGTTGGTTTAAAATTATCACCTGCTACCCAATTCGTTTCTTTTCTCTGTTTTTTCTTTCTTTTTTGATACCGTACATATCCGTCAAAATGATGTTGGGTGCTATCGAAATGAACATCTATGGAATTGATGTAATGATTGCCACTAAACGGGCGTATCCAAAAGGATAGCTCATAGGTGTTGTTTTTTATTAGCGGTTTACAGGTTTCGCCTACGATATTTTTAATGTGATATTTTCCATCAGGCGTAGCATGTAAAGGCATCAACTCAATATACACAAAACCACTATTACTTCTACCTGTTTTAGAGTAGCGAGTATTATAAGTAGGTTTTTGGGTGTCAATGAAGTTCCAATACGGAGAACTCACATGTACATGGCTTCTCTTTTTATCTAAGTTCCAAAGTAAGGAAGTATCACGTCTATTTCCTTTGTAAGACTGTCCATCAATAGTGGTTTTTGAAAAATCAATAAGTGACAATTCCTCGAAGTCTCCATTGAGTATCAGGTTTTTCTGCCCATAAACAGCAGTATAGAAAAAGATGGGGACTAATAAAAGTCCCCATAAATATTTAATTATTGGCATAATTTTATAAATTGTCATAACACCAACAACCACTTGAACAATTTACATCACTACAACTATCCGTTCCCCAAATACCAAAACATGTGCTGTCCGGAGCTGACGCAGACCCTCCATAACATACAATTATAAGTGCATCAATTTATACTTTTGCAAAATAATTATATACAAATATACCCCCCCCGAAATAAATATCCAAATTTTTATGCAAAAAATTAAAAAATTTAACATATTTATTTTTTAATTATTTTAATAGAATCTTGAATTTTCGATGCGAATGTTTAATGTGTGGAAGGCTTGGGCAGATGGTACGCGCGGACGGAAATAATGATTAAGAACGAGGCATAAATAAGTCCACTCATGTGAGAAAACTCAAAGTATTTTCCTTAATTTTAAACATTATATCGACTTTCTAAGTTGTATTCATTCGTATGAAAAGCAAAAACATTCATACATTATTTTTTAATTTAATACTTAAAAAGTCAGCATGATTTCAAGCTATTTTCTTCCTACAAATACCTTTAAAACAAAACCATTTTCCCTTGTAGCAGCATTTTTGATGATACTCATATCATTGAGCAGTTGCAAAAAAGACGATGAAGAACAGCCCGTCGAATTTCCTGATGAAGTGACGGTCACTTTTGAAAACCTAAGACCCGAAGGCATCGAATACAACAAGAACAACACGACATTTCTACTCGGTTCGCTCACGATGGGCGATGTATTTGAAGTCGATTTTGAAGGAAATTATACCAACTTCACCAATGATACATCGTTACTCGCTTCTGCCGGTATTCATATTGATTATGAGGCAGATAGGCTATTGGTGACTTCCATCGACCCAGGTGCTTTTGGTGGTGCGAAAAACGTAGCCGGTATCAATGTGTATCAACTTTCGACCAAAGAAAAAATCGCGGAAGTTTCATTTTTAGACCTGCTACCCGATGCCGCTTTTTTCACACCAAATGACATCGCTGTTGATGGCGCAGGAAATATCTATGTGACCGACTTTTTCGGAAATGTCATTTATAAAGTAGATGCGAATTACGAAGCCAGCGTATTTTCGGATAGCCCGGCATTGGTCGGACCAAATGGCATAGATTACCATCCCGACGGCTACCTTTTGGTGTCCAATTTACTGGCAGGTCAGCTACTGAAAGTACCAACAGCAAACCCTGCCGATATGAGCGTGGTAACGATTGATAATGAGTTATTTAGCGGCATGGACGGCATCGTGTATAAAGCTGATGGTAAGTTGGTAGGCATCACGAGTTTCGAGACATTGGTAGAACTTAGCAGCACTGATGACTGGGCTTCTGCCACCGTAGATAACAGCAAAGCACTCGCATCACCCGGAACGACCGTAGCCGTAACACCCGAAGGCAATAATTTTGCTTTACTCACCGATGTAGCCAATCAAATGGTCTTTACAGATTGGGTCATTGAACAGATTGTTTTTTAATGGTTAATGGTAAACGGTTAATGGTTAATGACACTTTTTCGCAAAGCGAAAACAAAAAAATTAATCATTAATCGTTAACCATTAATCATTATCTCAACACCGCCATTGCAATCCGCAGCTTACCGTAATCAATCGTACCATTCAGATGTTCAAAAATGGGTTTCAAGCCCTCGGCATTGGGCAGGTCGGTCATGGCGGTTTTTACTTGTTCAATTTCCTGTTCGGAAAGCAATTTTTCCACGTCTATTTCATATCCTTCTATCATCGCACGCGATAGGTAGCCGTAAATTGTGCCGACTTTTATACCGCGTATGAGGGCAATTTCTTCAGGCGATTTGCCACTATCAAGTAGTTGCCAAGTCTCAATATGTGCGGGCATTTTAGCGGTTCGTGTGGTGGTAGTTTTGGCACGGCGTACAGCAGCTGAAGCTTCAGGCAATCTGTAATCATTCTCAGGACGTCGTCCTGTATATTCGTCGATAGCGCGAAGGAATTTTTCGCCATATTTTCGGGCTTTATGCTCCCCTACTCCATTGACCTGCAAAAACTCACGGATATTGGCAGGCATACGTGCCGACATATCTTCAAGGCTCGCATTGCTGAAAATAACATAAGAAGGTTTGCCAATTTCTTCTGCAAACTGATTCCTCAAATTGCGGAGGTGGTCGTACAAACCATCATCGTATTCGAGCGTAACTTTTACCTTTTCGAGTTTTACTTTTTTCTGTTCTTCCTGACGCTCTTTGACCGTCTCAAAATCAACGAGATTTACTTTTTTCCCTTTAAATAAAATATCTTGGGAAAGCGATGTGAGTTTGAGGCGATATTTGTCTTTATAATCCAATTCCATGACGCCTTGTTGCACAAATTGCTGGATATAAAGCAGCCATGCAAATTGGGTCGTTCTCGCTCCTGCGCCAAAGGTTTTTACTTGGTCAAAACCCATCTCGCGCACACCCGCCGAATACGAACCTTTCAAAACATCAACCAAAAGCGACATATTGACCTGTTCTTTGCAGCGATGAATCGCGGAAAGTGCCATTTGTGCGAGGGTCGTACCATCGAAATATTTAGGCGGATTTTTACATACATCACAATTGCCGCAATCGCCATCCGCCGGAGTTTCGGAGAAGTAGGAAAGCAAAATTTTTCGTCTGCATACCTGCGCCTCTGCGTACTCGCGCATACGTTCGAGTTTGGCTAACTGAATGTTTCTATATTGTTCATTATCAACATCTTGAATAAAATTTAATTGGGTTTGTACATCCGAATAACTGTAAAAAAGTATCGTTTCCGCAGGCTGCCCATCACGCCCGGCACGTCCGATTTCTTGATAATATCCTTCCAGATTTTTGGGCATATTGTGGTGAATGACAAAACGCACATCCGATTTGTCGATACCCATTCCGAAGGCTACCGTCGCACAAATAATTTTTGTTTTACCTTCTATAAATTCGTCTTGAATACTGTCGCGCATATCGGCACTCAATCCGGCGTGGTAATAGTTGGCAGAAAATCCGGCGGCTTGTAGCTTGGCAGCGATGCCCTCTGTACCTTTTCGGCTACTGCAATAAATGATACCGCTCGCATCTTGGTAGCGGCTGACGATTTGGCGGATTTGTTCCCATTTTTTGCGTCCGGGCAGTACGGCGAGCGAGAGGTTGGGACGGTCAAATGAGGAGATAAAAAACAGCGGACTATCTAAGCCCAACAACTCCCCGATGTCAGAGCGTACTGCCTTATCTGCCGTAGCCGTGAGTGCGACCACAGGTACTTCGGGCATGTGGCGTTTGATGATGTATAGCTTGCTGTATTCGGGTCGAAAGTGATGCCCCCAGCTACTACAACAATGCGCCTCATCAATAGCTACGAGCTTGACATTCAAAGTTTTGACATAAGATAAAAAGCTGCCTGAAAACAGGCGTTCGGGCGAGACATAGAGGAGTTTGATAATGCCATTTTGGATGTCAGCATTAATTTCTGCTTCTTCTATCGAGCTGAGACTGGAGTTGAGAAATGCCGCCGCAACACCATTGGAACGCAAGGCTTGCACTTGGTCTTTCATCAAGGCGATGAGGGGAGAAATCACGAGCGTCAAGCCATCCAAAACAAGCGCAGGCATCTGAAAACAAAGTGACTTACCACCACCTGTAGGCATGAGTACTACGGCATCATTGCCCGCCAAAATATGTTCAATAACTTCCTTTTGTTGCGGACGAAAGGTCGAATAACCAAAGTATTTTTGGAGCGTTTGTTCTAATGGTATCTGTACATCTTGCATAGTGTTCCGCTTGTGTCGTTTTTATTTAAATATGGCTTAAAGATAAGAAATAAAATACAAGTGGCGGTTAATTTTTTATGTTGAAATTTATTAGAACAGATGAAATAATACGCATTTGTTTTCTTTATTTCAAATAAAATATAATTGAAATTTGTTTTATTATTTTTTCATAAAAAATTAATAATCAGCTATTTATTTAAAAATTTAAAATTATTTATATTTTTAAATCATTCAAAATTAATGTAAAATTAATCTTTAGGAAACTTTAACTTTTCTATCTTTGCAAATGTAATATTTAGGCAAGCCAACATGAAACTGAAAATGTCTTTCTCATTTCTCACACCCAACTAATTCTACCGACATTTATTCCTATGTTTTTCCTAAATGAATTTTAGTGAAAGAAAATAAATAACTTGCCCCATTATGCTTGTTCTTTTCCCTTCTAAAAAACACAAAAAATAGTTCCGTAGCTATGGCTATGCAACGATTTTTTGAATTCTTTAGAAGAAAAAATTACGGC
>Ga0209187_1003896_pt1 | contig 11881 bp, 5 predicted proteins | sample BantaG_FD_187430 | JGI IMG/M metagenome (GOLD analysis project Ga0209187, IMG submission 187430) | Marine algal microbial communities from Bantry Bay, Ireland - BantryBay_4 metaG (SPAdes) (version 2) | ecosystem: Host-associated > Algae > Red algae > Unclassified | place: Bantry Bay, Ireland... | reverse complement strand
AGAGCCGCGCGACCTCGTACTCGTCCTTCGGTGCCAGCACCTTCGCGTAGTTGTGAGCGACGGCGCGAGCGAGCGCATCGTCCAGGCCACGCTCCGCACTCCGTTCGCGCATCTGGCCGACCGCATCGCGGTAGCGACGGGCGAGCGTCCGGTCCTGGTAGCGCTCGAGGTGTGCGGCCCGGTGTTCGATCAGGGCGTCGAGCGACAGCGACGCCAGCGGCGTCGCGTCGGATACCGTCGCGTCCGCGGCCGCCGCGTCACGCTGGCCGTCACCGGCGGACGCCACCTCGGCCATCACCGTATCGGCATCGCAGGCAAGCCGCCGCCCGAGCGCGAACGCCGAGAGATTCGCCTCGACGGCCACCCCGTTGAGGCGGATGGACTGCGCAAGCGCCGCGAACGAGATCGGCACGAGCCCACTCTGCCAGGCGTATCCGAGCATGAGGATGTTGGTCGCGATGGCGTCCCCCGCCAATGCCTCGGCGATGCCCGTGAACGGTCGAAAATGGGCGCGGCCGTCGACATGGTCGCCGATCGTGTCGGCGACGGCGCCGCGTCGGAAGTCGATGTCGCGCTGCCCGACGAAGGCCGCCACCGGTGTCCCGCTCGTGTTGACCACACCCTGCGTCCTCGCGGCGTCGCAGAGCACGGTGCCGTCACGGGAGGCGGCAACCACGTCGTCCGCCGCGATCAGGAGATCCGCGGCACCGGCGACGATGTGCGGGCTGGTCACCTCGTCGGGCCGGCGCGCGAGTCGCACGTGACTCAGCACGGCGCCGCCCTTCTGCGCGAGTCCTGCCATGTCGAGCACCATCGAGGCGTGCCCGTCGACGTGTGCCGCCATGCCGAGGATCGCACCGATCGTCAGCACGCCGGTGCCGCCGACGCCGGTGATCGCGATGTTCCAGGGTCGCTCGGCCAGCGAGGGAAGCGCGGGCGCCGGCAGATCGGGCGGCGCGGCGGCGACCGCCGACGGGCACAGGCCGCTCGGCTTGCGCTTGCGCAGGGTGCCGCCCTCGATCGTGGCGAACGAAGGGCAGAAGCCCTTCAGGCAGGAGAAGTCCTTGTTGCAGGCGCTCTGGTTGATGCGCCGCTTGCGCCCGAACGCGGTCTCGAGCGGCTCGACCGCGACGCAGTTGGACTGCACCGAGCAATCTCCACAGCCTTCGCAGACCTCGGTATTCACGATCACCCGCCGGTCCGGATCCTCGAGCGTGCCACGCTTGCGTCGTCGCCGCTTCTCCGCCGCACAGGTCTGCTCGTAGACGATCGCGCTGACGCCGGGGAGTTCGCGCAGCGCTCTCTGCAGCGCGTCGAGCGAGTCGCGGTGGGAGATGATCGTGCCCGGGGCGAGCGCCTCCGGACGCTGCCGCTCGGGATCGTCGCTGACCAGATGGATCGGCGTGACGCCCTCGGCGTGCAGCTGATGCGTGACGCGGGCGGGCGTCAACTCGCCGTCGACGTCCTGGCCACCGGTCATCGCGACCGCATCGTTGTAGAGCACCTTGTAGGTGAGGTTCACCCCGGCGGCGACCGAGGCGCGGATCGCGAGCAGCCCGGAATGGAAGTAGGTCCCGTCGCCGAGGTTGACGAAGCGGTGACGCTCCTCCGTGTACGGCGCGATGCCGGACCACGGCACCCCTTCCCCGCCCATCTGGGTAAAGGTCTCGGTGCCCCGATCCATCCACTGCACCATGTAGTGGCAGCCGATCCCGGCCATCGCCGTCGAGCCTTCCGGCACCCTGGTGGACGTGTTGTGCGGGCAGCCGGCGCAGAACCACGGCTGGCGCTCGATCGGTGCGACGTGGGCGAGCCTCTCGCTCGCGCGTCGCGACAGGTAGTCCAGCCGGGAGTCGACGTGACGCCGCAGCGATTCGTCGAGATCCAGACGAAGCACGCGGGCCGCGATCGCTCGCGCCACGCGGGACGCGGAGAGCGGCATCGACAGCGGCAGCACATGCCGGTCGTCGTCGTCGAACTTGCCGATGATCCGGGGGCGAACATCGGCTCGCCAGTTGAACAGCTGCTGCTTGATCTGGTGCTCGACGATCTCGCGTCGCTCCTCGACCACGAGCACCTCCTCCAGACCCTCCGAGAAGTGACGGATGCCCTCCGGCTCCAGTGGCCAGGGCATGCGCACCTTGTAGAGGCGGATGCCGACGCGCGCGCAGGTCGTCTCGTCGAGCCCCAGCTCGACCATGGCCTGGCGTACGTCCTCGAAGGCCTTGCCGGTCGCGACGATGCCGAGTCGCGCATTCGGCGAATCGATGATCGTCCGGTCGATGCCGTTCGCACGGGCGAAGGCGAGCGCGGCGTAGGCCTTGTGCTCCTGCAGGCGATCGTCCTGAACCATCGGCGGATCGGGCCAGCGGATGCCGAGTCCGCCGGCCGGCATCTCGTAGTCGTCCGGCATGACGAACGCTCGCTGCTCGTCGCCGAGGTCGACGACGGCGCTTGTCTCGACCGTGTCGGAGATGACCTTCAGCCCGACCCAGCAACCCGAGTAGCGGGACATCGCGATGCCGAACAGTCCGACCTCGAGGAACTCGTGAATCGAGGACGGATACAGCACCGGCATGACCGCCGCCATGAAGGCATGGTCCGACTGGTGCGGCAGGGTGGAAGACTTGGCCGCATGGTCGTCCCCGGCCAGGCAGAGCACGCCACCGTACGCGGACGTTCCAGCGGCGTTGCCGTGCTTGAACACGTCACCGCAGCGGTCGACGCCCGGGCCCTTGCCGTACCAGATACCCACGACACCCTGCTTCGTGGGGCGTCGCGCCAGCGGCACCTGCTGCGTGCCCCAGATGGCGGTGGCGGCGAGATCCTCGTTGACGCCGGGACGAAACGTCACGTCGTGCGCCTCGAGATGGGAACTCGCGAGCGCCAGCTGCTGATCGTAGCCGCCGAGCGGCGAGCCGCGATAGCCCGTCACGAAGGCGGCCGTGTCGAGACCGGCCAAGCGATCGCGGCGCATCTGTGCCATCGGGAGGCGGACGAGCGCCTGCGTGCCGTTCATGAATACATGGCCGCCTTCGGCCGTGTACTTGTCGTCGAGGCCGTGGTCCAGGTTCATGCGCGCTCTCCGTTGAACGGGCGACCGCAAGGAGCGTGCCCCGCGCCGGGTGGTCCGAAGATCGTCCGGCCTGCCGGTCAGTCGTCGCCGGTTTCGCCGGCCACCTCGACCGCGAGTCCGGCGAGCGCCGGGGCGATGCCGGCAAGCGGCCCTGGGCCAGTCATCCCGATGAGCGTCCAGCGTGTCCCGCCGACCCGCCTTGCTACTCGACATCCAGGGCCGCGAGCGCGGCCTGCGCCCGCTTCGTCACCAGCGTCACGACCACGGCCGTGGCGATCAGACCGGCGATCAGAAGTGCCCAGCGCAGCGCCCCCCCGCCCTCGCCGGCCGCATTGCCCAACGAGCCCAGGTACACGTAGAGCGCGGTGCCCGGCATGATCCCGACGAGGGTCGCCAGCATGTACGGCAGGAGCGCGATGTCGGTCACGCCGAACAGGTAGTTCTGAAGCCCGAACGGGAACACGGGACTGAGCCGCGTCAGGCCGACGACCTTCCAGCCGTCCTGACTGACCGCCTGGTTCAGCGCCTTCAGACGCTTGTCATCGTCGACGAGCTTCATCACTCGCTTGCGAGCGACGTTGCGGCCGATCAGGAAGGCGACGACGGCAGCCAGCGTCGCCGAACCCACGACCAGCGGGAAACCCCAGGCGCCATAGGCGAGACCGGCGACCAGCGTCAATGCCCAGGCCGGGCCGAGCACGACGGTGACGGCGACGTAGAGCGCCACGAACACCGCGACGCCGAGCGCACCCAGTGCCTTGATCCAGCCCTGGAACCCCTCTATCCACTCCTTGACCGGCAGGAGGAACCAGATCGCGGTGACGGCGACGAGGCCGAGAATGCCGACGATGACCTTCGTCTTGGTGGACATGGCAGGGTGGTTCCTCGGACGGCGAAGCGGAATCGGGATGACGATGGTAGCCCTAGGGGCCATTGCCGGTGAGGCGACCGACGGTTAACGTCGAGGCACCGTCAGACCCCGACCGTCACCGCCTGGCGAAGTTCATGCGCCGCAGGCTCTGCGCGATCGGTTCCGCGGGCCCCATCCGCTCCACCCCCTGCATCGAAGGAAGACTCGCATGGCTCTCGAAGACACCGTTTGCACGCTCGTCCCCTACTTCACCGTCCAGGACGGCAAGCTCGACGATTTCAAGGCGCTCGGCGATCGCATGGTCGAGAAGACTCGCGGGGAGGACGGTGTCGTCTTCTACGGCTTCAGCTTCAGCGGACAGCAGGCGCATTGTCGCGAGGGCTACCGAGACGCGGCGGGCATCCTCGCGCACCTGGAAAACGTCGGCGAACTGCTCGGTGAAGCGCTGAAGATCGCCACGCTCGATCGTCTCGAGGTGCACGCACCGGCCGCCGAAATCACCGCGCTGGAAGCGCCGATGAAGCAGCTCGATCCGACGTTCTTCGTCATGGCGACCGGATTCAGGCGTGGCTGAGAACGCCGGCGGTCGCCTGCCGCGCGGGCACGGTGCCCGCCGGGCGGGGGGCGTCCGGCGCGGGGCGTTCGAGTCCGCCGTCAGGCTCCGGGCGTCAGGCTCGAGGCGTCCTCGAGGATCATCGCGGCGCCGCGTTCACCCACCATGATCGCCGGCGCGTTCGTGTTCCCCGACGGGATGCGCGGGAAGATGGATGCATCGACGACCCGGAGGCCCGGCACGCCGTGCACGCGCAGACGCGAGTCGACGACGGTGTCGGTAGCGTCATCGCCCATTCGGCAGGTGCCGCAAGGGTGGAACACCGTCCAGGCGTGTTCGCGCACATGAGCGGCGAGCGCTTCGTCAGAGTCGACGGGCGCGCCGGGGGAGATTTCACGCGCGATGACGGCGGCAAGGGACGGTGCCGCCGCCAGCGCCCGCACGAGTCGCATGCCCCTCGACATGAGCGCTCGATCGTGCGCGGTGTCGAGGTAGTTCGGTCGGATCGAGGGAGGCTCGAACGGATCGGACGAACGCAGGGTCACCCGACCCTGGCTGGTCGGTCGGCAGGGATTGAAGCCGAGCATGAATCCGGGAAACGGGTCGGGATTCATCAGCGGGCGCACGCCGACCGGAGCCCGGGTGTAGCTGAGCGGCGAGAAGTAGAGCTGTAGATCGGGGCGCGTCGCCCCGGGAAGTACGCGCACGAACCCTCCGGCCTGGTTGACGCTGAGGGAGAGTGGCCCGCGACGGGCGGCGAGATAGCGCGCACCGGCGCGCAGCTTGCCGTGCCACGGACGCAGTGCCTGGTTGAGGGTCGGCACGCGAGCGCGAAAGAGCATGTCCGCGCCGAGGTGGTCCTGGAGATGGTCGCCGACCGCCGGCAGGTCGCGCCGCACCCGAATGCCATGCCCGGCGAGCATCGCGGCCGGACCGATCCCGGCAAGCTGCAACAGTTGCGGGGAGTTGACCGCACCCGCCGCCAGCACCACCTCGCGCGCGGCCAACGCCCGTGACTCGCCGTCGCGGCCGCGCCAGGTGACACCGCAGGCCCGCGCGCCGTCGAACAGGATGCCGCTCACCTGCGCACGGGTCACGACCTGCAGATTCGAGCGGCGCATGGCGGGCCGCAGGTAGCACCGTGCGCTCGAGGCACGTACGCCGCCTCGGGTGGTTATCTGATAGAGGCAGGCGCCTTCCATGGTGTCCGCGTTGTAGTCCTCGTTCAGGCCGATACCGATCTCTTCGGCCGCGCGAAGATAGGTGTCGCACAGCGGATGGACCTCACCGCTGGTGTCGTGCACGCTCAGCGGTCCGACGCGACCACGCCGCTCGTGGGGTACACCGTCCCAGGCCTCCATGCGATGGAACGCGGGCGCGACATCGGACCAGCTCCAGCCACTGGCCGACCGGCCCCAGTCGTCGTAGTCGTCCGGGTGCCCGCGCACGTACACCATCGCGTTGATCGAACTCGACCCGCCCAGCACGCGGCCTCTCGGCCAATAGCTCGCACGCTCATCGAGGCCCGGCACAGGCTCGGTCTCGTACTTCCAGTTGACGCGCTCGTCGTGATAGACCCTGCCGTAGCCGATCGGCACCTGTGTCCAGAACCGGCGTTCGCTGCCGCCGGCCTCGAGCAGCAGTACCCGATGGCGCCCGGCTTCGCTCAGGCGGTTGGCAAGCACGCAACCCGCCGAGCCGGCACCGACGACGATGTAGTCGTGGACGTCGCCTCTCACCCGTACCGTCGACCACTCGCCGACTCGCGGCTTCGACCGCTCGACGATCCGTTCCCTCGACCGCGAATGGACCCGTGGCTTCGAGCGTTCGACGATCCGTCTACTCGACCGCGCATGGAACCGACTCTTCGATCGCGCAGCCTCTGAGCGTGGCGGGTCAGAGGCTGCGCCGACACACTCCCGCACCGGACGAACGACGGCGCAGAAGCAGCAGGCCGAACAACGCGAGCGAGCCGATGGCCGACCCGCCTCCGCCTGCTGACACAGGGCCGAAGTCCGGCTCGTCGTCCGCACTCGCGGCGAGATTCACGACCGGCACGTCCAACCCGTCCGAGGCGATGACCGGCGCGGGATCGTCGAGCCTGCCGCTGCCGGCATCGCCATCGTCGGCCACGGTGGTCTCGAAGCGGGCGACGCTCGGCGCCTGCGGTGGCGTGGCGACAAGCGCGTCGTCGTCGACCGCCGGCGACCCGGTCGGCTCGGCCGCCGCGCCTGACCCTGCGGCTGTGATCGTCGTGGGCTCCGGAGGGGGCTCGGCGGTCGCTTCCGGGGTCGGCTCTGGCTCTGGCGCCGGCTCCGATGGCGGCTCGGGCGGCGACTCCGGTGGCGGCTCGGGCGGCTGCTCCGGCGGCGGCTCGGGCGGCTGCTCCGGCGGCGGCTCGGGCGGCTGCTCGGGCGCCGGCTCCGGCGGCTGCTCCGGCGCCGGCTCGGGTGGCGGCTCCGTGGCTTCGACCGGCACGGCGCTCTCGCTGGCCTGGACCTGCAGAGGCGGCTCCATGACGACCGGTTCCTCGCGCTCGCGGTCGAGTCTTGCGTCGGCCGCCCGCGCTTCCGCCAACGCCTCTTCGACCGCGGGCTCCTCCGTCACCTGAGTCTCCTCTGCGGAAGCCTCGGCGGGCTCTGGGTCGGGCGAAGACGCAGGTTCCGGCGCAGGTTCCGGCTCTGGTTCCGGCTCTGGTTCCGGCGCAGCTTCCGGCGCAGGTTCCGACTCGGTCGCAGGCTCGGGCTCCGAAACGGGGTCCGGCTCGAAGGTCGCTTCCTCCGGGACTTCGGCCGCCGCCACCTCGGCAGGTTCCGTCGTCGACTCCGATTCAGACGCGCCGGATGCACGGCCGCTGACGCGCAGCGTGAATCGATCGGCCACCCCGCCGGCGACATCCTTGAACTCGCAGCTCGCCTGCGTGTCGCCGAACGTGCAGAACAGCGCGCCGTGCGTCGCACCCTGGGTCGCCGTGTAGATCGATGCCCACCAGGCGCCATCCCGGGCTTGCGCGCGAACCGACTTGCCGCCGAGTCCGGACACGAAGGCGATCGTACGGCCCGGTGAGATCTCCAGATCGTCGTCCTGATCGACGATCGTCTGGTTTTCGAAGTTGCTGAGCAGATGGGTTCGCGAATAGGTGTGCGAGTGCGCCGTCGCGACGATGGCGGCCGACTCGCGGCAGGACTCATAGACCCCCCAGCCCGTGCGATCGGCCTTGAGACCGACCTGCATGCGCCGCATCATCTTGTGGAAGCTGCAGATTCGCCAGACGTTCGGATCGTCGTCGAAGGACCGCTCGATGAAGTCGGGATAGCCGTCATTCGACGAGACGCCGGGCACCTCGGTGATCCCGGCCGCGACCTGCACCACCGAGATTCCGCGGAAGGTGCAGTGCGCCTTGACACCCAGATCACCGTCGCAGGACAGCTCGGGCACCTGATCGAGTCTGTTCTGGAACCACTCGCGATAGATCGGCCAGTCGTCTTCCTCGTGGTTGCCGACGACACCCAGGACCGGGAAGTCGGGACCGAGTGCGCCTTCCATATGCCCCATCCAGCCGGAGATGCCCCAGCCGTAGGCGAAATCGCCTTGGAGGACCAGCAGATCGCTGCCTTCGTCGCGGACCAGGTCGAGCACGTCGCGCGCCGTGCTGTCCGCACCCTGATCGCCCAGGAAGGCGACCTTGACATCCGCCCCAGCCGCGCCGGAGAGCGTCGCGCCGAGGAGGCAGGCGGCCAGCGCCGTACGCGGCAAACGGCGGCTTCCAGTGCCCGGAATGCAGCATCTGAACGACGCGCGGCTCATGCTCGAGAAACGTGCCCCGTCGGATTCACCTGAAAGGTCTGGCATGGATCGGTGTGTGCTCGTCAAGGTCATCCGGCGCGACAATGGCAGCCCTACATGAATCGAAGCTGAACATCGCCCGAGAATCCCTGCGTCCTCCATCGCCGCTCGGCGAGCCCCCACCGCTGCCGACCGGGCAGCGCGACGGCCTCCGACCGCTCCGCGCGGGCGGCAGGCTCAGTCGACCGCCGCTAGCTGCGCCGAACGCGCCGGTGCCACCAGCACCCGGGTCTCCCTGACGGTCCGGCCATCTCGGTTGATCGCCTCGATCCGGTACACCGTCTCCAGCGACGTGTCGACCCGTCGGAAGTAACGGCTCGTGCCGGCGGCATCCTGAACGACTTCGCCGTCGTCCGACGAGAGGCGATAGCGCGGGATGCCGGACACACGCTCCCAGAACAGTTCGTACGAGCGACGGCCGTAGACATCCAGACGGACTTCCAGATTCCCCGGCACCGATGTCGACGCGCGCGTGATGGTCCCGCCGGAACCGGCGCTCGACAGGGCGGGGTCGGCGCTCGCGATCGGTGGCGCGGCCGTGGTCGGGCCAGTTCCGCCGCTGGACTCGCCCTTGATGCCCGAGAGGGTCACGGTCGCGGGCGCCGAACGCCGGCCGCGACCATCGAGGGCCACGATCTCGTAGGTGTAGGCCCGTCCCTTCGCGAGGCCGCGCAGATAGTGACTGGTGCCCACCGTCGTCGCCAGCACGTCGCCGTCGAGCCGGACCTCGTATTGCAGACCGAAGGTCGACGGCCTCGCCCAGAATATCTCCCCGGACCCGGACGAGTAGCGACTCGAGACCAGCGCCGACGGCGCGGCGATCGCCGAGGCCGCGGTGTCGCCCGTCTCGGGGACCGGGGCGGGAACGGGAACGGGGGCGGTGACAGGCTCGTTCTCGCGGCCACCCGACCGCGATCCGGTGGGCGTGGCGGCGGCCGGCGCAAGGCCGTTCAGCGTCTCGAGGGTGAAGCGATCCGGAACCGCGCCGTCGATCGCCTTGAACTCGCAGCTCGCCCGACGATCGCCGAAGGTGCAGAACAGGGCTCCGTGCGTCGCGCCCTGTGTCGCGGTGTAGATCGATCCCCACCAGTTGCCCTCGCGCTGCTGGGCACGGACGGAGTTGCCGCCGAGCCCCGCCACGAACGCGAAGGTCTGCCCGGGTCCGACCTGCAGGTGATCGTCCCGGTGCACGACTCGCTGCTCGCTGAAGTCGCTCATGAGATGGGTTCGCGAGTAACTGTGCTCATGCGCCGTCGCGACGATGCCACCGGCCTTGCGACACTCCTCGTAGACGCCCCAGCCCGTGGAATTGCTCGTCTTGCCGCCCACCTGCATGTCGCGCTGAAGCTTGTGCCAGCTGCAGATGCGCCAGACGTTGGGATCGTCGGCCAGCGCGTCGCGCAGATAGCCGGCGTAGTCGTCATCCGCGTCGATGCCGGGGATCTCGTGCACGCCCGGTGCGGTCTGTACGACAGAGATGCCGCGGAAGGTGCAATGCGCCTTGACGGCGATTCGCCCGTCGCACTTCAGTGCGTCGATGTCCTCCACACGTTTCTCGAGCCAGTCGCGATAAAGATCCCAGCCGACGTTCTCGTGATTGCCGACGACGGCAAGCACGGGAAACCGCTTGCCGAGTATCGAGTCCATGTTCTCGATCCACAGCCGGGGCCTGCTGTACCCGAGATCGCCCTGCAGCACGAGCAGATCGGCGCCCTCGTCCTTGACGAGCTTCAGCACATCGCGTGTCGCCTGGCTCCTGCCCTGATCGCCGAGAAAGGCGACCCTGACGTCGGCGGCCTGCACGGCGCCCTGGGCGACAGTGCCGGCCAACAGTGCGCCGATCGCGAAGCGCTTCTTGAAGAGCCGCTTCTTGAGGAGGCGCTTCTTCAAGAGGCGTTTCTCCAGGGCGCGTCGAGCGCAGGCCTTCACGACGGTTGCCGGTGAGGACGATGGCCCGTGATCGGCGACAGGCGCTCCCGTGCCACGAGGACTCGGACAACGACAGGACAGCAACATCGTCGGCACTCCTTGGGTCGATCGAGGGGTGAGGGCGCCGAGCCGATCGCTCGGCGACACCCGCGCGGCGCGCGAGTTCGTGCAGGAATCACGCCGCGACGCGGTCGTGCGGAGCGTCGGGCGGGCAGGACGTCGTGTCCGCTCCGAGCGAAGACTGCTCGACCGAGCGCGAGCAGCGACAACAAGGCGAGCACCACGAAGGCGACACCGCCGCCCGAACCGGCAGCGTCCGCCAGGGCTTCGTTCGGACCGAGGGAAGCACCCGAAGATTCGCCCGTGCTCGTGTTGTTCATCGAGGGTGAGGGGCCCGTGGCACTCGTCGGCTGTCATCCTGGAGAGGTCCGTCGTGCTCGCCGGCAAGCCGCCCCTCGAAACGGCTCGAGGCATGCGTAACGAAACCTCGCGTCGACCGGCGCCGACCAAACCTGAAAGCGCGCGCAGGTTTCGTGATGCAGGCATCCAATTTGCTACCGCTGCCTCGACTTTCGCCAGGACCCCATACAGCACGATGAGCCATTCGAAGCGATCGCGGTCACAACGACCGCCAAGCGGGACGACATCGATGATTCAACCGGACGCCTCCGCGCATCCGGCGAACGACACCCGACCTTCCACTCGCCTTTCCTCGGCCATTCTCGACGTACCGAACGAGGCCACCTGCCCGTCGGTCGCGATCACGACCGAGCTTCCTGCCGAACGCGCCCCGTCGCAGGGCTGCACACTGAGTTTCGACGCGAACGGGCGCATCCTCGAGATCGACCCGGCGTGCGCGCGCCTTTTCGGCTCCAAACCCGCGTTGCTCCGGGGCGAGGACATCAACCGCTATCTCGACGATCACATCGTCCAGACGCTCGACATCACCCGTGCCTCTCGCGACCGGATTCCGGAATCGCGGGCACGCGGCGCGTACCGACTGTCCAAGGTACGACTCGCCCGCACCAAGCACGACGACCGGCGGTTCGACCTCGGGGTCACTCATCGGCTGTTCGACGGAGAGCACTGCACGGTGCTGAGCGTGAGCGATTCGGGCGCACCCGGGGGCAGCACCGAGTTTCTCGAGCGCCTGTCGCGGTTCACGTCGCTCGCGCGACTGGCGCCGGCGGGCATCGTCGAACTGGCCGCGGACTGGACCTGTCTGTATGCCAACGAGATGTGGAATCGGCTCAGTCGACTGAGCGCACGAGAGTCCGCCGGATTCGGCTGGATGGCCGCGATCCACTCCGAAGAGCTGGACGAGGTGATCGCAGAGATGCGCGAGGCCCTGTCACGCCGCAACCTGTTCCAGCGGGAGGTGCGCCTGAAGCCACCGACCGGTCCGATCTCGTGGGTCAGGATCAACATGACCGCCTTGCGCGGCGCCGACGGCCGCACGACGGGCTACCTGCTGGTCGCCTCGGACGTTACCGAGAATCACTTGATGCTGGAACGTCTGCACGACCTCGCGCACAAGGATGCGCTGACCGGATTGTGGAACCGCATGGCTTGGCTCGAGACGCTCGACGAGCGCATGAAGCGCGTC
>Ga0209187_1003895_pt1 | contig 11890 bp, 10 predicted proteins | sample BantaG_FD_187430 | JGI IMG/M metagenome (GOLD analysis project Ga0209187, IMG submission 187430) | Marine algal microbial communities from Bantry Bay, Ireland - BantryBay_4 metaG (SPAdes) (version 2) | ecosystem: Host-associated > Algae > Red algae > Unclassified | place: Bantry Bay, Ireland... | reverse complement strand
CACCGCGTCATCTACTTTTCGAGTAAGCTCCTTGTTATTGTACGATACGTTTACCAGCATACTTAACTAAATTCTCCGAATTTTATCATATTGCCATCTTCGTCTAGAATTGCGAATTCTCTCATGCCCCATGGCTGTTCTTTTAATGGGCCGTTTGGGTGTACCACACCGACCGCTTTCATCTCTTCATACAAGCCATTTACATCTTTGACCTGAATATAGCAACTGGTATTTTTAGGGTGAATTTTGTTATTGCACTTCCAAAAATGGAGTTCGATTTTATCACGCACAATAACCGCATAGTTTTCGTCTTTCCAACCTACGCGATTAAAGCCCAGTTTTTCGTTGTAGAATCGTACTGTTTTATCAATGTTCAAAGAAGCCAACACGGGAATAGCTATCTGAAGATGTTGCATAAACAATTCTTTTTCTAAAGTTAGCGAATACTTCGTTTAGGAATACGTATTCCATTATTTTTTTTACTGTAAAGAGGCTATTCTTTATTCTCTTTGAGTATTTGCAAATTTTTATCCGGGCATTTAAATAGGGTTGCACTTATCAATACAACAACGTATGTCGAGGGCTAAAAAATGCTTAGTTTTGCAGCCTTATAACTCGTATGCAATGAATATTCAAACTGATATAGAAACTAAGGTAAAAGAAGCTGTTCTTTCCATTTTTAATGCGGAATTACCTTCCGTAGAGTTTCAGCCTACCCGAAAAGATTTTAAGGGCGATATTACCGTGGTGGTTTTTCCGATGTTACGAGTGGTAAAAGGTAAGCCTGCCCAAATAGGTGAGCAGATAGGAACATTTTTAAAAGAAAATGTTGATGCCATTTCCGGTTTTAATGTGGTGAAGGGTTTTTTGAACCTTGTGCTTAATGATGCGTACTATATGAACTTCTTCAATTTAATAAAAGATAAAACTGACTATGGGTTGGCAAAGCAAAGTGCTGAAAAGGCCGTAATGGTCGAATATTCATCGCCGAATACAAATAAACCACTTCACTTAGGTCATATTCGAAATAATCTACTTGGGTATTCGGTTGCCGAAATTTTAAAGGCTTCCGGTAAAAAAGTATACAAAACACAAATTATTAATGATCGCGGCATTCATATATGTAAAAGTATGTTGGCGTGGCAGCGTTTCGGAAATGGAGAAACCCCTGAAAGTACCGGCTTAAAAGGAGACAAACTGGTCGGTAATTATTATGTGAAATTTAACGACCAGTACAACAAAGAAATTGAAGTTTTGGTTGCTGATGGAACAGAAAGAAAAGTAGCTGAAAAAGAAGCTCCTTCACTTTTAGAAGCCCATCAAATGCTTCAGAAATGGGAAGCAGGGGATGAAGAGGTAGTAGCCTTATGGAAGAAAATGAACCAATGGGTGTACGACGGTTTTGAGGTTACCTATAGGAATATGGGAGTTGATTTTGACAAATTGTATTACGAAAGCGATACCTACCTCTTGGGAAAAGACTTTGTAGCAGACGGTCTCGAAAGAGGCGTGTTCTACAAAAAGGAAGATGGCAGTGTATGGATAGATTTGACCGATGAAGGCTTGGATGAAAAAATAGTACTACGTTCAGATGGCACCGCGGTATATATGACCCAAGATATCGGTACCGCTATACAACGGGCAAAAGATTATCCAGATATTAAAGGAATGGTGTATACTGTTGGTAACGAACAGGATTATCACTTTAAAGTACTATTTCTGATTCTGAAAAAATTAGGATTTATATGGGCCGAACAATTACATCATCTAAGTTATGGGATGGTAGATTTGCCTAGTGGAAAAATGAAAAGTAGGGAAGGCACCGTTGTCGATGCCGATGATTTAATGCTTGATATGACAGCAACTGCAAGACAACTGGCCGAAGAATTGGGCAAGCTTGAAGAATACTCTGATGCTGAAAAAGAAGTACTCTACAAAACGATAGGGCTTGGAGCGTTGAAATATTATATCTTAAAAGTGGACCCAAAGAAACGTATTTTGTTCAACCCAGAAGAGTCAGTAGATTTTCAGGGAAATACAGGGCCTTTTATTCAATACACCTTTGCGCGTATTCAGTCGATACTGCGAAAAGCGAATGATACTGGGGTTGTTTGGTCGAGTAGCGTAGCTGAATCTTTTGAACTACATGAAAAAGAAAAAGAGCTTATCAAACAGTTACAAATGTTCCCTGATACCATTCAACTCGCAGCGGCTAATTTCAGTCCGGCCTTGGTCGCCAACTATACCTATGATTTAGTAAAAGAGTTCAATTCGTTCTATCAACAGGTTTCTATTTTAGGAGAGACGAATGAACAGAAAAAGGCGCTTCGTGTGCAGCTTTCCAAAAAAGTTAGCGATGTTGTTGAATCGGGGTTTAAGTTGTTGGGAATAGACGTTCCAGAGCGAATGTAACTAAAGACTTGATTATTTTTTATCTTGGGCCCTAGTCTTTAAGTTTCTGATTTTCATTACACGAAGCAAGGCAGAACTTTTAAAACTTCACCCGAAAACTAAAATTAGGGGTAAGCCCTAGCGAAATATTTTCTACACGTTCGATGGTATCGTCTTCACCCACTTGAAAATAGGCATTCAAAATATTCTTTCTGCTGGTAAAGTTCAAAATAGATAATCCGGCCGAGGCCTTTATGTTATAGGGTAGCTCGAAATCGTAAATAGCCGATGCATCTGCTCGAATATATTGCGGCAGTCTACCGCTGTTAGGGCTAGCAAAGTTGATGCGGCTAGGAAATACCGTTGTGTTCAAAGGCTCGTCTGGATCGGGCTCGGTATATGGCATTCCTGAACGGTAATTGAGGCCAACTCCCATTTTTAAATTTCCGATAGTATAGGTGCCTGCAAGGGTTATGGTGTGTCGAATATCAAAATTATTGGGAAACCTACTGGGGTCGAAATCAGGAAAATCATAGGTATTATAGTTGTAGGTATAGCTTCCCCACATACTGTATTCATCCGTTTTTTTGTTAATTAGGAATTCGATGCCTTTCACATCGTACTTGCCTATTTCTCCATTAAATTGAAACTGATTTTGAAAGCCCTGTGTTGAGGTGCTGATGTCATTTACTTCCTTATAAAAACCTGTAAGTCCAATAAATATATTCTTACGGTCGTAGTTAACGCCAAAAGAACCCTGTTTACTTCTGGTTACTGGGAGATTTAATCCGTCGGAAATCACCCAACGGCGCTTTTCAATACCCAGGAAATTTTGCTCCAAATCAACTACTTGGTTAGTTGCCTGACTTTTAAATTCGCCCAATACGATTGCTTTCCAGTTGTTGGCAAACGTGTAGTTGAGATTCAATCGTGGTTCAACGATAAATTTTGAGAAATTATTTGGGTTTCTATAATTATTAAGGCGCACGCCCACTTTTGCGAAGAGCTTAGTGTCTGGAGAGCGAAAGGCAAGCTCGGAAAAAAACGCACTGCCCACCACAACACCTTTATTATCGTTCTCAAAGGGAGGAAGCCTCACATTGGTTTGGTTTCGAATATCGGTTTGACTAAGCTGAAGCCCATTGAGCCAATTGATTTGTTCGCCAAAAAGGATGTTGGTATTTAGTTTTATAGCCGTTTCGCGAACTTTGTTATTTTGTAGTAATTGCTGTGCCTCGTCAAAAGAGGTGTTTAGCGAACTCAAGGCATAATTTGTATAGTAGGTATTCAAAGAAGTACTGAACCTATCTGACCACCTACTTTTAAGTTGTGCTCCTACTGAGATGTTTCCTTGGTTGAGATTACTCTGGGTTCGTTCTCCATTATCGTTGTCTTCCTCGCTGTACTCTAATTGATTATTGATGTTGATAAAGCTGAATCGCAGTTGCTGTTTATCGTTGATGTCAAAAAGCACCTTTCCACTAAAATCATAAAAATAAAAGCTTTCGTCCCGGTTTTTGTTTTCTGGGGAACTCGTATTCACAATTTGGTCATTTTTAAATATCCTGTTAAAAAAGCGACTAAAGGTAGGGGTATTAAGAAAATCGGTCATAGAACGGCGTGCCGAGAATTGAAGTGCCACCTTTTTAGATATTGGCATTTGGCCATAAATATCGCCACTAATGAGATTAAAGCCGGCACCTCCAAAAAAAGGTGTTTTGCTATTGTCTTTGGTTTGCATGGAAATTAATCCGCTGACTCCATCGCCGTATTCGCTGCTGGTCCCGTTTTTAACCAATGTCACTTTCTCGGTCAAGTACGGGTTGAATGCAGAAATAAGGCCAAAAAAGTGACCCGATTGGTACATTTTAATACCATCCCATAATAAAAGGTTTTGATCATTGCTACCACCTCTAATATTAATGTTAGATACGGTTTCGTCTACACTTTTAATGCCCGGTAATGCCTGTACGGTCTGTAGAATATCTGGCTCAATGCTTCCGGGCAAGATTCCGAATTTTTCGATATCTAGTTCTATACTGGCATCTGCTTGTTTCGAAAGCCCTGAAGTCAAAAACTCATAAACAACGACTTCCTGTAATTGACGGTAGTATTGTGCCAGTAAAACTGTTTGGCACGCCGTTCGGCCAATGAGTTCTTCGGCATTCAAAAAAAGGGTTTTGTAGCCGACATATTTAATACATATGACGCCGTCTCGGGGTACATTGTTCAAAGAAAAACGCCCGTCAATATCTGTAATAACGGCGGTATCGGTGTTCAATACTTCAACGGCTGCGCCCATTACTGTATTCTCCTCATAATTATCGAAAACGTACGCGCAAATTGAGATATTGGGAGTTTTAATTATACCGTAGTAGCGATCATTAATTTTTCTGATGCGAAGTTGGGTTTGGCTTTCTAGGTCTGAAAGAATTTCACTTAGCACACTCGAACTTGGAGTATTGATCAAGATGCCGCTTATATCTGCATCTACATAAGAAAACTTTACATCATGGGCTTTCTCCAAAGACTGGAGCAGGCTTGTCAAGGGGATAGATACAGTTGTTTTTTGGGAATTCCCCTTAAAGAATATAAAACAACAGAAAAGCCAACTACATAAAGCTATTCTGTTAAGGGGTTTTTTCGGCATAGAACAATACTTTTCTTCCTTCAAATTTAAACTTTATTCGGGAAGGAATACTTATGCTCTTTAATGCTAGGTCAAGATTACTATTGCTAAAAGAACCTGTGTACAGCTGATTGGTATCAATATCTTTGATTTCAACAGTAATATTATGTTGTCTTCCAAGTTCATCAAAAACATATTTTAGTGGTATGCTCATAAAGCTACTCTCGTTATTTACCCATGAGGGAACACCGTTTAATTGTGCAGTAGTTTCTACTATTTTTCCACTAACCGACACGTAAGAAGTGCCAGCAGGAAGTTTAGTTTCCGTTCCGTTGTGGGTAACACTAACCAAGCCCTCGTAACAACTTACTTCGAAAAAATCCTCACGATCTTCAACATTGAATTGCGTGCCAAGTACCGTAACCTCACCTGCAGCTGTTTGTACCGTGAACTTTTCACCTTTGGCTACTTTAAAAAACGCCTCGCCTTCTAGGGTTACTCTGCGTTCATTTTTCCAATTACGTTCGCTGAAGGTAATTGTAGAGCCTGCGTTCAAAATAACGGCTGAATTATCTGGGAGCTGAATTTCGGTACGTTCGGCAAATTCTGTTGAAACTGTCTTATTTAAGGTATTCATGTAAAAATAACCGCCGATTATAAGAATAGCGGCAACGGCAGCAACTTTCATAAATTTTCTAAACGGATTCAGTTGAACCACTTTCGAACTATCGAGCGTACGTTTGTTCTGAATTGCGCTCATTGCCTCTTCAGTATTAAAATCAGGACTTTCCATTCTGCCTGAAGTCTCGATAATACGCTGATAGGTAGCATACTCTTCAGAATTCTTGAATTCCGCAAGTTCTCCTTCCGTGAGCTCATTGTTGAGCCATTTTGCTAAATAATTTTCTTGCATGACCTTTGCTTCGTTTCTTAATAACAACTAGTTAGTACCAAACCCTACCCACAAGGGTTTAAAGTTTCAAATTTAGTGTTCAAGGGTAAACGTTTGAGTTTAAATACCTGAAACTTTAGACCACTATATCCCATCAATTTTGGCTCTTAACGATTTCAAGGCCAAATGCATTCGTTTTTCTATTGCTTTTACGGTTACGCCCTCTATTACCGCAATCTCTTTATACTTTTTCCCGTCTATTCTATTTAGTAAAAAAACCAAACGCTGATTATCCGGTAGACTATTCAAGGCATTGTCTAGTTTTTGCTGAAATTCTTGCTCTTCCATTAAAAATTCCGGAGTCTCGTTGGTGTTTTTCAGTGTTTTGTCTGCGTATTTCAAACGAACCTTTTCGGCTTTGATAACATTTAAATAAAGATTGTTCGCTACTTTGTAGACAAAAGCTTTTGCCTTTTTTGGAGGTATTTTAGCACAATTTTCCCATAACTTTACAAAAGCTTCTTGTACGGCATCATGGGCTTTTTCCTCATTACCAAACTTGTAATAAATGTAATTGAAGACTGTTTTAGAGTTGGTTTTGAAGATGTTAGAGAATACGGCATCTTCACATACGTTGTCCATTTTAGGGTGTTCTATTGGGATTGGTTTTGTCAAATATATTTCAAAAAAAGTTAATACAGAAAGTAGGGTGTTTGCGATTCATGTTGTTTTAAGTGTGTAGTGCTAATGTCCAAATCCTAATCGTTATGAAAAAATGTTTTTATTATATGCTGAGTGCCATCCTACTGGCTGCGGTATTTGTACTAACTTCTTGTTCTTTAGACGAACCCACAGTCGACCAGTCGCCAGATGAAAGAATATTGAATGCTAGTTCAAATGACTTGAGTTTGATGCAAAGAGTTGCAAATAAGGATGGTTCTTGGGACAATATTATTGATGGATCTAGTTGTTTTAGCGTACGTTTTCCGTATACCGTTTCTATTAACGAATTTGATATTACCATCAATTCAATAGAAGAATTGCAATTAATTGAAAATATATTTGATGCCGTCGAGGAAGATGAGGATATTTTGGATATTCTTTTTCCGATTACTTTGATACTGGCCGACTATTCAGAAATTACCGTTAGCGATGAAGAGGAACTTAGACTTCTTGTAGCAGATTGTGTTGAAGGTGGTGCCGATGAAGATATCGAGTGTATTGATTTTATTTACCCAATCAGGTTGTTTACATTCAATACTAATTTCGAACAAACAAATTCGGTTACTGTAAATAGTGATAGTGAGATGCGTCGATTTTTTATCGGACTAGGAGTTAACGATTTGGTTGATGTAGATTTTCCTGTTTCATTTGAATTACATGATGGTACTAACATTACGGTAAATAGTAATGCCGAGTTGAGCGATGCGATTGAAAAAGCCATTGATGCATGCGACGAGGATGATGATAATGATTATAGTGATGATGATTTTACAGAACAACGATTAGACGAACTGTTGCTTCAATGCCCGTGGTTGGTAAATGAAGTAAAAAGAGATAGAGATAATGAAAGTACCACAAATGATTATAAGGATTATGTCCTGAATTTTAATGATGATGGCAGTGTGGTCGCAAGAGATAGACAAGGCAATCTATTCTATGGTGAGTGGAGTATTAGCATTGCTAACTTTCGAGTTGTTGTAAACTTAAGTTTTGAATTCATAACTGAATTCAACTTAGATTGGTTAGTTGACGATATCGATGATGGAAGAATTAAATTGTTCACTATGGATGGCGCTAAGATTATTATAAAACTATATTGTGAAGACCAACCCATGCAATGCGACGAAGGTTTGATTAAAGAGAATCTGGGAAATTGCCTATGGGTGCCTGCACAGGAGGGAAATAGTTTCTTGGATAATCTTAGTATTGATTTTTCTAACATGAATATTTACGTAAGTAACCCAAACGGGGAAGTTGTGGATGAAGGAAACTGGACGATTGAAAGAAATGTGATTGTCTTCAGTGATCTTAGCATGGAGCTTGCCAACTATATTGGAGAATGGGAAATTGTTGCATGCAGCCCTAGCAGTTACAGGCTAGAACGAGGAGAAGAAACTCTTGTTATCGAAAAGAAATGTGAATAGTACCTACTAAGATTTTGCCCCACAGCTTTTTGAAAAGTGTCCGTCGAAAGACGGGCACTTTTTTTTGGTATTACTACAAGTTTGTAAAGTAAACTACCTCGGGAAAAGCCCACGAGGCATTCGTGCGAAAACGAACCTCAGAATTTCGAGGCCCTCCCGAACGGCACAGGCGGGCAAGCCTCGGAGGATTTAAATCTCGATTATCTAGTAAAATCGTGACATAGAAAGGGTGCTGAAATTTAAATTGGAGCAGTGGCGCATTCATATCATTCTATGGAGAACTAGTATAAAAGAAAAGATCAACATTACTTTTTGCATTTCATCGAATAATTTTTACCAACTGTTTAATTTTCATCTTTTTTGCTGTTAATTAAATTTTAAGCTGCCGTATTTTTTGTTCTCAAAAGAACATAGGCAGCCTTTCTAAGAAAAAATAATGAAGAATTTAAAAAGAAATATCTCGTTAGTACTGTTTTCATTGTCGATACTAAGTTCCTGTAATAGTGATGAGGAAGATGTTAAGGTCACAAGTGCAGACCTTTTGGAGATAAGGGCTGCAATTGAAACGGGAGAGTGGGCAATTACCTACTTTCTTAACAATGATGAAAACAAGACTGCGATTTTTGAAGATTTTCAATTTAGTTTCAATGCTGAAAATTATCTAGTTGCAACGAATGGAGCTGATTCACTCGAAGGGGAATGGACATTGGGCAGTTCAAATAATCCGGACGATGATCATGTACATGTAGATTTTGACTTTGATGCTTCGGTAAATTTTGAGGCAATTAGTAAAGAATGGGATGTTACTAAATACAACAGCAACAAAATTGAAATGTTCGGTAGCAACAGCAGTGGCACCAGAGACTTTTTAACCTTGGTGAAATTGTAGCGATTACACACAGAATTATTGTCTAAAATGCCCGTCGATGCGATGGGCATTTTTTATACGGTACTTTTTGCCCTTAGCAAGAAGCTTTCCCATTGGTATTTATTAAATTTGCCTTTCTCAAAAAACGAAAGCCGATGTTCGATAATTTAAGCGAAAAGTTAGATAAGGCCTTACATGTTCTAAAAGGGCATGGTCAAATCACCGAAATTAATGTGGCGGAAACCACGAAGGAAGTCCGTAGGGCTTTGCTTGATGCCGATGTCAATTTCAAGATAGCCAAAGAGTTTACCAATAGGGTAAAAGAAAAAGCACTTGGGCAAAACGTATTAACGACCTTGCAGCCAGGTCAGTTGATGGTGAAAATCGTCAAAGACGAACTTACTGAACTTATGGGCGGTGAGCATGAGGGAATTGACCTGTCTGGCAATCCATCCGTCATCTTAATGTCGGGTTTACAGGGTTCCGGTAAAACTACGTTCTCCGGTAAGTTGGCAAATTTTCTGAAAACAAAGAAAACCAAAAAGCCTTTGTTGGTCGGGTGTGATGTATACCGCCCTGCGGCAATAGATCAATTGCATGTTGTTGGTGATCAAATAGGTGTCGAAGTCTTTTCTGATAGGGGCAATAATGATCCTGTGGCTATAGCTAAAGCTGGTATTGCTCATGCGAAAGCCAATGGCCATAATGTGGTCATCGTTGATACCGCTGGTCGTTTGGCCGTAGATGAAAAGATGATGGATGAGATTTCGAACATCCATAAAGAGATTAAACCTGAAGAAACACTTTTTGTCGTTGATGCCATGACGGGTCAAGATGCGGTTAATACTGCAAAAGCCTTCAACGATATTCTAAATTTTGACGGCGTAATTCTAACCAAATTGGATGGTGACACCAGAGGTGGTGCTGCCATTTCGATTAAATCTGTTGTTGATAAGCCAATAAAGTTTATTGGTACGGGTGAAAAGATGGAGGCTATCGATGTCTTCTATCCCAATCGTATGGCAGAGCGTATTTTGGGTATGGGCGATGTAATTTCACTTGTTGAACGTGCCCAAGAGCAATTTGATGAAGACGAAGCACGAAAGATTCAAAAGAAAATAGCCAAGAACAAGTTTGGCTTTGATGATTTCTTGAGTCAAATACAGCAAATCAAAAAGATGGGAAACATCAAAGATTTGATGGGTATGATTCCCGGTGCCGGAAAAGCATTGAAAGGCTTGGATATTGATGATGATGCCTTTAAACATATTGAAGCCATTATTCACTCCATGACCCCTGATGAGCGTTCAACACCTTCAAAACTGAATGCGAGTCGTAAAAAAAGAATTGCCAAAGGCAGTGGGCGAGATGTGCAAGAGATCAACCAATTACTAAAGCAATTCGACCAGATGAGCAAAATGATGAAAATGATGCAAGGCGGAGGCGGTAAGAAGATGATGCAGATGATGGGCGGTATGAAGGGGATGCGATAATTTTAGTTAGAAGTTAGAAGTTTGGAGTATTGAGTTGAAGTTACTCTGTGAAACTCTTTTTTTTTCTCTGTTTAGCTCTGTGAAACAACTTTTTTAAGTAGCTAATAATAAGAGTTAGAATACTATATAGGCATACCAAACAAATAGAACCAAAATGAAAATTCTAGACGGCAAAAAAGTCTCAAACGAAATTAAAGAAGAAATCGCTGCTGAGGTTGCGAAAATAAAAGCGAATGGGGAGAAAGTTCCTCATTTGGCCGCTGTTTTGGTTGGTAACGATGGGGCCAGTCTAACCTATGTAGGTAGCAAAGTACGTTCGTGTAAAAGGGTGGGTTTCGAATCTACCCTAGTGCAGATGCCGAATACTACCTCGGAATTGGAGCTGCTAAAAAAGATAGAGGAATTAAATCAAAATGACGATATCGATGGTTTTATTGTACAGCTACCATTACCCAAACAGATAGATACTCAAAAAGTCTTGATGGCAGTTCATCCCGACAAAGATGTTGATGGTTTTCATCCGACCAACTTCGGAAAAATGGCGCTAGACATGAGCACTTTTATACCAGCAACACCTTTTGGTATCTTGGAGTTAATTGAACGCTATGGCGTAGAAACACAAGGTAAGCATACTGTAGTAATTGGCCGTAGTCATATTGTAGGTCGCCCCATGAGCATTCTTATGGGAAGAAAAGGTTTTCCCGGTAATTCTACCGTAACACTAACGCATAGTAGAACCAAGAATATTACTCAAATTATTTCACAGGCCGATATTGTAATTTCTGCCCTTGGGAAACCAAAATTTTTAAAGGCTGAAATGGTCAAAGATGATGCGGTTATAATTGATGTGGGTATCACCCGTGTACCTGATGAAACTAGAGAAAAAGGCTACTACATAACAGGTGATGTTGATTTTGAAAATGTCAAGAAAAAGGCCTCTTATATTACACCAGTTCCCGGCGGAGTCGGCCCTATGACCATTGCCATGTTATTGAAAAATACATTGCTAGCAAGAGAGCGACATAGAGCACGTTCATAAGTTAGCCTGTGCTGACAGCAAAATTTTCTACTGACAGCTATAGTTTCAACAAGGTTGCCCAGCACAAAAACACATGCCCGGTAAAAACTACCTGTCTTTTATTGATCCATCTAAAAGTCCGTTCTTTTACGGCTATGTGGTGCTCATTATTGGCACGGTTGGGGTGTATTGTAGTATTCCCGGTCAAACGATTGGCGTTTCGGTTTTTACGGACCCCGTTAAAGATGCACTGGGATTATCTCGTAACCAATTCAGTAATATATATGATTGGCACTATCTGCAGTGCTTTGGTGATTGGGAGAGCTGGTCGCTGGTTCGATGTATACGGGGCACGATGGGTGGCATTTTTTGCGGCAATTGCCTTGGCCTTTGCCCTAGTATTATGTTCGGTCTCGATGCAAATAAGTCAGGTGATAAAAAGTTTCCTTAAT
>Ga0209187_1003893_pt1 | contig 11893 bp, 12 predicted proteins | sample BantaG_FD_187430 | JGI IMG/M metagenome (GOLD analysis project Ga0209187, IMG submission 187430) | Marine algal microbial communities from Bantry Bay, Ireland - BantryBay_4 metaG (SPAdes) (version 2) | ecosystem: Host-associated > Algae > Red algae > Unclassified | place: Bantry Bay, Ireland... | reverse complement strand
GCGTGACGCACGCCACCGCGCCCCACCGCCCAGCGACCGACGTGGCGCCCACCGACGTGGCGCCCACCGACGTGGCGCCCACCGCTGTGCGCGACCTGTCGAGGGCCCCATCTTCTTCGCGGCTACTCTTTTCTGGCCGGCCGCGTGACGCACGCCGCCGCGCCCCACCGCCCAGCGACCGACGTGGCGCTCACCGACGTGGCGCCCACCGACGTGGCGCCCACCGCTGTGCGCGGCCTGTCGAGGGCCCCATCTTCTTCGCGGCTACTTTTTTCTGGCCGGCCGCGTGACGCCCGACGCCGCGCATCACTGCCAAGCCACCGACGTGGCACCCAACGACGAGTGCCGCCGTCGACCGCCCAATCTTCATCGCGGCCGGCTGTGTCCGGCCATTGCGCGGCCGGCAAGCAATGGAGGACGAGGCGGGTCGTGACGAGCTCAAGCTGGCCGCCGTTTTGGGCGCCCGAGTACGCTTTGGAGTACGCCGTGCGCTGCTTGTCAACCTTGAGGGTCGTGTGCGGAAGCGTGTGGGAGGCTCTCGGCGCGGGCGCCGACCCAATCGGCGGCGTGACTTTGACATGGGCGCGTATTCCATTCTACGTGACTATTTTGGCGTCGACGGGGAGCCGCCTGTTTACGGTGAGGATGCTTTCGAGGAGCGCTTCCGGATGCCGAGACCTGTCTTCAACCGGCTGTTCCGCGCCATCTACAGCCAGCCCTACTGGAGGCGCACCGTCAACGCTACCGGTCAACCACAGTCCCACGCGATCCAGAAGGTGGCGGCTGCCTTGCGGGTTCTTGCCTACGGCGAGCCATTTGATCGCTCAGACGAGTACTGCTGCCTGTCGCGCTCGACCATCGGAGAGGCCGCGCAGCGCCTGACGGAGTTCATCATCAACAAGTGGGAGCCAATGTACCTGAGACCTCCAACGGACAAAGAGCTCGAGCACATCCTGGCGCGTAACGCGGCCCGCGGTATGCCGGGGTGCATCGATTCCATCGACTGCACGCATTGGCAGTGGGCCAAGTGCCCTAAGGCCCTTGGTGGGCAGTACCTGGACCGCAAAGGTAAGCGCTCCGTTGTTATTGAGACCGTCTGCGATGAGGACTTCTACATCTGGCATTTGTTTGTTGGGTGTCCAGGGGCTTAGAACGACAAGAATGTGTTGGCCTGCTCTCCGTTGATGCTGGACGTAAACGCGGGGGTCTGGCCGCCAAGGACGTATAGCTACACACTGAATGGCCGCTCCCGTCGCTTGCTGTACTACGCGGCCGATGCTGGGTACCCGCGATATGCTCTGTTTGCTCTGCCTCACCCGAAGCCTGATACTCCCCGACTAGTGGTGTACAATCGCCTGCAAGAGGCTGTGCGAAAGGATGCCGAGCGTCTTTACGCTGTGTGGTGGTCGCGGTGGTGCATCACGAAGTACCCGGCGCGGTACATGTCCGTGCCGCGCTTGATCAAGATGGCCAAGGCAGTCGCCATCTTGCACAACATGGCCGTCGAGCACAAGCGCCACGGCTTTGTTTCACAAGTTCGAATGGCAGCATCAGAAGGAGAAGAACGACCAGATAGCGACGGCAAGCGGACGGCGAGCTTCACCAAGGATGCTGGGCCTCGACAAGACTGCGTGTGGGGCGTGGCGCAGTCTGCTGATGACCTCAACAATGTAGCCGACAGTCAAGGCCCCATCGTGGGTTCCGCACGGTACATGTACATGGCCGAGACCGAGGCCAAGAGCACCAGCAGTCACCTCTCGCTGCTCTCGGACTTGGCGGAGCACGTTTGGGCCGACCGCGGCCGACTGCTCGCACCTTATGCGCGCTTGCCGCGGGCGGCTGAGTGAGGTTTTTAGCGTTGTGTGTGTCAATGACAACGTCTCGCTGTCACACAAAGGTTTTTTTTTCCCGCTGGCCGGGTTTATTTTTCCTTGATCACATTGTTATCGTCATCTTGCTGCGGCTTGCACGCTGCACCACCATTCGTCTTGCTGATGCTGCGGCTTGCGCGCCAGCAACGGACCCGCCGCGGTGGCGAAGGGCGGACCGCGCTTAGTCGAGCGCCGCTACGGCGCCGCGGTGCACTTCCTCGTGCTGTGGCTGGCGCCGCGGCCGGCGGGCGCCGCGGGCGGCATTTGGCCGGCGCCGCGGTCGGCGGGCGCCTCGGCCGGAAAGGCCGGTACGCGTCGCAACTCTGCCGCGACGTACGCACCATCAAGGCACGCGGCAGTCACACAGCCACCGCCGCCACGGTGAAGCCATGCATGCCAGCGAGTTTCGGCAAGAGGGGAGGGGCGTGTGTGTGACGGCTTGCCGAGAAGAAACATCAGGCGACTGCGCGTCACCCCTGCAAAAAGATGTTGGCGTAAGGAAGGATCCCATGTCTGAGTCCACAGTACCTCAAATACAGCCGTTCTCCTCAGATACAGCCGTTTTCCCAAAAATCCCGCATTGCAAAAGAGTTCTAAATCCGTTCTCCCAAAAATCCCGCACTCCAACTGTTGCATAAAGAGTTCCAAATCGGCCTCTGCGGGGTCGTAGAGGCCGATTTGGAACTCTGTTGCAACAGTTGAAGTGCGGAAGTTTTGAGAAAAAGGCTGTGCATTGCTGACCTTCAAAAAATGGCGGTTGCAGAGTGGCTGCAATCATTCAACAGCGTACGTGGACCAATGGAAAAGCTAGCAATCATGTGATTTCCTTACACAGTCTCCTCATATAGTTCTGCGCACTGGAAACGCACATCAGGATCTCAAGAAATCTGAAGAAATGTATGGATCTCATGAAGAATCACAGGTCTGGCCCAAAACCCTCTCCATCCGCTCTTCAGGCCCAAGCAAGCGGCCCAAAAAGTTCAGGAAATTTCAATGTGGGCAATGGCTCTGCGTGACTCCTGGGAGACACGTTCATTGGCTTGCAAGAATACTGGCGGTAAGTCCCAGCCAATAGTTTGATCTTGGCTTGTCGAACAGCCAATCCTACATCATTTCTTTGCTGTGTCGTCGGCTTTGCTTCCCTTCTCTCTGCAACCGCCATTTTTTGGATGTTTGCAATAGTGTAGCCAATGTTGATGCAGACATTTATCTTAAAAAAATCTGGGAGCAGGCAAGGACATTGAAGTGTCCGACAGAAACGGCAAGGTATGGAAAAGAAAAAGCTTATCTCTACTTTGCGTACATGGCATGCGCTCTACAGCACAACCGTAAAATGGAGTAGCACGGCACCACGAGTAGCTGCAGAGTTGACAGTCAAGGTAGGCCAGACAAGGCGCGGCGCGAGCAAACCATACAAGCAAAAAACAAAGCAAACAAATGCATACTGGTTGCGCCACATAGTCCACAGCAAACACTTGGTACCCACTTTTGGTCTTGGCCTCGTCGATGAAGGCCAAGGACCACTCCCCGCCGTTATCATTGTCGTCCTTGTCTCCATCGCTTGATGATCCCCAGTCCATGCCGTTGACGATGCACTCGTCGATGCTCATGCCGTTTGCGCGCGCTCTGTCCAAGAACAGCTGCTTCTTGGCGACATGCGTCGAACGGCCTCGAATGGAGGAGGTCGCGCGTAGGGTTGGTGGCAGGGGGGGCCGGGAGCCAGAGACGCCTGCGCGGCCGCGACGGGCGCGGCTGCCACGCGCCGCACCCGAAAAGCTATCGCCCTTGTCCCCGTCAAAGACATCCTTCCCGTTGTCGGCATCAGAATCGCTGCTGCTGCGCAGTGTTGCCGTTGCCAGGACCAATGCCGCAGCAGCGCTTGCGGCGTCCTCGATGGACGCTGATGGTGCTGGCATCGTCGTCGGCGGCGGTGGCGGCGGTGCCACAGTGTACTCCTCAAAGTCGTCGATGGGCACGTTGTTCGGGTCGAGTTCAGGTGCGGGCGACCCGGCATCCGAGTCAGTCTCCGAGACGGACCCGGCCTCCTCCTCATCGTCAGACACAAAGGAAGAAACTCGGCGCTCACGTTGGCCGGGAGCTCCTCTGCGCACGCAGGCACGGGCACCGCGCCCGCGAGCGCCACCGCGGCCGCGGCCACCGCGTCCACTGCGTCCAGCTCCGCGTCCGACTCCACCTCCACGACGACCTCCGCGTCCCCGGCCGCTGACAGCAGCCGCAGCAGCTGTTGCGTGAATCGCCTGCTGCATCTCTGCTTCCTCAGCCTCATCTGGAGCGTTCATGTTGGCCACGGGATGGCCATCAGGTTCGTTTCGCAGGCGGCGGCTTGCCTCGCGCGCCCACCAAGCGCGACCCTCCTCAGTGTTGGCAGCCATAGGCGACGACTAAAACCCCACAGTGCTGCGATCAGCTTCCGACTGGGCGATGGAGCTAAGAGCCGTCGTGTGCGCGACCGACTCGCGCTGCACTGCCGCCTCGATGCGTGAAAAGGCCTTGGCGGCCTTGGTACCAATAGGCCGCTCTTGAAAGCCTTTCTGCCGGCGCTGCTTCCTGGCGAGCTCGTAGGTAGAGCTCGTGGGCACGTTGAACAGGTCCTCCTCCTCATCTTCCTCCTCTGAGGAATCGGGAGCCAAACAACGTGGAGCCCCCAGCGCCTCCATAGTGGCAGCGCCACTAAAGCGGTCCAGCTTCTTCAGCACGTTCCATAGGCGCAGCGGCTGGTCGTCTAGCTTGGAGACAACTTCCGGCTTGAAGCCCTCGTAGGGGCTCAGGCCATGGTACTTGGCCAGGGCGGCATTGAAGACATCTTCCGGCGATGGGTTGCCGGTCAGCTGGTGCCTCAACACCGCCACGTAGCAGTTCTTGAAGCGGTCGACCGTCGGGAAGATGTTGTAGCTGAGCTCCTTGTGGATTTCTGACGTGGAGCGGGAGCGGCGACGCTCTACCCGCGGCAAATCATCTGGCAGCCGCGCGCGGAAGCGGCCGCTGTAGTCCTCCTTGAAGGTGTCGAGTCGCTGGTCAATGCCAACTTCCGCGTTGAGCGTGGCATCCACGTACACGAAGCAGAGGACCTCGCGCTCGTCACGAGTCCAGGAGACGCCCCGCACGCCACGAGGACTGCCAACAACGGCAGCCAGCACGACATCAGGGCCTTGGGGTGGGGTGCTTGGGCCTTGGGGTGGAGGGCTTGGGCGCACAGGAAGGATCTCATCGTCTGTCTCACGCGCCCCTTCGTGCATGGGAGCGCCAAGAGGGGCAGCGGGGGGGGTTGCGCTTGTAGTGCCGGCCACGCTCTGGCCGCCGAGATGATGTGCTTGTGCTGCCGCGCTCTGGCCGCCGTGATGTTGTGCAGGGGAAGACGGGTGGGGGCTGGGGTTGGAGCCGGCCATGTACTGGCCGTCTTGGATGATGTCGGAGCCGGCCATGTTCTGGCCGTCTTGGTCTCGTGCAGTCGATGATGGGGCGGGATCGATGTTGGAGCTGGACATGTCTTGGCCGCCGTGGTGGTCAACTTGGACTCAGGGTCGGCCTCGGGCTCCGGTGCGGGTTTGGGATACCGCAGGGCCTTGCAGGTCAACGGCGGCAAATACACAGAACGTTACCCCCTGTGGCGGCGAGAAGGGAGGCTAGAACCGACGGCGTGGGGGCAGTGGGCCCAGTAGCTGCGGCTCCTACCACTCGGGCGGCTGTGGCTTGTTGACGTCAATCCACCGCAGTCCGCGCTCGCCGTTCGCGTCGGGCCACGTTTGTATTTGGATCCAGCGAGGTGCGGTCCGCGCCTCTGCCGCGCCTCGTTCCTCCGAGAGACGCCGCTGCCGCTCCTCCCAGTCGAAGGTCACAACGTTGCCGTCTCGGTCCGGGGGAAGGTCAACCCGCGGCGTGGACGCTCAGGGGCACGGGCACCACGGGGGACACGTGGAGTGGTGAGGTCCGACGGTGATAGCAAGGCGGCAATCGAAACAAAGCCGGCGTTGAGCCCGGCGCTCCGCTGTGCGACATAAATAGCTGGGCTGGCTGCCAATCCAGCGCCAGCCCCAGTCCGGATGAGGTGAGGGCCGGCGCGCCCACGGGCACGGGCACCGGTCCGGGCAGATTGAGACGTTGGAGCTCACAGACTGCGCGCTCTTGCACTGGGTGCAGATGCTACGAAGGCCCCGTTGGAGCTGGGCCTTCGTAATTGCTCGAGCAGGGGGCCCATGTGCCGGGCGAGGGGTGTACGCAGGAGCGGCCTTGTCTGCAGCTGTACTTGCCGCCACGGGAGCAATGAAGGAGTCAGCAGGTGCGGACGGCGTGGCCGTGAGGGTGCCGGCCACAAGAGCACTGTAGGAGTCAGCAGGTGCGGACGGCGTGGCCGTGGAGTTGCCGGCCATCGTGGGCATGGGGGACGAGGGGGCGGGTGATGCGACTGGGGGCGCCGAATCCGCCATGGCAGGACGCCGTAGCGTCAGTAGCTACGTGCTGAGCTTCGTCCGCAGTACCAGACGTTGCCAGGTCGTCAAACGAGTCACCGCTATAGCGCCTGCAGCAGTGCACTCCACAAAACCGGTCCCAACAGTGCGCTCCACGGAACTGGCCCCCTCAAGAGGTGCCTGCGCCCGTACAACGCTCGTGGTGCGTCGGGAGCGCAAAGGCGACCGCGGCACGGCGGTCACAGGAACGAGTGACGCTGCGCCGTGCCCTCCGTGCACCGTAACCCTGCCCCGCGCATATCAGTTGATGGCCGTCAAACCGCCGTTCGTGCGGAGACCTGCCGCTAGCGTGCGGAGGCATGCTGTTAGTGGTGCGTGGCTAGCGGCCATTGGGCGATGCGAAGCCGTGGCCAAAAAGGCTCGCCGCGGGCCCCACGCGCGGGGACCAGAGAACCGGCCAAACGACCTGCCTTCTACAGCACGGTTTGTGCGGATGGGGGCCGGCTTGCTGCCCCTGTCGCGCTCGTCTCCTGGGACTTTTCTGTCGCGCTGGAGGCCCGGCGCTGTCACACGGTCCTAAAAGGGCTGACCTGCTGCGGCCCGGGCGCCCATCTGAATTGGTCAGGGAGAAACAGGCTGGTTTGGGTAGTCAGCCGTGCGACGTTAGGGCTCAACAGAGCGCGCATACGTGATTCATGGCCCTTGCTACACTTGGTGCAGGTGAGACACGACACAGGGACGGCTGCACACGTATCCCGACCTGACAACCTCGCCGAGCGGATACACCAGGAATGTAAACATCCTTGCACGTGCACATCCCTGAGTGGAGCTCCGAGCATCTTTGCCTATTTCTTGATGGTCCCTCCCTCTCACGCTGGGGGACCGTTCGCCTGACACTGGGTGCCCTGCGTCAGGAACGGCTCAACGCCGCTGTCCCGCCCCCAACGTACTTGGTGCCAGTGGGTCTCAGATCGAGTCGGTCCACCAAAACCTGGATTCGGGCACCGCCTATGGTCCGGTCGTGGAGGCACACCACCCCACTTGATCCGACTGCTTTTCTTTTGCGACGCGTGTCGGAACCACATCACACGCCAGCACGCCAGCCGAGATTTGTGATATTCTATTTGATCTTCTGCTGACCTCCAGAAAATGGCGGTTGCGGAGTGGTTGCAGTCATTCGACAGCGTACGTGGACCAATAAAAGGGATAGAAACCATCTGAGTTCCTTACAAAGTCTCCTAATGCAGCTCTGCGCATTGGAAACGCACATCCGGATCTCAAGAAATCTGAAGAAGTTTGTTGATCTCATGAGAAATCATGGGTCTGGCCCAGAACCCTCTCCATCCGCTCTTCAGGCCCAAGCAAGCGGCCCAAGAATCTCAGGAATTCTTAATGTGGGTTGCAATGACTCTGCGTGACTGGAAACGCACATCTGGACCTCAAGAATTCTGAAGAAGTTTGTTGATGTCATGAAAACTCACAGGTCTGGCCCAGAACCCTCTTCATCCCCTCTTCAGGCTCAAGCAAGCTCAGTCATTGGCATGCAAGAATACTGGCGGCAAGTATCAGGCAATAGTTTGTTAACTGTCAGCCAGCAGGTTGATCTTCGGTTGTCGAACAGCCAATCCGACTTCATTTCTACGCTCTGTCGTCGGCTCTGCCTCCTTTCTCTCTGCAACTGCCATTTTTTCGGCGGTTAGCAGAACCGAAATTGTATCTCATCACTTCATTCGTTGATTGCTTGCAAACCGCGGAAAAGACGGAAGCGCGGCAGCGCGTTGGCTGCCTTCTGCTGATTCGCTCCTGCTGACGCGGCCGCGTCTCAATTTCCACAGCATCGCCCCGTCGGCGTCGCGGCCGAAGAAGCGCAGCTTCCGCTCTCTGTAGCGCGCGCTGCCGCCGCCCGTATGGCGGGGCGGCAGCACCCCAGCGGGAGGCGGCGCTTTACTCTCGCTCGCGCTGCCACCGCCCGTATCACAGGGCGGCAGCCCCCCCGCGGGTGGCGGCGCATTACTCTCGCTCGCGCTGCCATCGCCCGTATCGCGGGTCGGCAGCCCCCCCGCGGATGGCGGCGCTTGACCCCCTTCCCCGTCGCCCGTCGAACCACGCACGCAATTCCGCATTCCGCTGGCGTCAGCACCACGCCGAGCCAACAGCGTGTGCGGCAAGCGGCAGTGACCGCGTGCGGCGCGGCTTGCAGCCGCTGCCGCCGAGCGCGTCGCACGCCGCCACCGCAACGGATGAGAAATCTTGCGGCCAGTCGGCCACCAACGCACGGGAAGGGCACTCAGGCGGCCGCCACGTCTACATGGCGGCCACAAAACCGCATGAACGAACACAAAAGAGAACACAAGAATGATTTAGGCGCCGTACGCCACCCTGTTCCTTCTCAATGCCCACTTAACACCAATGCAATGAAAAAATGGTCGCGTACAAGACGGTTGCACCTGAGCTTCCGTTCGAGGCCCGCAAAGGGCGGTCCCGTTCCCCCCACCACCCTACAAGACAATACGAACACAATACGCGCCCACCCAAGCGGGTGCCGGCCCTCCACCGCGACAAAAACAAACAACATGCAACTAGTAAAAGGAAGGCCAACCGCGAGCCTCGGTACGAGACCTGCCGACCCTCCACCCCCGCTGTCCCCATCTCACCTAACACACCAGGGCGATGCACACGTACCATGGATCACACGTCGATCGGCCACGCGCTGGCCGCCACAGCCGGCCCGGCAAGGGCCCTGGTTGTCGCCCTGGTACTAGTCACCAAGTTGGCTTGCGTACTGCTGCCCGCGGTCACGCGCGTTCTCGGCCGTGCTCGTGGCCGTGCCAACCTTCAGCTTGTCCCGTGCAAGTGAGACGCCAACGAGAATGACGTCACTCTCGACACTGCCGCTCGCCACCGCCGCCCTCGGGGCTGGAAGACCGGCTGCAGAGGCCGCCCCATCACGTCATGCGACGTCGTTGGCGGCCGTGTCGGCCTTGGAAGGCAACATGGCCGTCGCGGCGCGGTCAAGGGTGCCTTGGTACTCCTTGTGAAGCGTGGACATCGCCTTGTGGCACGCGGCGGCCCAGCGAACAGCCGTGCGGTACGTCTTACCCGCAGAAGCGAGGTGCTTGTCTACAGCGGCAGTCTTGTTGGCGAGCAGGCGCATGACGGTGTAGTCCGGCGCCGACAGGGCGCGGGGGATGTTCATCTGCGCCTCGAATGCCGCCGCGCTCGTGCCAATGTCCTCAACGGCCATCGCGGCCGCCTCGAGCTCGTCGGGCCTCGCTGGCTGATGCTCGGCCATGCTGCCCTGCGTTACGCACGTGCCGGTGTCTTTGCAGGCCTCGTTCCAGGCCGCGTCATCCGCCACCTGAACCCTCTTACCACCCACTTTCTCGCATGCCAGCGGGCCGTCGACTGCCTTGCGCTTGCCACCGTGGTCGGCCATGTTCGAGGCCGCTTCAACAGGCACGTCCGGAATAGAAAATGCCGGACCGTCAAAATCGGACAGCGTGTTGGCCGCCACGAAGGCAGGACCCCGAGAAACGCACAGGCCGGCGTCGGCCTTGCTCATTCTTTTGCCCTTGTCGTCACCGCCAACGCGTCCCGCCGACAAACCGACGGCAGACTCGTCCCCAGCACCGTCGGCGGCCGCGTGCACGGCCGCTTCACCGCAGACGTTGGCCACTTCTTGCGCGTCCCTTGCCGCTCCATTGCGTACAACATGATCGGCGGCGGCCACAGCCGCCGCCGCAATAACCGCGTCGCCATCGGCAGCGACGTCTCGGCGGCCGGCCGCATCGTGGCCGGCGCCGGTGGGCGCCGCAGACATCGGGCCCACAGTGGAGGCCCTGTCGCCCAGCTCACGAAAAACGCGCTCAAATTTGGCCACGTGCGTGGCCACAAAGGGTGTGTGCGTCGGGCTGGCTTCAGCACTATCGCCCACGGGCGACGACATGGCAATGGCGATGAACGATGAGGTGGGGTAGGGAGGATTTTGGCAGCAGGCTCAGCGTGGGAGTGGGGTCCGGCGAGTCGGGGGCAACGGCGGGTGGCGTGCGTTCAGGTCCTCGTTGGCGCCCGGCGGGGTGCTGAAAAGCCGTCGGATCACGCAGCCATGCCCCTCTCGCATCTCGCACCCCCCCCCCGCTGTGCCCGTCTGGCTACTCCTCTCGACTTCTGTGGCCTCACGTCGCGTGTCCGTTCCACGTCGGCTCACGCAGCGCAGCATGAAAACAAGCCTATGGCCCGCCAATGGAAAATTCTCTGCGGCCATTCATCTCCAGCCATAAACAATCTGGCCGCGCGGCCGCCCGCGTCAGCCTTACAAAAAGAGGGGGCTTTGTATGGTCAGCTGTCTGGCCCTACTCTGCTTACTCTGCTTCCATTCTTTTCCAGACGATACGCAACCTGGCTGCGCGGCCGCCCGCGTCGGAAGGCAAACGAAGGGGGGTCTGTGTGGTCAGCTGTCTGGTATTGAGCCCTCTAGAACGAGCACATGCGTGATTCATGGCCCTTGCTACACTAGGTGCAGGTGGGACACGATGTAGGGGCGGCTACACACGTATCCCGACCCGAGAACCTCGCCGAGCGGACACACCAGGAATGTAAACATCTTTGCACGTGCACAGCCCTGAGTAGAGCTCCGAGCATCTTTGCCTATTTCTTGATGGTCCCTCCCTCTCACGCTGGGGGACCGTTCGCCTGACACCGGGTGCCCTGCGTCAGAAAGAGCTCAACGCCGATGTCCCGCCCCCAACGTACTTGGTGCCAGTGGGTCTCAGATCGAGTCGGTCCACCAAAACCTGGATTCGGGCACCGCCTGTGGTCCGGTCGTGGGGGCACACCACCCCACTTGATCCGACTGCTTTTCTTTTGCGACGCGTGTTGCAACCGCATCACACGCCAGCCGAGATTTGTGATGTTCTATCTGATTTACCGAACTTGTATTGCTTACCTCCAAAAAATGGCGGTTGTGGAGAGAACGGAGACAGACGCGACGACGCAGCATAGAAATGAAGTCGGATTGGCTGTTCGACGAGCCACTATCGTACTATTGGCTGAGAGTTGCCGCCAGTAATCTTGCAAGATAATCAACGTGTCTTGTTGGAGTCACGCAGAGCCATTGCAACCAACAACGAGATTTTCTGATATTTCTGGGCCGCTTGCTTGGGCCGCTTGCTTGGGCCTGGAGAGGGCATGGAGAGGGTTCTGGGCCAGACCTGTGATTTCTCATGAGATCAATAAATTTCTTCAGATTTCTTGAGATCCTGATGTGCGCTTCCAGTTCGCAGAACTGCATGAGGAGACCTTGTAAGGAACTCACATGGTTCCTTGCCTTTCCATTGATCCACGTACGCTGTTGAATGATTGCAACAACTCCACAACCGCCATTTTTCGGAGGTCAGCAATATCCCATCACCTCATTCATTGATTGCAAATCGCGGCAATAACGGCAGCGCGGCAATGCTTTCGTGGCCTTCGATTCGGCCGAGTCGCACTTGGGAGAACGTCTCCTCTCCCCGCAACGAAAATGCCGCCCCCGTGATGGGGTTTTGTGGTCTCGGCCGCGTGAAGGTCTGCGCAGCGTCCCCCCCCCCCCCCCCC
>Ga0209187_1003892_pt1 | contig 11894 bp, 7 predicted proteins | sample BantaG_FD_187430 | JGI IMG/M metagenome (GOLD analysis project Ga0209187, IMG submission 187430) | Marine algal microbial communities from Bantry Bay, Ireland - BantryBay_4 metaG (SPAdes) (version 2) | ecosystem: Host-associated > Algae > Red algae > Unclassified | place: Bantry Bay, Ireland... | reverse complement strand
AGCACTTTCGGTAAGCTCGATCGTAATCCCTTGCTTGCCGAGATTCTTATGCACCTTTCGCATCAAGATGTCCAAAATCTTTTTGATCTCTTCCTTCGACAGTGGCAAGAACATGACCTTCTCATCGATACGATTCAAAAATTCAGGTCTCAAATTTTCTTTTAGTGCCTCGAATATTTCCTCCTTAGTGGTTTCTATAATATCAGCACGATGTTCATCCCCAAGCGCATCTAGGTCTTCAAAATTCTCCAAGATGATTTCAGCACCCATGTTGGAAGTCATGATGATGATTGTGTTTTTAAAATCAGCGATCCGACCTTTATTATCCGTCAATCTACCATCATCTAAAACTTGAAGTAAAATATTGAAAGTGTCAGGGTGTGCTTTTTCTATTTCATCCAATAGTACGATAGAGTAGGGCTTCCGTCTGACTGCTTCCGTCAATTGACCACCCTCATCATATCCTACATATCCAGGAGGCGCACCGACCAATCTTGAAGAGGCATGCTTTTCTTGATACTCGGACATATCTATTCTGGTGATTGCCTTATCATCGTCAAACAAAACTTCCGCTAATGCTTTTGCTAATTCGGTTTTACCTACACCTGTTGGTCCGACAAAAATAAAAGAACCAATTGGTTTCTTCGCATCTTGCAATCCCGCTCTTGATCGACGCACGGCATCAGAGACAGCCTTCACGGCTTCATGCTGTCCGATCAAACGTTGGCCGATCACCTCTTCGAGTTTCAGCAATTTGTCTTTTTCGCTCTGTATCATTTTTTGCAAAGGAATCCCTGTCCATCTAGAAATGACCTCAGCGATATCGTTCGCTGTTACCGCTTCATTCGTAAATCTTTTCTCTTCAGGGATAGCGTCTAATCTTTGATTGACTTCTGCCAATTTTTCTTTCGCCTCTTTTATTTTTCCATAGCGCAATTTCGCTACCATTTCAAAGTCACTATCGCGCTCGGCTGAATCCGCATCATGCTCAAACTCATCAAGCTCTTTGCGCAGAGTTTGTATCTCATCTAAAATATCTTTCTCAGTTTTCCAGATAGCAGAGACAGACTCTAATACCTCTTTTTCATTGGCGATTTGCTTTTTGATTTTCTCTAATTTTGCACTATCCTTTTCACGCTTGATCGCTTCCTTTTCTATTTCTAGTTGCCTTACCTTACGATCTTGTTCATCTATTTCGTCAGGCACAGAGTCCAGTTCCAATCGTAATCTCGCAGCCGCTTCATCGATCAAGTCAATCGCCTTGTCTGGCAAAAATCGATCACCAACGTATCGGTTAGATAATTCAGCTGCAGCCATCAACGCCTCATCTAGAATCTCGATGTTATGGTACACCTCATACTTTTCTTGAAGTCCACGCAAGATAGAAACTGTGTCAGGTACACTCGGCTCATCGATTACCACCGTTTGAAACCTACGCACCAAAGCCTTATCCGCTTCAAAATATTTTTGATATTCATCCAAGGTCGTAGCGCCGATCGTACGCAGTGCACCACGTGCCAATGCAGGCTTTAGTATGTTAGCAGCGTCCATCGCACCCGATCCACCACCTGCACCGATGATGGTATGTATTTCATCCACAAAGAGAATCATATCGCCATTCGAATTCGTCACTTCCTTGATGATCGCCTTTAGTCGCTCTTCAAATTCTCCTTTATATTTTGCCCCAGCAACGAGCGAAGAAATATCTAGTTTGTAAATTCGTTTATCCATCAAACTCTCCGGTACATCCTGATTAACGATCCGCCAAGCGATGCCTTCTATTATCGCAGTTTTACCCACACCAGGTTCACCGATTAGCAACGGATTATTTTTCTTTCTTCGAGATAAGATTTGCAGTACACGTCGTATTTCTTCATCACGCCCCACGATCGGATCTAGAATACCTTCTTCTGCCTGATCATTTAGACAGATAGCAAATTTTTCTAGCACATTGTATTTTGCATCCGAAGTTTGCTCTTTGACGGACTTGCCTTTTCGCAGTGCCTTGATCGCCTTTGTGAGACTCTCTTCAGTCGCACCCGATTCACGCAGTATGTCGCCTGTAATATCCGAGCCCATCAGTAGACCAAGTATGATCAACTCCAGCGAGATATATTCATCCTTAAAATCTTTACGTAATTTTTTCGCCCGACTCAGCGCTAGATTGCTCTCCTTGGTGAGGTGCTGTTTTTTATCACCACGCACCACCTTATGCTTATTCACATGGGTCTCCAATTTTTGTCGCAGATCATTCATGTTAACCCCCATTTTCTCAAATAGAAAGCGACTGATATCTTCATCCACCTCCATGATACCGAGCATTACATGATAGGTATCTATCGATTTATGGTCTTTGTCTTTGCCGAGCGTCTGCGCTTGCAAGATGGCATCCTGCGCCTTAATGGTAAAATCGTTATAAGTCATTTTTCTCTTTGCCTTTTATCCACCTAAAGATAGGTTAATTTTATTTTTTATTTATTACGAATTAGGATATGACGGGTCATACCATTTCAGATCTGATGCCGATTTTATCAGCATCAGATCTGAACGGTACCGTGTCTTCCGCTATATCCCTTTTTTCGCAAAGCGAAACAAAGGGATGCCGCTTCTACCACTTGCCTTGCTCTCGCTGGTCGACTCGCTTTGGCACCTGCGGTGCGTCGCACAAATTTATATTGTATTCTAAAGCATTCACCACGTCAAAAATATTAACATAAAAAATCAAATAAAAATTGACTTATCAGATAACTCAAAGTAATTTTGAGTATATTTAGTAAACGAGCTTAATAGATATACTTTTTACTTGAACAGCAAATTTAATAGCCATGATAAAACAAGACCTCATAGAAAGAATGTCAAAAGAACTGGCTAAGGTAATAGCCGAACTACTTGGGTATGATGCCACGCAAAAGATAGAGTACATTAATGAATACTTTAGCACTTTGGGCCTAGATCCAATGAATATTTTAGATGCTGATCCAGATGATCTAATGGATGAACTTGTCGAACGTGATGACCTTCAACTATCCCAACTTGAACTTGTAGGCAATCTGATTCATCAAAAAGCCAAGGTCTACTACGAGCAAGACTTTGACGCCTTCGGACACAATATGATGAAGAAAGCCATCATTATTTTAGAGTATATAGATGAAGAAATGGGTATCTATTCTATTGAACGCCGTGAGCTTATAGATTCCATGAACCGAGATGTTTGGGATGAGGAAGACTGACTGCTGCGTAGCAATATTGACCCAGGGTCAATATAAGGAAGGAACCGAGGCCCCTGCCGAGGCATGAAGAATATCAATATATTTCTTTCTAAGCATTAAATATAACTCTACTTCCATCTCAACTTTCTTAATTCGTTGTCTTCACTATGGTTATCGGAAGGCAAATCGAGGGGCAACTTGAGCATCCAGGAAGAGCTTCTATATCAATACTAGTTTCGCACAATGGATTATCTACGTCTCTAAAGATCAAGGTGTACACAGAGGTGCCATCTGCAATAAATTCTTGTCCTGCTCCCACAGTAACATTTGACCCGTAGGTTGTGCCGCCAGGGTTTAGGACGGTTACATTGTAGACTACTTCAAATTGATTACTTGCTCCAGCTGCTGAGTTATCTGCATTGACTACAATAGTCATGAAGTCATCATTCCCACTATTTTGAGTACCGTTATTATCGCAAGAGACGGACTCTAACCACGGATCAATATTAGCACAAAATTCAAAATTGTTTACAGTATCGCTTTGATCCAGTCCATCGAAAAATGCTGTATGTTGAGTAGCTCCAACATAATTAAAATTAGTTGGCATACTCATAGAGTCAAGATTGATGATGAAGTTTCCACTAGCGGGAATTGCAAAACTAAAAGTGTCTCCGTTATTGATGGTATCTGTATCGAGTAGTTGATCTACTCCTGGGTCTAGCACTCCATCACCGTTGATGTCACCATATAGAAAGACCACTAAATCATCCCAAGAGGAAAGATCTGAGCAGGGACATGAACTTGATAGGTCAACGACACCTTCAATTATGTTTGGTGCTCCTGATAAACAATCACATGCTTCAAAATCAGTCTCTACTCCTGTTGGATCAATATCAAATGATTCAATTACATTACCATTGCTTTTGTCTAGTCTGTAATAATTATTATTATCATTTGGATCAGGACCGTTAGACCCAGTCGATCCAAAAAGACTTCCATCACTGAAAAATCCGAGCGCTTCCATATCATCTATACCTCCAAAAGAACCTGGTATTGATTTTACGGTACCATTAGATTTGTCATAGATTACGAGCATACCTCCACTTCCTCCTTGGTTGGCTATCCCGTAGAGTTCATTTGTTTGTGGATCTAGAGCGATATCATCAATATCGTATACTAGTTGCATGATTTCCGTATCAAATACTTCTTCCATGACAATGTAATCTACATTTGTTCCAAATGCATTTGGTATGAATGCACCACTGACCGGATCAATTTGCACCACCACATCGTGGTTTCCCCCTCCAGCGATACGATGAGAAGCCCAAAATATGTTTTGATATGGGTCGAATGTCATCCCGTCTATATCCGAGATAGGAATGTTTCCTAATGCTCCATCTGCATTGCCTAGAGCAATGCCGATGGCATTAAAGCTTCCGTCCCCCAAATTGATTGATCCAAATATATCCTGATTAAAAGTGTAGAGCAGTTGAGTTAATGGATTGAATGCTACTGCTTCTATACCATTTACACCAGTAGAGCCTACATTGGACCACGTATCGGTAGTCTTATCATAAATAAATAACTTGTCTGGATTTCCTTGATCCGAAACTGCATAGCAATTAGATGGTAGCGTATCTACACTGATGATATGCTCATCGTGTAAACCAAATGCTAACAGGGTACTGATGCATAAAAGGAATGTGAAAATTAGCTTTGAGTGAACGGTATAAGACGATAATAATATCATAATCAAGGGGGTAAATATACATTTAGCAATATATGGATTTATGCCAAATACTGTACCAATACACTTTTTATCCGCATGTAATAGATTATCAATCAATTATTTAGGTGCAAAATTTATGGTGCAACTCACCCGAATATGGAGTATTAACAATTTAAATAATTTATAAAATACTGTGACAGCATATATTAGTCCTGAAAAGGAAAAATCTATAAGCATTTCTTTTCAAACTTATTTATATTAGGAGCATGATTCAGTGGAGGGCAAGATTTCTATATTTGGTTAAAATCTTAATGGTTAGCATGTTGGCCTCTGCGCAATCTACTAGTTTAGACTCCGTCAAGCTGACTTATATTCCGCCTATGGCATGGGAGCCTCAGACTTACGTATGCCAACAGCCAATCGATGGAATCATCATAGATGGGCTAGACCATGAAACGAGCTGGAAGACTTTACTATGGTCTGATGATTTTGTAGATCTAGAAAGTGGAGGAAAGTCATTACCTGAGAAAAAGGCAAATATAAAGTTGCTATGGGATGAAGAATACCTCTACCTCTTTGCCAAGATGGATGAATCTGATATCTGGGCTACGCTTAACGAAAGAGACGCAATAATCTATCAAGATGATGCTTTCGAGATATTTATCGATCCTGATGGAGATGCGCACAATTATTATGAATTTCAAATCAACGCTTTAAATACCCTTTGGGATCTATTTGTCTTATGGCCCTACCGAGAAAAGCAAGGACCCAATTATCTGAGCCAGTGGGATGCCAGAGGTATTCAACATGCGGTTCATGTTGAAGGAACTCTAAATGATGGTACTGACCAAGATGCTTATTGGACTATTGAGATGGCAATTCCTTGGAGTGCTATCCAGGAGATGGCCCCGCGAAGAAAAGCTCCTCAGTCCAATGATCAGTGGAGAATGAATTTTGCGAGAGTGGATTGGCCGATGAAAATCATCAATGGATCCTATGAAAAACTTAAAAACTATGATGGGCGGATATTTTCCGAGAATTACACGGCTTGGTCACCTCATGGCGAAGTGGCTATGCACATGCCAGAGTGGTGGGGCTATGTCCAGTTCTCAGATGCTAAGGTAAATGAGCCTGCCCCCAAATTTAAAGTGAAGCCCGATGAAGAAATCAAGTGGGCCCTTTGGCAACTCTACTATCAGCAGAAAGAGTTTTATGAAAAGACGGGTCAATATGCAAGTTCTATAGAGCAGATAATGATTCCGACAGTCGAGACTTGTTCGTTTGAACCGACACTTTCAAAAGGGGAATATGGATTCCATTTTTCTGTTTTGGCTTGCAATGGTAAAGGCGTTTGGATGATCAATGAAAGAGGGTTGATCAATTACGATTTATGAGTTATGGGTGTTCAAGAAGACGCAGTTGGAAAAAAGTCTCAAACAGGTGACTCTTCAAAATAGTACTCTCCAATCTCCAATAAAAAAGCATGAAGGATGGGAAGCAGACCAGCGATAGCTGGTAGACCAAGTCCCACCTTCGGGACGCAGGGCCGAAACGAAGTGTAGTGCTGGACAGCCTGACCTCGATTTTTCATCGAGGGCATGCCCAAAACAATCTTAAATTTTCAATGCGCAGTTATCAATTGGATGAACTTTTATGCGGATACAATTATCAATATAACTGATTCGACTAACTACACAATTAGCTAATTCATAATTTTCCCCACCGCTCTTGCATTCATAATCCATAATTCATAATTCCCTTCAAATTTTCCTTCAAATGATCCCTTCTCTGATCAGGTCATGCAAATGAATGATCCCTACATACTCCTCTTGATCAACAACCATTAGCTGGGTGATGCTGTTGGTGCGCATCACTTGAAGTGCCTCTACTGCTAATTCATTTGCGTCAATAGCTCTTGGATTAGGAGTCATGATATCTGCTGCGACAAATTTATCGATGTCACCACCTTTTTCTAACATTCTTCGAAGATCACCATCGGTTATGATCCCGATTAGAGATTGATCCTTGCTGAGCACGGCGGTGACTCCAAGACGTTTTGAAGTCATCTCTACAATAGTTTCTTTGAGGCTGCTGTCTTCGTAAACTTGCGGCTTGGCATTATCAGGGTAAAGGTCATTAACGCGGAGATAAAGAGATTTTCCAAGCGCACCACCTGGATGGTATTGGGCGAAATCCTCAGTCGTAAATCCACGAAGGGAAAGTAGTGCTGTAGCAAAGGCATCACCCATCGCCATCTGAGCAACTGCACTAGCGGTTGGGGCGAGATTATTAGGATCCGCCTCCTGAGCAACAGGTATATATATGCTGTAGTCAGCCCGTTTAGCAAGATAAGATTTCTCATTTGAAGTAAATGCCAATATAGTGTTTCCTAAATTTCTGATTAGAGGCACTAAAACTTTTACCTCGGGTGTTTCTCCACTTTTGGAGATACATATAACGGAGTCACTGGGCTGTATCATGCCTATATCACCGTGTATGGCATCAGCAGCATGCATAAAGATAGAAGGGGTTCCTGTGGAGTTAAATGTGGCTACGATCTTCTGAGCGACAATGGCTGATTTGCCAATACCTGTAACGACTAATCTACCATTTTTTGTATTTAAATGCTGCACAGCAGCCACGAATGTATCGTTAATTGCATTTGTGAGATTAAGTATAGTTTCTCCCTCAATTTTTAAAGTTTTAATTGCGGTTGTAGTAATAAGATTCGTATCTTTCATTTGCTTATTCATTACAGATAATAATGAGGCAATTTTCTAACAAAACAAAATTTACCAACATTTATTTTTTTGTTGAGAATAAGACTCCAACTCTAGATTATTATTTTTATATTAGTCTTTATATATGAGATTCTAAATATTTGTCGTTTGAATCTTATTCTTTACAGTTCTGTTATACCACATATATATGGTATAAAATTGTAAACAACAACTCCACTTCAAAGGCATAATCGATAACTACCAAAAGAAAGAATTATTTTTTTAATCTAAGATAAAGAATAACGAGTGATGTTTGAAACAAAGGAGCGCGTAGACGAAGCCCTTAAATCCCATTTTGGATTTGAAAATTTCAAAGGAAACCAGAAACAAATTATTGAAAGTGTTCTTGCAGGTAAAGACACTTTCGTTATCATGCCTACTGGAGGTGGAAAATCATTATGCTATCAGCTACCAGCTTTAATGATGGAAGGCACGGCATTGGTAATTTCTCCGCTGATCGCCTTGATGAAAAATCAAGTAGACTCTGTCAGAGGCTATTCTCAAAATGATGATGTAGCATCTTTCTTAAATTCTTCTCTGAATAAATCTCAGATGAAGAAGGTGAAAGAAGATATCGTAGAAGGTAAAACTAAGTTGCTTTTTATAGCACCTGAGACACTCACCAAAGAAGAGAATATTGCATTCTTCAAAGATGTGAATATTTCTTTTGTAGCTGTGGATGAGGCGCACTGTATTTCAGAGTGGGGGCATGACTTCCGTCCTGAATATCGTCGTATCAGAATAATGCTGGATGAGATTAATAAAGAGATACCATTGATTGCTTTGACAGCAACGGCAACACCTAAGGTGCGTACGGATATCGTCAAGAATCTGAATATGCGTGAGCCTAATTCATTCGTGTCTTCATTCAACAGGGACAACTTATTTTATGAGGTAAGACCAAAGATGAAGAAGGAGGAGACGATGAAGCAAATCGTCCAGATCATCAAAGGCATGGCGGACAAGTCAGGGATCATATATGTACAAAGTAGAAAGTCTACGGAGGAGATTGCAAAAGTGCTTAGAGTAAATGGAATAAAGTCTGCCGCTTATCACGCTGGGCTTGATGCTAAGACACGTACCAAAGCTCAGGATGATTTCTTGATGGAAGAGGTAGACGTGATCGTTGCCACTATCGCATTCGGAATGGGAATCGATAAGCCAGACGTACGCATTGTGATACACTATGATATCCCAAAGAGTATAGAAAATTACTATCAAGAAACAGGTCGTGCGGGTAGAGATGGTCTAGAAGGAAGATGCATCGCTTTTTATTCTTACAAAGATTTATTACGATTAGAAAAATTCTTGCGTGATAAGCCAGTTTCAGAAAGAGAGATGGGCGCGCAACTACTACAAGAAATCATGGCCTTCTCCGAAAGCTCATCCTGTAGAAGAAAATTCTTACTCCATTATTTTGGTGAAGAGTATGACTCTGAAGACTGCGGCAAGATGTGCGATAATTGTAAGCATCCTAAAGAGCAATTTGAAGCGCAAGACGATTTACATCAGGCACTTTCTTCGGTAGATGTACTGAACGAAAATTTTAAAATAAAGCCTATTACAGACTTTCTCATTGGTAAAGAAACCAAGGAGATGAAGGATTTCAAATTTGACAAGTTAGATTTGTTTGGAGTAGGTAAAGAAAAAGATCAAAATTTCTGGAGTTCTGTATTGCGACACGCACTACTCAGCAACTTCATATATAAGGATATCGAGCAGTATGGTTTGCTTCGGCTTACGGATAAGGGACGAGATTTTATCAAGAATCCTGTGTCTTGCAAGATGAGCCTCAATCATGACTACGATAAGGATTATATTCCTGATGCGTCTGCTGGAAAGTCAGCAGTCCTTGACAAGGTATTGATGAAGATGCTAAAAGATCTTCGTAGAGAAGTGGGTCGTGCAAAGAAAGTACCTCCTTACGTGATTTTTCAAGATCCTTCCTTAGAGGAAATGGCGACTAACTATCCGATCACTATGGAGGAGATGGCTAATATCTCTGGTGTAAGTATCGGTAAGGCAAAGCGCTACGGAAAGGATTTCGTAGCCATGATCAAGTCATACGTAGAAGAGAATGATATAGAAAGACCTACTGACTTTATTGTTAAGCAGGTGGCTAATAAGTCAAAGGCAAAAGTCAATATTATTCAAAGCGTAGATAGAAAAATCTCTTTAGAGGATATTGCTTCTTCTAATCAAATGGATATGGAGCAACTCATGGAGGAGCTCAATGCCATCGTACATTCGGGTACTAAGCTTAATCTGGATTATTATCTAGAAGAGAATATTGATGAAGATACGCGATTAGACATTGTTGATTATTTCATGGAGGCAGAGTCAGATGATATTGAGGAGGCCTTTGCGGAATTGAAGCAAGATGATATTGGAAGGGATGAAATCGAATTGATGCGTATCAAGTTTTTATCTGATATGGCTAACTAGTACATTTACGTTTGAGAATGCCGCTTGTATTTTTCAAAATCAAAGGCGACATTCTCGAACATAAATAAGCTTAAGAACTTCATTGATGCGCCGTTTACTTTTAATTTCAGCTTTTTTCTTTACTACGCTTGCAGCTACTCAAGCTCAAGATGCATATATCAATGCCATAGGCCTACGTGGTGGTCCATTGGCAGGGGTGACCTATAAGCACTTTGTCTGGCCAGTGAGTGGAGTGATCGAAGGGATCGTAGGCTTCAATTATTTGAATAACCGTACCTATTCCTTCACTGGCTTGTATGAACACCATCTTTTCATCAATTATCATGTAAATGTTTTCGGTGGCGGAGGTACTACCTTGGCCTTTAATAGCGATACTTTTCGATGGCAAGCAGAAGCTATTATTGGTGCTGAGTTGCTGCTTGACACCATGCCTCTACTTTTCTCTATAGACTGGAAACCTGGTTGGAGTATTCTCGAAAATGAATTTGTCTTTTATGAGGCGGCGCTTTCTGTGCGCTATATATTACGGCAGTAAATGATTATCAAGACGCGTGGCATTCTGTTAAAAACAACCAAGTATTCAGAGTCTAGCCTCATCTGTAAAATCCTCACTGAGGAGCGTGGTTTGAAATCCTATATCATAAGTGGAGTTAGAAGTAAGAAGGGTAAGACGAGCACAGGACTGCTTCAAGTGATGAGCATCCTTGACCTAGTTGTATACGATAATCCTAAGTCTAATCTTAATCGCATCAAAGAAATCAGTAATCATTATATCTATCAAGCGACGCCTTACGACATCGTGAAGGGTTGTGTTGGGTTGTTTATTATTGAGATGGTACAGAAGACGATTAAGGGAGAAGAGGAGCATCAGGAGCTATTTCAATACCTTTTAGAGACCTTGCAGTTTTTGGATCAAACCAAAGATTCTCCCGCCAATATTCATCTTCACTTTATGCTAGAGTATGCTTCTCACCTTGGTTTTGGGCCGAGCGGTGCACAAGGCGAGTCACAACTTTACTTTCACCTTTGGGACGGTACCTTTATGCCCATCAAAGAAGATAAGTACGCTTTGAGTGAGGAGTTATCCACATTAGTGAGCTCACTATTGCATCTCAGTGTGACAGATGTGCACCATATCCAGCTCGCCCGTGAAACAAGGAATCAATTGCTCAAGCAGTTGATGAATTACTATAAATTGCATGTGGAGAATTTTCCTGAGATCAATAGTCATCGAATTTTGCAAGAAGTGTTTTAGATAATGGTGAATTGTAAATTGTTAATTCGAGAGCGACGAGTTGCTTTTTGAAATCAGAGTTGGAAAGTAATTTTTTCCATTGCACATTCGAAATTGATCATTGAAAATTATTTTCCTTTGGGACCGTCGCGTATGCGATGCATCGCGACCGGGCTCTCTGCTATATCCCGTTTCGACAAAGTCTACAACGGGATGCCGCTGCCGATCCCTCGTTCCTCGCGCGCTCCGCTTGCTGAGGCTACAGCTGTTCGCTTCGCCCGTCTTTAGTTGATAGTGGAGAATGGATAGTTGATAGTGAGTTTTATTTCTTAGGTATGAGAAATATAAAAAGTGCATTTGGTGGTTATGAGATTTAACTATGTTTTTTTTCTAAGGTACCTTGGTACGCCATGAAGCGTACTTTTTATATAATCATTTAACCCAGTAATATGAAAGGATTACATAGACCAATTTGTCGTTCAGTCTAAAGCATCTAT